>Ga0335080_10009534_pt1 | contig 10150 bp, 7 predicted proteins | sample Lox_Sample_34_FD_206720 | JGI IMG/M metagenome (GOLD analysis project Ga0335080, IMG submission 206720) | Soil microbial communities from Loxahatchee National Wildlife Refuge, Florida, United States - Lox_Sample_3.4 | ecosystem: Environmental > Terrestrial > Soil > Wetlands | place: USA: Florida... | reverse complement strand
GCCGGTCGTGTGGCCGGCGGATTCGATTCCCGACGCGCTGCTCGGTGAGGTCGTCGAGTACGCCGTGGCGGGCGGGGCGGGCGCGCCGCCGGCGTCGGTCTCGCAGGCCGTTCCGATCCAGATTGGGAGCGATGTGGTCGGGGTCGTGGCCGCAATCGTGGTCAACGGCTCCGGCCCTGGCGCGGCAGGGGATCGCGCCTGGCTCGAGGCGGCGGCGGCGGCGGCCGCCGTGACTCGCCTGCGGGGCGACGGGCGCCCGCGCAACGGACGGCGGGCCTTGCTGGCGGCTTTCCTCGGGGGTACCGCGGTCGATCCGGCGGCGATCGTGGCCGACGGCCGCCGGCTGGGCGTCGACCTGTCGGGCGGGGCGGTCGCGGTCTACGCCCGTGGCGACGGTGCGGTGCCGGACGAGCTCGCCGACGACGCCGGCGCGCTGATCGCCGAGCTCGCGCCCGGCCAGGTGCTCGCGCTCGTACCACTTGCGGGCGAGCATCCCGAGCGCGCCGCCGGTGCGCTCGCCGACCGGCTCGGGGCGGTCGGGTACGAAGCCGCGGCGTCGGCGCCGCGCCGGGAACCCGGGCTGCTCCGCGAGGCCGTCCGCGAGGCGATGCTGCTCGCGGAGCTCGCCTGCGTCCCCGAGGCGGCGCTCGCGGGTCAGGAGGAGACGTACCGCCTCCTGATCGGGGTGCTGCTCCGCGACCCCGAGGAGCTCGAGCTCCTCCGGTCGAGCACGATCACCCCGCTGGTCGCGTACGACGCCGAGCACGACACGGAGCTGCTCGTGACGCTCGGGACGTTTCTCGCCCACCACGGCTCGACCACGGAAACCGCCGAGGTGATGGGACTCCACCGCCACACCGTCGGCTACCGGCTGTCGCGCGTGCACGAGGTCTCGGGGCTATCGCCCTACGAATCGGACGGCCGCGAGCGGCTCAGCCTTGGACTAAAGGCCGCCCAGATCCTCGCGGCGGCCGAACGACTATGAAACCCGGATAGGCTCGCGCCTACCAAGACTCAAAGGAGAGAAGAGTGGCCACTACAGAGAGCGATCAGACGGCAATGGCCGCTGGCGCCACCAGCCCGTCCGAGGTGCTGGACTTCGCCACCGAGCACGGCGTTGAGATGGTCGACCTGAAGTTCGTAGACCTTCCCGGCACCTGGCAACACATGACGCTGCCGATCGGCGCGCTCGATGCCGACGATTTCGAATCGGGACTCGGGTTCGACGGCTCCTCGATCCGCGGCTTCCAGGAGATCCACGAGTCGGACATGCTCCTGATCCCGGACCCGTCGACGGCGTTCGTCGACCCCTATTACACGCGCGGGACGCTGTCGCTGATCTGCTCGGTGGCCGATCCCGTGCTGGGCGAGCCCTACGCCCGCGATCCCCGGTTCGTGGCCCACAAGGCCGAGCAGCACCTGGTCGCGAGCGGGATCGCCGACGTGGCCTACTTCGGCCCCGAGGCGGAGTTCTTCGTGTTCGACCACATCGCCTACGAGCAGGTCGAGCACCGGGCCTTCTATGAGATCGACTCGGGCGAGGGGTTCTGGAATACCGGACGCGACGCCGTGGGCAGCCCCAACCTGGCCTACAAGCTGCGCCAGAAGGAGGGGTATTTCCCGGTGCCGCCCGCCGACTCGCTCGCGAACCTGCGCTCGGAGATGGTGGCGACGATGGAGTCGCTCGGGATCCGATGTGAGTTCCATCACCACGAGGTGTCCTCGGGCGGCCAGGGCGAGATCGACATGCGCTTCCAGCCGCTGCTGCGGATGGCCGACCAGATGATGATCTACAAGTACGTGGTCAAGAACACCGCGGCGGCCGCGGGCAAGACGGCTACGTTCATGCCGAAGCCGATCTTCGAGGAGAACGGGTCCGGCATGCACGTTCACCAGTCGCTGTGGAAGGAGGGCGACCCACTGATGTACGGCGCCGACGGCTACGCCCACCTGAGCGATCTGGCCAAGCACTACATCGCCGGGCTGTTGACGCATGCGCCGGCGCTGCTGGCGTTCTGCGCGCCGACGACGAACTCGTATCGGCGGCTGGTGCCGGGGTACGAGGCCCCTGTCAACCTGGTCTACTCGGCGCGGAATCGCTCGGCTTGTGTGCGCGTGCCGATGTACCACGAGGCCCCGAAGTCCAAGCGGATCGAGTTCCGCTCGCCCGACCCGACGGCCAATCCGTATCTGGCCTTTAGCGCGCTGATGCTGGCCGGGATCGACGGGATCAAACGCGAGCTCGACCCGGGCGAGCCGCTCGACGCCGACATCTATGAGCTGCCGGTCGAGACGCTGACCAAGATCGCCACCGTCCCGTCGTCGCTGGACGCCGCGCTCGACGCGCTCGAGGCCGACAGCGCGTTCCTGCTCGAGGGGGACGTGTTTACGCCCGGGCTGATCGAGGCGTACGTGCGGTACAAGCGCGAGGCGGAGATCGACGCGATCCGGATGCGTCCGCATCCGTGGGAGTTCGCTCTGTATCACGACGCATAAGTTGTTCTTGGGGATCGTCATGCCCTTCGCCCGCCGCTCCTCATGTTTGTCTCGGTTCGGAGCGTGATCGTGGGTTCCGCGAGTGCGGGCGACGGGCATAGACGACCCCCCTCTGCTTGGCGCCGGCGTGCTCTCGGCGATCCCACGGGTGCGGCCGCACGTCTCCGCGTCTTGGAAAGCCGCGCCGCCACGTCGCTGCAGCCCCGTCCCACCCTGTAAAACGTCGCAAACTCCCCCGCCCGCGGACGATCTGCCCACATAAGCATTGACAGCATGCTTATGTGGGCCCGGCGGCTCGGTAGCGGGCGGTTTGTGACGTTTTACATGGTCTCAGCCGCTATCCCGCCGCGAAATCCGCGCCACCACGCGCTCGCGGAGACTCGGGCCGCGGGGCTGGGTCTTCTGCCATTCCTCGCGGGTTGGGAGCTTGCCGGCCTTGCGGGCGGCGAGGACACATTCGGTGTGGGCGTGGCGCCGGCCGTTCGAATCGCCCTCCGGGTACATCAGCAGATGCTCTGACAGCGCCGGCAGGTGGCGACCGCACAGCGGGCAGCGGTAAGTCGCGGGTTTGAGGTTCTTGGCACGGCGGACGTACCACCAGCGGGGCTGCAGGCGATCGGCCATGCGTCCAAGGATTGCATTGGGTAGCGGCCTCTGGGGGTATCTTCGAGGGCGAATGGAGCATCGTGACGAGCGAATCGTGGTGGAAACCGCCCGGTACCGGATCACAGGCGTGCTGCGGCTGCCCCGCGACGGGTACCGCAGCCGGCTAACCGATTACCTGAACTCGTCTGAACGCGCGTTCGTGGCGCTCACGGACGTCGAGCTTGTGCCGTTTAACGGCGGCCAGACCGAGCGCCGGCCGTTCCTGGCGGTGTCGCTCAACCACGTGGTGCTGGCGATGCCGCTCAACGGCGACGGGCTCGACTGACCCGCCGGCGTCGCCCGCCCACGCCTCTAGCTGCTCGCCCGCCCACGAGACTCCCTGTTACCCGAGGGCGGTCGCGAGGTATCGTGTTCTGTATGGCAACACGCCCAGACGACCTCGAGGGCCTCAGCCGGAGTGAAGTCCTCCGCGCGTCGCCGCGGATGTTCGACTGGTCCCTGTTCGAGAAGTTCTCGCGCGTCCACTGGACCGTTCCGCCGATCATCTTCGTGCCCGTGGTCACGATCATGCTGATCGAGGGCTTCGTGCATGGGGTCGGCTGGTCCGCCGTCTACTGGATCCCCGCCGGGTACCTGTTCTGGACGCTGACCGAGTACTGGCTCCACCGGATCGTGTTCCACTTCGAGCCCGAGAAGGGCATCGGCGCGCGGCTCCACTGGATCATCCACGGAGTGCACCACGACCATCCGAACGACCCGCTGCGCCTGGTGATGCCGCCGGCGCTCAGCGTCCCGCTAGCCGCCGTGTTTGTGTACGGCTTCTACCTGGTCATCGGGAGCCCGGGATTCCTGCCCTTCGGCGCGGCCTTCCTCGCCGGGTATCTCGGCTACGACATGCTCCACTATCACGTCCACCATCACCGTCCGAAGACGGCGCTCGGCAAGCGCCTGCGTGAGTTGCACATGCGACATCACTTCCAGAACCATGAGCGCGGCTACGGGGTCAGCGCACCGTTCTGGGACCATGTGTTCGGGACGGCACCGACGAAGACGCCCCGCTAGAGCGGGATCAACGAGGGAGCTGGGATCGTGGACTGGGGTGCACGCATCGCGAGCATCGGCATGGCGCTCCCGGACCGACTGGTCTCGAACGAGCAGATCGCGGCGGAACTCGGGGTCGATGCGGCGTGGATCGCGAAGCGGACCGGCACCCGCGAGCGCCCGTGGGCCAACGCGGGCGAGCGCCTGTCCGAACTGGCCGCGGAGGCCGGCCGCGCCGCCCTCGAGCGCGCCGGGATCGATGCCGGCGACCTCGGCATCGTGCTCGTCGCGACCTCCACCGCCGATGAGATCACGCCGAACGCGGCCCCGCTGGTGGCGGGGTTGATCGGCGCTGACCGTGCGGGCGCGATGGACGTCGGGGCCGCGTGCACAGGCTGGCTCTCGGCCCTGTCGATGGCGTGTGGGCAGATCGAATCCGGGCGCGCCGAGCATGCGCTCGTGGTGGGCGCGGACTTTCTGTCGCGGTTCCTCGACGTCTCCGATCGCGACACCGCGCCGCTGTTCGCCGACGGCGCCGGTGCCGCCGTAATCTCGGCGACCGCGCTTCCCACCGGCCGGGTTGGGCCGATCGTGCTCCGCGCCGATCACTCGGGGTCGCACCTGATCCGGCTGGATCGCGGCGATCTGATCCGGATGAACGGCCACGAGTCGTTCCGGGCGGCGGTGGCCTCGATGTCAGAGGCGACGACCGAGGTGCTCGCGTCCGCCGGCTACGTCCCCGAGGACATCGGGCTGTTCGTCTACCACCAGGCCAACTCGCGGATCATCGGCGCCGTCGGCGAGCGGCTCGAGCTCCCGGCCGAACGGGTCGTCGACTACGTCGACCGGTTCGCGAACTCCTCGACCGCGACCCTCCCGATCGCCCTGTCGGTCGCGGAGTCGGAGGGACGGCTCCAGAACGGCGACCTGGTGCTCCTGGCCGCGTTCGGGGGCGGCCTCACGTGGGGCGCGACCGTAGTGCAATGGAGCGCGGAGACCTCCGCCCCACGCCCGCGGGACGCTCAGCCCAGCGTGACCCCGACCGTGTAGTAGGCCACCTTCTTGGTGCGCGCCTTCGGGCTCTGCTTGATCACGCGCAACGTGTGCCGGCGCCGGGTCAGGGGCTTGTCCCGCACCTTGCCGAGATGGCAGTCGGCCTTGAGCAGCTCGGCCTTGACCTGCGCGATCGTCATGTGACCGAGGCCGGGGACGCGGCACGGGATGGCCGAGTACGGCACCAAACCGTGGTCGTCGACGCGCACGGCGTCGGGATTGGGCGCGATCAGGTAGCGGTTCTTGGGGCCGAACTCCCAGTACGCCTTCGACGGCAGACCCTCGACGATCGAGCCGACGGACGGCCTGTAGACGAGATGAACGGCAGGGTTCCAGATGTTGGCGACGTCGTATGGGTCGATCGTCACCGCCGGCTTCGCCCCTCCGAACACCGACCAGGTCGTGACCGCGATCGGCGCGCCGCCGACGACGCGATAGGTGAGTCCGGTCGTCGTGGTCAGGAACGTGCCGTTCGACGGCGTGGCGTTCAGATGCGACGTCGGGTTGCCGGCGTTGGCGATGTTCCAGGCGTCGATTAGAGAAGCCGGGGGGTTGCCGAACTGCGCCAGGCTGCTGACGAACATCGGCGCGCCGCCGGCAATCAGGTACAGCGCCCCGGTGTTGGTCTCGACCAACGTCCCGTCGCTAGGAACCGGGTTGAGCGCGGCGAACTGCTGCGGCGTGATCACGGTGTACGGCTGTGCGCCGCCCACGTCGCTCCAGTCGCTCACGAATAGGGGCGCGCCCCCCTCGATCTCGTAGAAGTCGGTCGACCCGCTGACCTGGACGAAGGTGCCGTTCGGGAACAGGACGTTCCCGGAGGCGGCGCCGGCGTCGACGTAGTCGCTGTCGATGTTGATGGTCGTGCCGCCGTAGGTGGCGTTGTGGCCACCCTGGTACTGGTGGATCCGCTGGTGGTTGGCCCACTCGGTGCTCGGGACCGAGGTGCTGCTGGTGTTCTGCTGTCCGTTCCACTCGGCGATCCAGATCTGGTCGGGCTCGACGAAGCCGGAGCCGGTGGCGGCGACGAAATCGCTGATCCCCGAGTTCGCGCTGCTGTAGACGCCCGAGGTGTAGCCGTGCGCATGGAGCTCGGTCGTCCACGCCGACAGGAACGCCAGCACCGAGGGGGTGTTCGTACTCCCCCGCGTGTACGCCTCCATGTCGTCGTAGATCGGGTTGCCGGGGCCGATTCCGTTGGCCTCGGCCTGATTGATGGCGTCGTCGGCGGCCGCGGTTCCCTCGGCGGACGCCTGCGCGGGCACGATCGACGCGCACCCGCACCCGTTCTTCGGCGCCTGCAGCCCGACGTAGATCGGGAGCAGGACCCACCCGGCGGCCGACTCCTGCTGGACCCAGGTCGGGCCGAGGTTCGGCTGCGAGCAGGCCTCGTTCGTGCCGCCGATGTAGATCCCGATCGCGCGGTAGGGCGACGCGCTCCACGCCGACATCGTCGATGCGCTCGGGGTCGAGCAGGCGTCGAAGCCGAGCCCCGTGTAGACGGGATCGCCGGCGCGGTGGACCGCTCGTGGTTTGCGAGCGGCGGCCGCCCCGGCCGTGGGCCCGGTCGCGGTCGTGGTCGTGGTCGTGGTCGTGGTCGTGGTGAGCGTGCGGACCCCGAGTGCCCGCGCCACGACCGCCGGGTCGGCGTCCCATGTCGCGGTCACGGTCACCCCGGAGCGCGGGATTGCGAGTTGGGCCGCGGATCCCTGGCGAGGCTGAGCGTTCGGGCCGGCTATCCGAGGCAGCGCCGGTCCGGTGGCGCCGTGGGCGGTGGCGCCGTGGGCGGCGAGCGGAGTGACCAGGATCGCTTCGGTGCGCCCGATCGCGTGAGCCGGGCAGCGCTGCCGCGAGCTCGGCTGGCCGAGGTAGACCGCGTGGCGGTTGAACCGCACACACGCTGAGGGATCCGCTGCGAGGTCGAATATCGGCCACGACGCGGGCACCACAAGCCTGAAGCCGTGGTAGCGCACCACCTTGGTGGGAGCGCGCGAGGAGCCTGCGGCCGCCGCGACGTTCCCGATGAGGGTCGCGAGCAGCACCAGCAGAGCCGGCGTCATGAATCTGAGTGGCAGTCGGAGTCGGGTCAATCCACGCATCCGCACGTCACCCGGCGCGCCGGCCGCGCTCCAGTTGACCGGTCACGCTCGCCCTACCCGAGCGAGCACCCTGGCGGACCATCCTAGCGAGGTCGCCGGAGGCTCGCAAAGAGTCGCAACATCCTGACCGCAGCGGCTCGGCAGGAATATGATGCCGCCCGGGACTGGGAAAAAGGTTGCAAGGAAAGGAGAGGTAGGGAGCAGGGTGCAAGCCGCGTCGGAGCCAGCGTGGGGTGGCTGGCGCGTGCTTTTTCGAGGATGAGGTCGGCGAATCGCCGATCGCCCGCAAGCCTTAGTGAAGAGGAGTCACATGTCGTCAAAGCTCCGCTTGGCGGTGCCGATGGCCGTCATCGGCCTGTTGGGAGCCACGTGCTTCCTGCTGTTGCAATCGCACGCGAGCGCGCGCGTAACCATGAACTACGCGCACCTGAACAAGGTCCAGAAGCGACTCATCTCCGAGACGCTCGCCAGCGCACTCGGTCCGCAATCCACGGGCCTCAAACCGCACGCGGGTGTAGGCGACGACGAGGGTGGCGGCCCGGACGGCGCGCCGTTCACACCGCCGAAGTCGTACCAGTCAGCGAGCGGCGGCAGCGGCGGCACGGTCAACTACTTTCCGTCGTCGCAGGGAAGCTGCTCGGCCAATCTCGGCAACAACGTGAAGGTTAATCAGAATTGCCTAAACCTCACCGACTCGACCCTGCAGGGGCGAGGACAGGCGAATAACGAGCCGTCAATCTCCGTCGACCCGTTTAACTCGCAGCGCTTTGTCGCGAGCGACAACAACTACATCCGCGGCGACGGCACGTGCGGCTCGTACTTCTCGCAGAACGGCGGCCGGACCTGGTCGGACACGACGATCCCCAACGGATTCACGACCGGTGGTATTGGCAACAATGCGCGCGAGTATTGGCAGGCGGGCGGTGACACGTCAGTGGCATGGGACACGCGCGGCAACGCGTACGAGAGTTGCCAGTTGTTCAACCGCGGCACGGTGGCATCGGCTAACCCCGACCAGTCGAGCGCGTTCGCGGTCTTCCGGGCGACCCAGAACGGCGGTGCATCCTGGAACTTCCCCGGCCGTTACTCGGCGCCCATCATATTCGACCCGCAGGGGACAGCCAACGCGCTCCAGGACAAGGCACTGATGGCGATCGACGACAACGTCAAGAGCCCATATCGCGATCGCATCTACGTGACGTGGACAACGTTTGCATCCGACGGGACGGCCTACATCTACGAGGTTCATTCCAGCGACTACGGCGAGACGTTCACCAGCCCGGTCCTTGTCAGCGCCAGCGCTCCCACCTGCACGAACGGGTTCGGACTACCAACGGCGGCCTCGACGTGCAACAACAACCAGTTCTCGGATCCGTTCATCGGGAAGGACGGAAACCTCTACGTGGCGTGGGACAACTACAACAACCAGCCCACGAGCGGAACCGACAACAACGACCAGGTGCTGCTGGCCAAGTCGACCGACGGCGGCCAGAGCTTCTCGGCGCCGGTGGTGGTCAGCCGGTACTACGACCTGCCCGATTGCGACACTTACCAGGGTGCAGGTGCCGATCCCGGCGAAGCGTGCGTGCCTGAGAAGGGGTCCTCGACGGTGTCGGTGTTCGGCGCGGCGAACTATCCCTCTGGAGAGGTCGATCCGAATAACCCGAACGTGATTTCCGTGGCGTTCGGCTCGTACATCAATAAGGACTCGAACGAGTCCAACGGATGCGTTCCGACCGGCTTCGCCGACGACCTCCAACCCACCTACACCGGGGTCAAGACGCCGGGCGCTTGCGCCAACAAGATCCTGTTGAGCGTCTCGACGAATGGTGGTAAGACGTTCACGGGGACGAACGCCGATCCTCGCACCGAGGAGCTCGTCACGCAGTCGCCGGGGCAGAAGCACACCGACCAGTTCTGGCAGTGGAGCACGTACACGCGTGGCGGCAAGCTGGCGGTGGATTACTACGACCGCCAGTACGGCAACGACGAGACGAACGGCTCGTCGGACTTCAGCCTGTCCGGTAGCGACAACCTGACCAACTTCGGCCAGGTCCGCGTCACGACGAGCTCGATGCCGGCCCCCACGCAGTTCGAGGGCCCGGCGGGCGGTCAGTTCTACGGCGACTACGTCTGGCTGACGGCGACCGACAAGGCCTACCCGATCTGGTCGGACACGCGGGCCAAGGATCTGTTCCTGTGTCCCGACACCGGAACGGCCGGGAATCCGCCACAGCTCTGTGGTGCGATCGAGACCAACGGCGAGACCGCCAACGACGAAGAGACATACATGGCGGCGGTCAACGTGCCGACGGCCGGAGGCCACGGCTACTCCGCCAAAGATCACGCTCGCAGAAGCAAGCATCACGCAAAGCGGCACTGATTGACCCGACACGCGCGTGGGGCCCGGCCTGGTCCGGGCCCCACGACGAGTTTCGAGCGCTAAGCTCCGCCGCGGGAGGTACGACATGCGTACAGCTTTCAGCCGGCCGCGACCCCGTCGCTTCGGAGCGATTCTGGCCTTGCTCCTGCTGGCGACGGTGGCATCGATTGCGGCCAACGGCCTTGCCGGCGCCAGCACGACCAGGGGCGGCGCCGCACGGCTCGTGCTCAAGCAACACAGTCCCGCCACGGTGGGAGGGACGGGGTTCACGCCGCGAACCCGGGTCCGGGTCACCTTCCGGGTCACGTTCGTCGGGACGCAAACGATCGTGCGCCGTCCCGTGACGAACCCTCAGGGGGCGTTCACGGCGACATTCCCGACCGTCGTCGACCGGTGCTCGGCGTGGTACGTGACGGCAAGCCAGCCGGGCCGCGCGACGGTCATCCTGCGAGGGCCCGCCAGGCCCATGTGC
>Ga0335080_10009532_pt1 | contig 10151 bp, 10 predicted proteins | sample Lox_Sample_34_FD_206720 | JGI IMG/M metagenome (GOLD analysis project Ga0335080, IMG submission 206720) | Soil microbial communities from Loxahatchee National Wildlife Refuge, Florida, United States - Lox_Sample_3.4 | ecosystem: Environmental > Terrestrial > Soil > Wetlands | place: USA... | reverse complement strand
AGACGGACAAGTATTCTCTAGCCACAAGGCCCTTGAGGGGCGCGCCGTATAGCGAGGTCGACTACCTGCAATTTTGGAAATCCTGGTGGGCGACTATGAAGGCGCAGCTGCTAATGCCCGGCGAACAGTAAAGGCGTGCGCGGAAAGGGGTCGCATGCGCGTTCATCCGACGTGAGCATCATGCTCGCTACAGCACCACTTCCTTAGCCGCCGTCTTCGGCGGCCTTGGCGGCTTCCCCGGCAGCGGGGGCAGCGGCGGCATATCGCTCGCGTCCACTCCCTGCTTCCGCACGGAAACCGACCCGCGATTGGCGGTCAGGTGAATGCTCGGGCCTTCGCCGATCTTGCCTTTCAATGTTGCTGTGCGGCCTTCGGTATCTTTCTCGATCGGCGAGCCGAAGTCGTTGGTGGCTTCGCCGCGCTCGGCGGTGGCGACCAGTTCGAAAGCGGCTTTGGGCGGCAGCACCAGCTCGATCCGGCCATTTCCGCTGCGCGCTTCGATAGAAGGCAGCGGCGTTGCGCCCGGCGTAAGCGCGATATCCCCGCGCTCCGTGTCGAGCTCCAGGGACTCGGTGAACTTCTCCATTCTCACGTCGCGCGAGCGTGTCACCAGGCGCACCGGTCCCACCAGGCCCGATCCGGTGAACTGTCCGAGATCCATGTTGATGGTACCCGGCACGGCTGCGACCCGCAGTTCCGTGTTGCGCGCGCCCTGCAATTGAAGCGGCTTCGCCAGGTTCTTAAATTCCAGGTTGCCGCGGTATCCGCCGTTGATGGTCACCTGGCCGAGGACGTTCTCCAGTTCCAGGTCAGAGCCTCCTCCTTCGATATCCATGCGGCCCTTGATGTCGACACCGCGAATCACGTCACTGCGGCCGATGTTGAGCCGTATGTTGCCGCCTAAACGGGCGAGCCGCACATCGCCGCGGTCGCTGGCGAGTTCCACATCGCCGTTCAGGTCGGTGATTTCGAAATCGCCCGACCGGCCGCGCGCTTCCACTGCCAGCGTGCGGGGAACCACCACTTCCAGGTCATCCGAAATCCGTTGGTTGTCGGAAGCGCGCTCCTGGTTGGAGCGAACCACCACGCGGTCGCCCTCGGAAACCACCTCAACGGGAGTGTTGGTGTTGGTCTGGTCGGCGTCGGAGCGTGTCCAGGAGCGGATGTACTTGTGGCCGGTCACGCTGATCTCCTGCGTGTCGGCGCCAATCACTTTGATGCTGCCACGCGGATTTTCGAAGGCGATGCGATGCACTCCGGCCGAGGGCCCGCTCGCGGAGATCGGATAGTCATACTGCTCGCCGAGCATTTCGAGGCCGCCCACGTGAAATTGGACGCCATGTTCACGCGCTTCCCAAACGGCCGAGCCGGCGATGCAAATCAGAATGACCAGCACGACCTCGCCGCCTGAGAAGGTGGGCGTGCCATATCGGCGGAACGCCACCACTTCCACGAGCCGCAGGAATCCCCAGCCGATGAGGACGAACGGCCAATACCGGGCCGCCATATCGAACAGCGGCGTCTCGGGGTGCAAATTCCTCCACAACAGCAGGGCGCCGATCAGCAGCACCAGGAGCGGGCCCGTGAATGAGCGGTATCTCATTTGGTATCTCCTGTTCCGGGCTGCGGCGTTCCGGCATTGGGATACGAACTCTGGCGGTAACTGGCGGCGCTGCCGGGCGGCGGCTGGATCCACGAAGGTCCGGCGTAGGGACCAGCGGCAGGCGGCGGGGCTGTAGGCATAGGCATGTTCTGCACGCCTCGCCGCGCGATGCTCAGCAGTCCGAATACGATCAACAGCACCGGCCAGGTCTGGTAGAACTTATACGGCGTGAAGTTATTCAGCGCGAACAAGGCGCCGACCGTCATTAGCGTGATCGGCCCGCGGATGGCGCAGATGAAATTACCGCCGTTCATGGGAGCGCCCCCAGAATGGATCGCGCGCGGCGTCCGCGGCTCCGGTCGCGGTGACGCGCAGGTATAACAGCCACGCGCCGAGCCCGATCAACAGCACCGGCCAGTAGCGGGCCACCCGCTCAAAATCCAGAACGTTCAGCGTGTGCATCAGCAACAGCACGCCGAGCACGATCAGCGCGATGGGACCGACCGGCAAGGCGCCGCCATGGCCGCGCAGATTCAGCAGGCTGGAATATTCATCCACCGGTTCGCCCATGCGGCGGCGTTGCGCGGTGTGATAGGCCTCGAAGGCCATGTAGAATTGCCAGACCGCGATCAGGATACCGAAAATGGGCTCCAGCCCATGCACCGCGTTGGAGCTGATGACGCTTACCAGGACCCCCCAGATCACTGCGTGGACCAAGCCCTTGGCGTATTGGCCGTTGTAGATGGCGCCCACGCCGGGAATCCAGCCCAGGAAGAATGCCAGTCCAGGTGAAATGTCCGGACGAACTACGCCTGGAGCGTAAACAGGGAACGGCGGCGCTCCGGGAGGAGGAGGCGGTGGCGGAGGCGCGGCTGCGGGTTCAGGCGGCGCTGCCGGCACATGCTCGGCGCAGTACACAGTGCCGAACGCGTCACGCCGGCACTCGTTGCAGACCGGCTTGCCGCAGTTGCGGCAGTAAGCAGTGGCCGGTCGATCTGGATGGTTCTGGCAATTCATCATGACTACCCCTTAGTGCGATCCCCCGGGCTGGGGCGATTGTGGCGCTTCGCCGGGTGGATTCTGTTGTTTCCGTTCCGGGATCGGCAGCTTGTGCTCGTCGGTTTTCACCGGACGAGCGGCTTCGTCCTGCTGCTGAAATTCACGCAGAGCGGATTGAATCTGATACACAACCTTCAAACTGTCGTAATACTTCACCGTGCGCGCCCAGGCGCGCGACGCTCGATCTTCTATGCCGGCCCACACCACGGACGGCTTCAGGTCCGCGGCGGTGATCGGCCGGACCGGCCCAACAAACTTGACCAACATAGAAAACGACAATACCGTCATCGCCAGGCCCATGGCATACTTCGGCGCCAGCAGCGGCCCAAGCAGCGGTCCCAGCACGCTGTTTAACCAACGGCGCCACCGCGATTCCTTGTTTTTGCTCCACGGCGCATCGAACAGGATGCGGGTGATCAACTCGGGTGGCGGCTCGACATCGGCGGCGCTCTCGATGAAGCGCACCGCGGCGGCGGAATCCCGGGCCAGTTCGGCGCAATCCGGGCAGGCGGAGAGGTGGCGCTCCAGCTCGGATTTTTGATCCGGCGCCAGCGTCCCGTCTACGTAATCGCAGATGAGAACTTCAATCTCTGCGCAGTTCATACCGCAAGCTTCTGCTTCCGCAAGAGCCGCGCTAATTCCGCCCGGCCCCGATTGATTCGCGATTTTACCGTGCCTTCCGGGATGTTCAACAGCCCGGCGATTTCGCGATACTCCATTTCCTGCAGATCCCGCAGGATCACCGCTTCACGTAAATCCGGCGAGAGCCGCTGCAGGGTGGCCTGCAGGATCTCGCTTGCTTCCCTTCCAGCGACAGCTTTCTCCGGTTGCGACGAAGCAGCCGCGCCGGTCTCTTCGAGCATCGGCAGCTGCTCTTCGATCGAATCCGTCACTCGGTCCTGACGCGTTCGGCGATAATTGTCGATCAGCAGGTTACGCGTTACGCGCGTAATCCACGTGCTGAAGGAACCCTCCGTCGAACGAAAACTCTTGAGAGTACGATACACCCGCAGAAAAACTTCCTGCGTGAGATCCTGGGCTTCCTGGCCGCTGTTGGTAAAACGATAGCAGAGCGCGTAAACGCGCCGGGTGTGGATCCGAACCATGTCTTCCCAAGCGGATTCATCGCCGCGCAGGCAGCGGGAGACGAGGCTGGAATCCGGGTCCAAAGTACTTTCTAACAGATTGCGGCCGGAGCCGATAGCCGAAGCGCTACGATTATCGAAGATCCCTAAACCGAATGCCGCCGCGGCCATGGCCTTTGTCTCTTTCCGTATGAAGAAACGAGGTTTTATGATATTAGGTTCAATCAAATGTGGGATTGTGGCTCACGTCCAGGCGCCCGGTCTTTTGGCCGGCGCGCCGACTGGCAAGCCCGCCCCATGTGAGGACCGGAGGCGTCATTCGGAGGCATAGCTGGAAATGGCTGGCAGGCTGTGTGGTGGCCTCCCTCGGGCTGGTTTGGTTTCTTTACGCACAGTTGTCGGCCCACGGGTTCGATTGGCGGCTGGCAGCGCGGAGTTTCGGCCAGTTGCACGGGACCTGGTTGGCCGTGTCGCTCATTCCAATCGGCGGGACCTATGCGGTGCGAGCCCTGCGTTGGCAGATTTTCCTGAAACCGCTTAAGCCCAAGTCCTCTTTTTGGAAGATCTTCAAGGCCACGCTGGTGGGGTTCGCCGCGATTTGCCTGTTTGGCCGCCCGGGCGAGTTCGTGCGTCCGTACCTGATCGCTGTCAAAGAAGGCGTTCCGGCTACCTCCCAGTTCGCGGCATGGCTTCTGGAGCGCGTTTTCGACCTGCTGATGGCGCTCCTGGTGTTCGCCTACGCGCTGAGCCGCGTGCAGGCCTCGGAAGTACAGGTTGGCCCACAGTTGACGTGGGTTCTGAAGACCGGCGGCCGGATCGTCGGATTGGCGTCGTTCGGCATCCTGACGGTTTTGCTCTCCATGCGGCACATTGCCGAGCCGCTGCGAAAGGCTTTGCTCCGGTGGCTGCGGTTCCTGCCGGAACGGCACTGGGCGACTGCCGAGCGTTGGATCACAGCCTGCGTCCAGGGGGTGGAATCAACACGCAGTGACGGCGCACTGGTCGGGATCTTCCTTTATTCGGTGCTGGAATGGGTCCTGGTGGGGGCGTGTTACTGGTGCCTGGCTCTGGCGTTCTCTGGCCTGGTCCAGATGAGTCTGGTAGACGTTCTCATCTTCATGGGATTCGTATCTTTCGGCTCGGCCGTCCAGATTCCGGGAATAGGCGGCGGGGTCCAGGTGGTCGCTGTTTTAGTATTGACGGAGTTGTTCGGAGTACGACTGGAGCTGGCTACGACTTTCGCGCTCCTGATTTGGGTAATTACATTTGTAGTAGTATCGCCGGTGGGCTTTGTCCTGGCGCTCAAAGAAGGCCTGGACTGGCAGAGCCTCCGACGCCTTGGAAAAGAGGCGGCAGTGTAATGAAGTGTCCGTTTTGCAGTCATTTAGAGGATAAGGTTGTGGACTCGCGCGAAGCCCGCGAAGGCGACGTGATTCGCCGGCGGAGGGAGTGCCTGGCGTGCGAACGCCGCTTCACGACTTACGAGCGGATCGACGAAGTACCTTACATGGTGGTCAAAAAAGACGGCCGCCGCGAGAAGTTCGATCGGCAAAAGGTTCTGACGGGGCTATTGAAAGCCTGCGAAAAGCGTCCTGTAAGTATGGCGAAGCTTTCGGAGCTGGTGAATGCGGTGGAAACACAAGTCAGCGACTCGCCGGATCGGGAAATTTCTACAATTGAAGTAGGAGAATTTCTGATGTCCAATCTCCGAGAGCTGGACAAGATCGCATATGTAAGATTTGCTTCGGTTTACCGCGATTTTCAGGACGAGCAGGCGTTCTTTGACGAACTGAAGGTGCTCATGCGCAAAAAGGAGGGCGGTTAACGCTGGGAAATCCCTGTAACCTCTGGGCTTTTAACGCATCTTTAAGATTAGGGTTTATCTTTGCTGGTGATGATGCTATCATCAGACGAAAGTCGATCCCCGAATGCGACCAAACGTGTCATCAGTAGGGGCCGAGCCGGCAAAGCTATCTTTTTTCACGTAAATACCCCACATTTTTGATGCATCGAATGAAGTTGATGGTGTGTCTATGGGGGAGGTGAGTCGTTTGGATCCGTTTGAAGATCATTTTCTTGCGGACCCGGATGGGTTAATCAACCTCGAGGAAGAAGCCAAGTTCTTCGATCCCGAGGCGGCTCATGAAGCCGATTTTTTGCAGCCCACGCCGGTCGAAGAGTCCATATATACGGACGACCCGGTACGCGTGTACCTGCGCGAGATGGGCGCCGTGCCGCTGCTCACCCGGGAAGGCGAAGTAGACCTTGCCCGCCGCATGGAGCGCGGCAAGCTACGTATGCAAAAGGCAATCAGCCGCTCGGCCCTGGTGCAACGGGTGGCTGTGGAACTGGCCGAGCAGTTGCGAAAGGGCGCGGTTGAGCTGGAATCCGTAGTTGACCTCGGTGATGTAGAGGAAGGCACCCCCGCGGACGCCAAGGCTCGCTCGGATGCGGCCAGGCAGTTTTCAGAAATCGGTGTGATCTACAAGAAACTCTTTCAGTTGCAGGAGAAGGTAGATCAAACGCCCATCGCGAATAAGAAGCCCCGGAAGCGGCTGTGCGCCAAGCTGAACCGGGCCAAAGTAGAGACGTCGCTGGCAATCCGGCGCATTCCTTTCCGCTCCATGAAGTGGAAGGAGTTCGCGCGTGAGATCGAGCAGGCGGTCGATGAGATCAGCCATCTCGATAATGAAATCAGGAAGTTAGAAGTACGCAATGGCAATCCGCTGGCGCAGGCCCGGGTGCGTGAGCTGAAACGGGAAATCCGTAAACGCGAGCAGGCCGCCGGCGCCACTTTACCGGAACTACGTCATAGCCTGACCGTGATCCGCCACGGTGAAGCCGAAGCGGAACGGGCCAAAAAGGACCTTGTAGAGGCCAACCTTCGACTGGTGGTTTCCGTCGCCAAGAAATACGTGAATCGCGGGTTGCACCTGCTGGATTTGATCCAGGAGGGAAACATCGGTTTGATGCGCGCGGCCGATAAATTTGAATATCGCCGCGGCTATAAGTTTTCGACCTACGCGACGTGGTGGATCCGACAGGCCATCACCCGCGCCATCGCGGACCAGTCCAGGACCATTCGTATTCCGGTCCACATGAATGAAAGCATGAACAAGTTCCTGCGCGCCACGCGCGAATTGGAAAAGGAACTGGGCCGGAATCCTACAAATGACGAAATTGGCCGCCGGATGGACATTCCGGTGGAGAAGGTTCAGAAACTCAAGACCATTTCGCGTGACCCTGTATCGCTCGAGACGCCGGTTGGACGCGATGGCGAGTCCGCGCTCGGCGATCTGATCGAGGATCGCTGGGTGGGGTCGCCTGTGGACGCGGTGATCGAGTCCAACGTTCGCGACGAGACTGCCGGCATTCTGAAGACACTGTCTCCGAAAGAGGAGAAGGTGATCCGGATGCGGTTCGGGATCGGTTGCGAGCGCGAGCACACTTTAGAAGAGATCGGGCAGGAATTCGATGTCACTCGCGAGCGGATCCGCCAGATCGAAGCCAAGGCGTTGCGTCAGTTGCGCGCTCCCGAACGGGCGCGGCGGCTGCGCGCGCTGATGGCGGCACGATAGAAATCTACTGCCAGTCGTTTCCTCTCCAGGCCGGGGCGTTGTTGCCCCGGCTTTTTCTTGCGCCAACACCGCCCAGCGCTTTGCGGATATTACCCGACGTACATCCTTGGATAGCGTTGTGCTGACCTGCCGAACGAAGAGAGAATTCGAGTGGTGAATAGACCACTGACCCCAGCTGGCGGAGGGTTGCGCATCCTCGCGGTGATCGCGCTGGGTGCGGCCTTTCTGCTCATTTCGGCAGGCGTTCGCACTGCGGTCAGCGACGGTCTGGCCAAGTGCGCCGATCTGCTCGTACAATATTCACCCTACTCGTACGTGGCAGTCGTTGTGATCGTGGTAGGCGGATTTCTTACGTTTCTGGCGCGAGGATCCAGCGCCCGCGATTGATACCGCAGCAACCGTAACGGGACTCGTGGCATCATTGAGGCATGCACTCGAGGAGGATCCTGCCTGCCATTGGTGTGCTTCTCGCCGCCGCTGCTCTGTTCTACGCTGCCGATAATCCAAAGCTGCCGCCTCCGTACGCGACGCCTTCCGCTAACAACGGACCGCACGTGATCGGGGAGCCTGCGGGCGCGAAGCTCAATATACCTGCGGGCTTCAAGATGGACATTTGGGAAGAAGGAGGATTCCAGCGACCTCGCTGCATGATTCTGGGTCCGTCAAACGAAGTGATTCTGGCCGATTCAGCGAACCGGCCAAACGGTACGGTTTACGTCATCCATAACAAGCAGCGAAAGAAGCTCATTGAAGGGCTGTATCAACCCTACGGCCTCGCATACCTCAATGGCAATCTGTATGTGGGCGAATCCGACTCGGTGAAGCGGTATCCGTACGACTCCAAGGCGATGACGGCCGGGCCGGGCCAGGAAATCATCTCGATGAAAGGGATCGACACTCATCACTGGACCCGCAGTCTGCTGATCGATCGCGCGGGCAAGAAAATCTACGTGGGCATCGGCTCGGGGTCGAACAATTCGGTGGGTGAGGATCCGCGGCGCGCTGCGATTCTGCAGGCGAACCTGGATGGGACTGATCAGAAAGTCTGGGCGTCGGGCCTGCGCAATCCAATCGGAATGCATTGGTATCCGGGTACGGATACACTCTGGGCGGCCGTGCAGGAACGCGACGATCTGGGTGACGACCTCGTGCCCGACTATTTCACGCACGTCCAGGCCGGCGGGTTCTACGGGTGGCCGTATAGCTACATTGGGCCGAATCCGGATCCGATGAACGTCGGCAAGGGGCCCAAGGATGCGCCCGAGTTGATCAAGAAGACGATTGTGCCCGACGTGTTGATGGGCGCGCATGTCGCGGTGCTGGATTTCTGTTTTTACACCGGGAAGCAATTTCCAGCCGAATACCAGGGTGGCGCGTTCGTCGCGGAGCACGGGTCGTGGAACCGGTCCAAGCGCGTGGGACAATCGATCGCCTTCGTTCCGTTCAAAAATGGAAAGCCGTCGGGTCCGCCGCGCGAAGTAGTCACGGGTTGGATGATTTCGCCGGAGAGTCGCGACGTTTGGGGCAGGCCGGTGGCGGTGCTGCAACTTCCGGACGGCAGCCTGCTTGTTTCCGAAGACGGCAACAAGCGCATCTGGCAACTGAGTTACACGGGCGGCAAGTAGGGCTTTACGCGCACGCTGGGAATTCTGCTGCTCGTGGCCGGCGCGGCGTGGGGCGCGTCCTTTTCGCATCGGCTGCACCTCGAGATGGGTCTGACGTGCACAGGCTGCCATGCGGCCGCGCCTGCGAGCACGAAGCCTGCCGACAATCTGCTGCCTGCCAGGTCCGTTTGCCTGGATTGCCACGAATCGGCGGCAATCCCACCGCCGCCCGCCACCAACCTGACAGCGTTCAGCCACGCGCTGCACTTGAAGATGGGTAACGTGGCGCCTTTCATCGCCGCAGCGATTGACCATGGCGCGTATCTTTCAGCGCCCGGGGACGGCCGCCGGCTGTTGAACACGAACAACGCCTGCGAAGCCTGTCATCGCGGCCTGCACGAGTCAGACAGTGTGTCGCCGGCGTTGCTGCCCAGGATGGCGGACTGCCTGGTGTGCCACGCCGATATCGACCCGCCGTGGAGTTGCGAACTGTGTCATGGCAAGGACGCGAAGCTGCGGCCTGCCAATCACACGGCGCATTTCGTCAGCGATCATTCGAGCGGGAAGATGAAATTCGATAAGACTACGTGTGCGGTGTGCCACGGGCGGACATTCCAGTGCGCGGGGTGCCACTAGGCCGCTAGGCCGAACGTGGCCAGATTGAGAAGGTTGAAGGGGTTGATTATCGGATTATTGTGGCCGACTCCGTTTCATCGAGCCAGGTGGCACACAAGATTTGATCGACAGGTGGATCACGAGTGCTGTAGCCAGTGCAAGCCTACGTGACAACTGCGGCTCCGCCTGAACGCCTCGCCAACCTGCCGCCGCACGGCGTTCGCGACGCGCCGCGTTCCAGCTAAGGTGTTGGGCGCATCGCAGAGCGGAAAGAAAAGTTCTCCAGCCGACCTTCGAATGGCTCGAAAAACAAAAGGCAGTCCGCCTCCTGCCTCCCATCGTCACTGTGCCACTTGGCTTCGACGCGCCAGCTCAAAACTGGAGGCCGGTATCGGGCTCCTAAATCGGCCGACACCACCTCCAGACGCCCGGTGACAAGTTCGAGTTCTTTCAATGGCAGAGAACGAAGAAATTCGGCCCGATCGGCTGGTCCAAATTTCGCGCCAGCACTCTTTAAGGCTTCCACGATTTGTGCGTCCGTCCATTTGGGGTGTTTCGCAATCTCCGCGTCAAGTTCATCCAAGCGGTCGCCAATTCCATAAATGTA
>Ga0335080_10009530_pt1 | contig 10152 bp, 10 predicted proteins | sample Lox_Sample_34_FD_206720 | JGI IMG/M metagenome (GOLD analysis project Ga0335080, IMG submission 206720) | Soil microbial communities from Loxahatchee National Wildlife Refuge, Florida, United States - Lox_Sample_3.4 | ecosystem: Environmental > Terrestrial > Soil > Wetlands | place: USA... | reverse complement strand
CGTTCCGGAGTTGAAAGCGCTTGGGTGGAGCGTGACCGGTTCGAACGACGCGTGCGGACTCGCCGACGCCATTCAGACCCACGTGCTTGGTAACCGCTCGAACGAGCATCGCAGCAGGGAAACTTTGCGAGGCAATCCAGGAGGGGGAAGGCCATGAAACTGCTAACGGGACTGTGGATCTTGCTGCTGTCGGGCCTGCTTGCGGGCGCGGACGCCTATGCGCAACAGGGCCCGCCGCCGGCGGCGCAAACGCCGCCGACCATAACCTCGACGCTGCAGTTTCAGCTGACCATCGTCGAGCGTGAGATCGAAAGCATCGCCGACGCCATGCCCGAGGACAAATATTCGTTTGCGCCGACCAACGGCAACTTCGCCGGCGTGCGCACCTTCGCGCAGCAGGTAAAGCACATCGCGCTGGAGAACAATCGCTTTTTCGATTCGATCGCCGGAACCACCGCGCCCGCGGCGCCCAACGAGAGCGACAACGGACCCGACTCCATCGCCACGAAAGCCCAGATCGTGCAGTACCTGAAAGACTCGTTCGCGAATGGGCACAAGGCCATCGCCACGATCACGGCCGAGAACGCCGTCACCCCGCTGCCGAATCCTGCCGCTTCCTTCCTCGGCACGCGCCTGGCGCTGGCGGTGTTCGCCTGCACCCACGCCATGGACCACTATGGCCAGATGGTTGAGTACCTGCGCGACGTCGGCGGCACTCCGCCGTTCAGCCAGCGGCGCCCGCCCGCCAACGCGCCGGCGACCGCGCCCGTTGCGCCGAAACAATAGGACGCACGCGGAACGCTGAATTGAGAAAATCCGCCCCAGCCCTCGCGACTTTCTTCGCCGCAGCCGCGCTGCTCGCGCCCGCGTCGAAGGCTGACTACGCAGTGCTGCGCTCCGGCGCGCGCCTCCACGTCACGAGCTATCAGGTGGTCGGCGATCGCGTGAAGTTGACCGTGGTGGGGGGCTCGGTGGAAATCGCGGCCACGGAGCTGATCGACGTCGAGCCGGAAGACCAGTTCCCCGCCCCGCCTTCCGCCGACGCGGATTTCAGCGTGCGCTACGCGAATTTCATTCACGCTGCGGCGCAAAAGCACAAGGTCGATGAAAAACTGGTCGCGCAGGTCATCGCCGCGGAGTCGAATTTCGACGCGAAGGCTGTCTCGCGAAAGCGCGCGCTCGGCTTGATGCAGATTCTGCCCGCAACGGCTGTCCGCTACTCCGTCACGAACGTGTTCGATCCCGCGCAGAATATCGAAGCGGGCACGCACTACCTGAAGGATCTGCTGGACCGCTACCGCGGAGACACGCGGCTGGCCCTGGCCGCCTACAACGCCGGCCCGGAAATGGTGGACCGCTACGGCGGCATCCCGCCCTTCGCGGAAACACAGCGCTACGTCCGCGCCATCACGGCGAAACTCGCCGCGGGCGACCTGACCACCGGTGCAAAATAACGAAACGCTACTGTGTGGCGGATTTTTCACCGAGGCGCCGCATGCGCTCCTGCAATTTCTTGCGGAGCGGAGCGGGCGCGTTGGGATTGAACGCGACCAGATACCAGAGCGGCTGCGAGCGGTCGCGGCTCAGCCGGGAAAGCGTGGAAGCGTCGCTGTTCGGATGGCGCGCGATGTTCTCGCGGATGGCCGAATACGGATGGTGCGAAAGGCGCGCCAGGGTCTTGGCCTGCACTTTGGGGTGCTCGCTGATCAGGCGCAGCAGGTAGAAATCCTCTTTCGGCGCCTGGCGCGAAAGCTGGTCGAGCGCCTCGGGCTTCACGTCCGCGCTCAGCACCACGCCGACTTTCTCGTCCCAACCCGCGTTGATGCGGTTCAGTTCCTGCGTGCGCGCGTGGATCAGCTGCTCGATCACGCGGCGTTCCTGGTCCAGGCGGGCCGCCGGCAGGGCGCTGCGCTCGACCGAGTCGAGCACGCGCAACAGGTGCTGGCGTTCGCCGAAAACGATTTGCGACGTGCGTAGGGCCTTGCCCTTGGCCGAATGTCGCACTAAGTCTGAGCGTCTCATTTCTGGTTCACCCCGCTAGTTGGTTGGCGGCCCACCGGGAAATTACCCTGCTCTCGCGCGGTAGCGAACCTGGAATGGAATCCTCGCGCGGGAGGCAATCGCTCGAGTTGCAAGCAGTATCGAGAGGGAAACTTCCCCGTTCGACTACTGTAGTTCCAACGGACCAGAGACGCAAGCTGGCGCTGCTGCATTGGGACGACCCGGCGTCATTATCGTGCGCGGCGCATTGGTGAGTAAAGCAAAGCCGCGCGCGGATGTTCCAGAGCACACAACACTTAGTCCTAGAACTAGCCCAAATTGGCCGCCAAATGGCCGCTGGTCACTTCGGGGACGGCGGCGGAGGCCCTGCGGCGTTCCCGACCGGGATGTCGTTCACCGCGACCCGCCTCTTGAACTTCCAGCGGCCGTTTTCGCGGACCAGAGTGTCGTCGTAGTGGCCGCCGTAGAGGACTCGCGGACTGCTGTCCGGTCCGGTGACGACGAAGTTCCAGCGGGACCAGGCCGTGGCCGCGTCGCCGTGCACGTCGATCAGGAAGTTGGTCAGCAAGTGGTAGGTCGAGCCGGGGCGGCTTGTAGAAGTGGCGCCGAGGTTCTTCTGCATCAGCGCCAGCACGCCTGCCGGGCCTTTGCCGGTCCCGAAACCGCCGACCCATTCGCCGTCGCTCGCGAACAGATTCGAGTAAGAAACCAGGTCGTGAGCGTCGAGATAGCGGCCGTAATCGATAAGCAGCGTGCGGATTTCCTCGACGTCTTCCAGGCGCTGCAGGCGCGCGGCGACCGACTCTTGCGCACGCAAGATAGGCGCGAGGAGCACAAAACCGAGGAGGCCGAAAGTCAGGATTCGTCCGGTTTTCATTGGCGAGTTCCCTTCTGTCATGAAAGAACGCGGTGACGATAGCACCGGCTGTGCACGAGTTCAACGAACCGAAAGAGTCCGCCGCCGAGGCCGCGCCGGCAGGCAGGCGCCGAGAAGGGGGAGAAAGCCTACTGAAGGAAGGGATTGAACTCGCGCTCGAGGCCGATGGTCGTGGTGTCGCCATGGCCGGGATACACGACGAGGTCATCGGGGAGGGTCATGAGCTTTTCGTGAATCGATTTGAGGATCTCCGGATAGGAACCGCCCGGAAGATCGGTGCGGCCAATGGAGCGCTGGAACAGCGTGTCGCCGGCAAGCAGGCGGGCCGCCAGCGCGCCGGACGCAACTGGCGAAAGGGGCGCGCCGGCAACAGGCTTCGCTCCCGAGCCCACGACGAGGCTGATGCTGCCTTCCGTGTGCCCGGGCGTATGCAGAACTTGAGCCTGATACGCGCCCCAGCGCAGGGTGTCGCCTTCCTTGACGAAGTCCTTGATGCGCACGATCTCCGGCGTGGGAACGCCGAGCCACTCGGCCTGCATGTCGAGGCTCTTGTAAAGAGCGAGGTCGGCCTCGTGAATCAGGACCGGCGCGCCCGTCGCACGATGCAGGGCGGCGAGGCCGCCGACGTGATCGATGTGCGTGTGCGTGCTGACAATCGCGAGCACCTTCAGGTGGTGGCGACGAAGGATTTCCAGGATGCGCTCCACGTCATCGCCGGGATCGACGACGATCGCCTCATGCGTTTGCGGATCGCCCAGGATGGAGCAGTTGCATTGCAGCAAGCCCACCGGAATGACTTCGTGAATCAGGCCTTCGCTCATCGCGGAGCAGTATAGCAGCGGCCCTAGGGCGCGGCGACGGCGCCTGCCTGCGGCGAGCTTTCGAGCGGCCGTTGCTCCAGCGGGAGGCCCGCGGCGACGAGCGCGTGAACCCGGTCGAGCAGCTCCTCGCGGCGTTCGATCGTGTAGGCAGAAGCATCCACGGCGGGACCGTAACGCACCACAACATCAGCCGAACGGACCTTCCATTCACCTCTGGGCTGCACGTGTTGCGTGCCGGCGATCGAGACGGGAACGACCGGAACGCCCGCCTCAATCGCCATGGTAAATCCGCCGCGCTTGAAGGGGCGGAGTCGGCCGTCCGGGCTGCGTGTGCCTTCGGCAAAGATGGCGAAGGAAACTCCCTGTTTCAGGCGCTCTACTGCAAGCTCGACGCTGGCCGCGGCCGCCTCGCGGTCGGAGCGATCGACCGGGACGAACTGCGCGGCGCGCATGGCCGTGGCGAGAATCGGAATACTCATCAGCTCTTGCTTGATCATGATGGCCACGCGGCCGGGAATCGACGGAATGAAGGCGAGCGGATCGAGATTGGAAACGTGATTGGCGATGAATACGCAGGCGGTGGACCGCGGGACCTTTTCGAGCCCTTCAACGCGGACGCGAATCCCGAAAAGGCGGTCTCCCACCCGAACGACCTTCATGGCGAGCGAATACATGAGGTCGGGACTTCCGGTGATGACGCTCCAGAGAATCAGCCAGGGGAGAAGGAGCAACACACCGAGGCCGAGGTACAAGCTCAGGAGGACGGAGCGGATCATAGCTTTGGGGCGTCAGTCCGTGGAGCCACGGAGGAGCCCTTCACGGATGCGGCGCTGGCGGTCGCTCGAATGAGCGACCTCGGATATCGAATAGCCCGCGTCGCTCTTCAACTCAAGGCCGGCGATCGAAAGGATTTTTCCGTAGGGCAGCTCGTCCACGCCGGAGACGTAGAGCCGGAAGAAATCCTCGAAACTCCTGCCCGCAACCTGCTCGACGGCCGCGCGAATATCGGTCTTCTCGTCGTAGAACTTCCCCTGCTTGGCGAAACGGTCGTTCATCAGGCGGAAGACGTCGTCCAGAGATTTGCGGTTGTCGGTCGCATCGCGGATTTCGAGATCGAGCAGCACAGCGAGAATCTGCCCCTTGTCGTAGTACGAGATACTGCGCTCCGGAGCATTATAGCCGTCGTACTTCTCAAACCAGGCGTCGAGGCTGGACTCCTCGGCGCTTTGCCAGAGGTGAGCGGGGCGAACCTGGAGGCGCTCGATCTGCTCGGCAAGGTCATCGTAGAACTGCCTCTTGGACCAGAGGCCGGTGCGCGCCAGGGTGTAGGAAGCGTAGGCGTCGGTGCAGCCCTCGGCAAACCAGAGCGAGCGGGTGTACTGCTCCTTCGTGTAGTCAACCGGCTCCAGATTCTGCGGGCGGATGCGCTTCACGTTCCAGACGTGAAAGAATTCGTGCGCGGAGAGCGCCAGAGCGCTTTCGAGAGTGGGCCCCGCGACGGCGGTGGAGTTCATGTGCTCCATCCCGCCTTGGCCCCCTGACGGGTCGGGGCCAATGTGGACGAAGAAGGTAAACTGGCGAAACGGCGCGCCACCCATGAGCTGGATTTGATACGCGGTGATGCGCTCGAGAGCGGCCTGGAGGCGCCCGCGAAACGAACCGTTGCCCTCCAAGACGACGCGGAAGTGCCCGCCGCCGCTATCGAATTCGAATTCGTCGAACTTCCCGGCCTCGACGGGCGCGTCGACCAGGGAGTCGTACCCTGGCGCGAGGAACGAGTTTGACCCGCGCCCTGCCGTGAGCTCAGCCAGCACGGTCCACCCGGACGGCACATCGTCGAACTCAACTTCCGTGTCTTCGGACTTGCGGTTCGGAACGTACATCAGGATCTCAGCGAGATTGATGAACGCGTGGCGGATGCTGAGTTCCGAATTGAAAGGGCCCGGATCATCCCAGTAGACGGAATAGGCCAGCGTAAGTGGCCGAGCTTTCGCAACGCGGTCGAAGCGCCAGGTCTGCTTGTCGAGCTTCAGCGGAAGACGCGCGGAGGAGCCGGCCGAATCGACCTCGCGAACCTCCTGGACGCGAAGGGCGAAATCGCGAACCTGATATAGAGTGCTCCAGGCGGGCATTTGAACGATAACGTTCTGGTCGGTGTCCGCCAGTGGAATCGTCATCGTGACGTGAAAGAGATGCTGTTCAGGATGGTCGAGCGAGACGTGGTATTGGATCGTGGCCTGCGCGGGGCGGGCGGAAAGCGCCCCGCCCGAGAGCAACAGGAGACCTGCCAGGAAACTGCGGGGCCGGGAAAAGGTCATGCGCGCGCACCGGCGCGGGATTTCAGGTTTTCGAGAAGCTTGCCGGTAAGGCCGTCGAATCCACCGTTGGACATGATCAGGATGAGATCTCCGGGTCTTGCGCCGGACGCGATTTCGCCGGCAATCGCCACGGCCGAAGGCAGGGCTTTGGCCTGGCGACCACGCGCTTCGATCGATTGACAGATCATTTCGGGCGACAGGCGCTCGTCATCGGCAAGGAGCTGCGCGCGGTTCACTGGGCCGAACAGGACCGTGTCCGCCAGCGCGAGCGAATCGGCCAGATCGCTCTGAAAGACTTTGCGGCGCATGGTGTTGGAGCGGGGCTCGACGGCGGCCCAGAGCTTGCGTCCCGGCCAGCGCGTGCGTACGGCCTCGAGCGTCAGGCGAATGGCCGTGGGATGGTGCGCGAAGTCCTCCACGACCAGCATACCGTCCACTTCCCCCTTGATCTCCATGCGCTTGCGCACGCTTTGGAAAGTGAGCATGGCGCGCTCGATGGCGTCGCACTCCACACCCCGGCCATAGGACAGGCCGGCAGCGGCGAGCGCGTCGAGGACGTTGTGGCGTCCGGCGACGGGAATGCGAATACGTGCGACGGAATTGCCGCGCCAGGCGACGCGGAATTCGGTGGCTTCGTCGTGCCATTGGATGTCGCCGGCGAACCAATCGCAATCGGGCGTGAGGCCGAAGGTTTCGACCGGGCAGCAGGCTTTCGAGGTGACGTCCTTCAACAGCGGGCTCTCGCCCCAGATCAGGATGCGGCCTTTGCGCGGGACCAGATTCACGAGACGGCGGAACTGCAAAGCAATCGCATCGAGATTCGGGTAAATATCCGCGTGATCGTATTCCAAGGAGGTGAGAATCAACTCGACCGGATGGTAGTGCAGAAATTTCGGACCCTTGTCGAAGAAGGCGGTGTCGTACTCGTCGCCCTCGATGATGAATTCCTCGCCGCCGCCGAGGCCGTAGCTGCGGTCGCCGAAATTGGGTGCCACGCCGCCGATCAGGAAGTCGGGGCGGCGGCCGGCGGTTTGGAAGATCCAGGCGAGCATCGCCGTGGTGGTGGTCTTGCCGTGCGTGCCGGCGACCACAATCGACCTGCGGCCGGGTAGGAAATATTCCTCCAGGAGCTGGGGCATGGAGCAGTACGGGATGGCGTCGTCGAGAATGCGCTCGACCTCCGGATTGCCGCGCGAAATGGCATTGCCGATGACCGCGAGATCGGGCGCGGGACGCAGATTTTCCTCGCGAAAGCCTTCGTTCCAAGAAATTCCAAGCGAATCGAGCAGGGTGGAGGCGGGCGGGTAGACGTTCACGTCCGAACCGGTGACGTGGAATCCGCGCTCTTTCAACATGCCCGCGACCGGCGCCATGGCCGCACCGGCAATGCCGAGCAGATGGACGTGCTGGACGGGCTTCACGGGCTGGGAGCTCATGGGATACAGGCCGGTTCGAGTATGCGCAGCACGCCGGGACCCACGGCGGCAAGCTCGGCGCGGACGCCCAGTGGAAGAGTGAGCATGGCGCGATCGGTATGCCCGATGGGCGAGCCGAAGACGAAGGGGATTTTCAGCGGCTCGAGGATGCGCATGGCCACGTCGACGACGCCCTCGCTGAAAAGGGGCCCTTCGCATTCCGGGAAATCGCCCAGGATGATGCCGGCGAGGTCATCGAATTTTCCGGCCTGGCGAAGGTGAGTGAGGGCGCGATCGACCTGATAGGGTTTCATGCCCCGGTCTTCGAGGACAAGGATCGCGCCGCGCGTGTCGAGTTCCCAGGGAGTGCCGAGCGTGGATTCGATGAGCGTGAGGCAGCCGCCGAGCAGAATTCCCTCGCCCGAACCGGGGGCCAGAGCTTCGCCGAAAAGATCGAGATGCCAGTTGTGGCGCGTTTCGGTGAGGGCGCGGATCAGGCTGACACGATCGTAGCCGTGCGAGGCGCCTTCGCCGCGATCGAAATTGGAGGCGACCATGGGACCATAGAAAGTGACCCAACGAAATTTCTGCCAGAGGTAAATCTGGAGGGCCGTGATGTCGCTGGCCCCCAGGAGGATTTTCGGCTCAGTGGCTGCGGCACCATTGAGGCTTTCGAGCAGATAGCTCGAGCCGTAGCCGCCTCGCGAGCAGAAGATGGCGCGCGTGGAGGTTTCGGAGAGAGCCTGCCTCAGAGCCGCGCCGCGGTTCGCGGCGGAACCGGCGAAAAAACCCTGGCTGGCGAGGACGCCTTCGCTGTCCGTTTCCGGCGCGTAGCCGAGGCGGACGAGTTCCTCGCAGCCCTTCTGGAGATGCTCGAGTTGCACGGGGCTGGCGAGCGATACGATGCGGATTCCGTCGCCGGGACGGAGCGCGCGCGGCTTTTTCGCAGGAGCCATCCGACGCCAACGAGAATACGGGGTTTGGCAAAATGAGTCTAGCGGCGGCGACGGGACCGGGAAGTAAGAGTTACGATGACTGTGCCCGGCGGCGGGGATGTTCACTCGATGCGGAACAGCTCCGTCGCGGACGTGCCGCCCACCGCTCCGGGATTCCGGACGGCAATGGTGGCGTTCCCGGCAAACGAGACGTCCGCCCCCGGGACCAGCACGATGAGTTCGGATGAACTGAGGAACGAAGTGGCGCGGGGCATTCCGTTGAAGAGGACGACGGAATCCGGCGCGAAGCCCGAGCCTTCGACGCGCATTTCGAAATCCGAAGCGCCGTGCGCGACGCTGGAGGGGAACATCTCGTGGATTATCGCCATCGCGTTGCCCTTGCCGTTGATCGTGAAGGTCGTCGAGAGAGTGGCCACGGTCGGGTCGGCGGTTGAGACATTCACGCTGGCGGCACCGGCCGTATGGATCAGCTCCTTCGCGATCTGAGCGGTGACCTGATTGGGGGGCGTCACGGTGCTGACCAGCTCGCCGCCATTCCAGTTGATAACGTCGCCCGCGGCGAAAACGGTTCCGGCGCCGGCATTGACCGTCAGCGTGAACGCATCGCCGCCGGCCGAGGCGCTCGAGGGATCGAGCGTAATCAGATTGAGCCCGGCGTGAACCGGCTCGATGGTGAAAGTAGGACCCGTGGTGGATGTGCCGCCGCCGGGCCCGGGATTCGTGGCCGTCACAATAACGGCAGTGGGATTGGCAACGTCGGCCGTTGTGATTTGCACCTGGAGCTGGCCGGTTGTCTGGTTAAACGTGGTTGAGCGCGGGGAACCGTTCCAATTCACCATGGTGGTTCCGCTATGGTTCGAGATGAAGCCGGTTCCCATGACGGACATCACGAAACCGTCGCTGCCGGCGGTGATGACGGACGGAAAAAGCTGCGAAACGGTCGGCGTCGGATTTTCCTGGGTCTTGCCGCCGCCACAGCTGCCGAAAAGCAGCGCCGCAGCGACTACAACCGACAACTGCACAACCGAGCGCCAACGGTTCAAACCAGCCTCCTGAATTTCAAACGGGGATCCCGAAGCCGCTCGCCGACAGCAGCCGGGAACGCGGAACGAGGGACAGCCAAGTTGATAGCATCCCGGCCCGCGGCACGTCAACTCGGATTCGGCGGTGCGGCGAATGGTTGGCCGCGGATGAGCCCGCGCGAATCACGGCTAGAGCTTGAACGCGGTGAGCTTCGAGAACTGATGAGCGCGGGCCCTGATCTCGCGGCGCGTGACCTTCGCCAGGCGCTCGACGCCGAAGCGCTCGACCGTGAAGCTGGCCAGCACGGAGCCGTACACCATGGCAGAGCGCAGCGTCTGTTCGTTGACGCGGCCCTTCCCCGCCAAATATCCCATGAAGCCGCCCGCGAAGGTATCGCCGGCCCCGGTCGGATCGACGACTTCTTCGAGCGGATAGGCTGGCACGGAAAAAAGAAAGTCCTTGTGGACCATGATGGCGCCGTGCTCTCCGCGCTTGATGATCAGCGTGCTCGGGCCCATCTTGAAGATGTGTTTCGCGGCGCGGAGCAGGTTGTGTTCGCTGGTGAGCTGGCGGGTCTCGTCGTCGTTGATGGTGAGGATGTCGACATGCTTGAGGGTTTCTCGCAGCTCGGCGTTGGTGCCGGAGATCCAGTAGTTCATGGTGTCGAGGCCGACGAGCTTGGGCCTGCCTTTCACCTGTTTGAGAACGGAACGCTGCAGAGTCGGATCGATGTTGCCCAGA
>Ga0335080_10009527_pt1 | contig 10153 bp, 5 predicted proteins | sample Lox_Sample_34_FD_206720 | JGI IMG/M metagenome (GOLD analysis project Ga0335080, IMG submission 206720) | Soil microbial communities from Loxahatchee National Wildlife Refuge, Florida, United States - Lox_Sample_3.4 | ecosystem: Environmental > Terrestrial > Soil > Wetlands | place: USA: Florida... | reverse complement strand
GATCGAGGAGTTGACTGCGTTGAAAGACAGCGTGCTCGCCACCGGCGGGGGTGTAGTGCTCGACGCGCGCAACCGAGAGCTGCTCAAGACGCGCGGCACGGTGGTCTACCTGCGCGCCTCGGTCAACGAGCTGTGGAGCCGCACTCGGCACGACAGAAACCGGCCGCTGCTGCAGACGGGCGACCCCTATACGCGGCTGTGCGAGCTGCATGCCGAGCGCGATCCGCTGTACCGCGAAGTGGCGAGCATAACTGTCGAGACCGGAGCCCAAAGCCTGAAATCGCTGGTGGCCAAACTTGAGCAGCGCCTCGAACGGTTGCAGCGCCCCGCGCCCTCTTCCCCTCACATCGGTGCCTGAGGCGCGCATGTTGACGGTACGTGTCGAGCTGGGCGAGCGCAGCTATCCGATTCTCATCGGCAGCGGCCTGCTCGAACGGGTGGAGCTGCTGCTGCCGCACCTCAGGCAGAAGCGCGTCGCAATCGTCACCAACCCTGTCGTCGGCGAGCTTTACCTCGCGCGATTGTCGCAGACACTGGCCGACGCCGGAGTAGCTGTCGTGCCGGTGTCCGTTCCCGACGGCGAAAACTACAAGTCCTGGGAAACCCTCAACGCTATTTTCGATCGCCTGCTCGACCAGCGCTGCGAGCGCGGAACCACTCTCATCGCGCTGGGGGGCGGAGTTGTCGGAGACCTCACGGGATTCGCGGCCGCTGTTTATCTGCGCGGCGTTCCGTTCATCCAGGTGCCAACGACCCTGCTGGCTCAGGTCGACTCATCGGTCGGCGGCAAGACCGGCATCAACCATCCGCTCGGCAAGAACATGATCGGCGCCTTCTATCAGCCGCGGCTGGTGCTGGCGGACACCGACACTCTGCGTACCCTTCCCGACCGGGAGTTGTCCGCGGGCCTGGCTGAGGTCATCAAATACGGCCTGATTCGCGATGCGGCTTTGTTCACATGGCTCGAGGCGAACACCGATCGGCTGCTCGCTCGCGAACCGGCTGCGTTGAGCTACGCAGTGCAGCGCTCGTGCGAGCTGAAAGCCGAGATCGTCGAAGCCGATGAGCGCGAGTCGGGTGTCCGAGCAGTGCTCAACTTGGGGCACACCTTCGGTCACGCCATCGAGAGCGGACTGGGCTTCGGCGGCTGGCTGCATGGCGAAGCCGTCGCGGCTGGCTGTGTCCTGGCAGCACGCCTCTCCCAGCGGATGGGCCGCCTCACCGAAGCCGACGTCCAGCGCGTCGTCGCGCTGTTTCAGCGCGCAAAGCTACCGACCAAAGCACCTACCCTGGGGGCGCGTCGTTACCTCGAGTTGATGGGTCTTGACAAGAAAGTCGAGCAGGGGCGCCTGCGCCTCGTCCTCTTGGAGCGCATCGGATCCGCCTTCGTCACTGCCGAGTTTCCGCAGGAGTCGCTCGAGAGCGTTCTCGAGAGCGCCGATGCGCAGGGGATCGGCGTCCAGACTCATCTTTGAGCGCCGGTCGCACGGCTGCGAGGTACGCCCGTCCCGTCCGACCGACACATGACCGACCTGGCCCCTTACGCCGTCACCGTTCGAGCGTCGCGCGGCCGGCGGATCGGCGAGGAACCGCCTGGATTTCGTACCGAATTCCAGCGCGACCGCGACCGCATCATCCACTCCACCGCGTTTCGACGCCTCGAGTACAAGACCCAGGTCTTTGTCAACCACGAAGGCGACCACTTTCGCACGCGTCTTACCCATAGCCTCGAGGTGGCGCAGATCGCGCGCTCGATCGCCCGCACGCTGCGCCTCAACGAAGATCTCACTGAGACAATCGCGCTGGCGCACGACCTCGGGCACACCCCGTTCGGACATGCGGGCCAGGATGCGCTCGACGAATGCATGCGAGCCTATGGTGGCTTCGAACACAATCTGCAATCGCTGCGAGTAGTCGATGTGCTGGAACAGCGCTATGCCCTGTTCGACGGACTGAATCTGTGCTTCGAGACGCGCGAGGGCATCCTCAAGCACTGTGCGCTCGACCAGGCGCGGCTGCTAGGCGACGTGGGCGAGCGCTTCGTGAAACAGCAGCGGCCATCGCTCGAAGCGCAACTCGCCAACTTGGCCGACGAGATTGCGTACAACAACCATGACGTCGATGACGGCCTGCGCTCCGGGCTGCTCACGCTCGACCAGCTGCGTTCGGTAGCCATGTTCCGCCGCCAGGCAGACGCGGTGGCGCAATCTTTCCCGGCTTTGCCCGAGCGGCGCTTCATTCACGAGACCATCCGGCGCATGATCAACGCCCTTGCCATCGACCTCATCCGCAGCAGTCTGGCGAACATCGAGCGGAGCGGGCCTGCCTCGCTCGACGAGGTGCGCGCAGCCCCCCGTCTGATCGATTTCAGCCCCGAGACCCGGCATGAGCAGCAGCAGCTGAAGGACTTCCTCTCGGCCAACCTCTACCGGCATTTCCGGGTGAACCGGGCGGCGGCCAAGGCGCGGCGGATCGTACGTGAACTATTCCAGGTGTTCGAGAAGGAGCCGCGGCTGCTCCCGCCCGAGTTTCAGGCTCAGCTCGAGCGTGATGGCCCGCGCGCCATCGCGGATTACGTGGCTGGCATGACCGATCGCTACGCGATCCGGGAGCACCGGCGCCTGTTCGCCGTCGAGGAGAGTTGACCTTCTGGGAGGCGGGGAGGGCAAGTCCCGGTTGAAGCAGGATGTCCTTGACGGTAGACTGAAAAATCTTGCGGCTCAGACTCGCGACGGTCCCGATGCCCTAAGTGCCGCGGCCCACCCCCCAGGGGCAGGGCGGGGGGACGGGTCGCCGTGTTGGGGTGCGTGTCGGTTTGACAGTTCGAGGTTGCCGCGAACGACGCGGCGCCAGGAGGCGCGAAGTGAGCCATAGTCAGCTGCCCGAGGCCCAAGGCCTGTACGACCCGGCCCACGAGCACGACGCGTGCGGCGTCGGCTTCATCGCTCACATCCGGGGTCGGAAGAGCCATGCCATCCTCGAGCAGGGCCTCCAGATCCTGAAAAATCTTACCCACCGCGGTGCCACCGGGGCCGATCCCCTGGCGGGCGATGGGGCGGGGATCTTGATCCAGATTCCCGATCAGTTTTTCCGCGAGGAGTTGGCCTGCCAGGGGGTGACCTTGCCGCCGGTTGGCGAGTACGGCGTGGGGATGGTGTTCCTTCCCCAGGAGCCGGCCTCGCGGCTCGCCTGCGAGTACGAAATCGAGCGCGCCATCAAGGACGAGGGGCAGGTGCTGCTCGCCTGGCGCGACGTCCCGCGCGACAACGCAGGCGTTGGGGATTCGGTGAAGAAACTCGAGCCTGTGATCCGCCAGGTCTTTATCGGACGAGGCGCTGGCGTGACGGTCACGGACGCGCTCGAGCGCAAGCTCTACATCATCCGCAAAGCCTCCGGTCATGCGATCCAGACCCTCAAACTCGCGCACGGCAAGGAGTTCTACGTACCTTCCATGTCGGCGCGCACAGTGGTCTACAAGGGCATGCTGCTCGCCGCGCAGGTCGGGGCCTACTACAAGGATCTGCAGGACCCGCGCGTGGTCTCGGCGCTGGCGCTCGTCCACCAGCGCTTCTCCACCAACACCTTCCCCACCTGGGACCTCGCACATCCGTTCCGGCTCATCGCGCACAACGGCGAGATCAACACGCTGCGCGGGAACGTGAATTGGATCCGCGCGCGCCAGGGAGCCATCTCCAGCCCCATCCTGGGCAAAGACCTGGACAAGGTGTGGCCGCTCATCTACGACGGACAGTCCGACTCTGCGTCGTTCGACAACGCGCTCGAGTTGCTGCTGATGGGCGGCTATTCGGTTGCGCACGCGATGATGATGCTCATCCCGGAGGCCTGGGAGGCGCACACCCTGATGGACCCGACGCGGCGCGCCTTCTACGAGTATCACGCATCGATCATGGAGCCGTGGGACGGGCCTGCCGCGATTGCGTTCACCGATGGTCGCCAGATCGGTGCCACGCTGGATCGCAACGGGCTGCGCCCGGCGCGCTATCTGGTGACCGACGACGACTTGGTGGTCATGGCGTCGGAGACCGGGGTGCTGCCGATCCCCGAAGACCGGATCGTCAAGAAGTGGCGTTTGCAGCCGGGGAAGATGTTCCTTGTCGATCTCGAGGCAGGCCGCATCATCGACGACAAGGAGCTGAAGGACGCGCTCGCCAGCGCCAAGCCCTACCGCGAGTGGATCGAGCGCATCCGCATCAAGCTCGACGACCTGCCCGAGCCGAAAGAGCGGCGCGTGCAGTCGAGGGAGACGCTGCTCGACCGCCAGCAGGTATTCGGCTACACGCAGGAGGACATCAAGTTCATCCTGACGCCGATCTCGGGCAACGGTGAAGAGCCGGTTGGGTCGATGGGCAATGACTCGCCTCTGGCCGTGCTGTCGGACAAGAACAAGACGCTGTACCACTACTTCAAGCAGCTGTTCGCACAGGTCACGAATCCAGCCATCGACCCGATCCGCGAGGAGCTGGTGACCAGCGTGGTGAGCTTCATCGGCCCCAAGCCCAACCTGCTCGGCATCGACGAAGTGAACCCGCCGCTGCGCCTGGAGGTGAGCCAGCCGGTGCTCGACTTCGAGCAGATGGAAACCATCCGCCATATCGAGTACTACACGAAGGGCAAGTTCAAATCGTGCGAGCTCGACATCACTTATCCGGTGTCGTGGGGCAAGCACGCCATCGAAGCGAGACTCGCCAACCTGTGCGCGCAGGCCGAGGATGCGGTGCGCGGCGGCTACACGATTCTGATCATCTCGGACCGCAGGATGGATCGCGACCACGTGGCGATCCCGGCTCTGCTCGCGCTGTCAGCCATTCACCAACACCTGGTGAGCAAGGGCCTGCGGACCAGCACCGGCCTGGTAGTGGAGACCGGCTCGGCGCGTGAAGTCCACCATTTCGCCCTGCTCGGCGGCTTTGGCGCGGAGGCGGTGCACCCCTACCTCGCCCTCGAGACGGTGATCGAGCTCGCGCGCAGCGGACAGCTCGGCGACGTCGATGCCAAGAAGGCGTGCAAGAACTTCACCAAGGCGGTCGGCAAGGGGCTGCGCAAGGTGATGTCCAAGATGGGCATCTCGACCTACATGTCGTATACCGGCTCGCAGATCTTCGAAGCCGTGGGGCTGTCGCGCGCGCTGGTGGACAAGTACTTCACCGGCACGACTTCGAATGTCGAGGGAATCGGCGTGTTCGAGGTGGCGGAAGAGGCGATGCGCGTTCACCAGGCGGCGTTCAGCGACGATCCGTTGCTGGAGGGCGCCCTGGACGCGGGGGGCGAGTACGCTTTCCGCGTGCGCGGCGAAGAGCACATGTGGACGCCGGACGCGGTGGCCAAGCTGCAGCACGCCACCCGTCAGAACAGCTACGCGACCTACAGGGAATACGCGCAGATCATCAACGATCAATCCAGGCGCCACATGACGCTGCGCGGCCTGTTCGAATTCAAGCTCGAACGTTGCACGCCGGTGCCGCTGGAGGAAGTGGAGCCCGCGAAGAACATCGTCAAGCGCTTCTCGACCGGCGCCATGTCTCTGGGCTCGATCTCGACCGAGGCCCACACCAATCTCGCCATCGCCATGAACCGCATCGGCGGCAAATCCAATACCGGCGAGGGTGGCGAGGACCGCCGCCGCTATGCTCCAGTGAAGGCGGGCGAAACCCTCGCCTCGCGCCTGGGACGCGACCGCATCGAGCGCGACATCGAGCTCAAGGAAGGCGACCTGCTCAAGTCGAAGATCAAGCAGGTCGCGTCAGGGCGTTTCGGCGTGACAGCGGAATACCTGGCCTCGGCTGAGCAGCTCCAGATCAAGATTGCGCAGGGCGCCAAACCCGGAGAAGGGGGTCAGCTGCCTGGCCGCAAAGTGTCCGAGTACATCGCGGAGCTGCGCTTTTCGACGCCAGGCGTGGAGCTCATTTCACCTCCACCCCATCACGACATCTATTCGATCGAAGACATTGCCCAGCTGATCCACGATCTGAAGAACGCCAATCCGAAGGCCTCGGTCAGCGTGAAGCTGGTGTCCGAGGTGGGCGTGGGCACGGTGGCCGCCGGCGTATCCAAGGCCAAGTCGGACCACGTCACCATCGCTGGTCACGACGGGGGCACGGGCGCGAGCCCCTGGTCCTCGATCAAGCACGCCGGCACGCCGTGGGAGCTTGGGCTTGCGGAGACGCAACAGACGCTGGTGCTGAACCGCCTGCGCGGGCGCATCGCGGTGCAGGTCGACGGTCAGATGAAGACCGGCCGCGATGTGGTGATCGGCGCCATTTTGGGCGCAGACGAATTCGGCTTCGCCACCGCTCCGCTGGTGGCGAGCGGCTGCATCATGATGCGCAAGTGCCACCTCAACACCTGCCCGGTGGGCGTGGCGACTCAGGACCCGGTGTTGCGCAAGCGCTTCCGCGGGCAGCCGGAGCACGTCATCAACTACTTTTTCTTCGTGGCGGAAGAGGTGCGCGAGCTGATGGCCGCTCTCGGCGTGCGGACATTCAATGAGCTCATCGGCCGCTCCGATCTGCTCGACACGAAGAAAGGCATCGAGCACTGGAAGGCGAGGGGGCTCGACTTCTCCCGCATCTTCTATCAACCCAAGGTCGGTCCCGAGGTCGCACGCTTCAACAGCGAGAAGCAGGACCATGGTTTGGAGAAGGCGCTCGACCACCGTTTGATCGAGCTGGCGCTCCCCGCTATCGAGCATCGGCAGAAGGTTGCGATCGACATGCCGATCCGCAATATCAACCGTACCGTTGGCACCATGCTCTCCGGCGAGATCGCGAAGCGCTATGGCCACGACGGGCTGCCCGACGACACGATCCACATCCGGCTGGCGGGCTCTGCCGGACAGAGCTTCGGCGCGTTCCTCGCGAAAGGCGTGACGCTGGATTTGATCGGCGAGACTAACGACTACTGCGGCAAGGGGTTGTCCGGCGGCCGCATCTCCGTTCAACCCAGCCCGAAGTTCCGTGGCGCACCCACCGACAACATCATCACGGGCAACGTCGTTTTGTATGGCGCCATCTGTGGTGAAGCGTATTTCCGCGGCGTCGCGGGCGAGCGCTTCGCCGTTCGCAACTCCGGCGCGTACGCGGTGGTGGAGGGCGTGGGCGATCACGGCTGCGAGTACATGACCGGTGGGACGGTGGCCGTGCTGGGCCATACCGGCCGCAACTTCGCCGCCGGCATGTCGGGCGGGATCGCCTATGTGCTCGACGAGGACGGTCAGTTCGCCGCCAGGTGCAACACTTCGATGGTCGAACTGCTCCCTGTGTATGCCGAGGGCGAACAGGAGGGCAAGGTGGCGCCTGAGATCTGGCACCTCGGCCAGGCTGACGAGGTCATCCTCCGCCGTTTGATCGAGAGGCACGCGCACCACACCGGAAGTCAGCGCGCGCGCGCGATCCTGGACGACTGGGCACGCTATCGCGCCAAGTTTGTGAAGGTGTTCCCGAACGAATACCGGCGCGCGTTGAGCGAGTTGGCGGCGAAGGGCCGCAAGCTCGCTGCGTAGGCACCAATCTCACATACGGGTCTGAATGGGCAAGGTTACGGGATTCTTGGAGTACCAGCGGCTCGCGGAGGTGAGCGAGGCCAGGGAGGAGCGCGTCAAGCACTGGCGCGAGTTTGTCCATCACCTGAGCGACGACGAAGCCAAGGTCCAGGGCGCACGCTGCATGGATTGCGGCATTCCGTTCTGCATGAGCGGGTGCCCGGTCAACAACATCATTCCGGACTGGAACGACCTGGTCTACAAGCAGAACTGGCAGCAGGCGCTCGCCACGCTGCACTCGACCAACAACTTCCCCGAGTTCACCGGCCGCATCTGCCCCGCGCCGTGCGAGGAATCCTGCACGCTCAACATCAACAACGATCCGGTCGGCATCAAGTCCATCGAGCACGCCATCATCGACAAGGGCTGGGAGATGGGTTGGGTCGCGCCGCAGCCGCCCGAGCGTGAGACCGGTAAGCGTGTAGCAGTGGTCGGCTCGGGGCCCGCAGGGCTTGCCTGTGCTCAGCAGCTGGCGCGCGCCGGGCATCACGTGGTGGTGTTCGAGAAGAACGACCGTATTGGCGGCCTGCTGCGCTATGGCATTCCCGACTTCAAGATGGAGAAGTCGCTGATCGATCGGCGCATCGAGCAGATGCGGCAGGAGGGAGTAGAGTTTCGCACTGGGGTGTGCGTGGGCACGCCCAAGCCTCTACCGGTAGGGGTCACCAACCTGGCGGTCAAGAGTGTCCCAGCACAGGAGCTGCTCGGCGAGTTCGATGCGGTGGTGCTGTCCGGCGGTGCAGAGCATCCGCGCGACCTCCCCATCCCCGGCCGCGAGCTGGGAGGCATCCATTTCGCCATGGAGTTCCTGCCGCTGCAGAACCGACGCGTCGCGGGTGACGGCAGCATTCCGGATCTGTTCGCAACGGGCAAGCATGTGGTCGTGATCGGCGGCGGCGACACCGGCTCGGACTGTGTCGGAACATCCAACCGGCACGGCGCCAAATCGGTCAGCCAGTTCGAGCTGCTGCCCCAGCCGCCGGATATCAAGAACAACCCGGTCTGGCCCTACTGGCCAGCGAAGCTGCGCACCTCTTCGTCGCACGAGGAGGGCGCGAACCGCGACTGGGCCGTGAGTACCAAGCTGTTCAAGGGCGAGAACGGCAAGGTGAAAGCGCTGGTCGCATGCCGCGTCGAATGGAAGAAAGATGTTGCCAGCGGTCAGATGAAGATGCAGGAGGTCGCGGGCTCCGAGTTCGAGATGCCTGCTGATCTGGTGCTCCTGGCCATGGGCTTTCTTAGCCCGGTGCACTCTGGACTGCTGGACGAGCTGAGTGTGGCCTACGACGCGCGAGGCAACGCCAAAGCCAGCACCGATGGTCAGGGCTGCTACCAGACGTCGCAGCCCAAGGTATTCGCTGCGGGCGACATGCGACGTGGTCAGTCGCTGGTCGTGTGGGCCATCCGCGAAGGCCGCCAGTGCGCGCGCGCGGTGGATGAATTCCTGATGGGCCGTTCCGAGCTGCCGCGCTGATCGGACGAGACGGCCTTTAAAGGAAGCTCTATCGGAGCTTCCCAATGCCAAAGAACGACACCCTGCTGCGCGCTTTCTTGCGCGAGCCGACCCCCTACACGCCGATCTGGATCATGCGCCAGGCCGGCCGCTATCTGCCCGAGTACAACCAGACACGAGCGCGGGCGGGCAGCTTCCTCGCGCTGTGCAAGAGCCCGGACCTTGCCACTGAGGTCACGCTACAGCCGGTGTCGCGCTTTCCGCTCGACGCAGCGATCCTCTTCTCCGATATCCTCACGGTTCCGGACGCGATGGGGCTGGGGCTGCAATTCGTCGAGGGCGAAGGACCGCGTCTCGAGCGCCCGTTGCGCGAAGAGTGGGAAGTGCGCGACCTCACCGTCCCCGATCCGTACGAGCGCCTGCGCTATGTCCTGGATGCGTGCAGCCAGGTGCGCCGCGCGCTGAACGACGAAGTTCCGCTGATCGGCTTCTCCGGCAGTCCGTTCACGCTTGCTTGTTACATGATCGAGGGGCGTGGCAGCCAGGACTTCGCCGAAGTCAAACGCATGCTGTACGGCCGTCCCGATCTGCTGCACCGGATCCTCGACTTGAATGCGCAGGCGGTTGCGGCTTACCTCAACGCCCAGATTGAGAGCGGTGCTCAGGCCGTGATGCTGTTCGACACCTGGGGCGGTGCGCTGTCACACGCTGCCTTTCACGAGTTCTCGCTGCCCTACCTTCGCGCGGTGCTCGGCGAGCTGCGCCGCAGCCACGACGGCCGCATCGTCCCGCGTGTCGTCTTCACCAAAGGCGGAGGGCTGTGGCTCGAAAGCCTGGCTGACGCCGGTGCTGATTGCGTCGGCGTGGACTGGACGGTCGATCTTGGGGCGGCTCGCGCGCGCGTCGGCATCAAGGTATCTCTGCAGGGTAATCTGGATCCCGGTGTGCTGTTCGCGCCGCCCGAGGTGGTACGCCTCGAAGCGGGCAGGACGCTGGCCTCGTACGGTTCCGGCGCGGGCCACGTCTTCAATCTCGGCCACGGAATTTCGCCGCGGACGCCGCCGGAGAATGTCGCCGCGCTGGTGGACGCCGTGCACGAGCTGAGCCGGCCGTACCACCAGGGCTGAGCTCGAGCAAGGGGC
>Ga0335080_10009526_pt1 | contig 10154 bp, 10 predicted proteins | sample Lox_Sample_34_FD_206720 | JGI IMG/M metagenome (GOLD analysis project Ga0335080, IMG submission 206720) | Soil microbial communities from Loxahatchee National Wildlife Refuge, Florida, United States - Lox_Sample_3.4 | ecosystem: Environmental > Terrestrial > Soil > Wetlands | place: USA... | reverse complement strand
CGTCGAGCGCGCGCCGTAGTAGGCGTTGATGAATGCCGGGTAGGCGCAGGCGAGGGCGATGACGAGGATCTTGGAGAGGTCGCCGATGCCGACCCACAGCATGAAGATCGGCAGCATCACGATCTTCGGCACCGGGTAGGTGAGGAACACGGCGGGGCTCAGCACCTCGCCCGCGGCGCGCGAGACGCCGGCGGCCAGGCCGAGGGCGACGCCGAGACTGGCGCCGAGAGCGAAGCCCGGAAGCGCGCGTCCGAGGCTCGCGCCGATGTGCGCGTAGAGCTCGCCCGAGGCGAGCTCGGTGCCGAGCGCGCGGACGATCTCGATCGGCCCAAGGACGTACGAGGGCGCGCCGCTCAGGAACCACGCCTGCCACAGGAGCAGCACGAGCGCGAGCGCGCCGAGCTGGACAAGCCGCATCTCAGGGCGCCGAGGCGTCGCCACGGCGGCGCGTCATGAAGAGCTCGGCGGGAAGCTCGATGCCGAGGCGGCGCTCGCGCGCCACCTCGAGCGCGCGCTTGCACACGGCGGCGAACTGGTTGCCCATGCCGCCGTTGTTGTTGTGATAGGTGATCTGCTTCGGCGAGGTACGGCCCCGGACGCGGCCGGCGCACAGCTCGCCCAACTCCCTGATATTTTCCCGAAGAATCATTTTCTTCCTCAGGGGATCCGTCAACTCCCGCTGGTCGTCGATGTCGAGCTGCTCCTTCAGGTTCACCACGATGAGGCCGGCGCGCCGCGCGCACTCGTCGTCCAGCTCGCGCTGCGGATAGAACCGGGTCGAGGACTTGATGCCGATGACGTGCGCGCCGGGCGCGAGCCACTCGCCGAAGAGGATCGGGTCGGTGGCGTTGGTCGCCGCCACCGCGATGTCTGCGCCCCTGATGGCCGTTTCCGGGTTCTCACAGGGAATCACCTTCACGTCGAACTTTTTCGAAAACCTCTCCCTGTGTTCCCGCGTCGGCGAAAACACGCGGACCTCCTCGATGGAGGGGCGCACGCAGAGCAGCGCCTCGACCTGCGCCGCGGCCTGCTTGCCGGAGCCGAGGATGCCGAGGGTGCGCGCATCCTCGCGCGCGAGGTGCTTGGCCGCCACGGCGCTCGTCGCACCGACGCGCAGCGCGGAGACGGCGTGGTCGTGCACGATGCCGAGGAGCTCGTTCGTCGCCACGTCCCAGACCAGGACGAAGCCCGAGAAGTCGCCGCGGAACTCGAGCCGCTCGCGGCCGTCCCTCACCGGCTTCGCCATGTGGGCGAGGTCGACCCGCAGCGCGGCGACCCCTTCGCCGGGCAGCGTGCCGCCGATGACGTTCAGCATCGACCAGCGCGCCTCGCCCGGGTGCTCGAGCGGAACGTGGAGGCGCCGGCGGGGCAGCACCTGGGCGCCCCCCTCGCCGAGCTCGCGGTAGGACTTCTCCACCAGCGCGATCGCCTCGGCCATCGATACGAGGCCGGCCGCGTCCTCGGTGGTGAGGACGAGGGTGCTCGCTACACCCAAACTTGCAGCACGTAGTCGTAGGCCGCCTGCGCGTTGGTCATGTCCACGCGCTGCAGCCCGATGCGGTATCCGTTCTTGCCTTTTTTCAGCTTGTGGAAATACGACCCCGCGAAATGGCGCACGTCGTCGCGCCTGAGCTCCATCATATGGAAGCGGGAGGTCACTTCGACTTCGGAAGACGAGGCTTTTCTAATGACCACGTTCGAAACCACGTGATTCGTCCCCCACAGCGGGCGCTGCGACCAGGCGTCGGGGTGCAGCACGCGGCCCATGCGCACGTTCATCAGGTTTTTGTCCTCGGCGAAGATCGCCGGCTGCCCGTCCCAAGTCTTGTAGGAGGCGTCGGGCGGCATCCAGTAGATGCCGTCGTCGGCGAAGAGGTCGATCCACGCCTTCCATTGCTTGCCGTCGAGCAGCTCCGCCTGGCGGTAGAGGAACTGCTCCACCTCGTGCTGCAGGCCGTGGCCGTTCGCCTTCTTGCTAGCCACGCATGTACTCCGCCCAGGCCTTCATCTGGTTGCGCATCGGCGCTTCCGACGTTCCCATGTTGGGAGCGCTCTCCACTGCGCCGTCGCGCTCGAGGTCGCGGCCGTAGTGGCGGGCGAAGCTCACCCAGTCGCCGCCCTCGGTCGAGAGGCCCTGGTGGCACTTCCAGAAATTCTCCAGGTCGTCGGCATTGACCAGCGTCGCAGGCGAGTTGACGAGGTTGTAGTAGGCGAGCGAGCGGCGGTAGATCGCCTCGGGGGCGCCCTTCAGGCGGAAGTGCCAGATCTCGGTGAGCGTGCGGTCGACGCCCAGCGGGCGCACCGCGCGCAGCTGCTGCAGCGGCGATTGCACCGAGAGGCCGGGGTAGAGGAGCACGTGGTGGATGTTGACGCCGACGATTTCCTCGAAGCGCTTTTGCCCGTACTTCTTGATCATGATCTTGTCGTAGGCGAGCGTGTCGGGGTCCTGCGGCCGCAGGCCCATGTAGCCGGTGAGGATGCAATGGCCGTGCGGGTAGTTGATGGTCTGGAAGTTGTCCCACTTGTCGATCGTCACCGTCGCGAACGCGGAGAGCATGTGGTAGGAGAGCGGCGCTTCCCCCTTCTTCGCCTTCTTCGCGATCTGCTTCTCGACCTCGTGCGCGGCGCGGCCGGTGGATTGGTGCGTGACCGACGGGTGCAGCGCGTCGAGCTGGTTCTCGAGGAAGATCTTCCAGTTGGAATGCTGAATGACGCGGAAGCAGTTCGGCACGATCTCGACTTCGCCGTCCGGAGCGCGGTCACACATGTCGTCGAAGGCGACGATGCTCTTGCCGAGGAACTCCTTCAGCGTCGGCCCGTCCTTGGCGAGGCTCGCGAACACGAAGCCGCGGTAGACCTCCACTCGCGCGGCGGGCTTGACGTTGCAGTCCGGGTTGCCGCGCGTGTACCGGGTCCCCTTGTAGCCCGAGTCCATCATCGGGATGTTCTTCAGCCTGCCGTCGTGCTCGAACGTCCAGGCGTGGTAGGAGCAGCGGAAGAACTCGCCCGTGTTGCCTTTCATGTCGCCGCAGATCATGTTGCCGCGGTGCGGGCAGCGGTTGTAGAGCACGCTCACGCCGCCGTCGGAGCGCCTCACCATGATCATCGGCTGGCGGCCGAGCTGCACCGTGTAGTAGTCGCCGGCCTTCGGGACCTGCGAGGTGTGGCCGCAATAGATCCAGACGCGCTCGTGGATGCGCTGCATCTCGAGCTCGAAGATCTGCGCGTCGGTGTACACCTCGCGCCGGACGCGGTCCGGCTCCACGTACTTCGCGAGATCTGGAATGCGTTCCTGCAGCATCGGCCCTCCTCCTGCTATTTCACCGGGTAGGCGGCGCGGCAGTTCTGGATGTCCTCGTCGCTCATCACCGGCTTGAACTGGCACTTGGCCTCGAGCGCCTGCTGCTTTGCCTTGGCCTGCTTCTCGGCCTCGAGGCGCGCCTGCTCGCGCTCCTGCTTCTTCAGCTCGTCCTCGCTCGGCGCAGCGGCGGCTTCCTTCTGTGCGGAAGGCGCAGCCTGCGCGAGGGCGCCGGCGGCGAAGACGCAGAACGCGGCGAACAGTGCGAATCTGGCGGGTCGTTTCGGCATCGGGTCTTCCCTCCTGTGGGAACGCCAGATTAACCTAGTATCGCTCAGACGAGGAGGGACCGGATTGAAAGTCATCGACGTCCACACGCACATGCTGAACGAAGGGTATGTCCGCCTCCTCCGCAAGCATGGCGGCAAGTACAAGGTGAGGAAGGTGGTGGGCGGCCAGACCGGCATCCACCGCGACGGCGCGCCCTTCATGACCCTCACGCCGGGGATGTTCGACTACGAGGCGCGCATCCGCGCCATGGACGCCGCGGGCGTCGACATGGCGATCGTCACCCTCACGAGCCCCAACGTGTACTGGGGCCCGGCCAAGGCGAGCCTCGAGGCGGCGAAAACCGTCAACGACGACATGGCCGCGCAGCAGAAGCGCTACCCCGAGCGCATCCGCTTCATGTGCTCGCTCCCCTGGCAGCACCCGAAGCTCGCGCTCACGGAGCTCGAGCGCGCATGCGACGAGCTCGGCGCCGTCGGCGTCATGGTGCTCGCCAACATCGACGGGGCTTCGCTGACCCGGAAGAATTTTGCGTCCATCTGGCGCGAGATCGACCGCCGCGCGCTGCCCGTCCTCGTCCATCCCACCGCGCCGCCGGGCACCGCCGAGCTCGACGTGACGCGCTACAACCTGATCGCGTCGACGGGCTTCCTCTTCGACACCTCGCTCGCAGTGAGCCGCATGATCTTCGACGGCTTTTTCGACCGCTATCCGAAGCTCAAGATCATCGCCTCGCATGGTGGCGGCGCGCTGCCGTATTTCGCAGGCCGGCTCGATATCTGCTTCGACAACATGCCCGCGTGCCGGGAGCGCATTTCCCGGAAGCCGAGCTCTTACTTGAAACGGATCTTTTACGACTCGGTCGTGTTCCAGCAGGAATCGCTCGAGCTCGCGCTGAAAGTGGGCGGCAGCGAGAATGTCCTCTACGGCTCCGACTACCCGCACAACATCGGCGACATGAAGGGCTGCCTCGCACGCGTCTACGCACTCCCGCCCGCGCAGCGCGACGCCGTGCGCGGCGGCAACGCGCTGAGGATCTTCCGGCTCTAGGTAAAGAAGTCGATCGTGGCGGTCTTGATGTCGTACATGGCGCCGGCCAGCTTGACCGCGGCATCGCGCTCCAGCTCGGCCAGCACCGCGCTGCGATTGCGGATCTCGCCTAGGGTGAGCTCGACGTTCTTGCGCGCCACCGCATCCACGAAGCCGTAGTTCTTCGCTGAGCGTTCTCCCGCGTAGGCGGTGGCCTCCACAGCCGGCTGGATCTTCGCGAGCAGCCCGGTGAGGTTGCCGAGCTGGGCCTTGTCGATCGCACCCCGGATCGCCCCGCAGGAGGTGTGGCCCATGACCAGCACGACCTTGGCCCCGGCGATCTTGCAGGCAAACTCCATGCTGCCGAGGATGTCGGCATTGGCGACGTTGCCGGCCACCCGGGCGTTGAACACGTCGCCGATTCCGAGATCCATGATCGTCTCTGCGGAGGCGCGGGAATCGATGCAGCTCAGGATGACCGCGGCCGGGTACTGCCCCTTCGCACTGGCGCGCTGCTGCGCGAGGTAGTCGTGCGGCGTCTCCTTCCCGGTGCGAAAGCGCGCGTTCCCCTTCTTCATCATCGCGATGACCTGGTCCGGCGTCATCGTGTCTCGCTGCGCCTTGGTCAGCGCCGATGCGAAGGAGACCCTGGAGACGAGGCCGAATCCCAGGAATGCCGCCGCTGCGGTCGCAGTCGACAGCTCCAGAAAGCTTCTACGGTCGAGCTTGTCCCTGTGGGCGTTCATCGCGACCCTCCCTGATCCATTATTGCACCGGCAGGGCCGTAAAGATCCCGGCTGTAAAGATCCCGGCTGTAAAGATCCCTTAAGGGCGGCCGCCTATACTCATCCGATCATGGCGAAGCCATTGCAGGACCCGGGCAGGCGCCACGACTGCGTGGCGCTCGTGCTGCAAGGCGGCGGCGCGCTCGGGGCCTACCAGGCCGGCGTGTATGAGGAACTCGCGCGCACGGGCCCGCCTCCGGACTGGATTGCCGGCGTATCGATCGGCGCAATCAACGGCGCGCTGATCGCGGGCAACGTTCCGGGAAAGCGGGTCGAGCGGCTCTCGGAGTTCTGGCACCTGGTGTCGTCGGGCATGGGCGGACTGCCGGCGACGGCGTTCACGGCCAATCCCGTGGCAGAGGCGCTCGCGAGGCTTCCGCAGCCACGCAGCGCCTTCAACCAATTGAGCGCGCTGTGGGCGGCCGCGGCGGGCATCCCGGGATTCTTCCGGCCTCGCTTTCCGCCCGCCTGGCTGTGCGCCGACGGTACGCCGGATGCGCTCAGCGTCTACGACACGTCGCTCCTGCGCGCCACGCTCGAGCGGCTGGTCGACTTCGATCTGATCAACAGCCGAAAAGTGCGTCTCTCCGTCGGCGCGGTCAACGTGCGAAGCGGCAACTCGCAGTATTTCGACAACTTCGACGGTGTCGTCATGGGGCCGGAGCACATCATGGCGAGCGGCGCGATGCCGCCCGGCTTCCCTCCCGTGACGATCGACGGCGAAGCCTACTGGGACGGCGGCATCGTCTCGAACACGCCGCTCCAGTACGTGCTGGACACGCGCGGCAAGGACAGCCTGCTCGTGTTCCAGATCGATCTCTTCAGCGCGCGCGGCAGGCTGCCGCCCAACCTGGCCGGGGTGCAGCAGCGCCAGAAGGAGATCCTCTACTCCAGCCGGACGCGCTTCAACAGCAACATGGCGGCCGCGATCGCCAACCAGCGCAGGGCGATCCACGACGTCCTGGAGACGCTTCGCGGGGAGCTGCGCGATGCGCCGGCCGTGCGCCAGCTGCGCGAATCCCTGCGCACCGTGCCGGCCGACGTCGTCCACCTGATTTACCGCAAGGCGGCCTACGAGCTGGAATCGATGGACTACGAGTTCTCGCGCGCCTCCGTGCTCGAGCACTGGCAGGCCGGGCAGCGCGACATGCGCGACACGGCCACGCATCCCGACTGGCTCAAGCACTCCGGGACCGAGGCCGGCATCACGCAGTACGACCTGACGCGGCACAGCCGGCCGCTCTGAGCGCGGCAACAACTCAGAGGATCCTGCACCCGTGAATATCACCGATATCAAGCGCACTGCCTTTGCGATGCCGTTGACCAGCCCGGCGTTTCCGCGCGGTCCCTACCGATTCAGAGACCGCGAATTCCTGGTGATCACGTACCGTACCGACCCGGACGCCCTGCGCGCGGTGGTGCCCGAGCCGCTGGAGGCGTCGGAAGCCCTGGTGAAGTACGAATTCATCCGCATGCCGGACTCGACGGGGTTCGGCGACTACACCGAGTCGGGCCAGGTCATCCCCGTGAGCTTCCAGGGTGCGCGGGGCGGCTACGTGCACGCCATGTACCTGAACGACCACCCGCCCATCGCTGGTGGGCGCGAGTTGTGGGGCTTTCCCAAGAAGCTCGCGTCGCCGCAGCTGGAGGTCGAAATCGACACGCTGGTGGGCACCCTCGACTACGGCAAGGTGCGCATCGCCAAGGCCACGATGGGCTACAAGCACCGCACGGCCGATACGGCCGCGGTGCTGGCCGCGCTTGCGGCGCCGAATTTCCTGCTGAAGATCATTCCCCACGTCGACGGCTCGCCGCGCATCTGCGAGCTGGTGCGCTACTACACCACCCAGGTGAGCCTGAAAGGCGCCTGGAGCGGGCCGGCCTCCCTGGAACTCCATCCGCACGCGCTTGCGCCGGTGGCGGAGTTGCCGGTGCTCAAGGTCGAATCCGCTCTGCACTTCGTGGCCGACCTGACGCTCGACCTAGGCGAAGTCGTCCACGACTACCTCTCCCCAGAAAAGGACTGATATGCCCTCCATGCAAGGCAAGGTCGCATTCATCACGGGTGCCGCCAGCGGCATCGGCCGGGAGATCGCGAACGAGTTCGCGCGCGAAGGCGCGAGAATTGCGATTGCCGACCTGAACAAGGCGGCGGCCGACGCGGCCGCGGCCGAAATCACGAAAAGCGGAGCCCAGGCCATCGGCGTCGCGGTCGACGTCACCGACGAGGCGCAGGTCGGCGCGGCCGTCCAGGCGACCGTCAAGGCCTTCGGCAACATCGACGTCCTGATCAGCAACGCCGGCATCCAGATCGTCCACCCGATCGAGGACTTCGGCTTCGCCGAATGGAAGAAGCTGCTGGCGATCCACCTCGACGGCGCCTTCCTCACCACGCGCGCCTGCTTCAAGCAGATGATCGCCAGCAAGAAGGGTGGCAGCATCATCTACATGGGATCGGTGCATTCCAAGGAGGCCTCGGTGCTGAAGTCGCCCTACGTCACCGCGAAGCACGGCCTCATCGGGCTTGCGAAGACGGTCGCCAAGGAGGGCGCGCCGCACAACATCCGCGCCAACGTCATCTGCCCCGGCTTCGTGCGCACCCCGCTCGTGGAAAAGCAGATCCCAGAACAGGCCAGGGCGCTCGGCATCAGCGAGGGCGATGTCATCAAGAAGGTGATGCTCAAGGAAACGGTCGATGGCGAATTCACCACCACCGCGGACGTCGCGCAGGTGGCGCTGTTGTTTGCGTCATTCCCGAGCAACGCGCTGACCGGCCAGTCGCTCGTGGTCAGCCACGGCTGGTTCATGCAGTAGCGCCGAGCCTCCAAGTCGCGGTTCCGGGCAATAATGCCCACATGCAGAGGCGCTTTTTCCTGAGGCTCGGCATCGCCGCCGCGTCGCTTGCCGCGATCCGCTCTCGGGCGCAGGGCAAGTATCCGGAGCGGGCAGTGCGCCTGGTGGTGCCTTTTCCGCCCGGCGGCGACACGGACGTTGCGGCGCGGCTGTGGGCGCGGTACACCGCGCCGCTGCTCTTCCCGGGCGGCAACGGCAGCGTCGTGGTCGAGAATCGCGCCGGCGCGGGCGGCGCCATCGGCGCGGCCGAGGTGGCGCGTGCCCCGGCGGACGGCTACACGCTGCTGCTCGGCACCACCGGGACGCAGATCGTGAGCCCGGCAGTCGCCGAGAATCCGCCCTACGATCCGCTGCGCGACTTCGCGCTGGTGGGCATCGTCAGCATGCTCCCGACGTGCATCGTCGTCGGTCCTGCGCTCGGCGTGAGCGCCCTCGGCGCGCTGGTGCGCCTCATCAAGGCGAATCCCGGCAAATACTCATACGGCTCGGCGGGCCCGGGGACGCTCAGCAATCTCGCCGGCGAGCTCTTCAAGCACCAGGCCGGCGGTCTCGACATGCCGCACGTTCCGTACAAGGGAGGCGGCCCCGCGATGCAGGACCTCATCGGCGGCCACATCCCGGTGATCATGCCGGTGTTCTCCTCCGGCGTGCTGGCGCAGCACCGGGCCGGGCGCGCGCTCATCGTCGGCATCAACAGCGAGGCGCGGCTGAAGGCCGCGCCGGACATCCCCACCTCCGCGGAGGGGGGAATGCCGGAGATGCAGGCGCAGGTCTTCGACGCGATCTTCGCGCCAGCCGGCACCGATGCCGCGGCGTTAGGCGTTCTGCGGGCGGCAAGCGCCCGCGCGCTGCGTGATCCCGCGCTGCTGCAGGACCTGGCGAAGACGGGCGCCGAGCCGTTCGCGCGTGCGGACGCCGAAGGCTACATTCGCGAAGAAGCCGCGCGCTGGACCGCGGTCATCAAGGCGATCGGCTTCAGGACCTAGGCCAAGACGCCTTCTGCCCACTGGGCGACTGACAGGATCTGAGCGTCCGATCCGCTGCGGCCGACAAATTGGATGCCGAGCGGAAGGCCGGAGGGACCGACGCCCGCGGGCACCGTGACGCAGGGGCCGTGCAGGACGGTCCAGAGTCGGTTCATGGAGGTGTCGCCGGTGCTTTCCAGCCCGCGAGGCGCTTCGCCGGTGGCGCTCGGCGTGACGATGGCGTCGAAGCCTTCCATTTCCCTCGCAAAGCTGCGGCGGCAGGCCTCGGCATATTGCATGGCACGCTCGTAGTCGGCGTAGGGCATGGCGCGGCCGGTGTCGATGACCGAGCGAAGGATGGCGCTGAGTGCGTCGTAGTGGTGCGCCACCTCGTGGGCCATGCAGCGCGCGATCTCGTAGGCGAGGATACGGCCGCGATGCTCGTCGAGGGCGTCGAATTCTTTGGGCAATTCGCGCTCGACGACTTGCGCTCCGGCGGCGCTGAGGCGAGCGGCCGTGGCCTCGAACGCGCGCGCGGCCTCGGGCGCCATCGCCTTCCAGTTGGGCGAGCGGCATAGGCGCAGTTTCGGCTTGCCGACCGGCTTCGACTCTAGGAGCTCTTGGCGCGCGGCGCTGACGCAGGCGAGGAGGGCGGCATCCGAAACGGTCCTCGCGAGGGTGCCGACGGTGTCGAGCGACTCGGAGGTGAGCTTCAGGCCGGCGCGCGCGATGGTGCCGAAGCTGGGCTTGTAGCCGACGATGCCGCAGTACGCGGCAGGGCGGATCGTGGAGCCGACCGTCTGTGTCGCGTAGGCGAACGGCACCATCCGTGCGGCCACCGCGGCCGCGCTGCCGCTGGAGGATCCTCCCGGCGTGTGCGCGGGATTGTGCGGATTGACCGTCGCGCCGGGAAACATCGTGGCGAATTCGGTCGTC
>Ga0335080_10009525_pt1 | contig 10154 bp, 5 predicted proteins | sample Lox_Sample_34_FD_206720 | JGI IMG/M metagenome (GOLD analysis project Ga0335080, IMG submission 206720) | Soil microbial communities from Loxahatchee National Wildlife Refuge, Florida, United States - Lox_Sample_3.4 | ecosystem: Environmental > Terrestrial > Soil > Wetlands | place: USA: Florida... | reverse complement strand
GCCGGTGCCGAACCAGTTGTCGATGGACTGGCCCTGATACGTCAGCTTGCGATAGTAATTCGGCCGCACGTTGCCGCGAACGGCCTGGTTGGTGCTGTCCACCCCGAGGATGGTCACCGGGAAGCCTGAGTGCGCCATGATCAGGAAGCTGGTGTTCCAGCCGCCGGCGATCATGTCCGCCGCCTTGCTCATGCCCTTGCCGAAAGCGCGGCTTTTCCCCACGGGAACGTCCCAAGTGCCGCCGAAGCTGAAGTTGTGGCGCGCATCGAAGAATGCCCGGCCGCGTTCGGATTTGCGATTGTAGCCGTTCTGCCAGTAGGCGCCCTCGCCGCTGATGAAGGTGCCGCCGCCGTAGAAGCCGCGGTTGTCCGACAGCGTCTTGCTCAGCGTGTACGAGGTGACGAACTCCAGGCCGCTGGCCATCCGCTTCCGCCCCGTCGCCTGCAGGGAGTGGTAGGTCATGACGGAAGGCGAGTCGGTGACGGCGATGGTGGTGACCAGCGGCAGCGCCGCATATAGCGGCCGCCGGGTCTGCAACGGGGCCCAGGAGCTCACCGGCCCGACGCCGGGCAGCGGCTGGTTCCCCTCGCGCGGCACCACCAGGTGCGTCGCCTTTTGCCCCACGTATGCCGCCGTGAACGAAACCGTGGGGGTGAACTGCTGCTCCACGCTCACGTTCCACTGCTGGGTGAACTGCGGCCGCAGGTTCGGATCCCACGCGCGCACGTTGCCCGAGGGAACGTTGAGCGGCTGCAGGTCGGTGAACCCCAGCCCGATATCGCCCGGCTTGTTCAGGTCGTACAGCGTGTCGGACTCGAAGAAGATCGGCGGATTCAGCGGCAGCCGCAGGTTGGCGCCGGTGCCTTCCATGAAGCTGATGATCGAGTAACCCGCGCGGACCACCATCTTGTTGTGCATCATGGGCGGCTGCCAGGCGATGCCGAGGCGGGGCATGAACTGCTTGTAGTAGGCGTTGTAAAGCGCGCGGCTGTTGCCGTCCTTGCCCGCGAACAACTGCTTGCCCGTGGTCAGGTCGAAGTTCGACTGGCGGTCGGCCACTTCATAGACCGGCTGCGTGTACTCCCAGCGCAGCCCGATGTTGATGGTGAGGTTGTTCTGCACCTTCCAGTCGTCCTGGAAAAAGATGCCGGCGCGGGAATGGCGATGGCCCCACTTGCCCGCCACGCTGCCCCGTCCTTTTTCGCTGAGCTGGTTGAGCAGGAAATCGGCGTAGCCGGAGCCGGTGTACTTGGCCGAGCTGTAATCGAAGAAGCCCAGCGCGCCATTGTTGCCGGCGTAATACCGGTTCTGCTGGAAGCGGATGATCTGCCCCCCCATCTTGAAGAAATGCCGGCCGTGGGCGATGGTCAGGTTGTTGCTGACCTGGTACTTGTTCTCTACCGTCTCGCCGATGATGGCCCGGTTGCCCACGTCGGTGATGCCGTCCCCGATTACGACGGCGCTGCCGCCCGGGACCGGTTGCCCGCCGGGGATACCCAGTTTCGAATTGCCGTCGGCCCCCATCAGCCCGGTCGGGTCGATGACCAGGTCGCCGATCACGTCCCGGCTGTAGCCCAGCCGCAATTCATTGACGATGGTGGCGGAGAAGGTGCGGGTCCAGGTGGTTACCGCCCCCGTGGTCGGACCGTTGGTGCCCGTCGCCATCTGCGTGGGCAACACCGTCGCGCTGCCCGCCGTGTAGTAGCGGCTGATCGACCACCGTCCCATGAGATTGTCCTTGTCGGTCAGCCGGATGTCCACCTTGGCATCCGCCTGGTCGTTCTGCAAGGCGATGGCGGAAGTGCCGAGGTAATCGTTGGTTACGCCGATACTGCCGACACCGGCCTGGTTGGGCAACGGGTACAGCTTCTGGTTCGAGAAGAGCGACTTGGCCACCGGGTTGACGATGCGGCTCTGCGGGATGATCTTATCCGGGAACGGTTGCCCGTTCAGCGGGTCCCGTATCGTCTGCGGGAAGCGGGAGAGGTCGCCGTTGCGGTAGGCGGCCAGCGGCACCGATGCCAGGTCGGCGCCGCTGTCGCGCTGCCGCGTGCCTTCATAGTCCATGAAGAAAAACGCCCTGTTCTTCTTGATCGGCCCGCCCACCGTGCCGCCGAAGATGTTGCGGCGGAAGGCCCGCTTCGGCGCGTTGGACCGGTTCTTGAAGAAATCGTTGGCGTCCAGCTTGTCGTTGCGCAGAAACTCGAACGCGTTGCCGTGGAGTTCGTTCGTGCCGCTTTTCAACTGCGTGTTGACGACGGCGCCCGCGGCGTTGCCGAACTCGGCCGGGGCGTTGCCCGTCAGCACCTTCACTTCCTCCAGGGCGTCCACGTTCGGCTGGTAGCCGATGCGGTTGTCGATCGAGTCGTTGGTGTCGATGCCGTCCAGCAGAAAATTGTTCGTCTGCTCGCGGTTCCCGTTCACGTACGGGCGGCTGCCCTGGTTCTGGAAGCGGCCGCTGGTGGTCATGTTCTGCGGGTTGGTGGATACCGTGCCGGGCACCAGCAGGCTGAGGTTGGCGAAGTTGCGCCCGTTCAGCGGCAGCTCCGTCAGCTTGCTCGAGCCGAGCACCGCCCCTGTCTGGGTGGTTTCGGTCTGCAGCACCGGTGCGATGTCGCGCACCTCCACCGACTCGCTGAGCGCGCCGACTTCCATCTTCGGATCGACGCGCGCAATCTGTCCGACCTCCAGCGTAAACGGGCCGAGCACCACCTTTTTGAAGCCCTGTGCTTCCGCCGTCACGGTGTAATTGCCAATCAGCAGGAAGGGAAAGTTGTACACCCCCGCGTCGTTGCTCTGCGTGGTGTTGCTGATGTTCGTTGCGGTATTGGTGGCCGTCACCTTCACGTTCGGGATGGCTGCTCCCGAAGGATCGGTGACGGTTCCGGTAATCGCGCCCGTGGTGGTCTGCGCCGGCAATGCGGACGCCAGCGCCACCATCGCGGCGATGAGAACGAGAACCCTGAATTTCGACGTTGACATGCTTGCTAACCCCCAGTTACCCTTTTCCACACCAAACGGCGCGCCGCCGGGCGGTGCGCCGAACCTGATCAAACGATTCTCAAAACACCCGCTACCGCGCCGGTAACCGTACCAGCTTGAGTTGAATCTGGTAGCGGTCGCCGCGCATGAAAGAAACCGTCAGCTCGAGCGGGCGCCCGCCGCGCAGAAAGGTCAGCCTCTCTCCGCCCAGCGCCGCGGCTCCTTCGGGGACCCGCAACAGGGCGGCCCGCTCCTTGTCCAGGGACACGGCGAAGTGCTTTTGCAGCGCGTGGTCCAGCACCAGTCCGTAGCGCCTCTCCAGCGTTTCGTACAGGGACGCCTTCTCGAAATCCGTTTCGAACAGCCCCGGGACCAGGCTGCAGGCCAGGTACACGGTCTGCACTCCCATCGGCTCTCCGTCCGCCAGGCGCAGTCGCCGGAGGCGGTACAGTTTGTCGCCCGGCGGCACCTGCAGCTTGTCCGCGATCTCCGCCTCGGCGGGTACTTCCGCCTGCTCCAGCACCTTCGAGCCCGTCTCGAGGCCGAAATCGCGCATCTCTTCCGTGAAACTGGTCAGATGACGGGGACCGAACTGCACTTTCTGGTCGGCGACGAAGGTCCCCCGGCCCTGCTCCCGGCGCACCAGCCCCGCTTGCGCCAGGTCGCGAAGAGCCTGCCGGACGGTCGCTTTGCTCACCCCGAACCGGCTGCCGAGTTCGTCCTCGGTTGGCAGTTGCTGGTTCGGTTTCCAGTCGCCCGACCGCAGCTTATCCAGCAGGACGGTCTTGAGCTGATGGTAGAGGGGTACCGGCAGACCTTTATCCAGCCGGTCGTTCTTCACCACGGCTCACCCCCGGGCCGGTTGCCCTTGCCCGAATTCATTATAAAGACCTAAAGTTAGGTTCATATTAGGTCAATCGGAACTCGTTGTCAATGGCAGCACGCGATTCTGTCGGCACGCGATTTTCAGGCTCTCGCCCGACGGCTTTAGTGCTATTACTGATTAAGTAGTCCGGAGGGAGGGAATAACGCGATGAGCAGCCTGACCAGGAGGAGTTTGTTAGCAGGCGTGGGCGGAGCGGCAGCCTGGGCCGCCGCGAAGTCTCCCAGTGCGGCCGACCAGCGTTTCTACGTGGCCGCGTTGACGATGCTCGGCCGGGACGGAACCGTGGACGACCCACTGGTCAACGACTATCTGCGCTACCTCGAACACAACGGCGCTGAAGGCATCCTCGTCCTGGGCACGACAGGGGAGTTCGCGTCCTTCGGAGTGGCCGAGCGGAAGAAGATCCTGGAAGTGTACCTGAAGCGCCGGGGCAAGCTCTCGCTGATGTGCCAGGTGGGCACGTCGAACCTGCCCGAGACGCTTGACCTGCTGGCACACGCCACCGCCGCCGGAGCGGAAGCTGCGCTGGTGGTGCCGCCGTTCTACATCAAGAGTCCGACCGTCGACGGATTGGCGCGGTACTACGACCCCATCCTGCGTGCTGCCCGCCTGCCCGTGCTCCTCTACCACATTCCCCAGAACAGCGGTGTTCCCATCTCTCCGGAACTATTGACGCGGCTGTCGTCCTACGAACGTCTGTCCGGGGTAAAGGATTCCTTCAGCAAGGCGGATGTCCTGGCGGCGAACATCCGGGCGTTCCCCAACCTGCGCTTCTACGCCGGGGTGACGGCCAACATCGAAGTGGATCTGCGCGAGGGCGGCGCCGGGACGATATCGGGCAACGGCAGTCTCTTCCCGCGCCAGACCGCCGCGATCTTTCAAGCCTGGCGCGAGCACGGCGACGTGCACGCGGCGCAGCAGCGCTTCGACGAAGCCGCCGCGTCGCTCACGGGCTTCGAAGGCATCCCGGCGATGAAGTTCGCTCTGGGGAAGCTGGGCCTGGCGGAGAGCCCCTGCCGCGCTCCGTTTGCCGAGTTCAGCGCGGAGAGGAAACGGGAACTCATCGGCCGGCTGGTGCGCGCGGGCGTCCTGGCCTCCTGAGGCGGCGAGGGGCGGGCCGCAAGAGCGCGGGGCTCAAGAGTACCGAAGAGCGGCCGGCGCCGCGCCGGGAGAAAGTCGATCGATCCCCACATCTTCGCCTCCATCGGCGCGTGCCCCAAACCTCGTCTCTTGTGCCCTGCAGGTCGCGATTTTTTCGCCACCGGCAACCAGGAGCGGTGAACGCGCGCCAGTTCAGCCGTCCAGATTCATCTTCCGCAGCAGGGCCGCGAAGCGAGGGTCACCTCGCAGGCGGTCGTAAACCGGCTTGCCCGGCAAATGAAGGATGTGAGGATCGCGGCCTTCCACCGCGCGCTCGAGGGACGCGAAGGCCCCGTCGAAGTCATTGATGCCAACGAGGACCATGGCCCGGAAGACCGGCGATACGTGGCCTCCACGAGCCGCGAGCTGATCCATCTGCTCCAGAAGGCGGCGCGCTTCGTCGGTCCGGCCTGCCATTCCGTACAGCATTCCAAGTCCGGCAGAAAGCACCGGAGCGCCCCCGAACAGCCGCGCTGCTTTCTCACACGAAGCGATAGCCTCATCAAACCGCTGTTGCATGGCGGCCACTATCCCCAGGACCCAGATTGTGTACGGATTCGGGCTGCCGACCTGCATCATCATCCGAATGTTTGCTTCCGCGCGGGCGTAATCGCGCTGGAAAAGGAGCACCAGGGCGGCGAGGAACTGCGACTCGGGACAGATGGGGTCGAGTTCCATGGACGTCCGAGCTTCCTCCTCGGCCTCCTCCAGGCGCAGGAGAGGTATGAGGAGACATCCCGCCCTGCGGCGATGGATGCCGGCCTGGCCGGGTGCCAGCGTGAGCGCTGTGCTGAAGGCGTTCCCGGCTCCCGTCCAATCGAAATCAAACAGGGCGCGAAGTATTCCATCCGCCGCGTGCGCCTCGCCAAGGCGGGGGTCGAGCGCCAGGGCCGTTTCGATTTCGCGCCGGGCCTGATGCTCGATGCCCCTTGGCGAGACGAGGCCGAGCACCGCGAGGTTGAGCAGGCTCTCTCCCAGGGCCATGTGCGCCGGAGCGAACTGCGGGTCGATTGCGACCGCCCGGCTGAAGAACTCGGTCGCCTTCCTCACTTCATCGAAGGAACGCAGGCCGAGTTGGTAATAGCGCCCTTGCATCCAACAGGTGTACGCTTCCAGGTCGGGAGTTTTTCGGGGCGGCCGGGGAGAATCCACCGCCACCTTCAATGCTGCGGTGACGGACGCGGCAATATCGTCCTGGACGGAGAAAATGTCCGTGAGTTCCCGGTCGTACCGGTCAGCCCAGAGGTGGCAGCCGTCCGAGCAGCTTACAAGCTGCACGTGAACACGGAGGCGGTTGCCCGCGCGTTGCACGCTTCCTTCGATGAGGCTGCCGACCCCCAGCTTCAGACCGATCTCACGCACATCCTGGTCCTTGCCCCGGAATGCGAACGACGATGTCCGTGCGATCACGCGCAGGCCGGGAAGTCGCGCGAGGGCAGTGATGATTTCATCCGCCAGTCCGTCTCCAAAGTAGTCGTTCTCCTTGTCGGCGCTCGGATTGGCGAGCGGCAGGACCGCCACGGAAGACGAAGCCGGTTTCGGGGCGGGCGCGGCCGGCGCAGTTTCATCCTGCTCCCGGCCAACAGCGTGAATGGCGCGGCGTTTTCGCCAGGCCTCCACTTCCGAACGGAGCGCGTACACGGAGGCTTTGGGTCCGCCGGGAAGCCTGTGAACCGGCAGGCCGCGGCTCCGCTCCCAGCGGATGACGGTCCGCACGTCACGGCCGAGGTAACCGGCGATCGCCTTCCAGGAGTCGAGAACGTCCGCCGATGGCGCGGGAAAATCGCCGGCCACGGGAAATCCTCCTCAAAAAAGACTGTGGCATCTCGAATCGCGCGCGGTTCCGATGTTAGCAGACATGGCAGTTCGTGACAAGACGCGTCAACGCCGGCCCTGTCACGATCTGCCTCTTGGCCGGGCCGGCGGGGACCTGTAATCTCCCACTGGAAGGAGAATCCCATGCGATATCTGGTCAGCTTACTTCTGCCGCTGCCGTTTTGTTGCCTGCTCGAGGCGCAACCGGCAGTCTGCACCCAGGACACGGTCACGGGCACCTATGCGCTGGTGACCCAAGGGACTATGCTTCTACCGGTTGCCGGGCAAACCTCCGCGGTGCCCGCCATTGCCCTAGGCCTTTTGTCCATCGATCCGGATGGGACCATCGCCGGACAGGCTGTCATGTCGATTGGTGGAGACATCATTCGGAGTCCGTGGCCCGGCGCGATTCAGGTAAATGCCGACTGCACCGCCGCTGTGGTTTGGGCAGGAGGGACCGCCGGCACGGCGGTGATTCAGGAAGAGGGCCGGGAGATTCGCTCCATCATGACTCAAAGCGCCTCGGGCAAGGGCATTGTCTGGGGACAATGGAAACGGATCTCGAGAGTGCCCGCCAGTGTCGAACCGGCACAGTGCTCACCGGCGAGCGTGTACGGAGTGTACGCCGCAAACTATTCGGGAACTCAGATCGGCACGCCACCAGGTGGGACCGGCGTCGCAGCCATCCCGACGGTCATGATCGGCCTGGTTTCGATCGACTACAAAAGCCAGATCGATGGCGGGGGAACGCTGTCCCTCGGAGGCGACACCTTGCCGTTCCGGTACAAGGGAACGGTCGCAGTCAATCCGGATTGCAGCGCGGTCACGAAGATGACAACGGCCGCCGGCCCTCTCACGAACGACGGTACCGGCTGGATGGTGGTCCTCGACGGAGGCAACGAACTGTGGAGCCTGCCCACCGAATCCAATGCCGGCAAATCGATTGTCTTCGGCACCTGGAAGCGCATCTCTCCCTTGCTGCCGGGCAAGTGAGCGGGCGGCTGCCACATGACGGGCCCGGCGGAGTCCTTAATGGCGCTCCACCGTGCTCATGCGGATGAGCTGTTCGGCATGCTTCAGGGCTTCGGCGGTGAGGCGCTGGCCGGAGAGCATGCGGCCGATCTCGCGCGTGCGCGCCGCGCCGTCGAGTTCGGCCACCGACGCCACGGTGCGGCCACCCGATTCCGCCTTTTCGACGCAGTAATGGTGGTCGGCGAAGGACGCGATCTGCGCCAGGTGGGTGACGCACAGCACCTGGCTCGAGGCGGCGAGCTTCTTCAGCCGCCGCCCCACGCCTTCGGCGGCGCTGCCGCCGATACCGGCGTCCACTTCGTCGAACACCAGCGTACGGACCATCTCCGGGCGGCGCGGGGGAACGGCCAGGCAGGTCTTCAGCGCCAGCGCGATGCGCGAGATCTCGCCGCCGGAGGCGACCTTTTCCAGCGCGCGCGGCTCTTCCCCCCGGTTGGGCGACACGAGGAAGGCGACGCGGTCCGTTCCGGTCTCGCTCCAGGCGCCGGGCGAGAGGTCGATGCGGAACGTGGTGCGTTCCATGGCCAGGGAGGCGAGTTCCGCCTCGACGCGCTTTTCCAGTCTGCGCGCCGCCGCTTCGCGGCACGCGGTCAGCTCGCCGGCGGCCTTCTCGTATTCGGCGGCGAGGCGCTTCCGCTCGCCGCGCAGTTCCTCCATGCGCTCGCCGGCGTGTTCGATGCGGGCGATCTGCGCGCACACCTCGTCGAGAAACGCGAGGATGCCGGCGATGGAGCCGGCGTATTTGCGCTTCAGCCGGTCGATCACGGAGAGCCGGAGCTCGATCTCCTCCAGGCGCCCGGGATTGGCTTCCAGGCCGCCGAGGTAGTCGCGCAGGGTTAGCGACGCCTCCTCCAGGCTGATGCCGGCGGCGCGGAGATTTTCGCGCACGCTCCCGAGCGAAGGATCGATGCGGCACAGTTCCTCCACCCGCCGGATGGCCGTCCGCACCAGGGAAGCCGCCGATTCCGGTGAATCGTAGACGGCGGCGTAGGCGGCGCCGGCGCTCTCCTGGATGCGGCCCAGGTTGAGCAGCACGCGGCGCTCGTTTTCGAGCGCGGCGTCCTCTTCCGGGTCGCGCAGCCCGGCGGCTTCGATCTCCTTGCGCTGGAACGACCACAGGTCCAGGAGGCGGAGTTTCTCCTGTTCGGCGCGCTCCAGTTCCTCCAGTTCGGCGGCGGCGGCGCGCCAGGAGCGGTACAGATCCCCGGCGCGGTCCACCAGGTCGCGGCTCCCGGCGAAGACGTCCAGCATGTCGCGCTGCGCATCCGCGGAAAACAGCAGTTGCTGGTCGTGCTGGCCGTGGATGTCGCCGAGCAGGGGCGCCAGTTCGCGCAGCAGCGACGCCGAGACCGGCCGGCTGCCGACGAACGCGCGCGACTTGCCGCCGCCGAGCACCTCGCGCTCGATCAGCAGTTCGCCGTCCTCGGTTTCCAGGCCGGAAGGCTCGAGCAGGCTGCGCACGGCGGCCGACTCGCGCACGTCGAAAATGCCGGCCACGCGGGCGCGGCCCTGGCCGGTGCGGATCATCTCGGTCGCCGCCCGTCCGCCGAACAGCAGGCCGAGCGCGTCCACCACCAGGGACTTGCCGCTGCCCGTCTCGCCGGTAAGCAGGTTCAGACCGGGATGGAAGTGGACTCGCAACCGGTCGATGACGGCATAGTTCTCGACCACCAGCTCGAGCAGCATCTGTGGCGATTATAGCTTTCCATGCCGCTACAATAGTGGCACAATGGCAACCACCACGCCGGCGGCCAGGAAGCCGCTGACGCGCAACCAGATCCGCGGGTTCTGGGCGTCGTGGGGCGGTTGGGCCCTCGATGGAATGGATTCGTTTATCTATGCGCTGGTGCTCGTTCCCGCCCTTAAGGATCTGTTGCCGCGTTCCGGTATTCCAGCGGACGCGGGAACGATCGGTTACTACGGCGGCCTGCTGTTCGCGCTCTTCCTGGTCGGCTGGGGTTTCGCCTTCCTGTGGGGGCCCATCGGCGACCGCTTCGGCCGCGTGCGCACGCTGGCCCTCACCATCCTCTGCTACTCGCTCTTCACGTTTCTGGGCGCAGTCGCCGGCAACGTGTGGGAACTGGCGATTTTCCGGCTGCTGGCCGGAATGGGAATCGGCGGCGAGTGGACGCTGGGCGGCACGCTGGTGGCGGAGGAATGGCCGGAGGAGCGCCGCAAAATGGGCGCCGGGCTGATGCACACCGGCTACTATTTCGGCATCTTCCTGGCCGGCATGGCCAACTACACCATCGGCGCGCACTACGGCTGGCGAGCCATGTTCGCGGTGGGTGGCGCGCCG
>Ga0335080_10009524_pt1 | contig 10154 bp, 10 predicted proteins | sample Lox_Sample_34_FD_206720 | JGI IMG/M metagenome (GOLD analysis project Ga0335080, IMG submission 206720) | Soil microbial communities from Loxahatchee National Wildlife Refuge, Florida, United States - Lox_Sample_3.4 | ecosystem: Environmental > Terrestrial > Soil > Wetlands | place: USA... | reverse complement strand
ATATCCGATGATTTGATCAGGGGTACGGGAATCCAAGACGGACAACTGATCCACCCGATGTAAGATCTCCAGAAACCTCGCCAACATTTTGTGATCTTCAGAAGTGTTGTTGATCTCCATATGCAATTATCCCTTGAAAATCTCCTCCAACGGCCTACGGAACAGTTTTGCAATCTTGAAGGCCAGCGGCAAACTCGGGTCGTACTTTTCGGTCTCGATCGCATTGATCGTTTGCCGCGACACCCCCAGCTTCTCTGCCAGGTCAGCTTGAGTCCAGGAAAGTTCGGATCGCATTTCGCGGACGTAGTTCTTCACTCGTACCTCCGCTTCGCGATTCCGAGGCCGATTCCCCACAGCATGATCAGCAAGGGCGCCACCCAACTGACGTCGAAACGCGGCAAGCCCGCGTTCTGCTGAAACGCCCACGTCAGCGTGATGAAACATGTTGCCAGAAAGCTGAATGCAACCGCTTCCAACTGGATTCGCCGCTGAAGCTCGTCGAGCCCGCGGAAGAAGCGCAGGAATGCCCAGAGTGCGAAGGCGGATGGAACAATCGGCAGGAACGCCAGCATATAGCCCGATGCAGTGTGTTCATGGCCTCGCAGCAGCCACATCGACACAGGCACCAGCACGCTATACGCAGCCATCGATGCCAGAAACTCCCTCAAATACCGTTTGGCATTTGCATCCATCTAAAGTTCTCCACGTCAAGCATGCTTGACATTGAAAATGTAAAGCACGCTTGACATACATGTCAAGTGCGAAATGAATGTTCCACGAATTCGGAAATCTATAACCACGAAGGACACGAAGGTCAGACTCTGAAGGTCTCCCTTCGTGAAACTTCGTGTTCTTCGTGATTCAGGCTTTTGCCAGTCTCTCCAATTGCGCACTTTCGCATTTCGTTCTACCATCCGGAGAAGTGCCCAAGCCCATTCCAAATCCTTCCGACCCGGATCGCGAGCGGTTGGTCTCCGCCGCCCCGGTGGGCGATGACTCGTCGTTCGAGCTGAAGCTGCGCCCGCAGAAATTATCGGAATTTATCGGCCAAAAGAAAGTGAAGGAGATCCTGCACGTCGCCATTCAGGCTGCCAAGAACCGCGGCGAGGCCATGGATCACGTATTGCTCTACGGTCCCCCGGGCCTGGGCAAAACGACGCTGGCGAATATCATTGCGAACGAGCTGGGCGTGCATTTCCAGCCGACCGCCGCGCCACTTCTTCAGATTAAAGGTGATCTGACGGCAATCATCACCAACCTGCAGGACAAGCAAGTGCTGTTCATTGATGAGATCCACCGCCTGCAGCCGGTCCTGGAAGAACTGCTGTATTCCGCACTGGAAGACTACAAGCTGGACATCATTATTGGGCAGGGACCGTCGGCGCGCACGCATACACTCGAAGTAAAGCCCTTTACGTTCGTCGGTGCGACGACCCGTGCGGGATTGATTTCCGCTCCCTTGCGCGCACGCTTCGGCATTGTTCTACGACTCGAGTTCTATACACCGGATGACTTGCGGATCATTGTGGAACGGTCGTCTGAAATTCTCGGCGTTGAGATCGACCGGCCCGGAGCGATGGAAATTGCCAGCCGTTCCCGCGGCACGCCTCGTATTGCGAATCGGTTGCTGAGAAGAGTGCGCGATTACGCGCAGGTGCGCGGCGCCGGAAAGATCGACGAACCTACTGCCAAAGCTGCCTTAGAGATGCTGGAAGTCGATCAATATGGATTCGATGAAGTCGACCGGCGCCTGCTGCTTACGATCATCGAGAAGTATCAAGGCGGTCCAGTCGGAGTGAACACGCTGGCGGCAGTTCTCGCGGAAGAGCCGGACGCGATCGAAGAAATCTACGAGCCGTTCCTCATGCAGATCGGGTTCCTCGACCGCACGCAGCGAGGACGCGTTGCCACTCAACTTGCCTACGAGCATTTTGGAATTAAACCTCACCGGCGGCAGAGCTCGTTGTTCTGATGAGAGCAGCGATCCTAACCCGATGGTGGCGCGGTTTCGGGTTTCTGCTTCTCGCAGTCTTCACTCTTGGTTCCTTCGCGTACGGGCAATTCGAACTTCCGGACGAGATTTTCCAACGCACTCTCCTCATCCGCTATGAGGGACATCAAGCAACGGGATTTAAGTTCGATCAGGACGGCCGCGTCTACGTCGTTACGACGGGCCGCTTTGCCAAGCTCCTGCCCAAGACAGCAGCAACAATTCAGCTATGGCACCAAGAAGTGTGGAACGATTTCCCCACGCTTCGAACTCTTTTTCCGGCTACAGAGGATGTGGACCTGGCGGTCCTCGAAACCAGCCAGCGGATCATTGCGCCGTATAAGGTCATAAAGAGCTCAGAGACTCTAACGACCGGGCAGCGGGTGTGGATCATGGGTAAACGTGGAGCAATTCGACTTCCCACGCTACCCGCCAATGTCCCCAAGACTCAGCGACCCATGTTTCCCGATATCCCGTGGGTTAAGCTGGGCATCGTTACGGACATCAGGCCCGCGCAGCCCGACGCATACACAATCACTTTTCAGGGATATAGCGATCCTCAACTGGGAGGGGGACCGATCGTTTACTGGAGCCCCGTGCATCGGGACTATGAAATCCTCGGTGTGATCAAGGGAGGCGACCCGAATGCCACGCCTCCGCCCAATGCTGCCCGCGCGGTTGCCGAATCCCCAAAGACCTCAGTCCTACATGGCTACAGTATCGACTATGTGACCGACACGATTCGCGACAGCGGACAGCCATAGATCTAACTTTCGCGTTATTGAACCTTCCAGATGGCATCCATGCAGTTTGCAAACTGCATAGATCCTGAACCGCAACCGCTGCGGTTCAGGATGACAGGCGTGCTCGGTAGGCAAGAACTAAGCTCGTCTCGCTCGTTGTCCGCTACGACAGCGGATTCCTCCTCGCTCGCTATGCTCGCGTGTCGGAATGACAAAGGTCAGGTGAAATCGACCCTTCCGGTTATTGATACAGAACATTCTTTCTTGTTTTGTTGGCCCCCGGATGGTGTATCTTGCTTGATTCCGGACAAGGGGGGATTCGGAACAAAGGGGCAGGATTTTTGCGTCTAGGCCGGGCTGTGCGTTCACGAATCTATTCCTCCGCAACACGGGCGGCCGTTTTCGCCCTTCTTTCAGCGATCTCCATTCCCGTCTCGCTTTCTGCCTTGCAGACGCCGGATCCCGCGGTCGTACCTCAGAGTGCAGGCTCTTCTCAGTCGGATTCTGGCGGCCAGGGTTCCCAAACTGCGCCGCAGAAGCCTCTTCCGCAACCACAGCCTGCGAATCCACCGCAGCAGCCAACGCCTTCCCCGCAATATCCGACCCCATCGGCGCAGGAGCCCGAACCCGCTACTAAGGATCCGCAAGTCAAACCGGCGCCGAAACCTGCCATCCCCACGCCCTCGATTACCATCCCGCGGCTGTCTCACGGTCCCAGTCTCGACGACTTTCTCTCGATGGAGCCCACCGGAGAGATCGCGCAGCAGATGGCGAAGGTCACCGGCTTTACCCAGCGCAATCCGCACGACGGCGAGCCGGTCAGCGAAAAAACTGAGGCCTATCTCGGTTACGACCAGAAGAATCTATACGCGGCCTTCATCTGCTTTGACGATCCCAGGCAGGTTCGTGCGCGGCTGTCGCGCCGCGAAGATATCTACGACGACGATGACGTCGAGATCATGCTCGACACTTTTCACGACCGCCGCCGCGCCTATGCTTTCCAGACGACGCCACTCGGCGTGCAGTGGGACGCTATCTGGACCGAGGCCTCCCGCGAAGAGCAGACCCAGGGGCACTTCGACACATCGTTCGATACGGTCTGGGATTCCAAGGGGAAGGTCACGAGCCGCGGCTATGTTGTCCTGATCTCGATCCCCTTCAAGAGCCTTCGTTTTCCTGCAGAGAAGGTTCAACAGTGGGGAGTGATTCTCTACCGCGGCATCACGCGCAAAACTGAAGACACGTTCTGGCCGCACATCTCGTATCGGGTGGAAGGCCGGCTCGGCCAAGCCGCTACGCTCAACGGCCTTGAAGGCATCTCTCCGGGCCGCGACCTCGAACTAATTCCCTACAGTGTGTTGCGGGGATTCCGCGCCCTTGATACTCGGGATCCGCTCAATCCGTATTTTCAAAAAGCTACTGCCCAAGGCCAGCCCGGCATGGACGGCAAGATCGTATTCCACGATCATTTCACCCTCGACCTCACTGCGAATCCCGATTTCAGCCAGGTCGAGTCCGAAGATCCCTTGATCACGGTCAACCAGCGCTACGCCGTGTACTTCCCCGAGAAGCGTCCGTTCTTCCTGGAAAACGAAGACGTATTCCGCACGCCGATGGATCTCTTCTTCACGCGTAATATTGGTGATCCGTCAGCCGGAATCCGACTCACCGGCAAGGATGGTCCGTATTCCGTTGGTCTAATGAGCGCCGATGATCGCAGTCCCGGACTCGCAGTCCCGGATTACAACCCGCTGTCCGCCGTTCGTTCTTACTTCACCATTGCGCGTGTCAGCCGCGATATCTTCCGGCAGTCGAGCGTCGGGCTTCTTTACACCGACTGGGAATGTCCCACGACCGGGGAATACAACCGTGTTGGTGGAGTCGACACGCGGCTCAAGCTGAATGCCAACTGGACCCTCGACGGTCAGGCCGTTACCAGCTCAAGCGGCATCAACGGAAACTTCTTCAACCCGACGTATTCGTCGAACAATTGCGAAGCCAACTACTTTCCCTTCAGCTCGGGCAATCGCGGCAATGGAAACCACTATGCCGGGCCGGCGGAAAAGTTGGAACTGCACCGCGATGGCCTTCACCTGAGCTACGACGCGACCTACAACGACATCACCGCGGGATTCGTCTCCATCCCAGGCTTCATCAACCGTGTGGACATTCGTGAGATCAACCAGGAAATCGACTACCGGTTCCGCCCGCGCAAGGGATGGATCGTCGACTGGGGACCATCTCTGATTGCGCGCCACGACTTCGACCACACCGGCCTGCGGCTCGACACCGATTACAGTCCTTACCTGGTTGTGCTAGGACGCGGCCAGACCTTAATCTCGATTCATCCGTACGAAGAACTCCGCGAGCGCCTGCGTCCCCAGGATTTCTGCTTCTACGGATTCGGTTCCTGCCCGAATAATCCTTCGACGATCAGTCCTCCCTATGCGAACCAGGACTACCACGAGCGTATGAGCGGAGGCTCGATCCAGACGGGCTACTTCAAGAAGGCAACCTTGCTGGCGAGCTACAGCTTCGGGGACGGCGTGAACTTCGTGGCCCAACCGGGTACGCCCGATCCTTATGGGCACCCCTATGTCGCGCGGGAGGATATCGGGCAGGCTACGCTGACTCTTCGCCCGATGCAGCCGCTGAAAATCGAGAACACGTATCTTTTCGAGCGCCTGGCGGCAAAAGACGCGACCGCTGCCTTCGTTCAATCTCAAATCCCCGGCGCCGGACGCAGCATCCTCAACGACCACATTATCCGCAGTAAATGGAACTGGCAGTTCACGCAGAAACTCTCCCTGCGTCTGATTCTGCAGTACAACTCGCTGCTGGCGGGGACGCCGGGCGTAGGGTCGCCTTATACCTACTACCCGACTTCCAAGCAGTTCAATGCCGACTTCCTGGTCACTTATCTCGTGCATCCGGGAACGGCGATCTACGTCGGATACAACAGCGACCTGCAGAACCTAGCACTTGTCCCGCCGAACCCACCCAACCCCAGCTACGTCACGAACACCGCACGCGGCTATATGAACGACAGCCGGCAGTTTTTTGTGAAAGTAAGCTATTTGTTTCGATTTTGAGCTTCGAGCTATGAGCTTCGAGCTAAACCCCACAGAGAGCATCGTTTTGCTCGGAACTTGGAGCTCGCGACTCGGGAGTCGCAGCTGCCTCGGTTGCTGAATCCTGTGGAAATCCTATAGAATCAAATACTCTGAATCGAGGTCCCAAGCCACATGAAAGCAGCTATCCATCCGTCTTATAACGAAGTGCGCGTGCATTGCGCCTGCGGCAATACCTTTATGACGCGGTCGACCCACAAGGGCGACATCGCCGTTGAAATCTGCTCGGCCTGCCACCCGTTCTTTACGGGCAAGCAGAAGCTCATGGACACCGCCGGACGCGTCGAGCGTTTCCGCCGCAAATACGCCAAAGCCGAGACGGCCAAGAAGTAACTTCGCCTCCGCGGAGAAACGCGGACAGCGCGGATTTGACACGAAAAGCCCTCGCCAAAGCGGGGGCTTTCGTTTGGAATGCGGAATAGAATGACTAAGTTCGTCCGGGATCACCAAGGAACCTCTTGGGGGCGCTGGGGCGTCCGTGGAAGAGCGGCGCTTTAGGGCCGCGTTAGGCGTCTGTTAATGGAGGGGCTTTAGCCCTTGTGGTCGTTTCTCAATGCGTAAGTTCTGGGACAATTCGGCAACTTCCGCCGCGGCGACGCCCGTGACGCTGACGCCCGTCGCAACCGCACTGCAGATCGGCACGGTCACCATCTCGCCTGCGACTCTGCTCGCTCCCATGGCCGGGGTCACGGACACTGTCTTCCGCCGGTTCATCCGCAATCTTGGCGGGTGTGGCCTGATCATGACCGAGTTCACCTCGGCGGACGGCGTCCTGCGCAAGAAAGATCAAAAGGCCAAGCGCTACCTGCATTTTTACGATGATGAGCATCCGATTTCGGCGCAGCTCTTTGGGAGCAATCCGCAGGTCATGGCCGACGCTGCCCGCATGGTCGAAGACCGCGGCTTTGATCTCGTCGACCTCAACCTGGGCTGCCCTGCGAAGAAAGTCGTGAAGTGCAACGGAGGCTCCGGCCTGCTCCGGGATCTGCCGGCGATCGGCAAGATCTTCGAAGCGGTACGCGCCGCGGTGAAGATTCCCTTCACGGTGAAATTCCGCGCCGGATGGAACGAGCAGGAAATCGTCTGCGTCGAACTGGCCCGGATGGCTGAAAGCTGCGGTCTGGCGGCCGTCGCATTGCATGCCCGCACCCGCGAGCAAGGCTACAGCGGACAAGCCAACTGGGAATGGATCGCTGCCGTGAAAGACGCGGTAAAGATCCCGGTGATCGGCAACGGGGACGTCCGGACGCCGGAAGATGCCTGCGCGATGATCACGCAGACCGGATGCGATGCCGTCATGATCGGCCGCATGGCTCCCAGTAATCCGTGGATCTTCCGGCAGATTGAGCAGTACAGCCACGCGCTGCGGGATGGCAAAGTGGGAACGGAGCTAAGTTCATCGTACGATCATCCGGCCGAGCAAGACCGCTATGCGATGATCCGCACGTACTTCCAGATGTTGATCGAAGAAGAATTGCCAGACGCCGTTGGCAAGATGAAGCAGTTCGCCTCATGGTTCACGCACGGAGTTCCGGGCGGCGCGCACCTGCGCAAGGAAATCTACGAATCGAAAGCGGCGACGGAGGTTCTCACGAGAGTCGAGAACTTCTTCGAAGCGAGATTGTGCGGGACGGATACCATCGCGCGCGAAGCGGTGCCTGCGCTCGGAGACTGAACCTCAGTTTTTCTTCCACTGTTCGGAACCGTTTTTGACATCCTGGAGCGCTTCTTTTGCGCCACAGGATCTATGCATTCGACAACGTTGATGCCGCAGGCAAACTACGCGTTCAGGATGACAACGTGAGAGGCTCTGGAATTTCAACTGACTTTAACTCCATTGAATCTGACGGAAGATCTGCCTCAGCCTTTTTCCCTTCTGCGGATTCACCGATTCTACGAACCCCACCCGCCCCTCCAGATGCGCGCGGAAGTGTGGCAGTCCCTCTCGATTTTGGCTGTCGGGTCCATGCCGCACACAATTCGTAAGCACGGCCTTGAGCCGATCGAAATCTTTCCGAGGAACATTGATTCGCTGATTGGTTATCAGCCCCGCCAGGTGCTGTCGGACGCTTTGACGCATGACACGAGTCTTGCGGTGATGTACGCGGAACCCCTCTTCCTGCAAGATGGCGATGACGTGCAGACCAAATCGCTCGGTTGCTCGCTGGAACTCTTCTCCACCGGAAAAAGCGAGATCATCCGCATAGCGCGTGTAATTCGCACCGGCGGCCTTGGCGAATGCGCTCAGCCGGCAATCCATTCGATAGCAACACAGATTCGCCAGCATGGGCGATGACGGGGCGCCCTGCGGCAGATGCGGGCGCGAATACTGCCGCCTGAGTTCATCCGCTGCAACCGCATCGGCTTCCCCGGGAAGGTCCATCCAAATATCGCGCGGAGTCGCGTTTGTACAAATCCCGCCCAGCAGATCGGCAACTTTCTCGGGATATCCCAGGGTTCGAAACAAATTCTGAATACGCACTCCGCCGAATGTCGGAAAGAAGTCTCGCAAGTCCATTCGCAGAATGACGCGTTGACCTACATGCGGCGCAACGAACGTTCTTATCGACCGTCCGCGAACAAATCCGTGTACGGCCGGATGCGGCGGAATCTTCTCCAGAATCCAGCGCAGAATCTGCAATTGCAGATCTTTCAGCCGCGGCTTGGGTGCCTCGATCAACCGTACACCCCCGAACCTCTTCGCTAGAATTCGGTAGTGATAGTGGCGCAATTCCGTCTGTTTGCTCTTGTACCCGAGCCCTTTCAGGTCGGCGAACCATCTCAACTCCGTCGGACTCAGGCCGAGCCAGCTGGCAAGATCGCCGGACGTTTCGATCGGAGGCAATCCCCAATCGCGCGTCGCGCCGATCGCGAGCATCTGTTGCGGTCTTGACTTGATCTCAGCACGCGACATTTCCTCGGCGTGCTTTGACAGCGCGCGTCTCAGCTGAATATCTGCTCGCAAGAACTGAATGACGTCTCGCCGCCTCGGACGTGCCGACCTCCCAAATTTTTCCAGATATCGCTGCGCGAGTGGCGCGATCCAACGCCATCGCCTGCCGAGAGTGCGGAAGCAGCGTTGGACGAGAAGCTCTGGAGTCGGATCGCCGGCCAGCAATGCATCGGCCAGCGGCTCAAGGAGAAAGGAGTCCGGCATGACAAATCGCGGTGGAACGATCCAACGAGTCTGACCCTGCGCGAGCAGTCCTGCGTGTTAGCGCAGCAAGGCTCATGCGACGAATAGCCCACTTCCTTACGTTCCCCTGGGGTAACCCCAGAGAGGCAAGATCAAGTCCGAAGACTCGACCACACCAGCTTGAAACGTTCCACCCGCGAGGCCAACACTATAGCAGCTTAGACAGATTGTCATTCCAACGCGCGAGCGTAGCGAGCAAGAAGAATCCGCTGTCGCGCGCGCCGGAGGTTCTGTCCATTGGACAGTTCCGGCGCTATCTGCAGGGAACCCCGACCGTCTAAACTTGTGCAGCGTTGCCGCTTCGGGAGACCCCATGAAACAGTTTCTGCTCGGAGTAATCTTTACGCTCGCAGTTCTCGTCGCCGGTACGCTGCTCTACCTAAGATTGGGGTTCGCGGAAGTTCGCGCCGATCTGCCTCCGTCGCAGTGGGAAACATCTTTGCTTTCGGCCGCGGTCCACGCTTCGGTGCGGCGCGAAGCGCCCGAGGTGAAGAATCCGGTCGAGCCCACGGACCAGAATCTGATCGCTGGAGGCAAGATGTATCTCAACGAATGTGCCGGATGCCACGGTACTCCTGGGAAACCAGGAGAATCGGGCGACACGTTGTACCCACCCATCCCGCAGCTGCCGACAGTTGGAACAAGCTACACCGAATCGCAAATCTTCTGGATCGCGAAACACGGCATCCGCCGTGCCGGCATGTTCGCCAACGGCAAGTGGGACTCGGATGAGAAATTGTGGACGATTGCCGCCTACATCAAGCGCATGAACGCCCTGCCGTCAGCCGTAACGGAAGCGCTGCAGGCGAAGCCTGAATCTTCGGAACCCAAGAAGGACTGATGCCGTGGTCAACGCAATATCTGGAGAATGACACGAGCGAGTAATCTTTACGATTTACCTTTCGAGTCCCCGGATGGCGCGGCCACCTTCTTCACGTCCACGGGACCTCCATCGTCGCCGGCGCTCCAGTTGCCGGTTAGCTTATCGTCGGCCAACTTCAGGGTGATGGTTCCGGCGGGACCGCCCGCGTCGAATTCGAGCGTGACATACTCGCCGTTATGATGCCCCCCCGGTAATGGTGAAGTCCCCGTGC
>Ga0335080_10009523_pt1 | contig 10154 bp, 13 predicted proteins | sample Lox_Sample_34_FD_206720 | JGI IMG/M metagenome (GOLD analysis project Ga0335080, IMG submission 206720) | Soil microbial communities from Loxahatchee National Wildlife Refuge, Florida, United States - Lox_Sample_3.4 | ecosystem: Environmental > Terrestrial > Soil > Wetlands | place: USA... | reverse complement strand
AAAAGTATCGTTGATTCGAGCTTTTACGTCAGCTCCTCGGTGAGAGGATGAACACCTCTTCTTGGGTTTGGACTCGGTGCCAATGTTAGCTTGGTAGATTTTCATTTTGTCTTCGCCCTTGACGAACTCGAGGGTGTCGCGTTCAGCGGCAATGTTGATGCCGTATCCGCCGCTTCCATTTGTCTTGCGGCAAATCGAGCAGTAACACCACATGTAGGGATGCGGAGTCTTGGATTTCACCCCGAGGGTCAGCGAGCGCCTAGACATGCCCAGTACCTGAATTGGACTGCTCCGCAATGGCATGATGCCTCCAACTGGAGAGGTTTGGGCATTTTGAAGGGACACAACAAGCGGGTGAATGACAAGCTTGGTTACATGACCGTTGGGCCGTTGCTATAGCAACTGGGGGCATCATATCGCTCGCTGAAAACCGCCACCTCACAGAGCCATGCCAAACGCAGACACAATGGCGGTCCCCCCCTCACACTCGCCAGGCCTCATCCGCCTTCGTCTGCCGTCGCAACAAGCCACCACAACCGCCCCTCCCGCGCACACCTCCTCCGACTCCTCCCCCCAACTTCAGGCCCTGGAACAAAGTCTCCGACATCTCATCGAAAGCCTTCTTGAGACCGCCATTATGGTCCATGATCTCGAGGAGGGAAGCGGCGAACTCCTCTTCCAGAAAATGTAATCCTGCTGGACATGGAGGGATGCTGATTGTGTAGTGACGAGCTTACGATGTATTTGCAGGATGTTCAGAGGTCGGGCGTGAATGTCAAGGAATCGGTCCCAGTGGACGTGCTTGCGTATCATTTCGCTGGTCGGATCGTGGTTGACAGGGTAGATATGTTGAAGACGGGTTGAATCCGGATAAATATACTCGGCGGTTTGTGAATATGCTTATGAAGGATAATCAGTATGTCAATGGGAAGATTGATGCTGTGCAGGTTCAAAGCACGTCGGTTTTCTGGTGGCTAATCGTAGGGATTTAGAGATTCGTTGGCGGAGGAGATAAGGAAGGAGTTTCCCGAGTTGGAGAGTTACGTTGATGACGTTATCCAGAATACAGGAGGTGTGAGAGGGGGGCATGATCCTGTTAAGCATGAAAACAATGACCAGATTCGGGTGGATTAGGAATGAGGGTATGCTAGGGCTACTCATAGATACCCGAGGGATGAGATATCCACCAGCTCAATAATTTGTACATTACATCTCCCCCGGTAATCCAAATACATTGCACACCACTGTGTATTTTGATCCATGCAAGGATATCACATTCTATGCAAGCAAAAGGGTCTACTTTGACGTCCAACTAGTCGCATCAATCGTCTTCCCCTCTCCTTCTCCTCGTCCAACACCACTCTCATCGACCTTCCCCTCGCCGTCGCCACCCACACCATCCTCCATACCCACCATGTCGCCAGATAATTTTATCCTTCCCTCCCCCCCTAAACCAAGAACTTCAACGTCTGTCAACCGTACGGCATCATCCTCCACATTACCGCTCGCAGTAATCTCCGCGCCCTTACTCGTCCCGCCTACCCCACTCCCCAAATAAACCACAAACTTGATCGTGACCACAACTTTCATATTCACCAAATTCCCCACATTAAAATTCGCCATCGTAACATCCCGAGGTAACGTAAAATGCAATTCGCCCTCCTCCACGGGGAAAACGCGACGGATGCCGTTTTCGTTCGTCCGGAGGGCCATTTGAACCCGTGCAATAGCAAGTTCTTGGGTTGCGGCAGCGAGTTCCCGCGTGTGTGGATCCTGTGCAAAGAGCTGATCCAGCCAGTCGGTGCCTGTGGTGGAGAGACGGCCGGGAACTCCTCCCGCAATCGTGGACTGGAGGCGGTTGAGGTAGCGGATGAAGCGGTAGGTGCCATAGGCAAAGCCGCCGAGGAGGATCCATCCTGGGATAGGGGTGAGGAAGAGAAGGGATATGAAGCCTATGCCGACCCAGAACACTTTGTTCCGGTAGAGTGGCTTGAGAGGGCGAGGTTCGAATTGGGGGAAGGAGTTGATGATAGTTTGTTTCTCGGGGCGACGGCTCGCGTACGTTCGGATTTGATGTATTCGCAACGGGCGATCAAGGACGCGGAGTGGCAGGGACATCCGATGGTTATAGAGAGCGCGCAGAGAGACTGTGCTGAAGGCATTCCGTAAAGGTGCGATACAGAAAAGTGTTGAGTGTGGAAAGGTCGGAGTCGAGGCGGCCCACCGCGGGGCAAGAGTTGTTGGCCGGCTCAGTAGCGCCTGCAGCGAACCCATTCTGAAATGACTCTGCCTATATACGACTGCCGAGAAGGAGTGAATGGAAATGGCAAGTGGGTGGATTTACCGACCCCGAGCAATCGCCGCTCGACTCTGGACGCGGACGATTGGATGTCGGATATTGCATATGCAACCACCACATAAAAATCAGACTACAGTTCTCTACCAAAAAGCAACTACAATTACCACGTAAAAATCGTCTACAGTTTTTGATGGTTGCAGTTACTGGGGCAACTGCGACGGTAAACGACAATCATCGACAGTTCATACGCATTCACGACAGCTTGTCAGCACTTAAAGCATCATGATTGATGCTGATGCTGACACAACCGTCTTGAAGGCATCACGTCCACGTGCTCCATCCATGCCCGAAATATTCGAAGTGAAATCAGCTCCGAAACCGACATTTAAAGCGGCTTTTCGGCATTCTTCGACAGCTATCAAACCTACCGTTGCGAAGCCCACATCCACCATTGGTTTCAAATTGCCGCAACCGAGTTGGACTCCTCCTTCACCGAAAAGAAAGCGTCCTCGGACAAATCAGAGTCCAAAAAGGCCAAAGAAAGTCAAAGCTGCAAGTCACCTACACCCCAACGCAACGTCCCCTTCAAAAATCGCGGGGCTCGGTACATTGACGCACAATATTCTCGATGAAAACGAACCAGATTCACCAGAGCTCAGCGGAGGGACCGAGAGAGGCGAAGTAGCCGTTGCTATCGCTCGAATTGAAGTCCAAACAGCATCACAACTTCCTGAATATCGTCATTTGGTGAAATGGAATCCCGAAAGCTCCGCTCGGCTCACGAAACATTGTTTTATCCTTCAGGACTGGGATATTCGCAAAAAGATTCTACAGGTTTGAAATCAATATAGAGTGAACTGACAAAGTAGGATGGGAAGTATCGACACATCTATCCAACCGTAGAGACGGATGGCTCTTTACAAGCATATTGTGATTGCGCTAAGGGAGCAAAAACCCATGTTCAAGCTGAATGCATTCACATTCAATTTGTTCAATCCTATTCTGAAGACTTTGGCGAGCCTCTCTATGATAACGAAGAGCCATTGGCCTTTCTGATATCCGACAACGGGGGAAAATGCCACTTTTTTTCAATCGCATCGCAGTCCGGATCCCTGCGCCATCGCACAGCTAAGAGGGTTATTGTTTATTTTAAATATTCGAAATGGAAGTGCAGAGCTTGTCCGCAAGATCCGTATTCACAGCTCTTGTAGTCCTAACTAATGCTTCTTAGAGCCTGTCGTCATATTCAAACAGCCAAAGAAGCTTCTCCTGAAGATTTAAATATGACGACAATGGCGACCAGAGATGCTTATTCATATGCAGCTGGGAATGAAAACCGAAAGGCAGTATCATACCGTCCAATTGGACCTCCAAGCTGGTGTCGAATAGCATCCGATGACCCAACGATTCGCCAAAGACCCTTTCAAGCCGGTCGTAACCTTCCATCACTATTCATTTTGGATCGAGAGTCGCGTTGTAACTGTGGGGTTACTATCGAAACTGCTCAGTCATTGCCAATTACTGAGCGTGATATCACTATATTCACTTCATTGACCGCGATCGAACGAAAAGTTGAAACGATGTACTGCTCAGCATGTCGCAACACGAGAGGTGCAATCGGTCCTGACATGGGTGCATATGGAGTCTTCAATTGGAACAATCGATTAGCATTCTCCTACGAACTCTTCGATTCGTTAACTTCCCAATTCACGACATCTGAAACCCCATTGTATGCCTATCACCAAACAGTCAGAAATACATACATCTCGGAAGAGTCGCCCATTCTTCTTTGCACTCTGAGGACTTTTGTTGTGGCATATTTTGCATACATAAGATTACAACGGATTGCAAGCCGAATGCAATGTTTGCAGTGTGGGCCGAACCCTCGAATCGTCATTGCCGATGGGATCGCAGTGAGCTTCCCAAAACACCGAATCCACAGCCTGCGGCCGCCGACATTGAGCGATAGATCAAAAGCACTCGTTCGAATACCTCCCCATGCGACCAGGGCTACTTGCTTCATTGGCCCTAATAAAATCCGTCTCACCATCGCGAAAGCTCTAGATGAGCCACTGACCGACAAAAATGTGGACACGTTTGAAAAACTATTACAAGAGACGGTAATTACTCTTCCGCATTCAAATTACATTTGAGCATTGGTTGAAGACTTTTAACGGAATGGTAATAAATTGTTATCAATTTGTTTGCAACAGTTACCTTCAGTCATCCGCACAAACTATTTTAAATTACCCCAAAACTAATTTGTAGGACTGGGAGTCAATGGATGAAGAGAGCCAGCTTTTTGCCCAAGCACTAACAGTCTTTTGCACCATGAGAAAAACGGCGTCCCCTGTCCTTCACAATCGTTTTCGACAACTGCTCCAGCAAACCTTTTCGTCCGACAGCATCCTACAATTGATTACACCGGCAGTAATTCCCTTGATGCTTGACTATGCCAAAGGGGAAGCCCCGGACGATCGTTTGACTGCATTTGTTCCGGCCCTCGGCATGGTTTTTAGAAACCTTCAATCACCTCAGGAATCTCATGCAGTTGTTGAGGCTATGCATAATATCCTACGACCTTTCTGCCGCCTTCTGGCCTCACGCGCCCGTAACATCTTCGATGATCTTGTTTTACGAAGAGAAGTCATACTCGCATCGATGTTAAATCCTTGTGATGATGACAATTTCGAAGAAACTGGATGCTATTACGGGAAACCTCCTTGTCGGGCACGTCCGTTTTATGAGGGTAAAGACATTGCGAACGAAAAAAGCATCAAGGATGAAGGAACCTGCCGAAAGCTTTATTCTACCTACACAAAAAACAATTTGACCGGTGGTTTAATGGCTTTGTGGTGTCCTCATTTGATCTGCTTGGGATTCCATAAAATCCCTGTATGTGAAGGTCGAAATGACGTCTTCTCGGCCATTTTGAGATATTGGGAACATGCTCCGGATGTTGTCATTTACGACTTCGCCTGTCAACTTGGGCCATACTGTATGCAACGAGAACCAGAGTTCTTCAAGGATACGCTGTTTGTTGTCGATGAAATGCATGCCAATGGACACACACAATGTTCGCAAGCGTGTTTCATCAGCAACTACATGAATGTGCGCTCAACGCTCATGGGTGTCAACTCCAGTGCAGCTGAAACAAGCAACAGTGGATTAAATAGGATTCGCAAGAGTGTGTCATACATGGGACAAAGTCATGCCATCTTGTTCACATATGTTTATTTATCAGTTTGGAATCGAAAGAAAGAGTTGGAGCTGAAACAGGACCTTCAGAAACAGTTAAGCACACTCTAATCCGTAGTAACGACAGATTAACACTTTCAAAGAAGCTGTAATTGCTATATGAAATAATAGCTGTTACGTTGATGGCTACCTATAGCTCCCGACAGAGCTGTCCGGACCAGGAAAACTTTGCCTCCACCTAGCGAACTTTGTCGTTTTCCAGAACGGTGTCGCACTTGCCAAATCATCCTGAAAAGTGAACCAAACTGCTTGGTGTGACGGTGAACCAGTACATCTCTTGACTTCGACCTTGCGAAATGGATTTGGTGAAAAGCCGCGTCGCTCACTTGTCGTAATGCTAGGCCTTTCTGGAGCATTCAAAAGGAGAAGTCATAATCATTGTGATCAGTAGTTCTGGCACCTGGGTAGGTCGCCATTATCGTAACACCAGGAACTGTTTGTTGTGGTCGGAAAGTATGATATTTCGGTAATACATCTAACTACATATATTAGTTCAGATTTGCAATAAATTGTCGCCGTTTGTTAGAGGAGATTTACCCTCATAGGTTGGAAACCAATATCTTGTAGAGGTTCATCCGACTTGGAGATCCTTCACTCTTCCTGATATTATTCTACACCATTCCTGTATTGTAAATGGCAACTGGTGAGCTACTATGTGCAATACCGTTTGCAATCTTGTCCACCATATCAAGGTTGATAGATCGATGCCCTCTAGTAAGGTGAAGTGTTAACCACATTTTGGGCTTTGGCAATCTTTGAAGACAGTTTGCCATATAGCCGTTCATTAACTGTTTGTGAAACTATCGTCATGGTTATTTACAATTTGTTAACTAGTCTTTGAATGTGTTTATCATAATATTTACCGCAGCCCGAGGTCCCCTAGAAAGATTATCATGGCAAGAACCGTTTGAACCCAAAATATTTCACATTCATATTATAAAGATAGAAAGCCCTTTCTAAAAATACATTTCAATGAGAATTGAACATCCCATATAATTTATCAAATTCATCATCTTTAGCTTTTGCTAAAATTGAAAATACTGTTGACTCCAAATCCCGCTCCAAAGATTGCATTTCGTCGGGGCTATTGATGGCGTTAAAGCTTGAAAACGGCTTGAAGGATACCTGCGCGTGGTCGTTTATCGAAGTCTCCGGAACGGGCTCCTTGTCCTGCAAGGCACCATCATCGTGCGATCCCACCTCCGAGAGAGTTCCATCACTGCCCTGACGGCCACCGTGAAGATTCTGAATCCGCTTTTCTTTCAGAAGGTTCTTTCGCAGCTTTTTTTGTTTCTTGGCAAGTGCTGCCTTCTGTTGAGTGGTGAGGGGTCTGAGTGTTTCTGATCCATCGGACGGTTGTGCCGTTGGGGGGTTTGGATTTTGAGCGTCGACGTCCATCTCATCTCCATAATCCTGCTCGTCAACATCGACCCCCTGTTCTTCAACCACATTATGTTGTCCCATAGGTTCCTCTACATCCATTCCATCTTCGACTGCAATCCCTTTTTCATCATCGGCTTTCTCCGCCTCCTGTTCCTCTTCGACCGCAAACCCCTGATCCGCTTCCTCCTCAACAAGGTCAAGTCCTTCATCCATCTCCTCTGGCTCTTTCACACCATCCTTCTCTCCATTACCATCTCTTGTCTCCTCAGATTCTTTCTCGACAGGTCCCTCAGCAGCACCTCTTTGAGTCTGTTGCATGTTGCCGTCACCTTCCTTCGAGGTGTGTGAATCTTCAACCCTCATTGCTTTTTCCAAATTGTTATCATCTTGAACTGCATAATCAGTAAGGGTTAAGATCCGGGTTAACCATCAGTTACTGTGTCTCTATCATGTTTTGCTTCAGTTTGAGCAGCAGTAACTGGGGAAAGTGGCGGGTTCTGATGTAATTCGTCGATAGAGGGAATACATTCGTCATCTTCATCTAGGATGGGGGGTCCTGTGATGGCAGGGGTGGAACGTCTTTGGCGGGAAGGAGTAGGAGAATAGTGGGATGTATATGAACTGGTTGCCACCGCAGCAGTCGAACCCAAAGGATTGTTGCCTGGCAATTGCTGAGTGAGACTTCCGACTTCAGAAACAGCCTTTTGAAGATGCTCATTGTGTTGACAGGCAATAGCATATTCCTGAGCAGCACGTATCAAGTTTCTAAATGGGATCTCGAGATGTGGGTGAGGAACAAAGTCGATAGGAGGTGGGTATTGTGGCATCAAGGTAGGTGGAAAAGATGAATATGGATTTGGGCCGCCATAATTCAAATCGGAAAGGGAAGACCCGAAAGCAAAAGTGCCTTGATGGGATACTTGGGGGAGAGGTTGAGCTGTATGGATGGGCTGAGCTGAGGGGATTGGTTGAAGGGGAAGAGGTTGCACGGAGACCGGGGACTTCCTGCGAGTCTTTTGCGAGATAACCTCGTCTCCCGTCGACCGCATTTTGGCAGAAACGTTTTGAATTCGATCCTCTATGTTAGTTCAATCCAAAAATAGATAAGTACTTTCAATTGTTTTTTCGTGAAGTGCACCTTTCCCTTTTCATTCTCCCTCAAACTTTCCTTGATATAGTTGAAAAGCTCGAGGAATTGTTGAGTTTCAACAATGCTGCGCACTCCACTTCTCTCTACAATTCCCTCAAGATATGGATAGTGCGCCCAAAGGAACTTCTTTGGGGTACGTCCTACGGTCTATAATATTAGTCAAAGCAAAGAAGGTTGTATGTACCTTCTTCAAACTCCGATGGCTTTTTCTAGACCTGTAGTCCTCTGAGCTTGAGTCGAAATCAACGATATCATCCTCGCTGGACTCCTCCTGCTCAGGCTCCTCGTCCTCATCCTCATCGTCATCATCTTCGAGGTCACTTGTCTCGCTGGATACTTCATCCGATGACTCTACGTGTTTGCGAGCCTTTTTTTTCTGTTTTGGAGACCCGTGCTGTGAACGTGCTTTCCTCTTGGAGCGATTGGAGGAAGACGAGGGTCGAGAGGCTTTTTTTACAGCATACGTCCTTGGCATGACGCGAGAGGACTTCTTGGTGGAATAAACATGATGTTTGCTTGTCATAGTTGATTGCTGGCGAAGCGGTTTCGCTGGAAATAAACAAAAAGGGGTAAAATAATTTAAAATTCAGGGGGTAGTCTAGATAGAAATACGTAGTGATGGCCAATGAATAACAGTTACCAGAAGATTAACTGGCAATGACCACAGTTTGTGGCGCTCGAAGACAATTTCCTCCACGCAAAACGAACAGTTTCAAACAGTTAATCCCCGCTCCAACTGCTCAACACGTGCAGCCAGGAACTCTAACTTTTCCAAAAGAACATCCCGACTTTCAATTGCTTGATCTCTCTCCCGTTCAGCCTTCTCTTTTGCCTCTTTCTCCTGGGTAAGGCGTGCTTCTGCAACGCGCCTTTCTTTCACTCGATCCGTGTTCTGGATAAGAGCAGCTTCTCGCACATCATTTTCTTTAGCCATAAATGCGGCGATGAACTCCGCAACCATTCTCGCAAGTTCAGGGTTTTCCTTCACCTGATGCGTGATCCACATACATTCCGATGGATCAGCATATCTGATGACGTTGGTGTTGTCACCCCTGTTCCATTAGATCATGCACAATATATGATATGACATACGGACGAAGATATAAGAACCCATAGGCACCCGTCCTGCGTGACAGATGATACAAGTAGTTTTCCATGCGTTCTCTATAAGTGTAGAATCGGGCACGCCGCTTGTTCGGATCTGTAATAAATGTATCGTCTCCGTCATCGTCTTCTTCTGTGTTGGTTTCTTTCGTCTTTTTTTTCCTTTTGGCTGGCTGTTCGATGGTTTGCGAGGAAGGTGAAACCGACTGCTCCTGCGACTCACTTTGAAGGGAGCCCATATTGGCTTCGGTAGCCTCGAGGGGAGAGACAGTTTGGCTAGCGATTGACGAACATGTCGAAAATTGGTCCATTGTTTGGCCTTTAACTGTTAATCATTGATATTTAACGGCCACTTACTAGGGACAACCAATGCATCAAGTTCAGCAAATTCAGCCTCCGTCATGTCAGCGAATGGATCGTCTGACAATGGAAGCTCTTCTCTCATAATGGGAGTGGGTGGGGTTGCCAACAGAGAGGAAAGCGAGGTCGCAGAAGTTTGTGAGGAGAGGAGAACCGCATCGGACGGTTGTCCAATTGTCGCATTTTGGACCTGAAGTTTTGGACAACGGTTTGCGTGATGCGTTGCTCTCCTGCCATTCTTTTGCAGGCAACCCTGTGCGCAAGGAGACCGATTCATGCTGGTGTTAACTAACCGTTCCGAATGGTGATAGTCCGATGTGGATAATTACCATGTGTGACTGTTGTTTATTACCCCAGTTGCCCCAGTAACTGCAACAATTAAAATCTGTAGACGATTTTTACGTGGCGGCTGTAGTGGAATTTTGGCTGGGAACTGTAGACTGATTTTATTAGTGGATTTCAAATTCTATGGCTCCGGCTTCGACTTGATGCCGTTCAGCGCCGGGCCGCATTGATAGCATCGGCACAGCCAAAAACAAAAGAGGGTAAGTGTTCAGCAAATCGCTCTGCAGTGAATAGTCGGACTCCGCCCTCCGTTGG
>Ga0335080_10009522_pt1 | contig 10154 bp, 7 predicted proteins | sample Lox_Sample_34_FD_206720 | JGI IMG/M metagenome (GOLD analysis project Ga0335080, IMG submission 206720) | Soil microbial communities from Loxahatchee National Wildlife Refuge, Florida, United States - Lox_Sample_3.4 | ecosystem: Environmental > Terrestrial > Soil > Wetlands | place: USA: Florida... | reverse complement strand
CGCGGAGCTTCTGCACTCGCACCGCGAGCAGAGTGGCGCCGTACCTAGCAGCCGCCCGCGAGCGGTATCGCGAATGGCGCAGGCCGCAAACCTTCACTTGTCACCAGCCGGCGCGTTCAACGACTTCGATCTTGATCCTCCTCATCGCCGAGCTCCTCTCAGTAGGTCGCAGGCGTTAGTTGGCGCGTCCAGCGGCCCACTCCATGAGTTTACTCCGAGCGCTGAAAGCCATGAGCTAGGCCAACTTGATGCTACGTAGCTCATCTTCTGGTTCGATCGCCCACGTTGTGGTTCCGAGACCATGAAAGTCGCCTCGGGCTGTCCGCCTCGTGGTGGATATGATTCAACGCCATGACCGGTCTGTTTGCCAAGCTGAAGGATGTCGACTTCCCCGGCTGCTTCGCCACGCTTGATCAGCCGGCCGACCGGTACAGCGAGCGGGAAGAGTTCGTGAAGAGCCTGAAGGGTAAGAAGGTTCGATGGCGCGGATATGTGTCGTACGTGCGCGATTCCGACCTGTCTCCGCAGCAAATTGCGCGCGCCATCACTCTCGCATCGAGCGACGCAGCCCGAGTTAGTTTGGTGTATTCCGGCGAAGATATGCGCGTCCGGCTTTTCGCGTTGCAGAAAAATGACGCTGTCGAGATTACTGGCACGTTCGAGGCCGAGATGTGCCAAACCCCGTACGTTAGTGTGACACCTCGGCGTCGACGACTAACTGACCCCGTTGGGAAAGCGCTGATCGCCAAAAGCGTCGTGGTCTGTTACCTAAGAATTTGGCCGAGCTTATGGCAGGCAGGGCACTTGACGAACTTCGGGAGTACAAGCGCGATCCATGAGCGGCCACACTCGCAGCGCATCCTATACAGGCGCTGCACCGCGACCTTGCCTACCTTCTCTTGGTGCGCTTCTATTCCGCTGGCGGTTGCGCCTCGCGGCGGCGCGGCTTGCACGATTACTCGTCGGCTAACTGGCGGGAAGACGACAGGGTAAGTAATGCGTTCTCTCACGACCGCAGCCCTTATTGTTGTTTTTACTAGTTATTACACTAATACCCGTCCAGTGAATATGTCAAACTCCGCGCGGGGGGGAGTCGCAGCCGCGGCACAATGACAGCAACGATCACGCTGCAGGTCCGCAGATGTGGCTGATCGCTCGCCGGGTCATATGGGTGCCGGCCGCTGTCCTTGCCGCATCCGCGATCGCGGTCTGATGTACACGTTCGCCTGGCTGGCTAAGTGTTGGCGCCGGGCGATCGCCGCTTTCGGGGCGTGGCACGCCACCCGATGCCGAGCGGGCGCGGCCTTCTCTCTACTGACCGTGGTCCCGAGGTGCGAGACGTTAGTCTCGTTGCGCAGAGCCCTTGGAAGCCAACTAGTGGATTGTAACAACTAAAACGGAAGTATGATCGTGCTCATGGGCACGATCACACTGACGGATGTGGAGCGCGTGGAGCTGAGTCGCCGAGCGATGAGTCGAGCCGGACGCGCCGAAGATGCGCGGCGGGCGCGGCTGATCCTGTTGCTCGATGCCGGGGAAACCTGGGCGGCGATCCGCGAGAAGCTCGACTGCAACGATGCCTTTATCGATCGCTGGAGCAAGCGGTATCTCGCCGAGCGTCTGGCGGGACTGTTCTCGCGGCACGCCGGCCAGGAGGCCAGCCGGCTGACCCCGCAGCTTGAGGCGCGGATCCTGGAGTGGACCGTCAAGCGCAAGCCCGCGGACGGCTCGACGCACTGGAGCACACGCAAGCTCGCCGAACAGCTCGGGATCTCGCACATGATGGTGGCGCGGGTGTGGGGCAAACACGCGCTGCGACCGCAGCGGCTGGATCGCTACATGGCCTCGGACGATCCGGACTTTGAGAAGAAAGCGGCCGATATCATTGGGCTGTACCTCGACCCGCCGGCGCACGCGGCGGTGTTCTGCGTGGATGAGAAGAGCCATATTCAAGCCCTTGACCGGCTGGATCCGGTGTTGCCGCTCTCTCCAGGGCAAGCCGAGCGGCATGACTTCGAGTATTACCGTCACGGCACACTCTCGCTCTATGCGGCCTTCAACACCAAGACGGGCGAGGTTCTGGGTCGGACCGCCTCGCGGCACACCTCGGCGGAGTTCGTCGCCTTCCTCACCGACATTGTCGTCAACCAGCCGCGCGGCAAAGAGATCCATGTGATCGCCGATAATCTCTCCACGCATAAGACCGCGCAGGTGGCGCAGTTCCTCACCGATCATCCCAAGGTGCATCTGCACCTCACCCCGACCTACTCGTCCTGGCTAAACCAAGTGGAGCTGTGGTTCGCCAAGATCGAGCGCGACGTCATCGCGCGCGGTGTGTTCACCTCGGTTCCGGACCTAAAGAGAAAGCTCATGCGTTACATCCGTCGCTATAACGAAGTCCCAAAGACCGTGAAGTGGAAGTACTTCGATCCGAAGCGCCGCATCGATACTTCCACATCAGCCGTTACGTCCACTAGTGACAGACGCAAGAACGCAGACAGAAGCGAAATCACGTCCCCTCCCACTTTGATCTAGGTCCACCTAGGGCAATTCCCGCGGCTCCGCAGACGTAATCAAATCGGTTGATGACTGCTCTCGCACCGTGAGCGGTCAGCCGAGATGGTCCGCTTTCGGGCAGCATTAGTTCACTCAGTCCTATCGCTGACGCCAACAACCAGGTGAGACGCCGAATTGGCGCTTGAAGGCACGGCTAAACGCCGATTCGGAATCGTAACCAACGGCCGCACCAATCTGGGCCAGGCTACCGCGCCCCTCTCGCAAGTACTGCGCCGCCATATGCATGCGCCACATCGCCAGGTACTGCATCGGTGGCTGCCCCACCAGCGAACTGAATCGCTCCGCAAAGACGGAGCGTGACATACCCACTTCCATTGCGAGCGATTCCGCGGTCCATGTCTCTGTCGGGCGCGCATGAAGAACTGTCAGAGCCCGACCGATATGTGCATCGCGCAGTCCTGCGAGCCATCCGCGCCGTTCTGCGGACAGGCCAGCAACAAATTGGCGCACAGCCTCAACAAACAGCAGCTCGGATAGTTTGGCGATCACTGTCGTAGAACCGAGGCGCCCGGCCGCGATTTCGCTTGCGGCAAAACGGAAAGAACTCTCGACCCATGCCCCCGATGGGGTTGAGCGCACGTTTATCTTCAACACCGCCGGTAATGCCGAGAGCAGTGGACTGAACGGTGTGCCACAACCAAGATAGCCGCACAGGAGCTGCGTGGCTGCGCCGCCGCCGCCGTAGACGATGCGTGCGAGCCCACCATCCTGGGCTGGCTGAATGATCTCTCCCGCGGGCACGGGCGCGCGGTTCACCTCACTGCCAAACGTATGAGCACTATTGTGCGGCAGCAGCACCATCTCGCCCGCACCGACATCTATCGCGTCACCGCCCTCCGGCTGCAGTCGCATGCAACCCTGGGCGACAAAGTGGGACGCGATGACATGACGAGGCGCTTCCAGAAAGGGCTTGCAGTCGTCGGATGATACTTTGCCGCTGATACACCACGGCGCCGTGAAGTCCGCTTCGAGAAAGACTCCGCCAGATAACCTGATTACTCGCAAGACGTCAGAGAAGACATCCACAGCTTGCCAGCCTTGCATTCAGAGCCTGGAGCATGAGTTTAGGAGCCTTGGTTATTCAAGGTCAGATTCAGAGCTTATAGAGTCGCGACCACTGGAAATCAAGGAACGAGGCTGTGGACAGAGGGTCGTTACGTTCAGCGGTTCGCCCATACCGCATGGCAATCAGCGCCCAATCAGGACTGTGCTCGCAAGGTCCTGGATGGTTGTCCATCGCTCCTCGAAACACAGTAGGCATGCTCCCTTACGTCACTATCACCAAGAGGCACTTCCTATGAATGCTGCTGTTGCCGAGGTCATGCGCGAGGCTGGTCACTCCGGCCGCTACGCCCGTGTGATCGCACTGTCGAAGAAGACCGAGTGGCAGATTGATCGTGATCTGCTGCGCGGCCGTACATTTGACTTCTCACGCAAGTTTCTGCCGGACAGCCTGACGCTGAGCCATCGACTGACTTTTCTCTCGGCCGACGATGCGCGCCTGATGAGCCAGGTTCAGGGTCGAACCTATGCTTACATCTTTGGACTGGTGGAGCGTTTCATCAGCGCCAAGATGCTCGATCTGACTCGGGCCAAGATATTCGGGGATCAGCTCGCACTGGAAGGCCTAGTGCGCTTCTCTAACGAGGAGATCAAGCACCAGGAATTGTTCCGGCAGATGGAGGCAATGATTGCACCGCATATGCCGGACGGCTATCGTCGAGTCGCCGATCCAAACGATGTGGCCCGGGCTGTGCTCGCCGCCCGCACGTGGGCAGTCCTGGCGCTCACCTGTCATATCGAACTGTTTGTCCAGTCGCACTACGCGGAGAGCATCGCTCCACAACAGGAAATCTGTCCGCTCTTCAGAGACGTCTTCCAGTTTCACTGGAGGGACGAGTGCCAGCACGTGGTCCTCGATGAACTTGAGTGGAAAGCTGAGCACGCGGCGCTTTTGCCTGCCGAACGCGATCTGGCAGTTGATGATCTGATCGCGCTGGTGGCCGCCGTAGACGGAATACTGCAGGCACAGTCAACGGCGGACGCTGGCTACTTTATGCGAAATGCCCAGGGGACCTACACCGTTGAACAGACGGCACAAATAGAGGCCTCCCTGTTGGCTGCTTACCGCTGGCAGTACATCATCTCCGGTGTGCAGCATCCACACTTTGGCCGCCTGTTGACCGGTCTGACGACGCCGGCACAGATGTCACGGATACAGGCGGCATTGGCGCCGATCCTTGGTAGCTGAACTTGCTGTGGCGCCGGCCGCATGCCGGCGCCACGGCCACCGAAGTCGCCGAGATTCTCATGACTATACCGATGTGGATGTTGCTCGGATTCGCAACATGGACAGTGCTCTTGCTGATAGTAACGGTCGGTGTCTACCGATGGATCGAGATCTTGCTTGGACGCAAACGGATGGGAGCTTTTCGTTCTGATCAGGTCGAGGGAGATGACTGGTATCGGCGGTCAATGCGCGCACACGCCAACTGCATCGAGAATCTGCCCGTTTTCGCAGCCATCGTATTGGCACTCTATGTCAGCGGTGTTTCAAGTCCAGCCGTCGATCGGCTGTCCATGGCGGTGCTCGCTGCCAGAGTGGTGCAATCAACGGTTCACGTGTCTCATGTGCAAACCGACGCATTCGTGTCTGTGAGGTTTTCTTTCTTTTGCGCCCAGCTCGCGGCCTTTCTGGCCCTCATCGTCCTGATTGTCCTTCACGCCACGCACGGATAGCCGTGCTCGCGGCCTGCAGCCCGCAACGGCGGCTTCGGATAAGATGAATTCGCGTCTGCCAGGCTTCATTGCGACTCCCCCTAAATTTCGCTGCTCTGAGTACATGCCGCACTCAGTGGCTGGGTAATCTCGGAATCGCGATCGCGACGATCTCGACACCTTTGGCGCCGCACCTCGAGCAGCGCATCAAGCACACCCGATGTGGCGCGGGACGCCTACGTCGGCACTCGAACGGCTCCTGAAGATGGAGAATTCTTGACCGCGTGCCGGTAACCCCAGATCGCGTCTAGTCGACAGAATGGGGATTCGGCGCCATCCGCCTACTCCGTGAGGCGCCTAGGAGCTTTCGAACGCCGTGGCGCTCTTGTCCGACTTTCTCTAGCCGGTTGAATTCAAACGGTATCCTAGTGACCTTCGAGATTGGATTCGGTAACCGCCGAGATGCGAGCGCTTGCTATGCGTAGGGGATCACGCAGTGGTCGGCTGGCCTGAAAGTCGGGCCTTGTGGATCCGTTACAAGGCGCAATTTGCGCGTGAAGAACCCTTCCTGAAAACTGTCCACGCCGATGTTCACCAGGCCAGTGAGGAGTTCACGCGCGAGGAGTGTTTCGATCCGCTTACGCGCGGCAGGTTCGAGTTTATCGAACGCGCCATCGACCACCAACCATTGCGGCCGCTGCAACAGCACACGCGCGAAGGCCAGACTTTGCTTTTCGTCTTCATGCAATCGTTGGTCCCAGCGGTCGCTCGTGTCGAGAAATGACCGCAGGTGTTCCAGTCCTACGGCCGAAAGCACACTGGCGATGGCTGTCTCGTCATAATCGCCGGCCGGATGCGGGTGGGCGAGTGTGGCACGCAGCGTGCCGGGCGGGACGTAAGGACGCGCCGGGAGGAACATCATCGATTGTCTCGGCGGGTGAGTAATCCGGCCGCGTCCCCACGGCCAGATCCCGATGAGAGCCCGGAGCAGGAACGCTCTGGTCGAGCCATGCTCACCCACGATCAGGGTGCGCTCACCGGGTTTCAGCTCCACGTGCGCCTCACTTAGCGTCACCGAGCCTTCGGGCGTCGTCATGCACAGATCGTCGATGCGGATCGAGTCGGGCTGCGTCTCATCCAGATCGATGCGGTCGGCCGATTGGCCGAGGTGATCCATGGTGGCCGTCGCGCGGTGGAAGCTTGCGACACGCCGCCGCGTGGCACGCCAGTCCGCGAGTTGGGAGAAATTATCCACGAACCAGCGCAGCGAACTCTGCACCTGATTGAATGCGCCGACTATTACCATCAGCTCGCCGAAGCTCATATCCCCGGACAAGTAGCTGGGTGCCGCCACCAGGATGGGCGCAACAATCGTAAACCAGCCATAGCCGGCAGTGACCCACGTCAGCCGTGTGAGAGCACCAACGATGCGCCGTGAGACACCGAGGACCATGGCGAATACCCGATCGAGGAGCTGCTTCTCGTCGGCTTCCCCGCCATAGATCGTGATGCCCTCGATCTCTTCGTTGACACGCACCAGGGCTGCGCGCAGCTCTGCCTCGCGCGCATAGCGCTCCGCGTTGAGGCCAATCAGCCGCCGACCGACGCGCCAGCTGATGAATGACGCGGTAGCAGAGTAGAACAGCGCACACCAAACCATGTAGCCAGGCACGTGCACGCCACGACCGGCCAATGGCAGCGTCATGTGCTCCGACAGGACCCACAGGACGCCGATGAATGACACCAGAAGTAGCGTCGCCGACAGCAGCCCTATGCCGAGGTCCGTGACCAGATCGGAGAGACGCTGCGCATCCGCATGCAACCGCTGGTCCGGATTCTGACCGATGGGTCCCGCATTCGACAGATGGAATGCGCGTATCGGCTTTAGCCACTCGTCGAGCAGGTCATGCACCAGACCCTGACGCAGTACGACTCTGGTGGTCTGATTGAGCCACACCTGGCTGACGTTGAGCACTAGCAGTATGGTGGCCAGAATGGCGAACACGCCCAGCTGTCGGAGGAAGGCCGACAGATCCTTGCGCGTCAGCGCATCGTAGAATGGCTGATTCCAGGCGTTTAGCCGGGTTTGCATATAGGCGGTACTCGCGACGACCGCGATCAGAGCGATGCCGAGCAGCAGCAGTTGCTTGCGCTCGCGTGAACGCCAGATGACCGACCCCATCCGCCTGATCTCGGATAAGAGGCCAACCTTCATGGGGATGTCGGCGCTATTGGCGCCCTCTGCAGGTTCGCCCAGAAAGTCGGTCGTCATATGAATCCCTCCTTCCGCTTCGTCGGCACGCGGAGCAGAACGCCGCCGCAGCATTCCGCGCAGTCACCGTCCGACGGGCGGTGCAATTGGCCGAGGACGGATAGCGGGGCGCGACTGGGTCGTAAAGATCGAAGTCTGCGTGTCGACGGTTTGACACAAAAAACAGGTCGCGTGAGTTTCACACGGTCTCGCCCAGAACCCTTGTGCGGACGCGGGAGTGAGGCCACAGCAGCGAGGGTGGCAATGATTGCCCCTCCCGAGCGAGCGCGAGGCTTCTGGCCCGCGTCGAGCCGCGTAAGGAGCTCCTCGACCGAACCTGTCCGCCCATCACGATCAAACGCGAGCGCTGTTGGGTTCTACGGCCTTACCCACTCTTCGGCGATTTCCTTCCCAAAGGACCTTCCACTGCGAACGTGTGGCTGAATCGTGCCGTTGCAACCAGCGCCGGAACTTGTCATTGTCAAATTGCATATCCAATGCCGTAAGGGCTCCCACAGCGAGTCCTGCTCACCACACACCTTAGCAGCGGATGCTGTTGGCCGAGTACTGCCCCTAGGGGCAGCTAATGACGCACGGTAGCGTGTTTCTTTGTTCATTGTTGTCGCGACCAGCCAGCCGCTGAAAGCCTCACTGCAGCCGCTGCTTCAAGGAGAGGTAGCAGAGCTGAATAGGACTGTCGAGCATGCTGCCCCTCTGAGGCTGTATCTAATACTCCTTCAACAGACGTGTAATTACTCCGGACTGCTCACAGGACATCTTCGCGCTCATGCCAGAGTTCCCGCGCAATCGCGGGGACCGAAATCCCACACGCTATTACCGCACTTCCGTACTTTCGATGAAGCTGTCACGCTTGCCAGTGTCTTCTGCCACGAGAATAACCCCGAGCCTGAATACCTTAATCTGCCGGACAATCGTCGTATGCTCTGCAGCCTTATGTCTCGGTTAATTTCCCTGCAGTAACCATGAGCATCGTGCTCCGCTGGATTGTGGTTTGCTTAGGGCTGTGCACTGCGCGCACAGCGCTCGCACAGGACCTCACGCCGCGCGCTTACCTGATCACACCGGTCGGAGGCAATGCGATCATTCTCGCCTATGCGCACCTCAAGGGCAGTCTTGAATTCGCTGGAGCCGTTCCGATCACCGGGGCACAAGCAGATGTCAACCTGCCGATCGCGAGTTACTACCGAAGTCTTGCTTTCTTTGGGCGCAGCGCCAATCTCACCATCGCAGTACCGTACGGCGAGGGTGACTTCAGGGGCACGGTGGTCGACGTGCCGCGGTTTGCGCATCGCTCCGGTTCGTTGGATGCGGTCGTACGATTTTCGGTCAATCTCATCGGGGGTCCGGCCATGCAGCCAGCCGAATTCCTTAAATGGCGCCAAACTGTCCTGCTCGGAGCCAGCCTGACGGTTGTCGCCCCGACCGGCCAATATGACCCGACGCGCTTGATTAATTGGGGCAGCAACCGGTGGGGATTCAAACCAGAAATCGGCTATTCGCAGCGCTGGGATCACTGGGTACTGGACGGGTACGGCGGAGTGTGGTTTTTTACGACGAATCCCGAGTACTACCCCGGAGAGAACCCCAGGACACAAAAGCCTGTCGGCGCGCTCGAGGCGCATCTCAGCTACGATTTCAAGCCACGTCTCTGGGTTTCTTTGGACGCGAATTACTGGTGGGGCGGAGCGACCAGCTTGAACGGAGTGGAAAATCAACTCACGGATCAAAAAAGCTCCCAGATCGGAGTCACCGCCGCCTTCCCGGTCACGCGATCCCAAACCATCAAGTTCAGCTACAGCACCGGCGCCTATGTCCGCTACGGTGGGAACTACCGCACCGTGTCGGTGGCCTGGCAGTACGGCTGGATCGGCTGGCCGAAAGTTCACTAAGGGATCTGCCGCCTGACAATCGTGGCCGATAAACCGTTGGTTAGCGGCGGCGGGAGGCCATCGGTTGCAGACTTACCCCTCGCCCGTAATTGCAACTCAGCCGCACGCTTAGCCGTGCACCAACTGCGCGGGGCTCCATCTCTTAACCCAAGTTCATTTCTTACCCAAGACGGTTAGTTCACTGAACATTCAGCGACTGACGTTCGCTGACGCAGAGATGGTTGCAGAGAGCGCTCCGTCTCTTGCTCTCCCGCAAAGTAGGCGGTACACGATGCCGGCGAACCGTGCCCCGATAAGCGGCCGGCTTCGGCCTGAGTGGCGGTCTGGCCGCTAACGGCCCTTGCCGACTGGCGATGACATGCAGTCGCGCTGCGGCAGCGCAGCACCGGTCACTATACGGAAATCGCGTATGTAAAGCTCATACGGCAAGCGCGAGGATTTTAGTGGAGTCCCACAATCCTAATTTCCACGCATTGGGTGCCCGACTGATTACATGCCTAGAAGGAGAGCGCAGTGAATCCTCCGCAGGATTACATCCAAACTAACGAACAGAAGCGTCTGAATGAAGCGCGGGAAAGCGGAATTCCGTGGAAGAAGTGGGGGCCTTATCTCACCGAGAGGCAGTGGGGCACGGTGCGGGAAGACTACAGCCAGGATGGCAATGCGTGGGACTACTTCAGTCATGACCAGTCGCGCTC
>Ga0335080_10009521_pt1 | contig 10154 bp, 11 predicted proteins | sample Lox_Sample_34_FD_206720 | JGI IMG/M metagenome (GOLD analysis project Ga0335080, IMG submission 206720) | Soil microbial communities from Loxahatchee National Wildlife Refuge, Florida, United States - Lox_Sample_3.4 | ecosystem: Environmental > Terrestrial > Soil > Wetlands | place: USA... | reverse complement strand
AGACCAGGGCAGCGCCGAGCGGGCCCGGCTGCGGCGGAAGGCCAGCGCTCACGCGTGGATGGCGGCCCAGATCTCCGAGCTCATGCAGGGCAACGTCGCGGAGAGCGAGGACCTCCGGCGGCTGACCGGTTCTTTGCAGGCAAACGATCAACAGGCTGGCGGCTCCGGTAGAGGCCCCCTCCCAGCTAGCGCGTCGCTGCGGAACGAAATCAAGGTGCTCGACAGGATTATCGCCTGGCAGATCAGGACGATCAGCTGGCATAGGGACGAAGGCCGCCGCCTCCGGGAGCAGGAAGCCCGCATAAGGGTATGCCAAGCCCTGGGCGACGCAGCTGATCCTCCAGGAGATGATTAGAGCTATCTCGTCCGCGTTCTGCAATGCCTGCGGCCACTGCGGCCGTGTCCCCGCCGCAGGTAAGACCGCCATCGCTGCGCGGCCTCGGCGTGGCTGGAGGCCGGCCAGGCGTAGCCGGGATCAGCGGCGACGGGGACCCCCGCCGAGCTCAGCGCCGACGCTCAGTTGCTGGACGATGCCATCGCCGACGGTAATGTCCTGCTCGGCTGGGCGCCGCTTGCCCGCCAGCACTGACCGGACGTGGCCATTGCCGGGGCTCGCCGAACGTCAGATCCGCAATGCCCCCGAAAACGGGGCAGCGGTGCCACGATGCAAAAGGGCCATCCGGATTCATGCGATATAATTGTGCTTGGTGGTGGATCCCGCCGAGATCGCGCTCGTGAGGCAAATGCGATCGTCCGCCAGATGGCCGATGGGTCCTGCTGGTCTGGTTTCCGGATAGCAGGAGGCTCGGGTCATGGCACTCAACGGCATCGACGTGCGCTGCTCAGCCATCGTCTTCCGCAAGGGCGGGGTGCTCCTGGTCCGCCGCACCCGGGACGGCGAAGCGGTCTGGACCTTGCCCGGCGGCACCCCGCGCGAGGGCGAGAGCATGGCCGCGTGCGCGCGCCGCGAGCTGTTCGAGGAGACCGGCGTGTCTGCCGACCCGTCCCGGGTCGCGTTCGTCCTGGAGGCGATGGCGCCGGGAGGCAGCCGCCGCAGGGTCGACATCGTGTTCCTCGCGACCGGCCTGGAGCCTGGCGCGGCGCCGCAAGCCCGGGAACCGGGGGTCGGACCACGCTTCATCCCCGTCGATCAGCTCAGTGAGCTGGAGCTGCGACCTCCGGTCGCCGGGTACCTGCGTGGCCTGCTCCGGCAAGGTGCCCGTCAGTACGCCCCCTATCTGGGTAACCTGTGGCGGCCCGCGGACAGCTCCGGGAGCCGGCCCGAGGAGCCGCTCGCCAGGTTCCGCTGAACTCCTGACCCGCGACGCGACACAGCCGGTAGCGCGGGAGCGGTGATCCCGCTGCCGCGGCCGGGCAGGCTGCGCCTTGGCGTCAGCATGCCGCCGGTCGTGCTGGGCCTGCTGGACGGGATCACCAACACGCTGGGCCTGGCCGTGCACTCGATCCTGGCCGGGGCAGCGGGCCGGGGCCAGGGCCCGGGCTGGCGCTTCGGGTCGCGTCGTTCGCGCTGGTGACCGCGGTGTTCGCGATATTCGTGGCCAGGTACGTCGAGTTCCGGTTAGGCCTGATCTGGGGCGGCAGGCAGCTGAACCTGCTTGAGCGAGGTGCGCTGGCCGCCACCCGGCTGGGCCGGGCGGCCCGCCGGGACGCGATCGCCGATGCGGCCCAGGCCAGCGTGGCCAGCTTTTCCCGGCACTCTGCTCCCGCTGGGTATCGCGGCCGAGCTGCCCGCGCTCCCCTGGCTGCCTCTCGTCCTGGCGGTCGGCATGCTGACGTTCCTGGGGGCGGAGACCGGCCGGCGGCTCGGCGGGAATGCCGGGCTGTGGGCGACGGCACTAGCGGTGTCCGGGATCATCTTGATCGGAGTCAGCGCCGCGCTGAACATCGCCTGAGCCAGGCAGGCGGGGCTTCCGGCCTGCACCTGATTACCCCTGCCCAGCCAGCACGCTAAAAAGGACCGCGAGCCTGGGACGCGGCGGTCCGGCACCAGTAGGAAAAGCGCGTGTCGCCGCGATGCGCACGGCTGATGAGCTGAGGGAGCGCGGCATCGTGGCGGCGGCGCTGTTCAAGCCCTCGATGGGCGGATGGTCCAGACGTACCCCGGCGGCATCCGGCGGCGTTCGTCCTGACATCGGCCAGAAGCAGGGGCGGCCGTCAGGCTGCCGGATCCGGGCCCTGGACGGCCGGTTGCCGCCAGCGATTGCCGATGTAGGGGGCATACCCATGGACGCCAGGATCGAGGAGGCGGTTCAGGTGTCCCGCCAGCGAGGGGTGAAGGTTCAAGCCGGCCAGCTGGCCGGGGAGGACATAATGCGGTTCCAGCCCCGGTTCCCGGGAGCTCTCCCAGCCGAGCACCGGCTCGGTGACCGCGAACACGATGTCCAGCAACCGGCGGCTTGATCCTGGCGGCGCCGACTCCACCACGAAGGCAACCCGGGACGGGTCCGCCGATATGCCGGTCTCCTCGAAAAGCTCCCGGCGCGCGCAGGCGGTCATGCTTTCGCCCTCGCGCGGGGTTCCGCCGGGCAGGACCCAGTCATCCAGGCCGTCGCGCGTGCGGTGCAGGAGCAGCACCGTGTGTTTGTGAAGGACGATGACCGAGCACCGGACGTCATAGCCGCTCGCCATGATGGACCTCCTGCCATCCGGAAAGCAGGACCCATCGGCCAGCTGGCAAGGCGAGCGCACCACCGGAGCGGTGCGGTCTCAGCGGGATCCATCACCGAGCGGCACGGTGCCGCTGCTCAAAGCGTAAAGCGGGAGCGGCGGGCCTGCAATTTTCATCATCGCCAGAGACGGCGACCGGTCCGGCCGGGCCCCAAGAGCCTGGGCAAGGCCCCCCGGTTCTTCGTCGACCACACCCCCTTGCCCGGTCCTTCTCGTCTGACCGGACCCGGCCCTGGGCATCGCGCGCCACGATGACGATCCTTCCGCGCCTTGAGGCCTGGCTGCGCCCGTGAGGCCGTACGATTGGTACCACGGTGATGGAGCTCGCCGGAATTGCCCCGTGGCTGATGGCTCCTGTCGGACGGTCCCAGCGACCAGGACACAGGAGGTCACGCCATGACGTTGCGGCAAACCGGGGACCAGGAGCAAGACCGGGGACATCTCGCCCTTCCAGGAGAGCCGGTGAGCCCGGATTCGCAGCCGGCCGCCTCGCAGGCCCGGCTTGATCGCCCCGGCTTGCCGTCCGGGTCGCCGGCTGCCCAGGCCGTCGTGGAGCAGGGGAGAGACCGTTCTGGGACTGCGCAGATGACACTAGCTCTCAGATACGCGGTACGGTCCGACGTCGGTCTCCTCCGAGAGGGGAACGAAGACTCGGCGTACGCCGGACCGCACCTGCTCGCGGTTGCCGACGGCGTGGGCGGCAACGCGGCCGGCGAGGTGGCAAGCGCCGCCGCGATTACCACGATCACGCCGCTCGACGCGGAGGATCCCGGGCCCGACCTGGCCGGCGCGCTGGCCGACGCGGTCGCGACCGCCAACTTGCGGCTGCAGGAGCTGATCATCTCCGACCCGGCGGTCGAGGGCATGGGCACGACGCTGACCGCGTTGCTGTGGCGGGAGGGGCACGCGGCGCTCTGCCATATCGGCGACTCGCGGGCCTACCTGCTGCGCGACGGCCGGTTCGTCCAGATCACCCACGATCACACGCTCGTGCAGTCACTGGTCGACGAGGGCGCGATCACCGAAGATGACGCGGCCGGGCATCCGCACCGGTCATTGCTGCTTCGCGCGCTGGACGGCCGGACGATCGCCGAGCCGGACCTGGCACGGCTCGAGACCTACCCTGGTGACCGCTACCTGCTGTGCTCCGACGGCCTGTCGGGAGTGGTGAGCGAGCAGACTCTGCACCGGGTGCTCGCCTCTGTGCGGGACCTTGACGAGGTGACACGGCGGCTTGCCGGGCTCGCCATCGAGGGCGGCGGTCCTGACAACATCACGTGTATCGTGGCCGATGTCATCGACGCGCGCAGCAGCCGGGTTGCCCCGACGAGGCAGCCGGTGTTCGCCGGGGCGGCGGCCAGCGGCGCACAGGCTGACCTGTCCCGCCGGCCAGGCGGAGCTCCCCGGCGGCCAGCCCGGCTGCGAGGAGGATAGCGCGCACCATGGACGGTGACGCGGACGCACTTGTCAGGCCAGGGTGCCGCGATGACGAGCGTGGGCACCGGGCCGGTCAGGCTGGTCGTCGCGGCTTTCCTCAAGGGATTCAAGGTCAGCCGGACTCGCCACGGCTCAGCCGCGCATCCGCTCCGGTGTCCTTCGCGCCTTGGGGACTTCGCCCGCCGCAAGCTGGCAGCCCAGGTAACCAGTCACAGCGCAGAACCGGCACCGCTCATCCCGTCACCTAGACAGGCCGCTGTTCCCGTGCGCCTTCGGATCGAACATGCCGGCCAGGAGGCTCGCCCATTCAGCTCAGCTTCGCCTGCTCTCTTCGCGGTTCGCGCTCACTGCCCCGCCGGGCGTGATCGCCAGCGGGTGTGGTTCGCCGGTCAGGGCGGCCAGGGCTGTTGCTACTTCGGGCAGCCCGGCGCGGACGTAGGTGGCCATGGCGGCCATGGACCTGGCTCCCCGGCCGCTGTCTTCGTGGCCTGCGTAGGCTTGGGCGACCGCGGTGAACGGGCACCGGCCCGCCGCGACCACCACGAACGGGTCAGGTGCCGCCGCATCGGTCCATCCCGCTGGCAGCGAGAACAGCTTCCCGTTCTCGTCGTGCAGGTGGCCCCGGTCCTCGCCCCAGTTCTGCCGGTGTGCGACGAACTCGAAGTCGCGGCCATACAGCTGGTGGAACGGGTGGTCACCCGGACCCGACGGTATCGATCATCTGGATCGGATGTAGTTGACGATGCGGGGCAACTCTTACGCGGAGCGGTTCGTGGGTACGCTGCGCCGCGAATGCCTGGACCACGTGCTGGTCCTCGGCGAGCGGCACCTCCGCAGCATCCTGGCCGAGTACGCCCGGCAACGGGCACCGTCCGCACCAGGGCCGGCAGCAGGAACCCTCGCAGCGGCAGCCCGCCCACGCCGTCGATATCACCGCCAGGGTCGAGCGAAGGCAGGTTCCCGGCGGTCTGATCAGCGAATACCGCAGAGTGGCCTAGCGCGTGAAACGCCAGGTCAGCGGCTGTGTGAGAGTTTGGCACGGCACAGGCCTGATCAACGAATACTCACGCGCCGCCTGACATCCCGAAGAACCGCACGTCACGACACGGATCCTATTTCGAGCGGGTCAGGTTAAGGGCGTGTGTATGGCTTGACGTTCAGGGCTGAGTAGAGCGTCCATCCGTTCTGCGTCCGTTGCCGTTCCCGGTGCGCGTCCGGGCCGGAGCGGACCGGGGAGGCCGGTGGGCGATGTGCGAGGCGGCAGTTCCGCAGAGCGTGACGATCCCGGCGGTGCCGGAGCAGGTGCGGGTGGCTCGGGCATTCGTGGCCGGGGTGCTCGGCAAGTCCCGTCCGCACGCTGACGTGGCGCTGCTGCTGGCCAGCGAGCTGGTGGCCAACAGCGTCCGGCACAGCGGCTCGGCGGTCCCGGGCGGGTTCGTGACAGTAGCCGTGGCCGCCGGCGAGGCAGGTATCCGGGTGGAGGTGACCGACCGCAGCGGTGACGGTGCCCCGGTCCTGCTGCCCGCTGGTTGCGCGGACAGCGACGCAGAGGGCGGCCGGGGGATGCGGCTGGTGGACGCGCTCGCCGCACGATGGGGCTATCAGCGGGGCGGCGGGCTGGCGACGACGTGGTTCGAGCTTGCGCCGCACTGAGCCATGCAGACTGGGCCAGGCCCGCAAGCCGCGTAGCGAAGCCACGGAGCTTGACCCGCACTGCACCGGCTTGCTCTGGCGGCATCTACCCCGGAGCATGCCGCAACCTGACTGAAGGGAAAAGGACATGATCGGTGATCTTTTCGACAGCCCGTGGAAGATCCTCATCGTCGCGGTGGTGCTGATCATGCTGTCCGGGTCCAAGAAGCTGCCCGGCGCGGCGCGTTCCTTGGGCCAGTCGATGCGCATCGTGAAGAAGGAAGCTCAGGGCCTGTACGAGGACGAGCTGCCCCCAGCCGATCCTCGCCAGCCCAGCTAGCGGCATCTTGCGACACGGTCTCTGCGATCTGGGCCAGGCCGCGCGGATCCGTGATCTCAGTAAACCAGTTCCCCTCCTTGGTGAAGCCGATGCCCTCGGCCTGGGCGGCGCACGCCACGTACTCGTGGCCGTTGAGGATCACCTGGGCGCCGGACGGCGGGTGCCCGGACATCTTGACCACCAGGTGCCCCCAGGCCGGGTCCATGATGTGGAAGTTGTAGTGATTGACGTACTTGCTCTTCTTCTCCACCTTCATGATGACCCCGGCCGGGAGACCGTTTCACCTTCCACACCGTCGCCCGCGCACGCGCCCGCGCGACCAGGATCAAGGACACGCCCGGCTCGACGCTATGGCCAGCCAGATACTCTTCCGCGATCAGGTGCTTGCGCTGCCCGGCCGTGCACTCCATCACCGGCACGCCGTTCGCCTTCGCCCAGGCCCGCATCCGCCGGCGAACCCCGGCCCGGCAGCCGCATCAGGTGAGCGTCGTCCAGGTCCGCGTCCGAGCTATTGCAGCAGTTCGTCGCGTGCTTTGAGGATGAGCGTCCTGGCGCTGCGGCCGTATCTTGCGGCCCGCCGCATCTGATCGAATACGGCGAGGTAAATCTCGATCTCATCGGGTCTGGTGATGTCGAGCGCAGCGGTCAGGGTCTCGACCTTCACCAGGTCGTCGTCGAAGATCCAGAATGCGGTCTGGGTATGGGCGCCCAGCCCGGCACCGGCGGGGATGATCCCGATGGACACGTTCGCCAGTGCCATCACGCCGAGGACGCGGTCGAGCTGCTCGACCATGATCTCCACAGTGCCGACACGGGTGCGCAGCGTCTGCTCGGCCAGCAGGAACACGAACTGGTGATCGCCCGTGCGCAGGACCCGCTGCCGCTCCAGCCGGGCTGCCGTAGCGGCCGCCCGGTCGTCGGGCAGGTTGAGAAGCTGTGACCAGTAGGCCATGCTCTCGGTCGAGTAGGCCGCGGTCTGCAGCAATCCGGGAATGCTCCAGTGCTCGTGGATGCGGAACAGCCTGGTCTGCTCATACAGAGGACCGATGGTTTCCTGCAAGCGCCGCAAACCGCTGCGCGCCTGCCGTTTCCATTCCCGGTACAGGGAGTCGGCCGCCCGCGCCTGGGCGATCAGGGACGGGATCTCGTCGCTGACACCACAGGCGAGGCACCAGGTGCGGATATCGGCATCTGACAATCCCTGGGCGCCGTGTTCGACCCGCGAGATCTTCGTGAAGTGAAAGCCGGTCCGCTCGGCGAGCTGGCGCCCGGTGAGGCCCGCGTCCTGGCGGATCTCGCGGAGCCGGCTGCCAAATGCCTCCTTGGCGCGCTGGGCGTCACTGGTCACGACACCAACTGCCGCCCATCATGCAGGCTGGTAGTCCCGGTGCGGGATGGCGAGCTTCCACACCGCCTCAAAAGCCGAGGTGCACAGCTCGATGTCCCCAGGATCGGCGGAGGTGGTGAAGCCGGTGCTGGCCCCGTTGCCCGCGTAGTGGTGAAACACCACGAGGCGGCCATCGAACAGCCAGAAATCGTTGCCGGGGAAGGCGATGGATGACACGCGGCGGCGCGGCATCCACCGCATGTCCGTGCCCGCGTCGATGTGCGGCTGCATGATGCTGTAGGACCAGCGCTGGTAATCCGACAGCGGTTCGGAGACGACGTGCACGCGCCGGTAGGCCTTGCCCTGCGCCACGTTCGCGCGGACCTCATCGCACCAGGGCAGCAGCCAGGCCAGGTCATCGGCCTCACCGGCCGCCCATCTGGCCATGTGCGGCAGCTCGACCGCGGTGCCGTAGCTGTCCCGCATCTCCAGATGGATCGCCTCGCGGTCGAACCGCGTGAACAGTGCCGTGAACTCCTGGTAGGTCAGCTCCAACTACGTCTCCTGGAAGAAGGGGACGAGCCGGTCAGGGATCTCACAGGCGATCTCGCCTTCGGGGACGTTCATCTGAGCGAGTACGTCCGGATCGGTGACGGCCCATCCCTGCACCACCCAGCTTTTCCGGTCGGTGCGGTACAGCGTCGGTGATCCCTGCGGCTGCGAGTCCGGATCCTTGGCGACGAACGTCAGGCGCATGACTCCTCCTGGTCTGCAATTGCAGGTTATTGCGCTTCCTAGCAGAGTAACAGGTGGCGCGAGATCACGCCGCAGCGGCTCTGATTTGGATTTATGCGGGCTTCATTCAACTCGAAGCTCGCGATGGCCTGGAGTCGCTCGGAGCAGAGATTTCTGCAACTCTGTGCAACATCCTTGTCCGTGGTACAGGGCCTCCGTAGCGTCACTGAAAGCCCCTAAGTGGCCGCACAGGAATGATCCGCACCCTGACGGTCGCGCTAACCCCAGCCGGCCAGCACCCGGCCCGCAGCCCTGTCCCGTCCGCCGACTTTCCTTCCCGGTGATCACTGATGACGCCTTCTGACCAGAACCGCACCCTGCCGTGCGCGCTGGACACCTCCAAGCCGAACGTCGCCGGGGCCTATGACTACCTGTTCGGCGGGAAGGACCACTTCGCTGCCGACCGCGAACTCGCCGAGAGGCTCCTGGCCATCTATCCCGGCGCCCGGCAGATGGTCAGGGAAAACCGCTGGTTCCTGGCCCGTGCCCTAAACTCCATGCCTGGCCAGGCCATCAGCCGGTATGTGGACCTGGGCGCGGGCCTGCCCACCCGCCCAGCCGTGCACGACATCGTGCGCCGGCAAGACACCGCCGCCGCCGTGCTGTACGTGGACAACGACCCGATGGTGATCAGCCACCTGCAGGCCCTGGCCTGCACGTCCGGCTCCCGGGTGGAAGCGCTCACCGCCGACCTGGCCGCCTCGGCCGCCGTCCTCGGGCACGCCCGCGAGGCCGGGCTGGCCGATCTGGATGAGCCGGTATGCCTGATCCTGGCCATGGCCCTGCACTTTTACCCCGCCGCTGACGCCCGCAACCTGGTTGCCGAGTACGCCGGTGAGCTGGCCCGGGGCTCGTACGTGATCATCACCGTGCGCCGGGGGCAGGAGACGATCGGGCAGCAGATCACCCGCGCCTACGACGCCGCCACCCTCTACAACCACGGCCACGACGAGGTAGTCAGCTTCTTCCCCGGCCTGGACCTGATCCCGCCAGGCATCACCGACGCTCGTGCGTGGACGCCCGGCTGGGCCACTCCCGCCCCCTTCCATGACCGCGCCGGGCAAGTGCTGGGGTCGGGACCAAGCCGTGACCATGACCAGTACCGAGGGGCAAGGTGCCGCCGCCGACCCTGGAGTTCCTCACCCTCCACTGGGGAGGGATGGTCGCCTGATGGACGATCAGCTACCCCGCTGGTCAGGCGGGCCGTGTCGTGCATGACCGCGAAGCTCCCGGGACGGGCCGCCACCCAAGGCAGCATGCCAGCGGCCCTAATGCCGGGCAGTATCGTGTGCGGAGCCCGGTGACCACTAGACTGGCCGGCACTGGCCTGGTCGCTGATGACCTATACCTGATGGCGCATCACGAGGTGTCGGGCCGGCCGGTGCTGCAGCCGCGTCCGCTGGGCCTCGGGCTGGCCGGCGCCCTGCTGGCCGAGGTGATGCTGGACGGCGGTATCACCGTGCGCCATGACGTGGTCCTGCCCTGCAACGCCAGGCCCGCCGATCATCTGGCGCTGCGCACATGGGAGCAGATCGTCACCGAGCCCGGACCCTTGCTGTTGCGGGACTGGCTGCTGTCTTTCGCCCGCGGCGCCGCCGCGGATGTGGCGTTGCGGCTGGAACGCGCGGGATACCTGACGCGAGTCCGCGGCTGGGCTCCGTGGCGGCCCGCCCGCTGGGTGCCGGCCGACCCGGACTGGGCGTTCGCCTCGTTGCTGCGGGTCCGCGCCGCCCTGGACCCCACCCGGCCATCCGGCCCCGGTGAGGCCGCCCTGACCGGTCTAGCCGCCGCCTGCGGGCCGGGATTCCGCCTGGCCGAATGCCTGACCCCGGCTGGCCTCAGTCTCGAGGGCACCGCTATCGCGGCTGCGATCCACGCGGGCCTTCGTCGCCTTTACGAAATCCTCGCCCGCCTGGAGTTGCGGAGACTGCAGGA
>Ga0335080_10009519_pt1 | contig 10155 bp, 9 predicted proteins | sample Lox_Sample_34_FD_206720 | JGI IMG/M metagenome (GOLD analysis project Ga0335080, IMG submission 206720) | Soil microbial communities from Loxahatchee National Wildlife Refuge, Florida, United States - Lox_Sample_3.4 | ecosystem: Environmental > Terrestrial > Soil > Wetlands | place: USA: Florida... | reverse complement strand
GGCGCGGCCTCCGATCTCACCCTCTACGCGCCCGACCGCGCGCAGGCGGCGCAGGCGATCGAGATGAGCCTCGCCGAGATCGCGCGGCTTGAGAGCATCTTCAGCCTGCATCAGGCGGATTCCGCGCTCAGTCAGCTGAATGGGACGGGACGGCTGGACCGGCCGCCCTTCGAGCTGGTGGAGCTGCTGTCCCGGGCACTCGCGCTCAGCGCGTCCAGCGCGGGCCGGTTCGATCCGACGGTGCAGCCGCTCTGGAAGCTGATCGCCGATCACTTCGCTGCGCCCAACGCCGACCCGGCCGGGCCGGCGCCGTCGGCTCTGGCCGCGGCCCGCGCCCTGGTCGATCACAGCGCGGTCGAAGTCGACCCGGACGCCATCGTCTTCCGGCAGCCGGGGATGCAGGTGACTCTGAACGGCATCGCCCAGGGCTATATCAGCGACCAGATCGGCGAGCTGCTGCAGACGCTGGGCTTCCGGCACACCTTGGTCAATCTGGGTGAGACCCTGGCCATCGATCGCCGGCCGGACGGCACGGCCTGGCGGATCGGCGTGCCGGATCCTGCCGACCACGCCCGTCTGGTGACCGAGATTGATCTCCCGACCGGGGCGGTCGCCACCTCGGCGGGACGCGGCCTGCTGTTCGAGCCCAGCGGCCGGTTCAACCACATCGTCGATCCGGAGCGGCTCGTCTGCTCGGACCTCGATCGCTCGGTGACGGTGCTGGCGTCGAGCGCTGCGGTCGCCGACGGGCTCTCCACGCTCGGCGCGCTGCTGCCCGACCCCGAGCGCGACTATGCGTCGTTCCTCCGCCAGTTCGGCGCCCGGGCCTATCTGGTCACGCGCTCCGCCCCCTCCGGCACCTGGCTCACCTGAGCAGGTCTGATTCGGCCGGGCCAGTTGTCGGCGCCACCGGCCCGTGCTCTGATGGCGCCCGACCATGCGGCCGGGGGAATCCGAAGCACAGAAAATGCGTCCCATTGCGGAGTTTCCCGCGCCCGTCGCGCGCGGCCTCGTGGCCGTCCTCACCGACATCGACGACACGCTGACCACCGACGGCCGTCTCCCGGCCGAGGCCTACGCCGCGCTGGAGCGGCTGCAGACGGCGGGCCTTGCGATCGTGCCGATCACCGGCCGGCCGGCCGGCTGGTGCGATATGATCGCGCGCTTCTGGCCGGTCAACGGCATCGTCGGCGAGAACGGCGCCTTCTATTTCCGCTATGACCATGAGACCCGGAAGATGACGCGGCGGTTCGTGGCCGATGAGGCCGAGCGCGCGGAGAACCGGCGCAAGCTCGCGGCGCTCGGCCGGCGGATCCTCGCCGAGGTGCCGGGCTCGGCTCTCGCCGCGGACCAGGCCTATCGCGAGGCCGATCTCGCCATCGATTTCCGCGAGGACGTTCCGCCGCTGCCGCCGGCCGCCATCGACCGGATCGTGGCCCTGTTCGAGGCGGCGGGCGCCACCGCCAAGGTCTCCTCGATCCACGTCAACGGCTGGTTCGGCCGTCACGACAAGCTCTCGACCAGCCGGCTCTTCGCCCGCGACGTCCTCGGCATCGACCTCGACGCCGCACGGGAGCGCTTCGTCTTCTGCGGCGACAGCCCGAACGACGCGCCCATGTTCGGCTTCTTTCCCTATGCCTGCGGCGTCGCCAATGTCCGCGACTTCCTCGGCCGGATGCCCGCGATGCCCGCCTATGTCGCGCAATCCCGCGGCGGCGCCGGCTTCATGGAGATCGCCGACCGGATCCTGGCGCTGCGGCAGGGGATGACGTATTGAAGCCTCAAGATCGGAATTCAAGGACCACGACCATGGACAAGGCGGAACTGGAGCTTCGCAAGGGCATCATCGCGGCCTGCCGTGCGATGAACAGCCTCGGCATCAACCAGGGCACCTCGGGCAATATCAGCGCCCGCTACGGCGGCCGGATGCTGATCACGCCGACCAGCGTGCCCTACGAGGACCTCGACCCGAAGGACATCGTCTCGACGCGGATCAAGGGCGACGGCAGCAAGTGGGACGGCAAGCTGCCGCCGTCCTCCGAATGGCGCTTCCATCTCCGCATCATGCAGGACCGGCCGGAGGTGGGCTCGGTGGTCCACACCCACAGCAATTACGCCACCGCCTTAGCGATCTGCCACAAGCCGATTCCCGCCGTGCATTACATGGTGGGGGCTTCCGGCGGGCCGGACATCCGGGTGGCGAAATACGAAACCTACGGCACCGAGGAGCTCTCGCAGGCGGCGATGCAGGCGCTCGAAGGCCGGACCTGCTGTCTGCTCGGCAATCACGGCGTGATCGCCACCGGCTCCACCATCAAGAAGGCGCTCTGGCTCGCGGTCGAGATCGAGACCCTGGCGAAGCAGTACTACCTCACGCTCGCGATCGGCGGCGCCCGGATCCTGCCCGATGACGAGATCGCCCGGGTGATCGAAAAGTTCAAGAGCTACGGCCCGCGCGGCAAAGCGGCAGCGGCCAGGAAGGCGATGCCGAAGAAGCGCAAGTCGCGCGCTAAGTGATCCGATAGATCCGCTCGGCGTTGCCCCGGAAGAGCTTCGTCTGATTCTCGGCGCTCGCTCCGGCAATGATCTCGTGGGTTGCGCTGACCCAGGCGCCGAGCGATGCGCCGAGCGTGCAGACCGGCCAGTCGCTGCCCCAGACCACGCGGTCCCAGCCGAAGGAGTCGATCACGTGCTCGACGAAAGGGCGGAGGTCGTCGGTCTTCCAATTTCCCGGCGCGGCGGTGGCGATGATGCCGGAGATCTTGCAGGCGACATTGGGCTCGGTTGCCATTGCGCGGATGTCATCGCGCCATTGCGCGGTGGGCGGCGCCTTCACGTCCGGCGCGCCGCCGCAATGGTCGAGGATGAACTGCACGTCCCGACAGGCCCGGGCGATGCGCAAGGCGAGCGGAAGCTGGCGCACCTGGACGCAGATGTCGAACGTGAGTTGATGCACCGCGAGACGCCGCAGGTTCTCGGTGAAGATCGGCGCCTGGCTCAGCGCATCGGGCGAGGTGTGCAGGATGCGGCGGAAGCCGCGGACCTTCGGGTTGGCGGCGAGCCGTTCGAGCTCGGCCGGAAAATCCCGGCTCTCCGGCCGGCAGGAGGAGATCGCGGCGATCACCTTGCCGCCGAGCCCGGTGACGAAATCCGTCTCGCGCTCGATCTCGGCTTCCGCGACATCGACCTCCATGTGGAGCGCCTGCGCGATCCCGGCCGTCGCGGCCTCCCGCGCATACGTCTCCAGATGGAAGTTGCGTTTCAGCGCCGGCACGCCGTCCAGCCAGGGATAGGCGAAGCGGTCGAGATAGATGAGGTGGAGATGGGTGTCGAGGATCGGGATCAAGAGGGCAGCCGGTCGAGATGACAGGCCGCAATATGCAGCAGCCCGCGCTCGGTGAGCAAGGGCGGCTCGACCCGGCAGCGTTCCATCACGTAGGGACAGCGCGGATGGAACGGACAGCCGCTCGGCACCGCCAGCGGGCTCGGCAGCTCGCCGCGCACGGCATCGACCACCGAGCGCCGTGCGGGGTCGAGCTCCGGTGCGGCCTTCAGGAGCGCCGCGGTGTAGGGATGGGCGGGGCGGCTGAACAAGATCTCGGTCTCGGCCAGCTCGACGATCGCGCCGAGATACATGACCGCGACCCGGTGCGAGATGTGCCGCACCAGGCGGAGGTCGTGGGCGATGAAGAGCACGGTCAGGTGCAGCCGCTCCTGCAGCTCCAGCAGCAGGTTGATCACCTGCGCCTGGACCGAGACGTCGAGGGCCGAGACCAGCTCGTCGGCGATCAGGCACTCCGGCTCGACGGCGAGCGCGCGGGCGATGCCGATTCGCTGGCGTTGGCCGCCGCTGAACTCATGCGGATAGCGCTCGGCGGAATCGCTCGGCAGGCGCACCAGGTCGAGGAGTTCGACGACCCGCGCCGCAACGCCGGCGCCTTCCCGGAGCTTGTGGAAGCGGATCGCCTCGGCGAGGGTCTGGCCGACGGTCATCCGCGGATTCAAGGAGGAATAGGGATCCTGGAACACCATCTGCACGCGGCGGTGATAGGCGCGCCGTGCGGCGCCTTCGAGCGCCAGGACATCGGTGCCGGCATAGTCGACGCGCCCGGCATCCGGCTGGTGCAGGCGCACGAGGCAGCGGGCAAGGGTGGACTTGCCGCAGCCGGATTCGCCGACGATGCCGAGGGTCTCGCCGCGCCGGACCGCGAAGCTGACGCCGTTCAGGGCGTGGACGATCTGCTGCGGCCGTCCGGCCAGCCGGTCGGCGGCGGAACGCTTGCGGGCGAACCGCATCTCGAGGCCGGCGACAGTGATGAGGGCGCCGCTCTCCGCGTTCATGACGCCTTCGCCACGTCAGCGTGATGGATGCAGGCGGCACGATGATCGGCGTCGATGGCGACCAGCGGCGGCTTCGCCGCGTTGCAGGCCTCCGTCATGAACCGGCAGCGCGGCGCGAAGGCGCAGCCCGGCGGCAGCTGGAACAGCAGCGGCGGCTGGCCGGAGATGGAACTCAAGGGCTGCCGCACCAGGTCGCCGCGCGGCACCGAATTGAGGAGTCCGAGCGTATAGGCATGGCGCGGCGACTTGAACAAAGCCGTCACCGGGCCGGTTTCCACGATGCGTCCGGCATACATGACGGCGAGGCGGTCGCAGGTCTGGGCGATGACGCCGAGATCGTGGGTCACCAGCACCACGCTCATGTTCATTTCGCTGCGGAGACGCAGGATCAGCTTCAGGATCTGGTCCTGGATGGTGACATCGAGCGCCGTCGTCGGCTCGTCGGCCAGCAGCAGCTTCGGATTGGAGGCGAGGGCGATGGCGATCATCGCCCGCTGGCGCATGCCGCCGGAGAACTGGTGCGGGTAGTCGTCGAGCCGGGATTTCGCCGCCGGGATGCCGACATGGTCCATCAGCTCGACGGCGCGCTTCTCGCGGCCCGCGGCGTCGAGGGTGGTGTGCTCCTTCAGGTTCTCCCGGATCTGCATGCCGACGGTCAGGACCGGATTGAGCGCCGTCATCGGCTCCTGGAAGATGATGCCGATCTCGCCGCCGCGGACGCGGCGAAGCTCGCCTTTGGGCAGGGTCATCAGGTCCTTGCCACGCCAGAGCACCTGGCCGGTGGCCTGGCCCGGCGCGCGGATCAGCCCCAGGATGGCGCGCAGGGTCACACTCTTGCCGGAGCCGGATTCGCCGGCGATTCCCAGCACCTCGCCGGACCGCACGTCGAGATCGACGCCGTCCACCGCGACCAGCGCGCCGCGTGTGGAGCCGAAGGCGACACGCAGATTCCGGATCGAGAGCACTGGTTCGGTCTGGACATTCTGCGCGGTGAAGGCGCCGGCATTCATGGCGGTCACCCGCGCCGCCGCAGGATGTCGGCGAGCCCGTCGCCGACCAGGCTGAAGCCGACGCCGGCGAGCACGATGGCGATCCCGGGGAAGACCGACATCCACCAGGCGGTGCTCATGAAGTTCTTGCCGTCGGCGATGATGACGCCCCATTCCGCCGTCGGCGGCTGGGCACCGAGGCCGAGATAGCCGAGGCTGGATCCGAGCAGGATGTCGAGCGCCATGTCGGTCATCCAATAGACCACGATCGGCGTGATCGCGTTCGGCAGCAGGTGGCGGAAGATGATCCGTGGCTCGGTATAGCCGAGCACCCGGGCCGCGGCGGCGTAGTCGCTCTGCTTTTGCACCTGGACGTCGGCGCGCATGAGCTGCGCATAGAACACCCAGCCGACGATGCTGACCGCGATATACATGCATTTGAGGCCGAGGCCGATCACCGGGCCGAGCATGGCGATGAGGGCGATCACGATCACCAGGAACGGGAAGGAGATCAGCAGATCGACCATTCGCCCGAAGACCGCGTCGAGCCAGCCGCCGTAATAGCCGACCAGGGCGCCGATGAAGGTGCCGAAGATGAGCGGGAAGAGGGTGCTGAAGATCGCGATCTGCATGTCGATCCGGGTGGCCCAGATCGTGCGCGAGAGGATGTCGCGGCCGAAATTGTCGGTGCCGAAGGGATGCATCCAGCTCGGCGGATGCATGATCGCCTGGTAGTCGAAGGCGAGTGGGTCGTAGGGGGCGAACCAGCCGGGGACGATCGCCAGCACGATGAAAGCGACCATCAGGACGATGCCGATCGCGAAGGAAATTCGCCGCCTGCGCGGGCGGCGAGCGATTATGGCCTTGGTAAGAGGCAGGGCCAGCGTCATCGCCGGCCGATCCTGGGATCGAGGCTCGCCTGCACCATGTCGGTGATCAGGAAGATCAGCGAGACCAGCAAGGCGAGGGCGAGGGTCAGGCCCTGGATCACCGGATAGTCGCGGCCGTAGATGGAATCGATCAGCAACCTTCCGACGCCGGGGATCGCGAACACCGTCTCGGTGATCACCGCACCACCGAGCAGGGTGCCGATATTGAGGCCGAACAAGGCGACAGTGGGGATGAGGGCGTTCCGGAGCACATGGCGGAACAGCACCAGTCGGCTGCGCAGGCCCTTGGCTCGGGCGAAGTCGACATATTCCGCCGTCAGCACCTCGATGATGCTGTTCCGCAGGTTCCGCATCAGCACGGCCGAGAGGCTGAGGGCGAGCGTCACCGCGGGCAGGAAGAGGTGATAGATGTCCTCGCCGAAGGTCGCGCCGAAGCCGCCCACCGGGAACCAGTGCAGGCGCGCGGCGAAGAAGGTGAGGAGCACGATGCCGATATAGAAGACCGGCATCGAAAGCCCGACTTGGAAGCTGGTGCGGATCGCGGTGTCGACGCCGCTGTCGCGCCGGAGCGCCGCCAGCACGGCCAGCGGCACGGCGAGGATCACCGCGAAGAGGCCGGCGAGTGCGGTCAGGAACAGGGTCACCGGCAGGCGCTGCACGATCAGGCTCAAGACCGAGACCTTGAGCACGATGGAATCGCCGAGGTCGCCGCGGAAGAAGTTGCGGATGAAGTAGAGAAACTGCACCGGGATCGGCTGGTCGAGACCGAGATTGGCGTTGGCCCGGGCCACGTCCGCATCGGTCGCCTTGATGCCGAGCAGCGCGCTGGTGGGATCGCCGGGGAGCAGGCGCACCAGCACGAAGCAGACGATCATGATCAGGAAGAAGGTCGGCAGGATCTGGAGCAGCCGGACGATGACGTAATTCAGGCTCAATGCTTCCCCTCGCTCATCATCAGGCGCAGGATTCGGGGCTGCGGCGCTTCGGAGCGAGGAGGCTCCGAAGCGCCGCCGTTCCCGGCAGGAACCGGAAGCTTACTTCTCGATATAGGCGCCGGAAAAGATGTTGTTGCCGAGCGGGATCTGCACGAAACCCTTCACGTTCTTGCGGAGCGCGACGGGATAGGGGGATTCGTAGAGGAACACGATCGGCGCGGCGTCCATGTAGGTCTTCTGGATCTGCTTGTACATGTCGGCGCGCTTGGCGGCGTCGGTCTCCTTCTGGCCGTCCTCGTAGAGCTTGTCCACGGTCTTGTCCTGCCAGCCGCCATGCAGGCTCTCGATGTTGGGGAAATAGGCGAAGTAGGAGGTGATCTCGCTGGGATCGGCGATGTCGTCGGTCCAGAGCGAGGTCCGCATCTGGAAGTCGCCGGCGCGATAGCGGGCGGTGCGGGTCGCGTTGTCCACCTGCTCGATGTTCAGCTTGACGCCGACCTGGGCCCACATCTGCTGGATGGTGGAGAGGATCGCCGTGTCGTCGGCGCTGCCGGCGAGGGCGAGGCAGGAGACCTCGATGTTCTGCAGGCCGGACTTTTGCAGCAGGTCCTTGGCCTTGGCGACGTCATAAGGGTAGGCCGGGCCGTCGCCGGAGACCAGCGGCGTCGCCGAGGACATGAAGGAGATCACCGGCTTGCCGACGTCATAGGTGACGATCTTGATCAGCGCCGCCTTGTCGATGGCGTAGTTCAGCGCCTGGCGGACCTGGACGTTGGCCAGCGGATTGTCGGAGCCGTCCTTCATCTTCGGCCGCACGTTCATGGTGAGGAACGTGACCTTGGTCGAGGGATAGAGCTCCATGTCGAGGTTCGGGTCGTTCTTCAGCTCGCCGACCCGGGCATAGGGGATGAGCTCGGCGCCGTCGACCTCGCCCGCCTGCAGCTTCAGGATGCGGGTGGCGTCGTCGGGAATGACCGGGAAATCGACCTCGTCGAGATAGGGCAGGGGCTTCCCGTCCTCGCCCATCTGCCAGTAATAGGGATTGCGCTTGATCACCATCTGGGTGCCGCGCTGCCAGCTGTCGAACATGAAGGGGCCGGAGCCGACCGGGTGCTCGGCGAAGGCCTTGGCCTTGTCGTCCGGCGTGGCGCCTGGCGCCGCATCCACCAGCTTCCCGGGCATGATGCCGGTGTTGAAGGTGGCGAGGCCGGCGGCGAGGGTCGGGTCGGGATGCTTCAGGTGCAGGATCACCGTGTCGTCGCCCTTGGTCTCGACCGTGTCCACGGATTCCAGGATGAAGTTCCAGATGCCTTCCTTCGGATTCTTGGCGCGATCCAGCGACCACTTCACGTCATCGACCGTGATCGGGCTGCCGTCGGAGAACTTGATGCCCTTGCGCATGGTCAGGGTGAAGGTGAGGCCGTCATCGGCGACCTTGTAGTCGGTGGCGAGGCCGGGATTGACGCCCTTGCCGTCCGCGGTCGGCTGCAGCAGCGTGTCGTAGAGGTTGGTCAGGATCCAGATATCGACATTGGCGTCGTTCAGCACCGGATCCAGGAACAAGGAATCGGCATAGCGGGCATAGACCATCTTCCCGCCGCGATTGACCGCTTCGGCCGTCTGACTGAGGCCGAGCAAGGCAATGACAAGAGACAGCAAGCCGAGAAATCGGGTCATTGGTGATCTCCCTGTTAGAGCCATGCCGATTGAAATCGGCATCATTGTTATAGTGAGCTATGACACCATGCAGGGCGGGACCTGTCAATATTGTGCAGGTGCGAGATGATCTCGAAGGGGACTCGCGTTTTTCTCGCTGGGACGCCTCGTCCGTTGTTCGCCGGATGAGATCGCGCGGGCTTGCTTGAACGCGCGAAGCCCGGTGTTATAGTCTGCAAGAACGCAACATCTCAGAGCGATATGCCCTTCAACGTCGATCCCGATCTGCCGGTCCCCGTCGGCACCCAGCTCCGCGGCGTGATCGAATACGGCATCGTCTGCGGCCAGCTCGCCCCCGGGCTGCGCCTGCCGACGGTGCGGAGCATGGCGCAGGAGCTCGGCATCGCGCCGATGACCGTCGCGCAGGTCTATAAGGAGCTGAAAGCCGTCGGCCTCCTCGAGACCAAGCCCGGCCATGGCACTTTCGTCAGCACCAGCGTCGAGGCTCAGGTGCGGCCGCGCATGCTGGAACTGCAGCGGCGCATCGATGCGCTGCTCGACGAGGCCAATGCCGCGGGGATGAGCGGCGCCGACCTGATGAGCCTCGTGCACGCACGGATCAACCGCCGCGCCCGTCCGGCGCCCGGCCTGCATCTGATGTTCGTGGGCCTGTTCGACGAGGCGACCCGCGCCTATGGCGAGGACATCCAGGCGCGCCTTGCCAACGACGACACGATCCAGACCACGACTTTCCGCGAGATTGCGGAGAACGAGCTCGCCCGCCAGCGGATGATGAAGGCCGACCTCATCCTCACCCTCGCCAACCGCAAGTCCGATCTCCAGGAGATCGTCGGGCCGAAGAAGCAGATCTTCGGCGTGACCTATATCCCCTCGGAGCGGACGCGCACCTTGCTGGCGCAGATCGATCCCCTGGCGCGGGTCGGCATCGTCTCGACCTTCCCCGAGTTCCTGCCGATCATGAAGGCCGGCCTGCAGCGCTTCGCGCCGCATGTGCACGAGATCCACGCCACCCTGTTGCAGAGCCCTAGCCTCGCCGAGGAGCTGCAGGGTGCGGATGTCGTCGTCTACGCCTCGGGCTCGAAGCGCGCCGCCGACCTGCTGCGGCCGGGCACCAGTGCCTTCGAATACCGCCACACGCCGGATCCGCGTGAGATCGAGCAAGCCCTGTTGCCGATGCTGGAGAGCATCCGTGCCGCTCGTCCGGCGGCGCCCGCTCGGGCAGCGGCAGCCAACGTCAGGAGGTCCCATGAGAATTAAGGACATGAACTGGATGCAGGTCGAGGACTACCTGAAGAAGGACGACCGCGCCGTCCTGCCGACCGG
>Ga0335080_10009518_pt1 | contig 10156 bp, 8 predicted proteins | sample Lox_Sample_34_FD_206720 | JGI IMG/M metagenome (GOLD analysis project Ga0335080, IMG submission 206720) | Soil microbial communities from Loxahatchee National Wildlife Refuge, Florida, United States - Lox_Sample_3.4 | ecosystem: Environmental > Terrestrial > Soil > Wetlands | place: USA: Florida... | reverse complement strand
TTCAGGGACTCGCGCAACTTCATGCGCGCTTTGTGCAACTGTGACTTGCTGTTGCCAATCGAGCAGCCCACCAAAGCGGCGATTTCGTTATGCTCGTGGCCTTCCACATCGTGCAACAGAAAAATCGTGCGATAACCCGGCGGCAAAGCGTCCACCGCCTTTTGCAGCTGCATGCGATCCACCGCTCCCGCTAGCGAGGGATCCGGCGCACCCGGTTCCTTTCTGGGAGATTCCTCGTCGGTCTCCAGCGTATCTTCCAGCGGTATTACGGGGAGGCTTTTCTTCCGCAGGTGCATAAGAACCACGTTGACCGCCATGCGATGCAGCCAGGTGGAAAAAGCAGACTCGCCGCGAAAGGTTCCAATCTTGCGGAACAACTGCAGGAAAGCTTCCTGAGTCAGGTCCTCGGCCTCTGCCGTATTGGCCGTCATGCGCAGGCATAAAGAATACACACGCCGCTTATGCAGGTCGTAGAGCACCTCAAAGGCTTCAGCGTCCCCTTGCTTGGCACGCTCAATGGCCTCCGCTTCCGAAGACCGATGGCCTTGTGCTTTGCTGGCGTCCGTCAAGTCGCCTTTCCGGCCGCACTAAGTCAGATGCGGCATAACTGCCTTTTCGTTGTACTGGTTGCAGTCGTTAAAGCGCGCCCCAAGGCTCCCAAAAGCGGAAGAATACGTTATTCCACATAAGGTTTCCTGGGACCGTTTCCTTTGATTACTTTGGTATCCAAAGGTCAGCCTACTGGGCATGGCTGAACCCCGTCAACCGGCTCGCTACGCCAGCTTCCCTGAGGGATGATCCCCCATGTTCAGGCACTGGCTGAGGCGGTAGTTATGCTCTCTAACCCGTGTCCATGGGGTCCGGTTTCGCGTTGCCGCAAAAGATAGGCGAAAAGCACACCCAGGAAGCCGAGGATGGAGAAGATCCACATGCCGAGACGATAACCATCGGGATTTGCCGCACTTGCATGACTGTAATCATTGGCCCATCCCACCAGGAGATTGAGCCCAAATAATCCAATATTCTGGATCATCGTCATGAGGCCGTAGGCCGTCCCCAGCTTCGATTGCCCTACGATGTAAGCCACCGAAGGCCACATCACCGCGGGAATCAAAGAAAACGCGACCCCCATCATGGCCATCGGTACGTACAGGCTGATATGGGTATAGCCCATCATCAAATACACGGGGATGAGCAGCATAGAGCCCAGCATCATCAGCAAGGCGCGGTGACCGAGCTTATCGACGAACAGGCCAAAGACCGGAGTGCCAAACATCGTAAACGCGGTGAGAATGCTGACCAGGAAGCCTCCCAGTTCGCGGCTGGTGCCGTGGGCCTCGATGAAGAACTTGATGGCGAAGGTCTCGAAGGGGAAGATCGCGGAGTAAAACACTACGCAGAGCGCCACGATGTACCAGTAGGAAAGTCCAAACTTGTAGAGGTCGCTGAAAACAACCTTGTCCGTAGAACCTTGTTCCCCGAGATCCATACGCTTTTCTGCGTACGCTTCCAGGATCCAGTAAATTAAGGCTCCGATCACACAGAATGAAGCGAAGGCGACAGAAATCAGGAGCGGAGAGCGCCAATTGGTGTAGGCCGAGTGGGCCCAGGTGGGGGAATTTTGCGCCAGCCAGGTGCCCAGCCGGGCGATCGTCAAATTAATCCCGAAAGCGAAACTGAGCTCCTTGCCGCGGAACCATTTAGCGATGGCAGTGCTTGCCGCGACGATAAGCGATTCCGCTCCCAGCCCAAACACCAGGCGGCCGGAGGCCATCACGGTCAGTGTTCCGGAAGACACCGTCAGGATCGAACCGATCAAACAGAGTGTCCCGAAGATAAAGAGCGCTTTGCGGGTGCCGATGCGGTCCACAATATATCCGCCCACCAGCACCATGACGATGTTGGGAAAGCTGTAGATAGCCTGCAACAGCCCTATATTGGAATTGGAAAAGCCCAGTTGTTTGGCCAGCAAATCGGCCACCGGCGCAATGCAATCGTATACGTAATAGTTCCCGAACATGGCCAGGCTGATAAAGATCAAGACCGCCCAGCGGTAAGGGCGTGAAGGTTCGGGGCGCGGGGCCTCAGTCATCCTGGGTTTTCCTCGGGGGCCGATTCAACTACAAAGCGAATGCACGAAGATAGCAGATAGAGGGTTGCTTGGCACAACAGCCGCCGAGGTCGCAGAAGGACTTCTCGTGCGTTTCGAGCGAGAAAAATAGAGTTACGACAGGCCAATTACGATCGTGACCTTCAATGCCTTGCGCAGAGCATCAATAATCTTGCTATTGCATCAGCCCGGGCTGGGTGGAAATGCGCCGCTTTGCGGAGGAGCAATCGTGCAAAAACAGATACTGATGACGGTGGTTTTGCTTAGTACGCTCGCCTACGCCAAAGATGGCAAGCACTACGAGACCGCAACCCTGCTGCAGATGGATTCTGTAGGGTGCGGAGTGGACGAGAACAGCGGCAAGAGTTTTGCCGGGGAAATGCTGGGCACGGATTCCGGTCACAAGAAGACCCACGAAGTCTTATGCCAGGAATACCTGCTGCAGACGGACCGCGTGATCTATCGCATCCGCCCGAAAGACGAAAAACACCCAATATTGCTGCCGGTGGGCCAGGCCGCGCAGTTCCGGCTGCAAAAAGACAAGATGATCCTGCAAATGGAAGACTTGGACAGCAAGGAACGCGAGTACACCGTGGTTTCCATGACCCCGCGCCCGGAGAATAAAGGCGAGGAAAGCGCCTCAACCAGCAAGCACTGATCACGGGACCGGCGGCCGGACTTCTCATCCGCGCCGCCGGCTGCCTTTTCCTGCTTCCGCCAGCCTTATCGCGTAGATACGCGCCCGCCATACGTGGTAAATTATGGAACCTTGCGCGGGAAATCGGCTGCCCCCAGGCTGCTTCCCGGGAGTTCTCTATGGCGCACATCTACGATCTGGTGAAAGACCGCAGGCTTTATTCGATAGAAGCCGACAAGACCGTGCTCGAAGGCGCCCGCTTCATGATGGAGCACAGCATTGGCGCGTTGCCGGTATTGCGCAACGGCGAACTGGTGGGCATCTTCTCCGAGCGCGACATTATGAACCGCGTGGTGGCAGCTGGCCGCATGCCAGGCACGACCAAGATCTCTGAGGTCATGACTGCCAATCCCAAGACGGTCGGCAGCGACGAAACGGTGGAGAACTGCCTTTTCCTGATGCGCGAATTTGGCTTTCGTCACGTGCTGATTGCCGACGGCAAGCAGCTCAAAGGCCTGGTATCGCTGCGCGACCTGCTGCTGCGCTATGTTTCGCAGAAGGAAGCCGAGTCCCGCCGCCTGGCGGTCTGAGCGACCGGTAGCATTGCGGTCTGAAAATCTCCAAAGAACTGTCATTCCGAAGCGCGGCATTATGCGCGAGGAATCCGGGTTTCGCTACCAAGCGCTCCTAGGGCCGCTTCTGTAAGATCAATTCTCCTTCTTCCGGGGGAAGCTTGAAGGGGAACTCAAAGATTTTCCCGCCGACAGGAACACGCAGGACGAATTGTTCGGTTTTCTTCCAGTCGCCGATCCACTTGTCCTTGGCGTCGAAAAACAGCCAGCCACTCAGCTCCCGATTACTGGGATCGAGCGTTTGCCCGCGGAGTCCGTGGGCGACGGCAAATTCCTGTAGCTCCGTGATCCCCTTCTCGCGGGCTTGTAGCTTGGCTTCCTCGGCATCTTTTTGTTCGGGGTGCTTGCGCACCACGTGCTCCATCTGATCGCTGTAGGCGTCTGTGAGGCCTTGTAATGCGGTCGAAAGGTCGTCAGGATCCAGAGCGGGATGGATGACCTTGGAGTGGCTTACAAACTCCAGCGTGATGGGTGCTGAGGGCGCGTATGGGCTTCCCCGGCCTCGGTAGTTGACGGTGAGCTGGACAGTAATCAAACGCTTCAGACGGTAGGGGGACTTTTGCAGTTCGCGGCCGTCAATGGCCAGGGTGAGGCCCCATTCATCCTGCCAGATGCCGTAACGATATTTGCCGTCGTCCCCGCGGCTGAAGGTGCAGCCGGTTTGTCCTTCTGCCCAGCCGACAACCGGGATCGCGGCTTTCTCTTTATGGAATGGCGCAGCCCAAGTTGTTCCGGCACTAGCAAACAGCAACAAGAAAACTGGACAGCAGTGAGCCACGAAGAGCTTCCAGCAGGATACTGCCGAACGAAAAAATCCCCGCAGCTGCCCCCGATCATCATCCGAGGGCCGCTGCGGGGAAGAAAACATGGTGCGCGGTCCTAATTCACCGTAAGTTGTTCGCCCGCCGAGTGCGGTCCCGCGCCGGTCGATGTTCCAGTGACGTTGATGGTATATGTGCCAGCCGGAGTTCCGCCGCCACCTCCTCCTCCGCCTCCACCGCTGCTGCTGCTGCAACTGGGCAGCACGATCAGGCCGAGTACCAAGCAGCTTCCGACGACCAGCAGCAATAGCTTTCTTCTGCGCGAGGGGAATCCGGCGCCGAACAAGGCCAGGCCGCCGATCGGCAGCCACATGGCATAGAAGACGTTGGAACGGCGATGGTCCGTCTTCGCCGAGGAATTCGCTTTCGTGGTAATGGTCAGAGTGGTTGAGCCGGCCGTGCCCGGCGCAACCGGAACCGAAGCGGCGCCAAATGTACATCCCACGCCAGTCGCACTGGAGGGGATCGAGCAGGACAGCGCCACGTTGCCGGAGAAGTTGTTGAGCGAGGTCACAGTCACTCCGATTGACGGCGAACTGGCCCCGGCGGTGACGCTCACGCTGGTGGGATCGACGCCGATCGAGAAATCGGCGCCGCTGCTTCCACTGGAAGCGCTGACCTGTGCGACGAAGGCGTCCGTGGCCCCGCCCCCGTAGGTCCCTTGCTCTGCACTCTTCGCAAGCCCGCTGGTCGAGGTAGTAATTCCAGCCAGGTAAGGAACGAAATGTGTTGGGTCCACCGCACCTATTACGATGGCTCCGCCGAGCGCGGTGTTGTTTTCGAAATTTTCATCCCCGGTGCCGCCCAGGTACGACGAATAGATCTTGGTTGCTCCCGTGGGATCAATTTCGGTAATGAACGCGTCTGAGTTCCCACCTCCGAATGTTCCCTGGAAGGCGTCTGCCGTCGGGAAATTCGTCGACAGAGTAGTACCTGTCACATAGGCGTTCTCAAGTGGATCGAGGGCAATCGCATTGCCGCTGTCGGCCGTGTTACCCCCCAGAAAAGACGAGTAGCCCAGCCCCGTGCCTCCAGAATTGACCTGCGTGACAAATGCCGTAAACAAGTTGTTACCTGCCGGATAAGTGGTCTGAAACGCGCCGGTGGTCACGGGGAAGTCAGTCGAGGTCGTGAAACCAGTTATGTACGCGGGGGCCGGATTCAGGGTTGGGTCTGCTGCAAGTCCCGAGGCACCATCGTCGCCACTGCCTCCTAGGTAGGTGGAGTAGGTGAAGCCGCTCCCAGCCGGATTCACCTTGGTGACGAATGCGTCCTCGGCGGTCTTGCCGGCAGGGCACGTGCCCGGGTTCGGAGGAGGAGTATCGAGGCATTTCTGAAAACTACCGGTCGTAGTAGTGGCTGCCAGAAGGTCAGTCGACAGCGTGTCCCCGGCCGCAAGAACACTCGGTGCGCCCGCATCCAGCTGGATACCCGTGATGAGATCGTCCAGAGTTCCGCCAACGAAAACAGCGTACACACGGGACGCCGATCCCGAACCAGCGGGGTTGATCTTGGCTACGAAACCGTCGAACGCTCCGGTTTCGCCGGCCCCATGGTTTAGGGATCCGGTCGGTGCGGGAAAGTCGGCGGAACTAGTCTCGCCGGCCATGTACGCATTACCGCCGGTATCGAGCACCAGGGCAAATGCGTTGTCGGTGTTGTCTCCTCCAAAGTAGGTGGAGTAGACCCGGGTGCTCCCTGTGGAATCGAGATCAACGAGGAATGCGTTGCTCGTGAGATTTGGGCAGTTGGCTGGCACAGCACAATTCGGGCCGCCAAAGACAGTCTGAAACGCCGTGCCCACGGTCACGGGAAAGTCGGATGAACTTGTTCCTCCCGCCACCAAAATATCGCCGGAATTTTGGTCGATGGCGACGGCGTTCCCTACATCGCCCGCACTGCCGCCGAACAGGGTCGTGAATACGATGGCGGTCCCGTCGCTGCTCAGTTCGGTAACAAATGCGTCGAAGCCTCCGCCCGGTCCTATTAGGGTGGGGGTGGGAGACCCAGGAAAGGTCGCTGAAGTGGTATCGCCGGTAATGTAGGCATTGAGAGTGCTGTCGAGCGCAATGCCAAAGGCTTCATCCTGGCCGCTGCCGCCGAGGTAGGTAGCAAAGTTCAGCGATGGGTCGATCACCAGTTCACGGCTGCGATCATAGTTGCCCAGGGTTAGGCCAACCTGGCCGTGGCTCTTCATCACGAACTTGGCCTCGACCAACCGCCGCCTGCCATTGCTTTCCTGGTAGGCCACGGGCTTCTTCAGGGTTACGTCGCCGGCAGCCGAGGCCAGCAGCAGATTTCCGGATTCATCCAGCTTCATGTGCTTCGCGCCGGTAAACTGCAACGCGATGGGCGCGGGGTCGGCCTGGGGAGCAACTAGGAAATCAAATTCCAGTTGCCGCTGTTCGCCGTGGAAAGCCAGATCCACGCCGGGATATACGCTTTGATATTCCACTCGGGCGTATTGCGGAACCTTGGTGTGCCACTTTTTGGGATCGTTGCCGATCAAATAATTCGTCACGCCCGGCAGAAGGTTCTGACCCACGATCTGCGGCTGGGGATTGGCGCCAACCATTTCCATGTTGAGGACGGCCACCTGAGTCTTGGCGTGACGGGCGCGCTGCTGCATCAGTTTGTGCCAGCGGGTGAAGCCCATGTAGCGGCGAATCATGGCATCGCGCAGCGGAGAACTGGCGCCCGAACTCATGGAGAGTACGGCTTTGTTCGAGGTCAGGAAGAGCGAATATCCGTTCCCCCGCGCCACATATTTCACCTGGGGATCGGTCTGACCTTGATTGGCGTCGAACGCCAGGGGCAACCGCCCGTATGCATTCAATACGCGCTGGTGCGAAGCGTCTGTGTTGGCACTGAAGCTTGCGTTCACGAAATGGGGCTTGGCTACACTCGCCGTGGGGTGAACATCGTGTGGCCGGATTGCCGGACCAGCGCTCAGGTACATGGCGCCGGCGGCCAATGCCAGCAAAACACTCAAACCACAAATTACGGGTAGACTCAGCCTGCCAGCAGGTTGCTTCGCGGTCATAAAACTCCTCCGAGGTTGAAAAGATCGGTTCGAAAAATCGATGAGACTAGGTGGTGCGGTGTGGCGGTCACAGTAACTTCGGAAAATGGTTACTACGCATCCCTTCATCGAGTTGAAGACTTTTTCGGAGTATGGTCTGGAACCCACCCCTTGTCAACGGACTTAGGGAGCACAAACAAGGTTCCCCCTGCAGGTGAAATGAGCGCCAGCGAGCGCATTTTTTCGCGAGCACGGGCGGGCTGAGGGAAGAGAAATTCGAAGTGGAATGAAGCTCGTGGAGTGGTGGTTTCTAGCCGTTCGTTGGTACACTAGGTTCCTGCACCAACCGTGGGCGCGTAGCTCAGCTGGCAGAGCAATGCCCTTTTAAGGCATGGGTCGATGGTTCGAGTCCATCCGCGCTCACCATTCTTACCGTGAGGTCCTTCGGCGAAGCGCCTCAGGATTTCGGCAGCAGGCTCCCAATCGCCGCCGACGGGCGGCTCATTCACGCCTGCTAACCGCCTCAAGTTCGAGTCCATCCGCGCTCACCATATCTCTCGAGGTTGTAACCCCGGCTTGATTGACGATGCCAGTAATCCCTCGCAAGGTTCGTCTTACTCGTGATAAGATGTAAGGCATGAAGGACATGAGTGGTACATTCACATCCAAGGGCCAACTTGTAGTTCCTGCCGAGCTGCGCCGCAAGCATGGGATTGAAGCGGGGACCAGGGTCAAATTCCTGGAGGACCAGTTCGGCCGCATCGTTCTGCAGCCCATCACCGAGGACTACGTCGACCGCGTCATGGGCTGCCTGGCCGACGGCCCGGACCTGCTGGCGCAATGGGAAAAGGAGCATCATGAAGAGGGCAAGCGAAAGCCGTGAAAACTTACGTCTTCGATGCCAGCGCCCTGTTTGGATTTCTGCAAAAGAAACCGGCTGCGGACCGGGTAAATGAGCTGCTGAAAGACGCCATGCGCGGGCGGATTGAGATCCTGATGTCGGCAGTGAACTATGGGGAAGTCTATGGCGCGGTTCTTCGTGAATATGGAAAGGACCGGGCGGTGGCGACCATGAATGCGGTGCATCCTTTGCCCCTCCAGGTGATAGAGGCCACGCCGCAGAGAGCCTTTCACGGCGCTGAGGTCAAGTCCAGGTACAAGCTCTACTATGTCGACAGCTTTGCCGCGGCTTTGGCCATCGAGCACAAAGCCACGCTGGTTACCAGCGACTCTGACTTTCGGCGGCTAGGTCACGGGTTCCCCGTGCTTTGGTTGAAACCTTGAGGTGGGTTCGAAGCTGAAGGCAAGATCGCTACAGCCAGCCTTTGGTCCGCGCAATGCGGGCCGCTTCCACGCGGTTGGCCGCGCCGAGCTTGCTGATGGCTTCTGACAGATAATTACGCACCGTGCCTTCGGATAAATTGAGCTGAGACGCGATGTCGCTGCCGCCCAGGCCGTCGCCCGCCAGGCGCAGGACCTGCCGCTCGCGATCGGTGAGCGGATCGGCTTCCACCCAGGCTTCGGCCGCCAATTCCGGATCGATGACCCGTAGGCCGCGGTGCACCCGGCGTACAGCGTCGGCGAGTTCTTCAGCGCGCATGTCTTTGAGCAGGTAAGCCGAAGCACCCGCATCGAGCGCCCGCCGCAGATAGCCAGCGCGGGCGAAGGTGGTCAGGATCATCACGCGGGTGGCTGTCCGGCGGCGCTTGAGTTCGGCGGCCACGTCGAGGCCGGTCATCTCCGGCATTTCGATGTCAGTGATGAAGACGTCCGGTTTTTGCGCGAGCACAGCTTGCAGTGCCTCTCTGCCGTTGCGGGCGCGGGCCACGACGGAAACGTCATTCTCCATTTCGAGCAGGGCGGCGAGCGCGCCAAGCACCATGCCCTGATCTTCGGCGATGATGACGCGGATCGCCTTGCGGCCGTCTTTTACGCTGGGATTCACAGTGGGGACTTTTCTCGTGACGACGTCAAGGGGAACTGGATCGAGAGCCGAGTCCCTGCGGTGGTGTCGCGCTGCATGGTTCCACCCAAAGCCTCGATTCGTTCGCGCATGCCAAGCAACCCATTTCCTTCGATCTGGTTGCCGCCCTGGCCGTCATCTTGAATTTCGAGCAGACAATTTCCGTTGACCGGGGCGAGCCTGAGGGCAAAGTTGCGCGCCTGCGCGTGGCGCACGACATTGGTGACCGCTTCGCGCACCACCATGGCGATCACGCTTTCCTGCACCGGCGTCAGCATCACGTCGGCAGCCTCGGATTTGACCGTCAGGCCGGCGGTTTCGAGCGCCGCCTTGGCGCGCTTCAATTCGGCTTCCAGGCTTTGCGAGCGGTAACCGCGAATGGTGTGGCGGACCTCAGCCAGCGCCTCACGCGCGGTGCGTTCAACATCGCCGATTTCGTTTTTCGCCCGCTCCGCGTCGCGCTCAATGAGCTTGCCGGCCAGTTCTGACTTCAAGATGATCACCGACAGGGTGTGGCCGAGCACGTCGTGCAGATCCCGCGCAATACGTTCGCGTTCTGCGACTTTCGCCAGGTGCTCGATCTCGCTGTGCGCCAGGCGCAGTTTGGCGTCGGCCCGGTTTCGTTCGGCAAAATGAATGTCGGCGACACCCACGCCGATGGAAACTACGAAGGTCGTGATCCAGAATTCGTTTCTCAGATGCAATATCCACGATTCGAGGGCCACGACGGCCAGGAGCGCACCCAGCAAGATAAATGCCGTGCGCGGCTTCTCGATCACCGGGCCCATGAAGGCGGCCACGTAGATGAAAAAGACCGAGGCTCCCGGGGTAAAGGGTGCAAAGGCGATTCCCAGCAGCGCAATTCCCGCCAGGCAGACTAAGCTCCATTTGCCCTGGCACGCGAAGAGGCCTGCATAGAAAATCAGAAACAGAGCTGCACCCAGCAGAGTTATCAACCATTCGCGCCGGCT
>Ga0335080_10009517_pt1 | contig 10156 bp, 8 predicted proteins | sample Lox_Sample_34_FD_206720 | JGI IMG/M metagenome (GOLD analysis project Ga0335080, IMG submission 206720) | Soil microbial communities from Loxahatchee National Wildlife Refuge, Florida, United States - Lox_Sample_3.4 | ecosystem: Environmental > Terrestrial > Soil > Wetlands | place: USA: Florida... | reverse complement strand
GATTTGAGATTTTTCAACTGTTCATCCGCTGCCAGTCCATTTATTCTGTGCACGCGTCCTGCTATCAGACCAACGCCGTGAATCGTGCCCATGAGATTTCTGAGACGTTGGAAGACCCGGATTCTGATCTTCTTCGCCGTAGTCGGCCCCGGGTTTATTACCGCGAATGTGGACAACGATGCCGGCGGGATCTGGACGTACTCGGCAGCCGGCGCCCAGTTCGGGCACATGCTGTTGTGGACGATGATACCTGTGACGATCGCCCTGATCGTCGTGCAGGAGATCGCGGCCCGCATGGGCGCGGTCACCGGTAAAGGCCTGAGCGATTTGATCCGCGAGGAATTCGGGCTGCGCATCACCTTCTTCATGATGCTGGGCATTCTGATCGTGAACTTCGGGAACGTGGTGACCGAGTTCGCGGGAATCGCCAGTAGCCTCGGCCTGTTCGGGCTCTCGAAGAACATTACGGTTCCGGTATGCGCGGTGATCGTGTGGCTGATCGTGGTGAAGGGCCAGTACAAGAGCGTCGAGAAGATCTTCCTGGTGGCCTCGTTCTTCTATCTGACTTATATCGTGGGCGGAGTGTTGGCTCGGCCAAAATGGATTGACGCGGTTCTCGCCACGGTGCAACCGCCGTCGCTGGCCACCTTTCGCGACACGCCGTATCTCTACATGGTGATCGGGCTGGTGGGAACCACCATCGCGCCCTGGATGCAGTTTTATTTGCAGGCATCGATCGTCGAAAAGGGAGTTACGAAAAGACAATACCGGACTTCACGGCTGGATGTGATCGCCGGCTGCATCTTCACCGACATCGTCGCCTGGTTCATCATCGTTGCGTGCGCGGCTACTCTGTGGGTACATGGCCATCGTGAGATCCGCGATGCCGCGGATGCCGCGCAAGCATTGAAGCCGCTCGCCGGGCAGTACGCATACATCCTGTTTTCACTGGGACTGTTCAACGCTTCACTCTTTGCCGCGTCCATTCTTCCGCTGTCGACCGCTTACACCGTGTGCGAGGGAATGGGGTTTGAATCGGGTGTGGACAAGAGTTTTCGCGACGCTCCCGTTTTCTACTGGCTCTACACGGTGCTGATTATCGCCGGAGCCGGGGTGATTCTTATTCCCCATCTTCCGCTGGTGAAGATTTCGATTCTTTCCCAGGTCATTAACGGCGCGGTCCTGCCCTTTGTTCTGGTCTTCATGCTGCTGCTGGTGAACCGAAAGGAGCTGATGGGCGAGTATGTCAATTCAGCGTGGTTTAATGTGGTTGCCTGGGCGACGACCGTTTTGATGATCGTCCTGACACTGGCATGGTTCTGGAGTTTGCGAGGCGGAGCGGGATAGCCGGAGCACCTTGCGCGGCCACGCGCGCTCAGAACCTAAAGAAGTTTCCCAGCCGCCAACTTCTCCACCAGGGTCAAATCCGCCTCCAGGAAATCAAACCCTGCTAACTCCCCGCGCTCGGCCCAGCGGATTTCACGGAAGATGCGATTTTGAAGCTGTCCTGAATAGTCGTGCACGATAAAGAATCGAAGCTCAACTGAGCCGCCGTTGGGATACTCATGCTGAATGCGTTCGACTTCTTCACCGATTTGGGCATCGATCCCCAGTTCTTCTTCTAGCTCGCGGCGAAGGGCATCCCGCGGCTGCTCACCGTCCTCGATCTTGCCACCCGGGAACTCCCATTTCAGGGGCATGGTTTGGTGGCGTGTGCGCTGGCAGATCAGCAGTCTCTGGTCTTTCACGATCAGTGCAGCGACGACCCGCTTCATGAGAGACATCTCAAGTGAGCGCTCCTGGTTTGATCGCCTGGGACTTCTCCACACGGTCTGCCGAGGTCATCACTCTGCAAGCGCTAACGCTCATTGCAAGCCGGAAATACATCTTAGACCATCGGTATGTGGAAAATTCTCCGGGTGGAGCGCGGCGGCGAGAGCATGCAATCCGTGGAGGAGTGTAGAGGCAGGTGTGTTGAGAAACTCGTCTCGAATGCAGAAGACCCTGCCGGCTTTCGCGGCCGGTGTGTCATGCCAGGCACGATCACGAATGATCTTCTGCAAAGGCACGCGGTCGCCAACTCCACACCAGGCGGCGACGATCACTTCGGGCGCCTGCGCGAGGATTTCTTCCGGCGTAGTGCGTGTGCCGGGCTTGCCCACAAAAGCGCCGCCCGCGGCCTGGATGAGTTCCGCAACCCAGGGCTGCGCGTGAATGAGGGGGTTGCCCCACTCCTCGCAGTAAACGGTGGGCCGGGGCAGAGCGGCGGTTGCAGAGCGAACTCTTTCAATCTCGGCTCGCATGTCATCAATCGCATGCTGTCCATTGGCCGCGGCTCCCACCACCGCGGCGATCGTCGCGATGTCTCCGTAAATATCCGCCAGGGTCTTCGGCGCGAGACCGAGAAAACGCACGCCCGCTTTGAGAATCTCTCCTACGGCTTTCTCCTGGTAGGGTACCGCGGCGATCACCAGATCCGGCCGGACCGCGAGAATCGGCTCCGCAGTCGCTGTCCATGAGTCCGCTACGATGGTTCGCGTGCCGTTCCCTGCTTCCGGAACCACATCGACGCAATGCTTCGTGCAGGCCACCACGCGATTGAGCTGGCCGACGGCGGAGAGGATAACTGTGGCGCTGGGCTGCAAAGACACGATCCGCTGCGGCGAGTAATCGGGATTCATCGACTGGTTAAGTCTACAAGCAACCTGGCTGGTGGATTCGCGGGGTCTTGGCTGCAATAATCCAGGCATGAGTATTCGCACTATCAGCAGCCGCACCGTCTACCGCAATCGCTGGATGACCGTTCGGGAAGACAAGATCGAGCGGCCTGACGGGTCGCCTGGCATTTACAGCGTCGTCGAAAAGCCTGACTTTGCATTGATCATCCCGCTGGAGGACGACCATCTTTATCTGGTCGAACAGTATCGCGTTCCCGTGGGGCAGCGGTTCCTTGAGTTTCCTCAAGGGGCCTGGGAGGATCATCCTTCCGCAGCTCCCGTCGAACTCGCACGCGGCGAACTGCGGGAGGAGACCGGCCTGCGCGCTGCGCGCCTGGAGGCGCTGGGACATCTGTTCATCGCGTACGGCATCTCCAACCAGGGCTTTCATGTTTTCCTGGCCACGGGACTCACGCAGGGCGATGCCAGTCCGGACAAGGAGGAACAGGACTTGATGGTGAGGAGAATGCCGGTCAGCGAATTTGAGCAGCGTGTGCGCGGCGGAGAAATCAAGGATGCCGCGACCCTTTCCGCATGGGCATTGTTCACGATGAAGGCAAGGCCCTAGAAGCGGGAGGCACCTCTGCCAACCAACAGAGTTAGCCGCGTCTCTACTGGCCTCCGGCTAACTCCGCTGTTTTAAGGAAGTCGTAATTGCCGGAGGGGTTCAAACTCAAATGCTTTACTCGCCGATTGTGAATTAACACGTTATCGAAGTACCACAGGTTGATGGATGGCAGATCCTGAGCCAGGATCTTCTGCAGTTCCGCATAGGTTCGCTTGCGCGATTCCTGATTGAGGTCGGCGCGGGCCTGATCAATCAGCTTGTCTGCCTCTGGGTTGTAATAGAAGCTGCGGTTGGCACCGTTCGGGGGCACGCGGCTGGAATAAAAGACGTATTCAAAGATATCAGGATCCTCATTGCCCCCAACCCAACGCAACGAGTACATCTGAAACTGCCCGTGGGTAACGTCGGAAAAGAACGTAGCGAACTCGAAGGTGCGAATATCGAGAGCGATGCCCACATCCCGCAGTTGTTGCTGAAAAACCGCCGCCATCAGGCGTGAGCTCTCCTCGGTCGAGGTCTTCATCGTCACGTGAAATCGCACGCCGTTTACAGACGGATATCCGGCGGCGTCGAGCAGACCCCGCGCCTGTTGTGGGTTGTAGTCGTAGGCGGAGACTCCGGCGTCATAAGCCCAGCTCTCCGGCGGGAGAATGCTCGATGCCGGGCGGGCAAAATCGCGCCACAGGTAGTGGATCAGGGGACGACGATCGATTGCGTGTCCAAGCGCCTGTCGAACCCGCGGATCTTTCAGGATGGGATCACGGACGTTGAACGCCAGGTAGGCGAGCACCGTGCCTGGCGCCTGAAGAATCTCTAAGTTCGATTCCCGCCGCAGCGCCAGCACCATATCGGAGGTGAGCGCGTTGATCGCGATGTCGGCACTTCCCTTGCGAAGTTCCAGAGCGCGAGTCATGGTATCAGGCACAACGATAAAGCGGACACGCTTCAGTTTTGCCCTCGGCCCCCAATAATGCTCATTGCATTCGAGGATCACTTCTTTATCCAGCTGCGCACTCACAAAGCGAAACGGACCAGTTCCGATTGGATGCTGGCTCGTTTCTTCCGCGGTGGTGCCATAAGGCACGATCCCCATGGCTCCCCCGGAAAGGTTCCAGGGCAGCGTGGAGTACGGTTGCTTCATGTGAAAGATCACGGTGAAGTCATCGGCCGCTTCGAGATGGTCGACGAAGCGATATGCCGCCGCCTTAGTACTCCGAACCTTACCCTGGAGCAAGGAGTCGAAGCTCCACTTTACGTCCCGGGATGTGAGGGGGCGCCCGTCGTGAAACAACACTCCGTGATGAAGATGAAAAACATAAGTGAGAGGATCTTTGACCTCCCATCGTTCGGCCAGGCCGGGCTGGACGTTGAGATGTTCATCGCGGGTAAGAAGATCATCGAAGATTAGATCGTCGATGCGCTCGGACTGCGCGTCAATGCCAATACGCGGATCAAGATTGGCGGGACTGCTCTCAATGATCATTACGAGCGTCTCAGGCTCGGGCTTCTTGGCGCACGACGACAAGGCAAGCGCAGACGCGAACGCGGCTGCAAGTATGAAGCGGCGTCGACAAATGCCGTCATGCATAGGAGATCTTGCCCAGAATCGCAGGTTTCCTCGCCCCCGTGGCCGAGGGGAGATTCGACGTCCGGCGGTTCCAGGTCTCGTGGGCCAATAGGGCGAACGCAACTGCCTCTTTCGCCTCCGAAGGAACACCGAACTCGTTGGAATAGCGTAACCGCAGTCCAAGTGTCTGCAGTTGAGTCGAAAGCATTGTCATCAGTGTAGAGTTTTTTGCCCCGCCTCCGGAGACAATGAGTTCACCGAACTGGCCACGGGGAATGACAAAGCGCTTGACTGCCTTTGCGATGGAATACGCGGTCAATGCTGTAGCCGTCGCTACTACGTTATGTTTTTGTCGCGTTTGTCCTGGGCTGCCGTCCTTGCCGGCCCGCTTACACAAACGCAGGAATTCTTCAGCGAACTCGCGTCCGAAATCCTCGCGCCCCGCTGTTCTCGGAGGCTTGCAGGCGAAGAAGGAACGCTGCAGGATTTTGGCTACGACGCCTGGCAATACCGAGCCGGAAGCTGCGATCTTCCCATCGCGGTCAAAGCGCTGGCCGAAGAGTCGTTCGGTCAGCGCATCGATAACCATATTGCCCGGGCCAGTATCGAACGCCACCACCTCGGTCGGCCCTGCGGCGGGAGGAATTGCCGTCAGATTTGCAATGCCGCCGATGTTCTGCGCGATTCGCCCAATACGCATCGAGCGATACAGCCGATAGTCGAGATATGGGACCAGGGGGGCGCCTTTGCCGCCGGCCGCCATATCGGCGGGGCGGAAATCGGAGACTACCGGCACTCCCAGGCGGGCTGCGATCAGGGCGGATTCGCCCGTCTGCCATGTCACCGCCAGCTTGCGCCCCAAAAACAAGGCAGGCTCGCCCTGATGATAGAGCGTCTGCCCGTGGCATCCGACCAGGTCCGCGCGAACCCGGAATCTCCGCTGCGCCGACAAGACGGCAGCGGCATAAAGCTCCCCCAGCAGGAAGTTCAGTCGAGATAGGTCCGCAACCCTGGCGTTAGCCGCATTCATCGCAGCTAGAATCGTTTTGCGTACTTCCTTTCTATACGGGTACTCAGCCTGCCCAATGAGTGTGAAACGATGGCCGGCGGCCGGCGGCGAGCCCAAGCGCACCAGCGCGACATTGATTCCATCGGCGGAGGTTCCGCTCATTACGCCAGCAACGATCAACGTCTCTTCCCTTCTCCGCTTAGTAGACTCCGAACTCCCGCAACTAGCGCAAGGCCTGCAGCCTCACCTGCTCGCCAAACTCCCACAACTTGCGCGTGAGCCGCTGCAATTTTGCGGGGGACGGCGCGGCCGTTCGGCGATTGACCTCGGCAGAATTCCTTTTGAACTTCGCCACGCGTCGGGCTGACTCTGCCACCCGGCGCGCGAAACGCGGATCCTTTTCTGACTCCTTCACCAAGGCCTCATAGGATTCGACCACGAGCTGCTCCTGGCGGCACACCAGGCACAAATCACCTCCAGCTCGTACGAACTCCACCGCCGCCTCCCCGATTGACGCCGCTTGCAACACGCCTCCCATTTCCATGTCATCGGAGACCACCAGGCCGCCATACCCGATCTTGCTTCGCAGGATGCCGGTGATCCACTTCCGCGAAAGCGAGGCCGGAGCGGCATCCCCCGTAACGGCCGGGTAGCTTGCGTGACCGATCAGGACCATCGGCAATTCACGCCGCAGGGTGCGATAAGGGACGATGTCCTCCCGCCACATGTTGGCGAACGACTTTTTGACGGATGGGAGTTCGTGGTGAGTATCGAGATCGGCTTCACCGAGACCTGGAAAGTGCTTTCCACAGCCGATCACGCCCGATTCGCCCAGGCCGCCAAGAAACTCCCGGGCATAGCGGATTACCTGCTTCGGGTCGGCCGCTACGGAGCGCGAACTCATTACCTTGCGCGAGGCTTCCAGAGCGAGATCGAGAACCGGGGCGAAATCCAGGTTGAAACCCAGAGCACGACAGGCCTCGCCGATCAATTTGCCATGGCTTCGAAAGGCCCTGCGATCGCGGGTTGCGAATGCCTCAGCCGCGGCCGGAGTTGGTCCCAGCACGTTACGAAAGCGGTCCACCCGGCCGCCTTCGAGGTCCACACAAGTAAAGAGCGGGGTTGACACGCATTGCCGGCAGTGTTTCAGCAGCCGGTAAGTCTGTTCCCCGCTGGTGATATTTCGCGCAAACAGGATGACACCAGCCGGTTGGACCTGTGCCAGCAGAGCTCGGAGTCCAGCCGTCATCTCCGCCGGCTCAAAGCCGATGATCAAGAGCTGGCCCACTTGCTTTCCCAGGTCAGTATTGGTTCGAGGTGCCATTCAGTGGATCTGAAGATCGGTGTTCGGTTCGCGGGTAACGATCAGTTGGTTCCGCATTGCGCGCCTCATTCAACTTGCTTTTTCAGTTCCGCCAGAAGATTGAGCGCTTCGAGCGGCGTCAAGCGGTTGAGATCGACTTCGCGTAATCGGTCCAGCACCGGTTGTGAAAGCGGCGTGAAGATGGTCAATTGCGCTGGCCGAGGGCCGCTTCCCGACGACAGATGCCCCGTAACCTGTTGCTCCGCGCTTTCGTGTTCGGCCAGCACTTCCCTGGCCCTTTCGATCACCTGGTTCGGCAGGCCTGCCAGCTTGGCCACTTCAATGCCATAGCTGCGGTCCGCCGCCCCCGCTTCAACTTTACGCAGAAAGACGATTCCTCCGCCCGTCTCCTTTACCGACACGTGAAAATTCTTAACTCCCGAGAGTTGCTCGGCAAGTTCGGTCAATTCGAAGTAGTGAGTTGCAAACAGAGTCTTGGCCCGGGTGCGGGCGTGAAGGTACTCAACCGCGGCCCAGGCGATGGCGAGGCCATCGTAGGTTGCCGTGCCGCGACCGATTTCATCCAGCAGCACCAGGGAGCGCGGGGTCGCGGTATGCAGAATCGCCGCGGTTTCGGTCATTTCCACCATGAAGGTGGAACGGCCGCGGGCCAGGTTATCGCTGGCCCCGATGCGCGTGAACACGCGATCCACGATGCCAAGGCGCGCCGACTGCGCCGGAACGAACGATCCCATTTGTGCCAGGATCACTGCAAGCGCTGCCTGCCGGAGGTAGGTGGACTTGCCGCCCATATTAGGGCCGGTCAGGATCAGTACGGCGTGGGTCGCGGAGTTGAGATAGAGATCGTTGGGGACGAAGCGCTCGGCGCCGCCTGCCAACTCCTGCTGCTCGATTACGGGATGGCGTCCCTGGATAATTTCAATGTCGGGGGAGTCGTCTATTTTGGGGCGGCAATAGTTTCGCAGCGCGGCGATGTGCGCGAGTGCCGCCAGGACATCCCCTTCGGCCAGTGCCAGCGCGGTTTGCCGGATGCGCCGCGCCTCGGCGGCAATGGTAGAGCGTAACCCGGCGAAAAGCCGACGTTCGATCTCGACTATTCTTTCCTGCGCGTCGAGGATCTTTGATTCGTATTCTTTCAGCTCCGCGGTCGTGAATCGCTCAGCATTTACCAGAGTCTGCTTGCGTTCGTAGTCGGCGGGCGCCAAGTGCAGGTTGGGCTTTGAGATTTCAAGGTAATAACCAAATACGTTGTTGAACTTCACCTTGAGCGATGTAATTCCGGTACGCTGGCGTTCGCGCTGCTCGATCTGCGCCAGGAACTGTTTGCTGTTGCGGCTCAGATCGCGGAGCTGATCGAGCTCCGGATCCACTCCACGGGCGATCACACCGCCATCGCTCAGCGAAATCGGAGGCTCGGGCTCGATGGAGCTCTCGATCTTCTGTCGCAGGTCCGCCAGTTCGTCGATGCTGCGGTGCAAATGCTGCAAGCGTCCGGCGTCGATTCGAGCCAGGGCGGCACGCACCGCCGGAATCTTGCCGAGGGAGGCCGCCAGGGATAGCAAATCGCGCGGGTTGGCGGTCTCCAAGGTTACGCGGCTCAGCAACCGCTCGAGGTCCAATACTCCGTCAAGCGCTCGTCGCAGTTCATCGCGAGCTACGGTTGACTTTACCTGAGCCTCAACCGCATCCAGGCGAAGATTGATCTCTGCCGGATCGATGGACGGCCGCAGCAGCCAGGACCGCAGCAGGCGCTTGCCCATGGGAGTAACCGTCGCATCGATCGAGCGGAAGAGGGTGAAGCCGGCATCGGCCCCGGCGAAGAGCGGCTCGGTTAATTCCAGATTGCGAACGGTTACCGCATCAAGCACCAGGCAGTTCTGGCGCTCGTAAAAGCCGATGCGGTCTACGTGGTCGAGCTTGCCGCGCTGGGTCGAGCGCACGTAGTAGAGGATGGCGCCCGCCGCGGCTGCTGCGGCTGGCCGGCCAGAGAGACCAAAACCTTCGAGCGACAACACACCAAAATGATTTTCCAGCAGGGGAATGGTGTGGTCCGGCGCAAAGATCCAATCGTCAAGGGGCGTTTCCGCGTACCCTCCTGAGTTCCGTTGAGGCGCACCCGGCGCGCTTCGCGCACCTGTCGAGCCGCCAAACAACGGCGCCGCCGAGCCGTACAACACTTCTTTCGGCTGCAACTGCGCCAGCTCTTCCTGAATCCTGCGCACGGCGTCTTCCCCGGCAAATTCGGTGGCGCGGAACTCGCCGGTGGAAAGATCGAGCGCGGCAAACCCGGCGCGGTCTCCCGTTTGCGCAACCGCCGCCAGGAAATTGTTTTCTTCGGAGCTGAGAGACGAGTCGGCCGCCGTCCCCGGTGTAACCACGCGAGTCACTTCGCGGCGAACCAACTTCTTGGCCAGCCGCGGATCCTCCACCTGCTCGCAGATCGCTACCTTGAACCCTCTGCGGATCAGCTTTGCGACATAGTTTTCCGCGGCGTGGTAAGGCACCCCGCACATTGGGATATCCACTCCCCTTTCTTTGTTGCGCGAGGTCAGCGTGATCTGGAGTTCGCGAGCGGCAACGATTGCGTCTTCGAAGAAAAGCTCATAGAAATCGCCCAGGCGAAAGAACAACAGGGCGGCAGGGTGGTCCTTCTTTATGGCGGCGTATTGCCGCATCAACGGCGTGGACGGCTCGGTCATCTGCGGGGAGGTCGTGGCCGGATTATAACAAACAGAATTTTGCCCCATGCGCGCAGAATTCCGGGTTGACGTAGTTCACGCCCGATGTTTTCCTTACTGCCATGGAACTTCGCAAGGACCCGATCACCCGGTCCTGGGTTATCACCGGCGATGATGCAGCAGAGACCGGCCCCAGGTTAGAAGGTGCATGCCCATTTTGTCCCGATGCCAATGTCCCTCTGCAGTTGGTGGCCACAATGCCCGGTGCTGCGGGAGTGCCATGGACAGCCCGC
>Ga0335080_10009515_pt1 | contig 10158 bp, 9 predicted proteins | sample Lox_Sample_34_FD_206720 | JGI IMG/M metagenome (GOLD analysis project Ga0335080, IMG submission 206720) | Soil microbial communities from Loxahatchee National Wildlife Refuge, Florida, United States - Lox_Sample_3.4 | ecosystem: Environmental > Terrestrial > Soil > Wetlands | place: USA: Florida... | reverse complement strand
TGACAAGTGGCGGGAAAAACCGGGACAGACGGAACGTTTCTTAGTTTTCAGGGGCGCGGGTGCCCATACGGAGCCGCGTTCTTTGCGGCGAGGGTGGGATTCCAGTGACCTGCGGAGTCGCAGTTCTTCGAACCCACCAGTAGCTCCGGGCCGCACCAGACGCATGGCCCGGGCTTTCGCGTTCTGTGCGAAGGCCGGAGATGTTCGGTGGCACACTCAATCCCGCGTTTGGCTTGAGCGGGAAGATTCCTACTGTGCCAATCGCTCCAGAATCTCTTTTCCAAGCTTCTGCGTCTCGCCGAAAAACTTCTGGTAGTCCACAAAGATGCGGTTCAGCTCCAACGCCTGATCGGCTCCGAGCTTCTTCCGCAGAAGCATGTCCCGGACATGGACGGGATTGGGAAGCGTAGCTTCCTCGTTCAGTTCTTCAAGAGCGGTTGCAGGATCGTAGTGGTACATTCTGCGATTCTAACGCCGTTGATTCGCACCTCGCTTCGGCATATTTGCCGGAAAACCCTCCCGGCGGTACCTGCCCTTGCAAGTGGCTCATTACACGCAGGATGGCTGAAATCAACCACCCCGGTTTGCGAAACTTTTTCCGCCCTTCCGCGTTCAAATGAGTAGGCGCTTCAGAACGAGAAAGCTGAAGGACCTCTAACCGGTAACAACCGGAAAGGAACGAAGGAGGTTCACTTATGAAATACCTGAGATATTTGCTGGTGTTAAGCGTACTCACACTGTTGCCGGTCGCATACGCGCAGGCGCAGGTAAGAGTCGGGGTGGGCATCGGTGTTGGCCCGGGGTACATCGCCGGACCGCCCGTGTGCACGTACGGCTATTACGACTACTACCCGTATGCTTGCGCGCCCTACGGGTACTACGGCCCAGAGTGGTTCTCGGGTGGGATCTTTATCGGCGCCGGTCCGTGGTATCACGGATGGGGACGTCCGTACTGGGATCACGGAGTCTATCGTCCCGGATTCTACCGCCGCGGGTTTGCCGGCCGCGGATTTGAAGGGCGAGCTCCGGTAGCGCGCGGGTTTGCTGGTCGCGGCTTTGAAGGACGCCGCCCGGCAGCGGTCGCGCATGGCGGCGGCGGGTTCCGCGGTGGCAGCGGCTTCCATGGCGGTGGAGGGTTCCACGGCGGAGGCGGCCACGGCCGCTGACGGCTCTCCATTGGCAGAGCGAAAAACGGCCGGCAGAAAAAACCTGCCGGCCGTTTTCTTTTTTCGTGAAGCGTCAGCGGAGTCCCGCTATGCGCTCTTCCGTTCCTTGTTCCGATCCTCACCCTCGTCCTCCGACTCGGGCGAATGGCGCGGAACCGACTGCGTGCCTCCCTGGCGTTGCTGATCGCCGGGTTGGTTGCGATCCTGGCCGTGCTTGTCCTGTTCGCTGAAAGGATTTTGCTCCTTCTTGTAACCCTGTTGCTGTTGCTGTTGCTTCTGGTTTTCACCGGTCTGGCCGGACTGCTTTGGATCCGTCATGCTCATGACTCCTTGAATCGAAATTGAAAAATCCTCCGAAATCGACAGCGACTTCGTGAAGCCTCGGTAAGATGGTCCCTTGACCTCCCGAGATGCCTGACCGGAGAGCGGTCACCCAAGACTGCAATGAAGTTTGGTGAACGGTAGGAAACCCGGCCGGCAAATAACCGCGTGAACCGAAAGATGGTCGGGCAAAACACAAAAGGCACTCCTTCGCGCGAATGCGATGGAGCGGGCCGATCGAAATTTTCCACGGGTTCGCCGGATCGGCAGGAATTGTTTTCCAGGGTTCTTACGCGCCGGCCGCCGCCGCAGGTTCTCCTTTCAGGGCGTGCATTTGTTGCTCGAGTTCGGCCAGGGTGAAACCGCCGGGCGTTTTTCCGGTGGCGCTGATCCAGTTCCGGTCCGCGATCGCATAGACTTCGTCCACATACGTGGAAAAGAATTTCCAGGTCATCGTGTAGTACAGACCCCAGGAGATCAGGCGCGCGCCCTCGGCGTCATAGCCCGCGAGCACCACCGCATGGCCGCCGATGATCTGTGAATTCGGAACCACCTCCCAAACCTCCGGCGGAGTTCCCATCGACGGCATGATGTTCGCCGGGACGGGAAAGCCGATGTAGGCGGCGCCGCAGTCGTCGATCGCGCGCTTCACGTCGTCGAGATTGCGCGGGTCGACCTCGACAAACGCGGCAATTTTGCTCACGGTCTTGCCGCCGGCGCCGCACGGGGCACCTTCGCGAAGCAGGTAGGTCAGAACGTGCTGTTCGTTTCCGCCCGGACCTTCGCCGGGCGTTTTGGGATTGTATCCGCAGGCCAGTTCATAGAGTTTTTCGACGTTGCTGTCAGGTTCGGTATCCATCGACTTCCCGTGGCTGGCATTGAACGTCCACACTTGCAGGGCGTGATAAAACGCGGCGCAGGTGCAGTCTCCCAGAGTGTTATTCAGCATGATGCCAAGGTCCCGCGGCATGCCTTTGGTGTAATCGACGGAGGCAGGCGGGGGAGCCGGCTTCCTCCCTGCGAGCAGGGCGCTCATGTGCGGAATACGGGAATCGTGGCCGCGCGGAGTGCGGCCTAGTTTGAACGTTCGTCTCATCTCTGCCATGGGTTCTCTCCAGGAGCCAAAGTCAAGCCGGCGACGAAGCGGCCTGGTAAGAGCCGATCGGCGCGAGGTTTTATTCGATATGTTTTAGTTTGCGATCTGTCTTACTGATGGCCCCACGGGCCGCGTACGGTTTGCCCTGGCAGGGAACAACTGGTGGCAAACCGGCGCTGGCCGACAAGCAGAGTGTACAACCATGGCCGTCGGCGTCAATCAAAAAAGTGTTTCGTGTTTTGATTCCGTAAAAAAAACCGGCGCGCAGCCTGCGAGATTGCGGGTTTGCCGGCAAGCACGGACGTGCCTGAAATCCCGATACAGCAGGCACCCGAGGTTTCGCTGGCCCGGAGTCATGATATGATCCCGCGGTGCTGGGCGGACGCACGAACGAGCAGTGGATCGCGCAATACAGCTGCAGCCATCAGCATCCGATGAACCGGTTGTGCCACACGCTTGGCATTCCAACCATTCTGCTTTCGCTTCCATTTTTTCTTGGCGGTATTTTCTTTCACCGCATGTTGTGGTTCGCGGGCGCGTTGTTCGCGATCGGATGGATCTTTCAGTTCATTGGCCATGCCTTCGAGGGTAAGCCTCCCGAATTTTTCCACGACTGGCGCTTTCTGTTTGTGGGCGTTCGATGGTGGTGGGCGAAGATTCACGGCCGGGCGTGAGCCTTGCGAGGGCCGGATTGGCCTCCAAAAATAAAGTTTGCGGGTAGGTGGCTGGAGGGGCCCTACGTCCGGTCAGAGCGTTTCGCCGTGAAACATCATACTTAAATGAAATGAATGTACAAATTGCGGTAAGTACAAGCGTCGTTTGGGGATACGAGTCTCGTGGAATGGTGAAGAATTGCGGCTGAAACGTGCCTTCGGCGCCGCAGCGAGGGTTAATAGAATAGCACGGGTTGTCAAGTCGCAAGGAAAGCGCCCGTCGCGATGGGCACACTCAAAAACCGACCCGGTCTCGCACAAATTAAAAGCGGCCCGAAACATCCGGGCCGCTGGGACAGCCGCAGAGCGCCTGTCGCTACGTGGTCTTGCAAAGAGTCAAAGCCGCGGGCAAGGGTGCCCGCGCCACACAACCTACGTTCCTTCGTTCCAGCTGGCCAGGTACTCTTCCTGCTCGGGAGTGAGGCGGTCGATCTTGATGCCCATGGATTCGAGTTTCAACTTCGCGACCCGCTTGTCCAGATCCGCGGGAACGGTGTAGACGCGCTTCTCGAGCGACGCCGCATTCTTCACCATGTAATCGCAGCAGAGAGCCTGGTCGGCGAAGCTCATATCCATCACGCTGGCGGGGTGGCCTTCGGCGGCGGCCAGGTTGATGAGGCGGCCATCGCCGAGCAGGTTGATACGGCGTCCGTCTTTCATGGTGTATTCGTCGACGAAGTTGCGCGTGGTGCGCTTCGAGCCGGACATTTTCTCGAGCGATGGAATGTCGATCTCGACGTTGAAGTGGCCGGAGTTGGAAATGATGGCGCCGTCTTTCATGACTTCGAAGTGCTGCTTGGCGAGCACGTTCTTGTTGCCGGTGACGGTGCAGAAGACGTCGCCGAGCTTGGCAGCCTCGTCCATGGACATGACGCGGAAACCATCCATGACGGCTTCGAGGGCTTTGGTGGGATCGACCTCGGTGATGAGGACTTCGGCTCCAGCGCCGCGAGCGCGCGAGGCGAGACCGCGGCCGCACCATCCGTAGCCGGCGACGACGAACTTACTTCCGGCGAGCAGGAAATTAGTGGCGCGGACAATGCCGTCGATGGTGGATTGTCCTGTGCCGTAGCGGTTGTCGAACAGGTGCTTGGTATCGGCGTCGTTGACGGCAACGATGGGATAACGCAGCACGCCTTCCTTGGCCATGGCGCGGAGGCGGATGACACCGGTGGTGGTTTCTTCGGTGCCGCCGATGACGTTCGAGAGTTCGGCCGTGCGCTTGGTGTGGAGGACGCCGACGAGGTCGGCGCCGTCATCCATGGTGATCTGCGGCTTGTGGTCGAGCGCCGCCATGATGTGGGAGTAATAGGAATCGTTGTCCTCGCCCTTGATGGCGAAGACGGGCACGTTGTAATCGCGGACGAGCGAGGCGGCGACGTCGTCCTGGGTAGAAAGCGGGTTGGAGGCGCAGAGAGCTACGTCGGCTCCGCCGTCGCGCAGGCAGATCATGAGGTTGGCGGTTTCGGCGGTGACGTGCAGGCAGGCCGAAATGCGGACGCCCTTAAGGGGCTGGTTCTTGATGAATTCCTTGCGGATGATCTGCAGGACCTTCATCGACTGGTTGGCCCACTCGATGCGCTTTTTGCCAAGATCGGCCAGTTCGAAATTCTTGACGTCGCAGCTGATGCTTGATGTTGCCATGGTTCTCCTGTTCCCCGGATGAGTGCCTGATGATTTTGTAATCTGGTAATCGGGTAATTTTGCAATTGGGAACCCCGATGCCGGGTCCAAATTGCTCAATTGCAAATTACCCAATTACAAAATTCGCTTATTTTTTTGCTCCGACTGGTTCCTGGTGTTTGAGGCCGGCGTCTTGCGCGAGCTTGGCGGCCTTGTCGGTCTTTTCCCACGTGAAGTCAGGATCCTGGCGGCCGAAATGGCCGTAAGCAGCCGTTTTGCGATAGATCGGACGGCGGAGGTTGAGCGATTCCATGATCTCGCGCGGCTTGAGCTTGAAGTTGGCGCGAACCAGGTCGGAGATCACGTGCTCGTCGACTTTGGCGGTGCCGAAGGTATCGACGAGTACGCTGACCGGGTCGGCCACGCCGATGGCGTAGGCGAGTTGAACTTCGCAGCGCTCGGCGAGGCCGGCGGCAACGATGTTCTTGGCGATGTAGCGAGCCATGTAAGCGGCGGAACGATCGACCTTGGTGGGATCTTTGCCGCTGAATGCGCCGCCGCCGTGACGTCCCATGCCGCCGTAGGTGTCGACGATGATCTTGCGGCCGGTGAGGCCGGAATCGCCCATGGGACCGCCGATGACGAAGCGTCCAGTGGGATTGATGTGGTACTTGGTGTCTTCGTCGAGCAGGTTGGCGGGAATGACGGTCTGGATGACGTGCTTCAGTATGTCGGCACGAAGTTCGTCGTTGCCGACGTTTTCAGAATGCTGAGTCGAGATGACGACGGCGTCAACGCGCTTTACCTTGCCGGGCTCGGAATATTCGACTGTGACCTGGGATTTGCCATCGGGACGAAGGTAAGGGCAGGTGCCATTCTTGCGGACTTCGGAAAGCTTCAGCGTGAGCTTGTGCGCCAGGGAGATTGGCATAGGCATCAACTCAGGCGTTTCATTGCAGGCGAAGCCGAACATCATGCCCTGATCGCCGGCGCCACCGGTATCAACGCCCATGGCGATGTCGCCGGATTGCTTGTTGATGCTGGAGATCACGGCGCAGGTATTGGAATCGAAGCCGTAGACGGCATTGTCGTAGCCGATGGATTGGACGACGCCGCGGACGGTGTTCTGAAAGTCGACGTAGGCCTTGGTGGTGATTTCTCCGGCGATGACGACGAGGCCGGTGCAGGTCAGGGTTTCGCAGGCGACGCGGCTGGTGGGATCTTCACGCAGGCAGGCGTCGAGAATCGCGTCGGAAATCTGATCGGCGATCTTGTCGGGATGGCCTTCGGTAACGGATTCAGAAGTAAATAGGGAACGATTTTTTGCTGGCAAGCTGGTTATCTCCTTCGAGGTGACCTTTGGGCATCCGGTGCGATGACGGGAGGCTTACGTGCAGCGGGCCCTTGACCGGGTCTCGCATTTGATCCTTAAAACGGTATCAGAGTTGGATGCGGAAGCGCAACGAAATTGGGCGATCTGAGAGGGGCGTCCATTGAGCGGGGGCGGGGCGCATTAAGCGGTACGAAGCTGCTGGTAAACGACAGAAAAGAAACGCACAAATTAACAGAGGAGACTGCATTCAAGGCGCGGAAACGGGGGTGGGGACAAGGCCGGCGGGGCCAATCGAAACGGTCCTTACCTCGCCGACATCGCCGCTGACCGGGAGGGGTTTTCCGTTGAGAAGGAGGTCGAGGGCGCCGACATTGCCGGCCTTTACGGTAATGCGTTCGTGGCCTCGAAAGGTACGCTCATCGCCAGCGCGGAGCGTCTCGGCGCCGGCGGGCTTGCCGTCAACAAAAACTGAGAGCCAGCTTTCATCATGGGCACGAATGACGACCATAAATTCCGCTGCCGCAGGGGTGGCCTGAGAGGCGGATTCAGCCGCGTATGTATTTGTGGGCGGTGACGGGGATAAGACGGGGGCTGCCGGCGAAGCTGCGGGGTCGCCGCCGGGCGCAGGTTGAGCCGGGGCAGATGTGGAGGCTGGACTGGAGCCGGCAGCGGTCGCGGGCTGAACGGGCGTTTTCAGAACGGGTCTTGAGGGGCTGGCGAGGCGTTCCTGCTGGCGGTGATAGTTCCAGAGCGAAAGTCCCAGCGCAATGATAAGGAGAATGACTGCGAGAATACCCCAGGGCAACTGGCGCGAAGCGACCTCAGCGCGAATTTCGAGGCGGCCGCTCTCCGGTTCGTGCGGAATGCCCGGGCGAAGATCGTCACGCGAGTTGTCGCGAGAATGGTCGCGCACACCGGTTTCGAGTCTGGCGGGGGGGACGTCTCCAGCCGCTAGAAGATAGTCGGCAACTGCCTGGTCTTCGTCGAGGCCCAGGGTGCGGGCGTAGGCGCGGACAAATCCTTTATTGAAAATGCCACCGGGGAGTTGGGTGAATTTCTCTTCCTCCAGAGCCTGGAGCATGCGAGTGCCGATTTTTGTGGAAGTGGAGATCTGCTCAAGCGTGATTTTGCGTTTCTCGCGTTCGAGTTTGAGTTTTTCGCCGAAGGACGGCAAAGGATGTTAGACCTCGGGGAGAAATTCTACTCCGCGCGGTCGGGAGTTGTCAGGAATATGGCCGCGAGCTATTGCGGGATGCCCACTTTGCGCACCAGATCGGCAAAGCGTGGATCGGAGCGGAGCGGGTCAAGCCTGAAGTCGGCAGTCAAACTCTCCACCAACGGATCGCGTTCGCGGTACGCCGTATCCAGCCAGGCGAAGGCCTGATCTTTTTCGTCCAGTTGGGCGTAATAGGAAGCAATCTCAAAGGGAGAAGCGTAGCTACGTTTTCGTTGCGCCAATCGTGATTCGAGGCCTTTGCGGATCGCGGCTTTCCAGGCCCCGGCATGGAAGCCCTGGTCCAGTGCGCCGGCGAACTCCATGTCGTTCTGGTTTGTAGAGAGTTGCGCATACAGCTTGTATTCTTCCACCGCTTTGGCGTAATCGTGTTTTGCCCAATACGCATAGAACAGGCACCAATGAGCGCGGGCGAAGGTGGGATCGGCATGTGCAAGCTGGTCACAAAAAGTTACGGCGTCATCGAAGTGCCGCAGCGAACCTGCCACTGATCCCTGATTCGCGGCGATGACTGACGAGAGGGGCTCGAGTTGATGGGCACGCGCAACCTGCTCGGTGGCCTCGGCACCATGGCCGCCAATGAAGGCGAGGTCTTCGCCATACCACATGCGGGCGGTCGCGTCGCCGGGATCGAGTTCGATCGCTTTCTTGTATTCGGCAATACCGGACGAGAAATCCCACTCGTACTCCATCAGGTTGGCGGCCAGAACGGAATGCGGATGCGCGAGCGACGGATCCAGCTCAAGCGCTTTCCGGGCTGCGGCGTTCGACTTGGGAAAGGCTTCGCTGGGCGTTCCGCCGTAGGTGGGCATCACGGAATAGACATCGGCAAGACCGCTGTAAGCGAGAGCGTAGTTGGGATCTTTTTCGATGGCCTGATTGAAATAGTCGATGGCAACCTGCAGATCGGCGGAGGTGCGCCGGCTAAATGCGGACCGCCCTTTGGTGTAAAGCTCGTAGGCCTCGGCGTTTTGCGTGCCTTGTTTGGTGACTTGCTGCTTTTCAGATGCGCTCATGCCGGCGTGCAATTTTGCTGCGATATCGCCGGCGATCTGTTCCTGCAGCGAGATGATCTCCGAACTCTTGCCGCTGTAATGTTGCCCCCAAAGCTCGTTGTTGTTGCGGACGTCGGTGAGCTCGGCGGTGACCTCAACGGTATCGCCGTGCGGAGTGACGCGCCCGCTGACGAGCGCGGCGACCCCGAGATCGCTGCCGACTTTTTGCGCGTCGACGTCTTTGCCCTTGTAGCGGAAGACGGAGTTGCGCGACTTCACATTAAGGTTGGGGACGTGGGTGAGGCTGCCGATGAGAGATTCGGTGAGGCCGTCGCTGAGATAGTCTTTGCTGGCGTCGCCGCCGACGTTGGTGAAGGGCAGAACGGCAATCGAGTCGATGGAAGTTGACTTGGGAGAGCGTAAATACCACGCACTGGCGGCCAACACCGCGACCAAAAAAATAGCCGCGGCCACCAGCCAAAACTTGCGCGAGGACGCTGATTGCCGAGCAGGCGATTGTTCTGGCGACGAAACTATTGCGACGTGCGCCGATTCCGTATCGCGCTTGAGCCGCTGCAAATCCGTACGCATGTCGGCGGCGCTCTGGTAGCGAAGCGTGCGGTCTTTTTCCAGCGCTTTGTTAATCACGTCTTCCAGTTTGGGTGGAAGGGTCGGATTCAGTCTCACCGCCGGGACCGGCGAAGCGTCGAGAATCGCCTTAAAAGTGACGGCCGACGTTTCACCGTGGAAAGGCAGCGTACCCGTGGCCATTTCGTAGAGAACAGCGCCGAAGGAGAACAGATCGGTGCGCGCGTCCAGTTCCTTGCCGCGGGCCTGCTCGGGCGACATGTAGGCGACCGTGCCCATAGTGGAGCCCGGGCTGGTAAGTTGCTGCGCTTCGGAGTGGGTGCGGGTAAGGTCAGAACCAACGTCGGCGGAGGAACTGCCGCCCGGCGTGACCTTCGCTAATCCGAAATCCAGGATCTTTGCGTGGCCGCGGTCAGTAATGAAAATATTTGCCGGCTTGATGTCGCGGTGAACAATTCCCTTGGCGTGCGCGGCGTCGAGTGCATCGGCGATTTCGATGGCCAGCGAAAGGAGTTGCTCCGTATCCATGGGACGCCCGGCAATCCGGTGCTTGAGCGTGGTGCCCTCCAGAAATTCCATCGCAATGAAGGACTGCTGGCCGCTTTTGCCGATGTCGTAAATGGTGCAGATGTTGGGATGGTTGAGAGCCGAAGCGGCGCGAGCTTCGCGACGAAAGCGTTCGAGGGCCTGGGCATCTCGGGCCACGTCGTCGGGGAGAAACTTGAGGGCGACAAAACGGCCGAGTTCGCTGTCCTCTGCTTTGTAGACGATGCCCATGCCTCCGCCACCGAGCTTTTCCATGATGCGATAGCGCTGCGAGATGGTTTGGCCAATCACCGGGAGTGAATCTTAACGTCTGGTAAAAATGCAAGTCAACAGAGCACAACGAGAACGGCCCAAAGCCGTGCCAGAAGCACTTCCGCGCGACTAGTTAGTTACTATGGTTCGTTGCCCGGCCGCCAGTGCGGAACCTATAATTTTGTATCTCCCGCCAGAACGAGGAGTCGAAATGCCCGAGGCAGCCGGGACATCCCCAATTCGACTGTCCCAAGAGCTGACGATCTTTCACGACGTCGCGAAGGCTCTAAC
>Ga0335080_10009513_pt1 | contig 10158 bp, 8 predicted proteins | sample Lox_Sample_34_FD_206720 | JGI IMG/M metagenome (GOLD analysis project Ga0335080, IMG submission 206720) | Soil microbial communities from Loxahatchee National Wildlife Refuge, Florida, United States - Lox_Sample_3.4 | ecosystem: Environmental > Terrestrial > Soil > Wetlands | place: USA: Florida... | reverse complement strand
CATCGAGGTGACGGCGGTTGACCTGCCGTTGCATTGCCCCACGCCATCGCAGGTGCTGTGGAACGCTCATCCACGCGTGTTTTTGCCGATCGAAGAGACTGGCGAGGCGCTGTGCCCATACTGCGGCACGCTGTACGTTCTGAAAGGGGGCGCGCGATCGGGTCAGCACTAGAGATACTCTGATCAAGTCTCGCGTGCGCGCCCGCGACGAGCGAGGCTGCGGTCTGCTCCTGTGCCCCCGTCGGTGCGGCTAGATCCCGTGTACAAGGTCCTCGTGATCGGCCCGTCGTGGATCGGTGACACAGTGCTGGCGCAGCCCCTGCTGCGGCGCCTTCGCGAACGGCACGCGCAGCTCGAGCTCGATGTGCTGGCGCCATCCTGGACTTTGCCGCTGTTGCGGCGAATGCCCGAGTTGTCTCGCGCGATCCCGAGCCCATTCGGTCACGGTGAGCTGAAGCTCTTCGCTCGCTGGCGGATCGGACGCGAGTTGGCGCAGCGCGGGTACGACCAATGCATCGTTCTGCCGAACTCCTTCAAATCCGCGCTGGTTGCGCGCCTTGCGGGAATCAAGCTTCGGACCGGCTACGTGGGCGAGTTCCGGTACCCGCTTCTGAACGATGCGCGGCGGCTAGACGAGGACACGCTGCCGCTTATGGTCGAGCGTTACACGGCGTTGGCCGACCCGTCCGGAACGCAACTGGCGCGGCCCATTCCGGCGCCGCGCTTGACCGTCCGCCACGTAGAGCGCTCGACCCTACGCGGTCGGCTCGACTTGAACGATGATGCACCGGTCGCAGTGTTCTGTCCCGGCGCAGAGTACGGTCCCGCCAAGCGCTGGCCGCCCGGCCATTTCGCCGAAGTCGCGCGAAAGCTGGTGGACGGGGGATGGCAGGTCTGGTTGATCGGTTCATCCAAGGATCGTGCTATCAGCACGGAGATCGGGAGCCTCAGCGGCGGCGTCTGCGTCAATCTCTGCGGTCGCACTGAGTTGGACGAGGCCGTGGACCTGCTTTCGTGCGCCCGGCTCGTGGTATCCAACGACTCCGGACTGATGCACGTTGCAGCGGCGCTGGACGTGCCGCTCATTGCACTATACGGCTCGAGCAGCCCGGCTTTCACGCCGCCCCTGTCGGCGCGCGCCCGCGTTCTCAAGCTCGATTTGCCGTGCAGTCCGTGCTTCCAGCGCCAGTGCCCATTGCATCACTTCAACTGCATGATCCAACTGCTGCCTGACCGAGTATTGAGTGCGGCGACAGAGTTGGCAGCAGACGCGGCGAGCGCCGCCGAGCCGTGAAGCGGTACCGAGCGCCAGTTTGGCTCCCCGGCGGTCACGCGCAAACGATCTACGGGGCGCTCTTCGCTCCGCGTTCTCGAATCGAGTACCGCCGTACCGAATGGGACACACCCGACGGCGACTTCATCGAGCTGGATTGGGTCGACGGCCCGGCGCAAGCGCCCCTGGTGATGCTCTTTCACGGCTTGGAAGGAAGCTCGCAGAGCCACTACGCAACGAGTTTGATGCGCGAAGTGGGCGCACGCAGTTGGCGCGGGGTGGTCCTGCACTTCCGCGGCTGCGGCGGGCGCCCCAACCGGCTGCCGCGCGCCTATCACTCGGGCGATTTTCGCGAGATCCACTGGATTCTGGAGCGTCTCGCGGCGCAGATGGGGGTCGCGCCGCGGTTCGCGGTCGGCGTCTCGCTGGGCGGCAACGCTCTGTTGAAATGGCTGGCGTCGGAGGGCACGGCCGCGACGAGGCTCCTGCAAGCTGCCGGGGTAGTGTCCGCACCAGTGGATCTGCAGGTGGCAGGGCACGGGCTAGGGCGCGGGTTCAATCGCCTTTACACCTGGTATTTCCTGCGTTCGCTGAAGCCGAAGAGCCTGGAGAAGTTAGCGCGCTACCCGGGCTTGTACGACGGCCGCAAGGTCGTGCGTGCACGCAACCTGCATCAGTTCGACGATGTGGTCACGGCGCCTTTGCACGGGTTCGCTAGCGCCGACGACTACTGGAGCCGGGCGAGCAGCAAATCGGACCTGCACCGCATCGCGGTGCCCACCCTGCTGATACATGCACGCAACGACCCATTCCTACCGGGTCCTTTCTTGCCCGGGAGCGATGAGGTATCGCCGCATGTAAGTCTCGAATACCCGGACACCGGCGGTCATGCCGCCTTCGTGAGCGGCCCCTTTCCGGGCCGCTTGGATTGGCTGCCGAAGAGATTGCTCGGGTTTTTCGCATCATGGGTACGACGGGAGGGCGGCGCCACGCCGCCCAAGTGCGCGCCGTAAACATGGGATAATCGCTGTCGCAATCCCCGCGAACATCCCATGCCCAGTGTTGCGCCCGAGATCTTCAAGGCCTACGACATCCGCGGCGTCGTGGGCAAAACCCTCACCGCACAGGCGTGCGAGCTTATCGGCCGAGCCATCGGCACTGAAGCTCGCGCGCAGCAGTGCACACGACTGGCGATGGGCCGCGATGGCCGCCTGTCCGGCCCCGAGCTGGCGCAGGCATTAGCGAACGGGCTGCAGGCGAGCGGCGTCGACGTGATCGATATCGGGCAGGTGGCGACGCCCATGCTGTACTTTGCAACCTATCACCTGGGCACCGGTTCCGGGATCATGCTTACCGGAAGCCATAACCCGCCCGACTACAATGGCTTGAAGATGATGCTGGCCGGCGAAACGCTGGCTGGCGATGCGATCCAGGAACTCAAGCGCCGCATCGAATCGGACGATTTCTCGTCCGGTGCGGGCGGATACAGCCAAGCTGATGTGGCGAACGCGTACTTGAGCCGCATTACTTCCGACATCAAGCTCAAGCGCCCGCTGGATATCGTTGTCGATTGCGGCAACGGCGTCGCTGGAGCCTATGCGCCCGAGCTCTATCGCAGGCTGGGATGTCGAGTTCGGGAGTTGTTCTGCGAGGTGGATGGGCATTTCCCGAATCACCATCCCGACCCGTCGCAACCGGAAAACCTGGCGGATCTGATCGCGGCCGTGAGAAACGGTGGCGAAGAGCTGGGACTGGCATTCGACGGCGACGGCGATCGCCTGGGCGTCGTCACCAAAACCGGCAAGATCATATATCCCGATCGTCAGCTCATGTTGTTTGCCGCGGACGTGCTGAGCCGCAACCCGGGCGCGTGCGTCATCTTCGACGTGAAATCGACGCGCAATCTTTTTCCATGGGTGCGCGACCATGGTGGTGAACCGCTGTTATGGAAGACCGGGCACTCTCTCATCAAAGCCAAGATGAAGGCGACCGGCGCACTGTTGGCGGGGGAAATGAGCGGTCACGTTTTCTTCAAAGAGCGCTGGTATGGATTCGACGACGGCATGTACGCGGGCGCCCGCCTGCTCGAATACCTGAGCGGTGTGCGTGACTGCGACGCCGAGTTCGCCAAGCTGCCTGATTCGGTGAACACGCCGGAACTGCAGATCAAGTTGCGGGAGGGCGAGAACTACGCGCTGATCGACAAGCTCAAACAGACCGCTCGCTTCGACCGGGCGCGCGAAATCATCACCATCGATGGCTTGCGCGTCGAGTATGCGGATGGATTCGGCCTCGCACGCTCGTCCAATACGACGCCAGTAGTGGTACTGCGCTTTGAAGCCGACGATGCAAAGGCGCTCGCGCGCATCCAAGACGACTTCCGGCGCGTGTTGCAGGCGGAACTACCTGGCATCGCGCTCCCCTTCTAGTCGAGGAAGGCATCTGGGGCTGTCCCAATGACCGACGTCGCCACCCAGGAGCTTTTCCTCTGGAGACAGCCGATCCTTGATCGCGGGCAGAATCTCGCGGGCTACGAGCTGCTGTTTCGTTCCGGCCGTTTCGACCGCGCCAAGATCGGCGGCGACGACGACGTGGTCGCCAGCCACACGGTCATTCACCATGCTTTTACCGAACTTGGCGTCGAAGCGGTGCTGGGCAAGCACCCAGGTTACATCAACCTCAACGCCGCACTCCTGATGAGCGATGTCATCGAATTGCTCCCGCGCGCGAAAGTCGTGCTCGAGATACTCGAGACCGTCAAAGTGGACAGCGCACTCATCAATCGCTGCATCGACCTGAAGCAGATGGGCTTTACACTCGCGCTGGACGATTTCGTTGGTCACGAGCGCGAATTCACAGACCTGCTGGACGTGGTAGACATCGTGAAGGTGGACGTTCAGCGGCTGACCCCGGAGGCGCTGGCGACAGTCACCGGGCGCCTGAAACCGCTGGGCCGCAAGCTCTTGGCCGAGAAAGTCGAGAGTCGGGAGCTGGCGCAGCGTTGCCGCGCTTTCGGCTACGAGTTGTTCCAAGGGTACTACTTCGCGCGACCCGATCCCGTCACTGGACGACGACTATCCCGTTCCGAGGCAGCGCTGATGCGTCTGCTGCGCCTTCTGCTGGGCGACGGACAAGAGGGGATCGACGCGGTGCTTTCGGAGCATCCAGAGTTGTCGGAGACCCTGTCACGCTTGGCGCGACTGGTGACCGCGGGGGACCCGATTGCGGCACCGAGCGCACGCCGGCCGCAGCGTTGGCTGCCGTTGCTCGTGTACATGGTGAGCAGCGCCCCCGGCGCCGAGATTCCCAGCCCGCTTCTGATCCTTGCAGCAACGCGGGGCAAGCTGATGGAACTGCTAACGCGCGCCCTGCGCCCGGGCGACCGCGAGGCGCAAGAACGGGCCTTTCTCACCGGTACGCTGTCCTTGGTCAGCGCACTGTTGGCTTCGCCGCTGCAAAAAATCCTCGGTACGCTTCCGGTCGCGACAGACGTGCGCTGCGCGCTGTTGGCGCGTGAAGGCGAGTCAGGCGCTCTGTTGGCTTTGGTCGAAGCGCTGGAAGCGGCTGACGTGGGTACCGTCGAGCGAGCATTGGATCGGGTACCGGGCCTGGACCATGGCCGCGTCATCGGCCTTCAGGTGGAGGCGATGCGCTGGGCTAATTTCATCGGCGAGCCGGGTTAAGCCGCGCTCAAATCCGCTCCTGGACCCAGTTCGTGACGGAGTCGAGGGCGGCAGGGAGCTTGGCCGGCTCGGTTCCGCCCGCCTGGGCCAGGTCTGGGCGCCCGCCTCCCTTTCCTCCCACCTGTTGTGCCACGAAATTTACCAGCTCGCCCGCCTTGAGCTTGCCGGTGAGATCGCTTGTGACACCAGCGATAAGAGTGACTTTGCCCGAATCGACTGAGCCGAGCACGATTGCGGCGCTGCCCAGTTTGTCCTTGAGTTTATCCATGGTCTCGCGCAGGCTCTTCGCATCGGCCCCGTCCAGCGCCGCGGCCAGAACCTTTGCGCCGCCCACCGCCACGGCTTGATCCGCCAGATCATCCCCCTGGCTGACAGCGAGCTTCGATTTCAGTCGGCCCAGTTCCTTCTCGAGGGCGCGCACGTTGTCCATGATCTGATGCAAGCGCGCACCCACCTCGGCGGGCTGCACCTTCAGCGTCTCTGCTACGCCTTCGACTTGTGCGTTCTGATGCTGCACCCACTGCAGCGCGCCGTCGGCCGTCACCGCTTCAATGCGCCGAATTCCAGCCGCGACCGGCGCCTGCGAAACAATCTTGAAGAAGCCGATGTCGCCGGTCCTGCGCACATGCGTACCGCCGCACAGCTCGGTCGAGAATTCCCCCATGCCGATGACGCGGACATCATCGCCATATTTCTCACCGAACAGCGCCATCGCGCCAGCCTTGATCGCCTGATCGTATTTCATCAGTCGCGCCTCGACCGCGACGTTGCGCCGGATCTCATCGTTGACCAGCTTCTCGATCTCGCGAATCTCTTCGGGCGACAGCGCTTTGTCGTGAGAGAAGTCGAAGCGTGTCTTGAACTCGTCGACTAGCGACCCCTTCTGCTGCACATGCCGGCCGAGCACCTGCCGCAGGGCCGAGTGCATGAGGTGAGTCGCGGAATGATTGAACATGGTTGCCTCGCGCAACTTTATGTCTACCTGCGCGCTCACCGCATCGCCAAGGCGGAACTCGCCGTTCGTCACGCTGCCCTGATGTCCGAACACCTCCGCCTGGATCTTCTGTGTATCGTCGACGACGAATGTGGCGTGCGGTGTGATGTTCCGCACCAGGACGCCCCGGTCTCCGACTTGTCCACCGGACTCGGCATAGAACGGGGTCTTGTCCAGCACCACGACGCCGCGCTGACCATGCGACAGGCGGTCGACCGCAACTCCGTCCAGGTAGAGCGCAACGATGGTTGCATCGAGCTTGACCGATTCGTAGCCGTGAAACTCCGTAGCCTGCCCGCTGTACTCCATGCCGGCTTGCGCGTGGAATTTAGAAGCAGCCCGCGCTCGCTCCCGCTGCTGCTGCATCTCGGCCTCGAACCCGGCGAAGTCGACCTGGATGCCGCGCTCACGCGCGATGTCCGCCGTGAGGTCGACGGGAAAACCATAGGTGTCGTACAGCTTGAATACCGTCTCGCCATCCAGCATGCGATCCTCGCGGTGCAGCGCGCCTTCCAGCACCTGCATGCCGTGTTCGAGCGTGTCTGCGAAGCGCTCTTCTTCCTGCTTGAGCACCGCCGCCACGCGCCCCTTGGCGGCGGAAAGCTCCGGATAGGCTTCGCCCATCACCCGCGACAGGTCTTCCACGAGGAGATGAAAGAACGGCTGCGTCTGGCCGAGCTTGTAGCCGTGACGAATGGCGCGTCGAACGATCCGGCGCAGCACGTAGCCCCGCCCTTCGTTGCCGGGAATCACGCCGTCGGCGACGAGGAAACTGCAGGCCCGGATGTGGTCCGCAATCACCTTCAGGGAATTGCTGGCCAGATCCCTGGCGCCGGTCACCCGCGCTGCTGCTTTGATCAGATCCCGGAACAGGTCGATCTCGTAGTTACTGTGTACGCCCTGCAGTACCGCAGCAATGCGCTCCAACCCCATACCGGTGTCTACTGAAGGTTTAGGGAGCGGGTGCAGCACGCCGGACTCGTCGCGGTTGAACTGCATGAAGACCAGATTCCAGATTTCCACATAACGGTCGCCGTCGGCATCCGCGGATCCAGGAGGTCCACCGGGAATGCTGGGGCCGTGGTCCCAGAAGATCTCGGTGCACGGTCCGCACGGGCCGGTATCACCCATCTGCCAGAAGTTGTCGCTCTGGAATTTCGGACCGCCCGGCTTGTCTCCGATGCGCACCACCCGTTCACGCGGAACCTTGACGTCCCGAGTCCACACATCGTAGGCCTCGTTGTCCGTCTCGTACACCGACACCCACATGCGGCTGGGATCCAGTCCGTACTCATTGGTAAGGAGATCCCAAGCGAAGAAGATCGCGTCGCGCTTGAAATAATCGCCGAAACTGAAATTGCCCAGCATCTCGAAGAAGGTGTGATGGCGCGCCGTGTAGCCTACGTTCTCCAGGTCGTTGTGTTTACCACCCGCGCGCAGGCAACGCTGTGCCGTCGTCGCTCGAACATAGGGACGCTTGTCGAGGCCGAGGAACACATCCTTGAACTGAACCATACCGGCGTTGGTGAAGAGAAGCGTCGGATCGTTCGCCGGAACGAGCGGACTCGAGGGCACGATGGTGTGGCCATTGCGCTCGAAGTACTTCAGAAACCTGGTACGTATTTCACTGCTCTTCATCGCTGAACCCCAAATACACTTCCGCTCACTCGTCGGCCTCGCCGCCAACCACTTTTTGGATCACCTCGGGCTCGAACCCACGCTGCTCGAGGAAGCGCGCCTGACGCGCCCGCTCGCGCAGGTTGGCCGGCGGCTTGCCGAAGCGCTTCAACCAGACCGCGTGCGCACTGTCCAATTCCCTCTTGCGGGCGTAGTCTCGTGCTTGCGCGACCACTTCCGCGCTCACGCCCTTCTGGGCGAGCTGCTGCATTACCTTGCGAACGCCGAAACGTCCGTTGGCCGCTCGCAGCAACTGATCGGCCACGCGTTGCTCGGACAGCCATCCGCGCGCCTGCAGATCGTCGAGGAGGCGCGCTACCGCGTCCGGATCAGCCGGCCCGAGCTTGCGCAGGAGTTCCTGGCGCGAATGCTCGCGCCGTGCAAGCAGCCGGAGAGCACGAGAGCGCAACGCGGATTCGTATGAGCCGACCGGCTGTTCTGGCTCGAGCGGCCCGGCACCCCTTTCCCTGGCTTTACGGCGAGGGCCTGCGAGTGGCGTCCTAGTGCTCCTCGGCGAGCACCGGCGCCTCTTCGGTGACCCCGGCGGCGGCGCGAATCTTGCCCTCAATCTCGGTCGCGAGCTCGGGGTGCTCCTTGAGAAACTCGCGGGCATTGTCCTTCCCCTGGCCGATGCGATCGGCGCCATAGCTGTACCAGGCACCCGATTTCTCGACCACCTTGTGCAGGACGCCAAGGTCGACCATCTCGCCTTCGCGCGAGATGCCGTCGCCATAGAGAATGTCGAAGTCGGCTTGCTTGAACGGCGGGGCCACTTTGTTCTTCACCACCTTGACCCGTGTCTCGCTGCCGATCACCTCGTCTCCCTTCTTGATCGATCCGACCCGTCGGATATCCAGGCGCACCGAAGCGTAGAACTTGAGCGCATTTCCCCCCGTCGTGGTCTCAGGATTGCCGAACATCACGCCGATCTTCATGCGGATTTGATTGATGAACACGACGAGCGTGTTGGAACGCTTGATGTTGGCGGTGAGCTTGCGCAGCGCCTGAGACATCAGCCGCGCCTGCAGCCCCATCTGCGGCTCGCCCATTTCGCCCTCGATCTCCGCCTTCGGCGTGAGCGCCGCGACCGAGTCGATCACGACCACGTCGACCGAACCCGAGCGCACGAGCATGTCAGCGATCTCCAGGGCTTGCTCGCCGTTGTCGGGTTGCGAGATCAGCAGGTCCTCGACTTTCAGGCCCAGCTTGCGCGCGTACTGCGGATCCAGCGCATGCTCTGCGTCGATGAACGCAGCAGTGCCACCCTGCTTCTGCATCTGCGCAATGACAGACAGCGTGAGGGTGGTCTTCCCGGAGGACTCCGGTCCGTAGATCTCGACGATCCGGCCGCGCGGGAGACCGCCGACGCCGAGGGCGATGTCCAAGCCGAGCGAGCCGGTCGATACCACCTGGATGTCTTGCGACACTTCGTGCTCGCCCAGGCGCATGATGGAGCCCTTGCCGAACTGCTTCTCGATCTGGGACAGGGCCGCCTGCAAGGCCTTGCGCTTGTTGTCATCCATGATGTCCGCGATTTCCTTTTCGATGAGCATCGTATTCTCCCATAAAGAAGGTGGATGGGCGGACGGAACCACGGCTCTCACCCGGCGGCTTTGGGACGGCCCGTTCGAGTGGCCCGGGACCGGCACCCTCCATAGAGTTTCGTATGTCGACTAGCTCGCCCGATGAGCCTGCAGGATTTTGATCAAGCCCTCGAGCGCTGCAATCACCGTCTGTCGGCGCACAGCTTCCCGATCCCCCGGGAAATAATGCGTCGCAGAGATGGACATCCCGCCGCGCGCGCCCCAGGCCAGACAGACCATACCAACGGGCTTCGCCGCGGTGCCCCCACTCGGCCCCGCCACACCCGAGACCGCCAGCGCGACGTCACCAGGACTGTGCGCCAGCGCACCCGCCACCATCTCGCCCACCGTCTCCTCGGAAACGGCGCCGTATCGTTCCAGGGTGGCGCCCTGGACGCCGAGCATTTCCTGCTTTGCCCGGTTGGTATAAGTGATGAACCCGCGCTCGAACCATCCCGAACTGCCGGGTACCATCGTCACCGCTTCTGCGACCCAGCCTCCGGTGCACGATTCCGCCGTAACCAGCATTCGGGCGCTCGCCTGCAGATTCGAGCCGACTTCGCGTGCCAGCTCATACAGTTCCGAGTCCAAATCAGGCTCCAAACGCCGCTGTGAGCAATTTCAAGAGGGTAAGGCAGACGAGGGTGAAGCACGCTGCCACCAAGTCGTCGGCCATGACGCCAAACCCGCCGCTGAATTTTGTTTCGACATAGCGGATGGGGCCGGGCTTGACGATATCGAAAAAACGGAACAAGGCGAAAGCGCCGGCCTGCCAGAACGGGCTCTGCGGCGTGAAAAACAGCACGAAGAGAAACGCCACCACCTCGTCCCATACCATCGCCTTGTGGTCTTGGACTCCGAGATCCCGGCCGGTGCGGTCACAGACCCAGACGCCGCCCGCGTACATGATTCCCAGCACGATCAGCAAGCCGACTGGATCCAGATACG
>Ga0335080_10009511_pt1 | contig 10160 bp, 9 predicted proteins | sample Lox_Sample_34_FD_206720 | JGI IMG/M metagenome (GOLD analysis project Ga0335080, IMG submission 206720) | Soil microbial communities from Loxahatchee National Wildlife Refuge, Florida, United States - Lox_Sample_3.4 | ecosystem: Environmental > Terrestrial > Soil > Wetlands | place: USA: Florida... | reverse complement strand
GTCAGGATGGTTGTGGCGCCAGGTCCAGTATTCTTTTTTCTCGTTATCATTCAGCTTCTTGAAGTCGCGGTGCGGATCGCGGTGGGTCTCTGTGGTCCACTGGTTGTAGTAGACGACTTCGTGGTCGTCCCAGTGGTGATAGTCGTGGTAGTAGGGGTCGTACACACCCCGACGGTGCTCAGCGCAGCCCGTGGTCACGAGCGGCACGATGAGAGAAACCGCCAGCAAAAGCGAACCCAGGGTCAGATGTTCACGGCGCATGCGGTTGATCCTCCTTGGCTGCGTCAGCGATCAATTCACATATGTTGCGTAATTGAGCGATCCCGTTGCCCCAAGAAAATCTCCCGAGCGGTAAACTTTGGCAGTGCCACTAGAATAAATTGGTGCAGGCAACCGATACAAGCGCCTACCGCGGACGATTGGCGCCCTCGCCGACGGGACTGCTGCATCTGGGCCACGCCAACACATTCTGGATGGCTGCGCGGCGGGCGGCGCAGCATGAGGGAACGCTGGTCCTGCGCAACGAAGACCTCGACCCCCAGCGCTGCCGTGAAGAGTTTGCGCAAGCCATGCTGGAAGATCTGCGCTGGCTGGGCATTACGTGGACCGAGGGGCCGGACTGCGGCGGACCGTACGTTCCCTACTCGCAGAGCAAGCGACGGCCATTTCACCTGGCCGCCTGGCGGCACCTGCGCGATGGCGGATTCATCTATCCCTGCACGTGTTCGCGGAAAGACCTGGCCGAGGCGGCTACGGCTCCGCATGATTCCGATGATGAACCCATCTATCCGGGGCGGTGCCGTGCCCGGCAGGATGCCTTGCAGTTTGCCGAACCCGCGGGCGTGAACTGGCGTTTTCGCGTGCCGGACAATGAAAGAGTCGACTTCACCGATCTTCATCTCGGGCCGCAGGAATTTGTGGGCGGGCGGGATTTCGGAGACTTCGTAGTGTGGCGGCGCGATGATGTTCCGGCTTACCAATTGGCGGTGGTGTCCGATGACGCTGCGATGCGCATCACTGAGGTGGTGCGCGGCGCGGACCTGCTGAAATCGACGGCGCGGCAACTTCTGCTATTCCGGGCGCTGGGGTTGAACAGTCCCGAGTTCTACCACTGCGATCTCTTGCGCGACGAGAGGGGCGCTCGTCTGGCGAAACGGCACGATGCGCTCAGCATCCGGCGCATGCGCGAAAGCGGGATGAAGCCGGAGGAAGTGCGCAGCCGCCTGCCTGCCTTCGCACTGGAGAAATAGCCGCGTGCAGCGCTAGCGTCCCGCCGGACCGGGCCCAGTTGCGTGGATCTGGCACTGCATTTATAGTCGGCGTGCGATTCTGGAGAGGTTTTATGAAACATCTGCTGAACTGGGCTTTGAGCGCGCTGGCGCTGTGGGTGGTGTCACACCTGATTCCGGGATTTCATGTGAGCGGATGGGTCGCGGCGCTAATTGCCGCGCTCGTGATCGGCTTTGTGAATGCCACGCTCGGGGTTTTCCTGAAGATCGTAACCTTCCCGTTGACGGTCCTCACGCTGGGCCTGTTCTGGCTCATCATTAACGCGGGGATGATCGAACTGGCGTCGGCGATTGTTCCGGGGTTTCACGTGGATACTTTCGGCGCGGCGTTCTGGGGCGCCATCGTTTTGAGCCTGGTCAACATGCTGTTTCGCTGGCTCGCGGGGACGGATCGAGCGCAGAGCTAAAGGACGCTCGCCTTCGCCTGGCGGCCGCAAGCCACCCGGAAACCATAATCCGCGTACTGAAATTCGGGAGGAATGCTGGAGCGGGCGGCGCAGCGCGACACTTTAATGTGATGGCGCCAGGAGCCTCCACGGGAGGCGCGGCGGGTGCCGGTTTCCGGGCCGCGCGGATTGCGTTCCGGCGAAATCGTGTAGTAATCCGCCGCGTACCAGTCACTGCACCACTCATGCACGTTCTGGCAAACATCGTAGAGTCCGAATGCATTGGGTGCGAAGCAGCCAACCGGCTCCGGGCCTTTCTGCCAGCGATCGGCGTAGTCAGGCAGAGATTGCGGCGGTGCGTCACTCCACGGGAAGAGTTGGCCGTCTAAGCCGCCCCGCGCAGCTCGTTCCCACTCCGCTTCGGTCGGCAGGCGATAGCCTCGGCCGGTGCTGGCGCTGAGCCAGTCGCAGTATTTCTCCGCTTCGAACCACGACACCGCGACCACAGGCTGCTGGGGATGATTGAGGTTGGGGTCATCCCAGAATGGCGGCGGTTTTACGCCGGTTGCGCGGAGGAAGCCAGCGTAGTCAGCGTTGGTGACCTGACAGGCCCCGAGGCGGAACGCGTCGACCCACACGCGATGCACGGGACGCTCGTTATCCTGCCCGGCTTCCGAGCCCATTCCGAACCAGCCTTCAGGAATCGATACGAGTTGCGGCTCAAGCGAAGTCGTGGGCGGGGAAGAAGAACCGCTGGGCTGGACGGCCATCAATCAGAATTGTCTCACGCACGATGCTCGGCGAGTTGAGTGCGCAACTTGTGCGTGGCGCGGAAAAGCGTGTTCTTGATGGTGCCTTCGGTGGTGTTCAAAATCCCGGCCACGGTGCGTAGCCGCATGCCGTGGTAATGGCGCAACTCAAAGACCATGCGTTCGCGGGGAGAAAGCCGGCCCAGGGCGCGGACGATGGTCCGCCGCAGCTCGCGTCCATCCAGGCTTCGCTCCGGACTGGCGCTCGGCCTTTGGTCGGGGACACGATCGAGAACATCTTCCTCCTCGCCATCCGGTGAAAGAGTAGTGGTCAGATCGCGGGCGCGGGAATATTTTTTGCGCAAGTGATCGAGGCAAAGATTGGTCACGATGCGATAGATCCAGGTATAGAACGAGCACTCGAAGCGAAAACGGGCCAGGTTGACATAGGCGCGGAGAAACGCCTCCTGGTAAATATCCTGCCCGTCTTCCGGTGAACCGGTGAGATGGACCGCAAGGCGTAGAACCGCGCGGTCGTACAAGCGCACCAGTTCCTCGAACGCGGCGGTATTGCCCTCTTGCGCGGAGCGAATCAGGCGGGCATCGTCCACGCGAGGCGAGCGGCTTTCGGCCGGGCGCGGGGTGGATGGAACGAACTCAAGTCCCATGCCTGCGATGCGAATTTTCTCCGAATCCGACATGATCATTTCTCAGCAGTCCGTCCGTTCCAGTTCGCGGCGCAGCACGATCAGCGCCATGTCGTCCTCGCGCGGGTAGCCTGCGGCAAAGTCCTCGGCAGCTCCGAGCACGGAGAAAAGCAGGGCGTTCGCCGAAGCAGCGTGGGACAGGCGCGCGGCGGCCTCCAGCCGCTCCACACCGAAATCCGCACCAGATGGATTGCGGCATTCCGCAACTCCATCGGAGTAGCCCAGCAATGTGTCCCCCGGCTGCAGCGTGACTCTCCCGCTGACGTAAGGAGCGTCATCCACCACCCCCAGCAACGGGCCGCCTTCACTCAAGCCTTCAAGTTCTCCGCCCTCGCGAAGCAACAAAGCGGCAGGATGACCGGCGTTGCTGTAGGTAACTTCGCCGCTATTCACCTCGAGGCGAGCCAGGAACAATGTGGTCAGCGGAGCTTCCGGGCTGGTGTGCAATAAATCTTGGTTGATCGCACACAGCGCGGCGGCCGGATCTCCGGAAACGCCGACCTGCGAGCGCAGCATGCTTACAATGTGGGCAAACCACATCCCCGCGTAAAGTCCTTTGCCTGCGATATCGCCGATGGCAAAGACCAGGTCGCTGCCTAAATCGAAGACGCTGATGAAGTCGCCGGAAACGTGCCGCACGGGAAAAATCTCGCGGGCAAGTTCGAAAGATGCGCGCCGCACATGGCGTGGACCGCAGAGTTTCCTCTGGACCTGCGCCGCCTCAAACATCGCGCCCCGCAGCCCATCGTGTTCCCGGCGCAGGGCCGCGAGCTGCTCCTCAAGCGCGCGATTGCGCTGAGCCAGCCCGGTAAGACCGTCCGTTTCCGCCTGACGGGGCGACGATTCCGCACGATGGCTCCATCTTTCCGTCTGGCGCCGGTGCCGAATTGGCAGAGCATTCTGCAATGATCTCTCCCACGAAAGCCGGTTGAATCATCCGACGAATTTGTAGCCCGTGCCGTGCACGGTAAGAATGAATCGCGGTTCTTCGGGCCTGGGTTCTACTTTTTGCCGCAGCCGAACGATGTGCGCGTCCACTGTGCGTGTAGTGGGGAAACGATCGTAGCCCCACACTTCTTCCAGCAAGCGGTCGCGGCTGAGAGTTTCGCCAGGATGACAGACGAAATACTTCAGCAGATCGAATTCCTTGGAAGAAAATTCCATGGACTTGCCCTTGCGCGACACCTGACAACTACGAAGATTCACTTCCACGTCGCCGAAGGAATAGCTCTCCTGCTCTTTGGGCACCACGCGGGCTCGCCGCAGGACAGCTTTGACTCGCGCCAGAAGCTCACGGATGGAAAACGGTTTGGTGACGTAATCGTCAGCGCCCAGCTCCAAGCCAACCACCTTGTCGACTTCCTGGCCGCGCGCCGTGAGCATAATGACCGGCAGAGACGGCCGTTTGGCCTTCAGGTTCTTGCAGACGTCCAGGCCGCTCATGCGGGGCATCATGACGTCGAGGATCACCAGGTCGGGAGCCTCGTTCAGAGCGCGCTCCAGGCCGGCAACACCATCGGGGGCAGTGATGACTTCGTATCCGTCAAACTCGAAGTTGTCACGCAACCCCGCCACCATGTTGGGTTCGTCTTCGACGATCAGGATCCTGGTCATGGTTCTCGCGTCTCCAACTTCCGAGTCGTGCACAGCCAGACTACTTAAGTCTTTGGTGGAACCGAACCGCCGTTTACTGGGAGAGTGATAGTGAACCGGCTGCCGCGGCCGGGCGCGCTCTCCACAGCCACATCGCCTCCGTGAGCTTGTGCAATGTGGCGCACCAGAGAAAGCCCCAGTCCGCTTCCTTTCGTGTTGTGCACCAGCGGATCGCCCACGCGATAGAACTTCTCGAAAATTTTCTCCTGCTCCGGTTGGGGAATGCCGATTCCGTGGTCCACCACTTCCAGCTTCACCGAGCCGTTGTCGCGAAAAAGATTTACACCGATGAATTTCCTGTCCTGCGAATATTTCAGGGAATTGTTGACCAGGTTCAACAACGAACGGGCCATGGCTTCTCGGTCGACGCGGAGGGGAGGAACGTCCCCGATTTTCTCTTCGTAGGTGAACCCGCTCTGTTCGATCTGGTAGCGGTAGGATTCGAGGGTGTTGTGCACCAGTTCGCGGAGATCAGTTTCGCGGAAATCATATTCTTTGCGGCCAGCCTCGATCCGCGAAAAATCGAGGATGTTGTTGATCAGCGCGGTCAACCGCTCGCTCTCCTTACGGATGATCCCGTAATACTCCTGCGTCTTATCCGGGCTGGTGATTCGACCCAGTTCGAGCGTTTCGGCGTAGAGACGAATCAAGGAGAGCGGCGTGCGCAATTCGTGCGAGACGTTGGACACAAAATCGGACTTCAGCCGCGCCAGCGCCATCTCCTTGGCCACGTTGCGATGCGTCAGGATGAGTCCGCCCGCAAGCAGCACCGAGAGCGCTCCCAGGATCAGAAAGCTGGTAATGGCGAAGCGATGGCCAATGGCGTCTAAGGTGGTGCCGTGCAGTTTGATGGCCAGCGTGAGTCCGGGGAAAACGGTCTCCATGTTGCGTTCTACTTCGGGCACGCCGCTGTCCCACCCCGTCGAGGCGGCCAAAGGCGTGGATTCAGCGCGGGGATGAACCATGATCGCAGCCGGGTTTTTCTCGCTCTGCGCTTCCGCTACGTTGCGATTGATGACGTCATTCAGCACTTCCGGAAAGAAGCGGTCGCGCAGGTACTCGGCATCGAAAACGATTCCGTTGACGGTGGTCTTGCCCTTGGCATCCGCCTTGAGAAACATGGCTGCGGACTGATAGGCATGCCAGTCGCCGCGTGGCGCCCAGTTGTAGAAGGCGTAATAAGGCGTCCCCTTCTTTTCCATCTTTCCCATCTTTTCCGCCATCTCTTTGTATTCCGTCTTCATCCAGCGGTCCATCATGCCGGAGAAATCGGCGCCTTCGGCGCGGAAGTCCTTATCGCTGTCGAGGCGATGAGACTGGGAACGAAATACCAGACCCTGGTCCGGGTCGTAAACAAATACGTGGGCTATGTAGGGGTGAGCGGCGAGAATGCGATCCAGGGTTTCCTCGCAGGTTTCGCCAGGCGGAGGAAAATCGGTGCGCGCGTCGTCCAACAACTCATACGCCCGGTGGTTAATCTGCTTTTCTGAGATGGCGAGCACCTGGCTGAAATCGCGCTCAAACGCAGCTTCCACGGCACGGTCTCGCCGAATGTGATTCACATGCCAGACGCTGAGCAAGACGAGCGCCGCGGCCGGCAACACGACCGCCAGTTCGAGAGTTCGACTCAACCGGGCTCGCTCGTTCCAAGGTTTGCGTGGCATATTGCGCCTGGCTGACCCGGGTCTATAGCGGATCAGCCTCGGGAAACATAGTCCGTTGAGAGCGGGCGGGTGTCAATCAGCCGTAAAAATACGTAAAAAGTTGTGAACTGGTTGATTGTGATGGTACTTCACTTTGCGGGGGATCACGGTTTACGGCGCGGCTGAAGCCGTGCCCTTTCAAACCTCGACACTCTAGCGCAGTCCGCGCTAGGGGAGCCTGAAGTCAACCGTGACCAGGGTCTGGGCTTCTACCGGGCGGCCATTCAGCAAGTAGGGCTGATAGCGCCACTGCTTTACAGCCTGATACGCCGCCTGCCCCAGCAGGAAAGAGCCCCGAATCAATTTGAGTTCGCGTATGGTGCCATCGCGGGCGATCCAGGCTTGCAGCACTACCGGGCCCTGCATGCCGGCGCGCATTGCCTGATCGGGGTAGCTGGGCTGAACTTTCTCGAGCAACAGCTTCTGGGCGAGCTCCTCGGGCAGGCTCACCGGTTCCAAAGAGGCCAGCAACGACGGGCCAATCTTGGTTGCAACGGTCCGCGGGTCGATCGCGTGTAGCGGGTTTCTTAAGCTTTCGGGGATTCGCGACTGGGTGGAAACCGGGACCAGTGACGCTTGCTGGGTCTCAGCTTCCGGAGCGACCGGCTGCGGATTCGCCTCTGCCGCAGTCTCATCCTGCTTGGGCACCGGTGCGGCGCTGGCTGGAGCGGAGCGGCGGTGCGCTTGAGCGCGGTAATTCAAAGGCCAGGAATCGGATTGCGCCTCGATCACGGTTGGGGAAGTCCCGCTTTCCTGATCGGAGGTGTGAAACCAGGCCTGCGTGCGCTCCAGCGCCCGGCCACAGATCCCCGCCACGGAAGCCGCCACCGACTCGCTTCTGAGTGGTTCGCTGAAGACGTAGCCGACCGACAGAAACACTATCGCCAGAGCGCTTAGACGCAGCCATGGGCGGGGCCGCGGGGGCGAAGGCTTCTTGCTGGGCGCCGGCTCTGCCCGAAACAAGCTCTGAACGTGAGAGCCAAAGGGGACGTCGGATACGGCAAAACCCGGGACGATGGACAATTTCTCTGTCCGAGGCTTGGGTTGAGGGAGTGGGGAGGGCTGCACCGGGCGAGACGGAGGAGGCTGAGAAATCGTGACTTCTTGACTCTTCGTCTTCTCGCTCGATGGCCAGGAGCGAGGCGTGGCATCTGGAGCGGTGAATCCCAGCTTGGGCAGCCAGGTCTTCATGTGCGCCAGGAATTCGTCACAGGTCAGGAGGGCGTATTTGGCCTCCTCCGTCGTGATCGGTTTGGTCAACTGCAAATGGGCGCGAGCCGGTAAGGTCACGACGCTTCCGGGACTGCTGATGGCCAGGGTGAAGGCCGCCCGGTTGGCCCGCAATTCGTGGGTCGTTTTCAGTAGGAATACGGCTTCGGGACCCTCGTCACAATCACAGACAATCACTTCGTAGCTGTGGCCGGTCAGCTTTTCGACCGCGCCAAAGATCTCTGGGCATAGCTCAACTTCCAGTTCGAGTTCCCGGAGCGCTTGAGCCAGAGCGCGCGACGTCTCCTCGTCGGAGGAGAACAAGAGAGACAACGGCGACATGCACTAGAGGCTAGTTTCCGGGACACGTCCCGGCAAGTTACGAACAACCCCTGCTGATTTCGAACATCGGGCCAGGTAACTTCGGAGATGTTACTTGGCCGTTTGGACATGAGCCGCCGCGACTCATGCTCCCATGGTAAGCACCACCCGGAAGCGCGCTTTTCCACTTATCATTTGATCGTAGGCCTCAGAAACTTTGGCCAGAGGGTAGCGTTCAATCATCGGCCGCACTCCGGTCAGCGCGCTGAATCGCAGCGTGTCCTCCCAATCCATCGCCGATCCCGAGGGCCAGCCCAGGATTCGCTTGCGACCGAAGATGAGTTGCAAAGGCGAGATGGCGAGCGGGTCTGCCCCGGCTCCTACGATCAGCATAGTGCCGTCCGGCGCTACGCCATCCATCAAAGCCGCGATTCCCTTCGAATCGGAGGCCGTGGATAAAATCACGTTTGCGCCTCCCAGTTTTTGCAAAGCTTTCGCGGGATCACCGGCGTCGACGTCGATGTAGTCATGGGCTCCCAGCTTCTTGGCGAGCGCTTCTTTATCTCCACCGCGTCCGATTGCGACGGTGTGAAATCCCATTTGCCGGGCATATTGGACGCCCAGGTGTCCCAGACCCCCAATGCCCTGGATGGCGACTACTTCTCCCGCCGTCGCTCCCGAATGGCGGAGCGCATTAAAGACCGTGATGCCCGCGCAAAACAGCGGGGCGGCTTCATCGGCCGGTAATTCGTCGGGAATCGCTCCCACCGCTTCGGCGCGCGCCAGCATGTATTCCGCGTAGCCGCCATCAAAGCTGATGCCGGTAATTTTTTCAAACTGGCAGAGAATGAAGTTGCCGCGCCGGCACTGATCGCACTTAAAACAGTGTCCGCCATGCCAACCCACGCCTACGCGCTGGCCCGGCTTCCATTGAGTCACGTCCGGCCCGACGGCGTCGACGCGGCCCGCGATCTCATGCCCGGTAACCCGCGGATATTGGATTCCTGGGAGCAGTCCATCTTTGACTACGGAGTCGCTGTGGCAAACGCCACAAACTTCCACCTTGATCCGGACTTGCCCGGGACCGGGCTCAGGAATAGGGCGGTCAACCAGTTCGAAATTACCACCAAGTTTGCTGATTTGAGCGGCTCGCATAGAGGTCTCCATTCAGGACGATGGGAAAGCAGACTGCTAGTTTGGGTAGCCCGTGAAACAGTGTAGATGAGGAATACGACGTTTTGGGTGCAGGTAGACGCGATTTCCGCGTGTCCCCCCGGGTTTGACCGAATCGCGACCCGAAAAAACTATGCTCTTACTTGCCCGCTGCCAATGACCTCATATTTGGTTGAGGTCAACTCGGTAAGGGCAAACGGGCCGCGGCAGTGAAGTTTTTGCGTGCTGATACCCATCTCTGCCCCGAAACCGAACTCGCCGCCATCGGTAAAGCGGGTGGAAGCATTCCAATAAACGGCCGCAGAATCCACCAGGCGCAGGAACCGGCGGGCATTGGCCTCGTCCCGGGTCACGATCGCCTCGGAATTCCTGGTGGAATGGCGGTTGATGTGGGCGATGGCCTGGTCCAAGTCGGCTACTAATGCGATGGCGATGCAAAGCCGCAGGTATTCTTCGTCCCAATCCGGGGGCTCAGCGGGGTGGACGTTCAAACCTGGCGCATAGTGTCGAGTCTGCTCATCGCCGCGCACTTCTACTCCATGCTCGAGCAATAGCTTTACAATTCGCGGAATGTAGTTCGCGGCGATCCTCTGGTGCACCAGCAGCTTTTCAGCGGCGTTGCAAACCGAGGGGCGTTGGGTTTTGGCGTTGATCACAATGCGGTCGGCCATTTCTAGGTCAGCGGATTCGTCGACGAAAATGTGGCAGTTGCCGGCGCCGGTTTCAATCACGGGCACGGTGGCGTTTTCTGCCACATAGGAAATCAACTCGGGGCCGCCGCGCGGGATCAGCACGTCGATGAACCCTCGCGCTTTTATGAGCTCGTGAACCGATTCGCGCGTGCTCGAATCCAGCAACTCGATCGCACCTTCGGGCACGCCCGGTACTCCGCTGAGGATATCCACCAGGCATTGATTGCTGTGCGCTGCTTCTCTGCCTCCCCGCAGGACGATGGCATTGCCGGTTTTCA
>Ga0335080_10009510_pt1 | contig 10160 bp, 11 predicted proteins | sample Lox_Sample_34_FD_206720 | JGI IMG/M metagenome (GOLD analysis project Ga0335080, IMG submission 206720) | Soil microbial communities from Loxahatchee National Wildlife Refuge, Florida, United States - Lox_Sample_3.4 | ecosystem: Environmental > Terrestrial > Soil > Wetlands | place: USA... | reverse complement strand
ATAACAGATGGTGGCGACCAGATAAAGGGTCAGCGTGCTGTAAAAAAGGATGGTATTCATTCTTCTTCCTTTTCCCCAATCCCGAGTTCGGCCAGGGAAAAACCCGGACCGCAAATCTTGAGGAGCAGTTGGTCTATATCGGAGGTAGAGCCGCTTTTGAGGAGAGACGGCAGGTCCTGATCGACAAGTGCGCGTAAAATCCTTTTATTATATGAACTGGGACACTTTCCCGTCAACAGCTTTTCACGCACCTTGCCCAGAATTTTAATTAGCTCCGCGAATTCCCGACCATACATCCTGCCCAGTTCGCGGCGGATCTTGGCTGCCAGTGCGGGCGACTTGCCTCCGGTGGAGATGGCTATCTGCAGATCGCCCCTGCTAAGCAGCGCCGGTGATATGAATTCGCTCAGGTCGGGTCCGTCGGCGATATCGGCCAGTATGCCGCTCTCTTTCGCCTCCTCCGCAACGGCCCTGTTGACCTCGCTACAGTCCGTGGCGGCGAAGACAAGCAGTGCGCCGCTCAAGTCTCCTCTGGCATAGTTGCGCGCAATATGGGTCACGTCCCCTCTATTCACACACTTCATGAGGGTCTCCGTGAGAGCTGGCGCAACTACCGTCACATGGGCGCCGGCAGCAAGGAGTGAAAGGCATTTACGGCCGGCGACCGCGCCGCCGCCGACAATGACGACCGGTTTACCGCGGATATCGAGATTAACTGGAAAGTAGCGCATAATTTATCTCTATATAATCACTCACTTGACCAATAGTGTCAACAGGTATAACCTCGTTTTTCTTTTCGTTGCTAACGTCGTACGGATTTTCATTAGTTTTTTACTCCTTGATTATTTTCGGTATATAGGCTATTAATTATGATGATACCGTGCTATTTCATATGCCCAAAAGGAGATAACTTAAATGGCCAGTGAAAAGGTTTTGACGTTCATCGATTCCAATTTCGATACGGACGTCCTCAAGTCGGATATACCGGTTCTGGTCGATTTCTGGGCTACCTGGTGCGCGCCATGCAAAGCCATCGCCCCGATAATCGATGCCATAGCCGAGGAGTACGAGGGAAAGGTCAAGGTCGGCAAGGTCAATGTTGACGATAATCCGGACACTCCGGGCAAGTACGGTGTCCGCGGCATTCCCACCGTCATCCTGTTCAAGGATGGTGCGGTTGTGGACCAAGTGGTAGGCGCAGTACCCAAAACGCAGCTGGAAGCACTGATCAAGAAGGCGCTCTGATTGAAAGTATCGTTTTTAAATAGAAACAATTTGTTTGCAAAGGGCATTTTGCTGGCCCTTTTTCTCCTTGTTATTCCTGTGGCGGCCTTTGCCATCCCCCAGAAAGGCCAGCCGGCTCCCCCCTTCAAGGTTACCACAACCTCCGGCCAGCAACTGACCCTCGCAAGCTACAAGGGGAATGTACTTATCCTCGATTTTTTCGCCAGCTGGTGCCAGCCCTGCAAGAGGTCAATCCCTCACATGATCGATCTCAATCGTAAATACGGGAAGCAGGGGCTGCAGATACTGGGGCTCAGCCTCGATGAGGACAAGGACGACCTGGTAGATTTTATCACGCCGATGAAATTTAACTATCCGGCTGCTCTGGCCAATGAGGATCTGCAGATCGAGTACGGTCTCCGCTCTATCCCGACATTTTTCATTATCGACAAAAAAGGTATAATCGTCGAGAAATACATGGGCCTTACCGATGAGGTTAAGAAAAACGTCGAAATAACCATCAAGCGATTGCTTGCCGAGTAAATCGGCGATATCCAGCCAACAATGAAGCGGCGCCAATCGGTGCCGCTTTTTTTGTGTCATGGCTTCGCTAAAATTCCATCTGCGATGTTACATCCATCCCACAACCAGCGTAAAAACCCCAGTTGCAATGGCAACAGCCAGGCCCAGGGGGATGGTCCTGGCCAGGATTTCCCCCTCGCGTCCCCCGGCGTTGCAGAGGGATGCGGCAAGGGCGATCTTGAAAGGGCTAGACACACTGCCGATGCTGGCCCCGACCGTGAGGGCGGAAGCGAGCAGCGACGCGGACACGCCTGTCAACTGCGCCGCCTGGAGCTGCAACTTGCCGAAAAGCATGAGCGAGGCCATGCCGTAGCCGGTCAGGAAAGTGCCGATCCAGCCGAGCAGAGGGGCAAACAGGGGATAACATCGTCCCGTGCAGTCTATGAGCCCTCCGGCCAGGCAAAGTGCGATATTGTCGCCGGAGACAACACTGCCGAACCCCGGAACATAACCCGAATATGCAATGACCTGACCCATGGCGCCAAAGAGGGCAATGGCGGTAACAGCGCCCGAAGCCCGGCGGCTCACCCCGAGCAAAAACCGCCCCAGCTTGTCGCTTCCCGAAGCGTGCAGCCGCCAGGCGAGTAAAAACGCAAGGAAGAGATAGGTGTAGGCGTCGTAAAACGGGCGGATGCTGATCACATGACCGGGTATGATTTGCATGGTCAGGATCCAGTTGTCCCGGCAGATATGCCGCAGAGGAGGGCAGAGATTTACCAGGGCCAGTGAGGCGAAGATCAGGAAAAACGGGGCGATGTCCATGGCGAGTCCCGATTGGTAACGGGGCATGCTGCGCGTCAGCAGGTAGAAGAAGGCAATGACGACGATGCCTGCCAGCATGCCGGCGATTGAGACGGCGCCGAGGCGGGCGGCAAGCCAGGTTGCCGAGGCGGCCAGAACCCCCGTGGCGGTTATGGCCGGGATATTGTCGCGGAACCCGTCCGAAACGCGGACGATCCAGGGGACTGAAAAGGCAAAAAGCATGGTGGGAACAAACGAGAGCAAACCCAGGTCCCATGCCAGGGAGTGGACCGGAATAGCGGTCACCGCCGCCAGCAAGGTGACGATCACACCTGCCAGGGACAGCTGCATCAGCCCCGAATAGCCGATAATGCTCAAGACAACCGAAGCGGATGGCCCTATGCCGACAGCGAAGAGCATCGGCGCGGCCACCGGTTCGGCGATTATACCGGCCCCCTCGAGGAAATTGCCGACCCCGAAGGAGAGGAGCATGGCATGGCCTACCCGGCCCAGTCTGCCGGCGCCGTCGAGCCAGCCTGCCAGTCTCTGGAGAGAGCCCTTGCCGATAAGCAACTGGGAAAGCAGTATTCCGAAATACACCACCAGAAGGAGCGGCACGGTGGTCAGCACTCCGTCCAAGGCGGCAGTGGCTATTACGGATAAAGATGTGCGGAAGCATGTGAAAGACAGGACGGCGGTATAGATGAACCCGTATATGGACAGCTTCAGGGCGCCGGTGCGAAAAAAGACCGCCATGATGAAGATGAGGATTATCGGTGTCCAGGAGAGGAAAAAATTCAGCTTGAGCATGAGGGAAGACGGTAATTCCCGGAAAAGTGCTTTCAGGTTTGTTTCGGGCACTCTAACACAGATAAACGTTTGACGACAATCAAATAAGAGCTTGTTCGCAAATAACGTTACGAGAGATCGCGCCCGGATTTATGCCAGATTTGGCCGGGCTGATTGAGCAAGACCGCAGGCGTAGCCAGAGCTACGTCGAGGATTTTGCGATTGAAGGCCGGTCAAAGATGGCGTGACCTGTCCGCCGTACAACTTTGGCAGGCGGGAGACGGGATGCGAGCCTTCAGATGCTGATCCGGACGATCATCCCTTTTATACTTGCCATTTTGCTGGCGATACGGATACGGTCATGCTGGTCCTGCATGACGAGATTGAGTAATTCATCCGCCGCCCTGTCGATGACCATGATAATCTCATGGGCCCAGGTTGGTCGATTTGACGGTTTTTTTTCGAGCCGGTAGGCGACCGAAATTGCCTTTTTCGCGAATCTGCCCATGGCCTCGCGAAACGCCCGATAGTTCATGATGGTGGGGCGGTTCTCAAAGAGATCTCCCACATCCTGCAGCTCTTCCCTGAGGTCATCCAGCTCCAGCCTGTCGACATCCAGGATTTTTTCCTCCTGCCTGGTCAACTCCCTGGAGAATACGGTCGGCCCGCTGTTTCTGATGACGATGATCCTGTTGTTTCCGGGCTCGAATCTTGTCCGGCCGCTCTCGGATATTCGCATAAAAGACCCCTCTGGAAGAAAGATGGACAGTTTATTTATCTATTCGGCACCCCTGGAAAAAACCTTAGCATATTCCCGCATTCCACTTGACGGACGAACCGCACAGGCTATTGATTTTGCGGAGATGCTGAGCAATAATGGGATGGCGCCGCACACGGCTTCGCAAAAAGTCCATCTGCGAAGTTCAAGTCCAAGCCTTGCATCTGGAGCTTTTTGCTTTGCCATAGCGATGAAGAGAATTCACGAGGCCATCAAGGGTAATAGTCAAAGGAAACGCGCGGAATGGGACTGATCAAGACTTTACGCAGAAAGCGCCTGCAAGGGCAGCCCCTCTCTTCTGCCCGGGAGGAAATACTGGCGTGCATCCCCCTTTACAGGCGCCTACCGGAGCAGGACCGGCGGGAGCTCAAAGGCCTGATCCAGGTGTTTCTCGCTGAAAAGAGCTTCGAGGGGTGCGGCGGTTTTGCCATGACCGAGGAAGCCAGGGTGACTGTCGCGGTCCAGGCCTGTGTGCTCCTGCTGCACAGGGATACCGGTTTTTTCCCGTGACTCTCTTCCATCATTATCTATCCGGATGAATATATCGCCCCGTTCAGCGAAACTGATGACAGCGGTGTGGTGACCGAATGGACTGACCGCCTCTCCGGGGAATCGTCCCGGACGGGATCTGTCGTCCTTTCCTGGAAAGACGTGACAAGGGAGGGGTTGGACCTGCACGAAGCCTACAATGTAATCCTCCACGAGTTCGCCCATCAACTGGATGCCGATGACGGCATAACCGCGGAAACGACCGTTGCTGCCGGCGATCCCCGGGTCGGAACCCTGCTCCACAGCCTGAAAGAGGGTCATCGCCGTCTCAGGCGCGACCTGGCGCGTGGCCGGGCAACCGTGCTCGACCCTTACGGCGAGGAAAGCCTCGAAGAGTTTTTCGCCGTGGCTGCCGAATCGTTTTTTGAAAGGCCGAAGGCGCTCAAGGATTGGGACAGTGGGCTGTTTGCGGAGCTGGTTGCCTATTTCCGGCAAAATCCCTCTGAATGGGGGAATGAAGAGCAACTGAAAAACTGTTAATCTTGTTGACACCGCACTGCGGAAGGTGTATTGAACCTGCATTACTCGCATTCCGCCTTCAAGACATCTTTCCCTGTCCTTCAATCGTGAAATCCTCAACGTAGCTTAAGCTACGCCTGCGGTTTCACTCAATCAGGCCAGGAAAATCTGTCCCGAATCCGGACGCAATACCTGAACAAGGTTATTAAAAATAAGTTCTTAATCTCGGTTTAACCGGCTTCCTTCATGCCGGGAGAAACGCTCCCCATGATCAGGTCCCTATACAGAAATATTTCCATGATCGCCCTGCCCGCGGCAATTCTGACGGGGGCCGCACTGGCGCTGCCCCGTCTGGCCGATATACGGCCCCCGTGGCAGGAACTGCTCCCCTATCTCCCCCTGCTGACTATCTTCCTGGGGTTGCTGTTGAGCTTTCATTTCCGCCGTGGCCGTGTTTTTCTGGTCCTTGTCATTCTGGCTGCCTTTTACTGGGCCGCCCGCTCCGGTATTCCGGCGGGCAGGCCCGACCCGTCCGCCGGCCTCGTCTTCCGGCTTATGGGCCTTGTTTTCCCGGCCAACATCGTCCTTTTCAGCTTCATGCGCGAGCGAGGGGTGCTGACCACCGCAGGCCGCATGCGGCTGGGATTTCTCATTCTCCAATCGCTATTGATCGTCTGGCTGGTGGGGCGCTATCAGGGAGGCATTGCGGATATCCTGACCGGCGGGTTTGCCCTGATCCAGCTCCCCGCCGGCGGCACCCTCCCCCTTCCGGCCTTCATATTGTTCGTGCTTGCCTCGATTATTACGACAGTACGCCTGGCCAGGCGTGAGACCCCGGTTGACAGTGCCTTCCTTGCCGCACTGCTGGCCGTGGCCGTTGTCTGTGCATGGCCGGCGACAACAAACCTGCCGGAAGTGTTTATCGCGGCGGCCGCCCTGGCCCTTGCCCTGGGAGTGCTGCAGGACTCCCATAACATGGCTTTTCGCGATGATCTGACCAACCTTCCGTCGCGGCGCGCCCTAAACGAGCAGCTCATGGATCTGGGACGGCGTTATGTCATCGCCATGCTTGACGTGGACCATTTCAAGAGCTTCAACGATACGTACGGCCACGACGTGGGCGACCAGGTCCTGAAGATGGTCGCAGCCAGAATCAATGCGGTGAAAGGGGGAGGCAGGCCGTTTCGTTATGGCGGCGAGGAATTCACCGTTATCTTTCCCCGCCGTAGGCTGAATGAGGCCATGCCGTACCTGGAAGAGGTGCGCAAGTCGATTGCCGAATACCGCCTGGTGATCCGCGACAGCACAAGGCCGGAGAAGGCCACACAGGGGAGGAAAAAGCGCGGCAGTGGCGACGGGGAAACGGTTTCCGTCACCATCAGCATCGGCGTGGCCGAGAGCAGTGACCGCTTCACGCCGGTCGAGGTGATGAACGAAGCCGATCAGGCCCTGTACCGGGCCAAGCGGAAGGGAAGGAACATCACCAGCAAGTAGGCTATGCACCGCTTGCTCCGGCGTTCTAGTTTCACGGATTCACGATGAAAACAGGAGAAACAGCAATGACCTCTACCGAAGAACTGGTTAACTGGAGTTATGAGCGGAAATGCTTCAAGGCAACGGAATCATTAACCGAAAATGGCTTTGCCGCACTATATTGCCCGACTCGCCGCGAAGCACGGGACTATATCCTGGCGGAGGCCGCCGATGCCGAATCCGTGGGCTTCGGCGGCTCTCTGTCGGTGGCGGACCTGGATGTGGCGGGACCACTCAGGGAAATGGGGAAGGAACTCCTCATGCATAGCGCACCGGGGCTTTCCCCGGAAGAACGACGGGCAATCATGCGGCGGCAGCTTACCAGTGACCTTTTTCTGACCGGGACCAATGCCCTCACTCTCTCCGGCTGCCTGGTCAATATCGACGCCACCGGCAATCGGGCCGGTTCCATGTTTTTCGGTCCGAACAAGGTTATCGTCGTGGCTGGCCGCAACAAGCTTGTTGACGGCGACATCGCCGCTGCAGTGAAAAGGATCAAGGAGCACTCCGCACCCCCCAATTCCCGGCGCCTCAATTTCAAAACGCCGTGCGCGAGTACCGGCTTCTGCTGCGACTGCAAATCCCCTGACAGGATCTGCCGGATAACGACCGTCATCGACAGAAAGCCGCGTCTCACCGACCTGCGCGTGCTGGTCGTGAACGAGGAGATGGGCCTGTAATGCTCAAGGCATTACTGGACGTCGTTTTTCCTCCCCGCTGTCACGCCTGCAAGACATTTATCCCCGGTGCCGGTGATCTTCATATATGCGCGACATGCCTGGATGCATGCACGCTGATCGGCTCGCCCCTATGCAAGATCTGCGGCATCCCCTTCCGGACGGAAGGTGGCGACGACCATCTCTGCGGCGGCTGCATCACGGCGCCGCCGCGATTCACCGCGGCCCGGGCCGCGGCCCTCTTTTCTGGTCCCATGAGGGAAATGATTCACCGACTGAAATACAACCGGCGGGTCCAGCTCTGCCGCCCCCTCGGCCTTTTTGCCGGCGAGCGGCTCCTGCCATTCGCCCGGGCGGCGGCCGCAGACCTGATCATTCCCGTCCCCCTTCATGTCAAAAGACTCCGTCAGAGGACTTTCAACCAGGCCGTGCTGCTCGCGGAAGTCCTTGCCCGGCAGTGGCGCCTGCCCGTGTCCCGCGGGAACCTGCGACGCACGCGCTGGACCGAGCCGCAGATCAATCTCTCGGCGGCGGAAAGAGTCGCCAACGTCCGGGGCGCCTTCAGCGTCAGCGACCCTTCCCTGCTCTGTGGCAAGCGGATCATCCTGGTCGATGATGTCTACACCACCGGTAGTACTGTTGCCGAATGCGCCAGGATTCTGTTCAAAGCCGATGCCGCAAAGGTCTACGTCGTTACAATTGCGCGGGCTGACACGTAACAAAACAAATACGCTTTAAAAACCTTGACAAAATTTATTTGTGACTATAAGGTTACTGTTATTAATTTACTTTCAGGAGGAAGGATTATGAAAAAAGTATTATCCGCCGTGTTTATAGCCACATTCGCCGCTGGCACCGCGCTGGCCGCGCCCGCCACGGTAACGATGACGGCGAAGAACGGCAATGTCACCTTCGACCATGGGAAGCACAGCGCTTCCGGTGACTGCAAGGTCTGTCATGGCGAAGGGACCCCGGCCAAGCTGACCCTTGACAAAGCCGCCGCCCACAAGCTTTGCGTTGAGTGCCACAAGGCGAAAGGTGCGGGCCCCACTAAGTGTGGTGAATGCCACAAGAAGTAATACCAAGTTGCATCAAACGATTACGATTGCATGATTAATGAAAAAGGCCCCGGACGGGGCCTTTTCTATTTGCGGGATGAAGGCGGGGAAGAATCGAAAAATTCGGCCATTGCGGAAAATACCTCCGCTCCGCTCCCTTTGACCAGCCGGGCATCGGGAAGGGACCTCAAAAAAAAGCGCCCGTAATTTTTCGACAGGACCCGGCTGTCGAGGATCAATATCCCGCCGCGGTCTTCCCTGCTCCGAATCAGACGACCCACCCCCTGCTTGAACTTGAGCACTGCCTGGGGAATTGTGTATTCCATGAAAGGATCGAGCCCTCTGGCCGCGATGTGCTCGGCCCGAGCCTCCAGAACCGGCTCGGTGGGGACGCGGAATGGAAGCCGGGTGATTACCACCAGCTCCAGGGCTTTCCCCTGAACATCGACCCCTTCCCAGAATGAATCGGTGCCGAACAGGACCGCATTCCGCTCCTTTTTGAAGCGGGAAAGGAGGAGGTGCCGGTTGATCTCCCCCTGGCGCATGGAAGTGAGGCCGAGTCTGGTGAGCCCTCCCTGCAGACGTTCAAAGAGCCTGGCCAGCAGGTCATAGGAGGTAAAGAGGACAAAGGCCCGCCCCATGGAAATGGCCAGACCCTCCAGCAGATACTTCTCCAGCGTGCCTTCGAAGCCGGCGGCGGTCGGCTCCGGGATGTCGGCCGGGATGCCGACGAATGCCTGGCGTCGGTAATCGAAGGGAGACGAAAGCTGCAGTTCGGTTACCCTCGCCCTGTCCAGGAGGGAAATCCCCGTGCGCTCCTCCAGGTAGGAGAATTTTTCCCCGACCGCCAGGGTGGCGGAGGTGATGACAATGGTGCTGAACCTGTCCAGGATGACCTTTTTTATCGTCTCAGCCACTTCCAAGGGGGAGGCGCAGAGCCTGACGGCCGTCCCTTTCCCCGCCCTGGCCGTCTCGAACCAGCGGCACGATCCCTCTTCGCGTGAAATGAAGAAAAAGAGGCTCTCGACGCTCCCTTCCACCCTTCCCTTGATACCTCTCAGGTCCGTCAGGATCCCGGCCAGCCTCTCCAATACCTTGTCCGGCAGTCGTTCGCAGGCCTTCAGGCATGACTGTAACGCTCCGGCGCAACCGGAAAGCGCGGCGGCCAGTTCCCGCACCTTTTCCTCCACCTCCTGCCAGAAAGGGGTGGCGTAGACAGCCGGGGTCAGGCGCAGTTTCTGCTCGCCACGTTTTGCTCCACCGTTCTTCTGGAAGTGAGACAATGAGTTGGCAATCGCATCCATGGTCCGGGTAACGGTACCGGCCAATTCGTTTCTCATGGGGATCAGGCGGTTTTCCAGGATCGCCGCGATCTCCATGTAGATATCGTCGAGTTCTTCCGGGATCTCCTTTGACAGGGCGGCGGAGAGTTTCGGCAGGAGCCCGTGCTGCGCCTTGCGGGGGTTCTGGAGACGGCCGAGGATTTTCAGGATCCCCTGCCGCGAGGCCTGGGCGGAGAGGGTGCCGGTCGCCACGTCCTCCAGGTGGTGCCCCTCATCGAATATCAGCCGCTCGAAAGGGGGGAGGATGGCCGACGCCCCGTAACCGGTTTCCTGGCGCACCATTATGTCCGCCATGAGCAGGGCGTGATTCACCACAAGGAGATCGGCGCCCGCTGCCTCGCGGCGGGCCGTATAGAAGAAGCAGCGGGTATAATGGGGGCATTTTACCCGGCCGCACTGGTCGGCCTCGCAACAGATCTCTTCCCAG
>Ga0335080_10009509_pt1 | contig 10160 bp, 7 predicted proteins | sample Lox_Sample_34_FD_206720 | JGI IMG/M metagenome (GOLD analysis project Ga0335080, IMG submission 206720) | Soil microbial communities from Loxahatchee National Wildlife Refuge, Florida, United States - Lox_Sample_3.4 | ecosystem: Environmental > Terrestrial > Soil > Wetlands | place: USA: Florida... | reverse complement strand
AGGCGGGCTGGCGTTCAATCTGCAGCAGCAGCTTGGCCGCAACTCACCCCTCGGGTGGTTCGGCCGTTTTGGCTTCGGCGGCTCGCAAGTATCCGGCGGTGCCAAAGCGCAGGTGGGCACCGGGTTTGTCATGCAGGCGCCGCTCAAGTACATGGGCTGGGTGCCACAGCTCAGCAACGACCTGCTCGGCGTCGGCTTCGTGTGGAGCCAACCTTCCGCGACGACGAAAACGGTGTACCACAACGACGAGTACGTGCTGGAGACGTTCTACACGCTGCAACTGTCGCCGATGAGCGAGCTGCAGCCGGATCTACAGCTCGTGTGGAATCCCGCATTCAACCCCGATCCCGGGCCTGCCGTGGTCTTCCAGTTCCAGTTCCTCCTCAAATGGTGACCCTTAGCGCCGACCGGAACCATCGGCGCGGGGAAGGCAGAACAAGAGGTCATGGATCGGCGCTCGCCGCGGCGCTGTGCCTGCTCGCGCTTCCAACCATCGGCGCCGCGGCGCAAGACGTTGCAGAACCGTCGCCGGGCGAGATGCTGTTCACCGACGAGGTCGGAAACGCGGTCAGCACACCCACCTCCGGAGTGGCAGCAGGACTGCGGCCAGCTACCGCGCTGGGTTTGAAGTACCAGACGCCAGCTACGCACAAGGGTGTCACGGTGCCGAGCCAGACGCTGCAGAAACTGCGGTCGATCTGGGAGGGACTGCCCGAGTTCGAGTTGTTTCCCGCTGCGCCACCGCGCCTGATGCCCTACCTCTACGAGAGCGACGCCCAGGGCAACACGGCCGCCGCGCCCGGGTCGCTTCTCGGCGTTGCGCCATTTGTGCCCGAGGTGCAGCAAGCCAAGTACTGGCTGTCCGGCTACGGCCTGCGCTACAAGCTCGAGCAGACCTTCAGCTACGCGGGCATGACCGACGTTGCCAAGGGAGAGAGCGATCTCGTCAAGTACAACCTTGACCTCCCGCTCAAGTGGACTGTATTCGATGCGCGCAGCGCTGGCACCGCGGGCTGGCTGAGCGCTCAGATCGAATTCCAGGGCGCCATGGGCACCCCTGGTTCGACGCAAACTGCCAAGACCAACCTCGACACGCTGACCAATCCAACCGGAATATGGTCGACCCACAGCAGCTTCCGCGTTCCGGAGCTCGCGTGGCAGCAGTCCTTCGACGCCGGCCACTTCGTGCTGCTCGCAGGCGTGATGAACCAGGCTAACTACCTCGACGCCAATGGCTATGCAAACGACGGCCGCGGTCAGTTCATCAACTCGGCGCTGATCAACAGCATGGTGCTGCCGCTGCCCGCCTACAACTACGGCGTAAACCTGCAATGGCAGCCGGGCAGTGACTGGTACACCATGCTCGGCTATTCGGTCGGGAACGCCGGTGCGGGCGAGAATCCTGGAACGAACTTCAGCTGGGCGAACTGGTCGCTCGAGTGGGAGGTGGGCTATGCGCCGGCCGATGTCTTCGGTCTAGGTCCGGGCGTCTACCGCGTGCAGCCGTTTGTTGGCCGCTCCAGCAGCGCGGAGCAGGCCAACGGCGAAGCGGACGGCCGCCGTGCGGCTGGTTCGATTCATGGCGGGGTGGGCTTCAACCTGCAGCAGCGACTCGGTCCAAGCTCGCCATTCGGATGGTTCGGTCGTTTTGGGTTCGGCAACTCCCAGGTGTCGGGTGGCGCCAAGACACAGGCCGGCACTGGATTCGTCATGCAGGCGCCGCTGCATTACGCCGGGTGGGCACCGCAGCTCACCAACGATTTACTGGGTGCGGGTTTCGTCTGGAGCCAGCCCTCGGCAACCATCAGGACTGTGTATCACGAAAACGAGTACGTGTTCGAGACCTTCTATACGCTTCAGCTCGCGGCCACAGCCCGGCTGCAGCCGGATCTGCAGATCGTGTGGAACCCGGCGTTCAACCCCGATCCCGGGCCGGTGGTGGTGTTTCAATTTCAGTTTCTGCTGAAGTGGTGACCTGCCCTGCGTGTTCCCGGGTTGCGCTGCGCTTCATGAACTACACGGCTGAGAGACAACCACTGAGCGTTCGCTACGATAGCGAACGGCACGCTGATGATGCAAGATATATTCTGTTGCAGCGGAGTCGAGCTCCGGAGGAGACCAAGATGCAGATTCGTTTTCTTGCTGTAGGCGCAGTGATCGCGGCGTTGGCGGGGTGCGCGGCAGAGCCGCCTGCGAAGGGTCCGGTCAAGGACATTACACCGCAGCAGGCGCTGGAGAAGAATGCAGCAGGTGACCAGGTGCGCTGGGGCGGACCCATCTTGAGCGTGGACCCGGGGCAGGACAAGACGTGCTTCCGAATGCTCAGCTTTTTTCTCGGCGCCAACGGCGAGCCGCATCTGCAGAATCAACCGCAGGGCCATTTCCTGGCGTGTGCAAAAGGCTACTACGACCCGGCTATCTATGCCCCCAGACGCACGATGACGGTGGTGGGAACGGTGGGCCAGCCCCAGACCGTCAAGGTGAACAATGTGGAGCACCAGGTCGCAACCCTCGAGGTCGAGGCCGTCAAGCTCTGGCCCGCTCCACCGGCCATGATCATCTATACCGATCCGTGGTATGGCCCGTGCTGTGCGCCCTACGCTCCTTACCCGTATCCGTATGGCGGCGGGTTTTACGTCTACCGGCGCTGGTAACCGCCATCTGCCATACGTAGGCTCATCTCCGGCCTGAGCGATGGGATGGATCGACACGGCCTGGCCGATGGTGGGGGCGACGAGCCTCACGCTCGGCATCATCTACCTGCTGATCTGGCTCCGCCAGCGCAGCCAGTACGGATACCTGTGGTTCTTCGTGACTGCCGCCTCGGTCGCGGTGTTCAGCCTGTTCGAGCTGCGCATGATGCGGGCGGCCGCGCCCGACGACTATGCAGTCACCTTGCGCTGGGCTCACGTGCCCGTCTTCGTCCTGTTCCTCTCCATCGTGGGCTTCATTCGCTTGTACTTCCGCACCGGCCGGCTATGGCTGGGATACGCGGCCTGCGGCCTGCGCGCAGTTTCGCTGGTGCTCAATTTCCGCACCGGCGTCAACATCAACTTCGAGCAGGTGACGGCGATGACCGCGGTGCCGGCGTGGGGCGGAGAAAGCGTTCATCTCCCGGTCGGCGTCCCCAATCCGTATGCCATCGTCGCTCAATTGAGCAACCTGCTGCTCATCGCGTTCGTGACCGAGGCTTCCATCGCACTCTGGCGGCGCGGCGATGCCAGCGCGCGGCGCCGGGCTGCGGTGGTGGGCGGCAGCATGTTCCTTTGCCTGGTTGCCGCGTCGGCGCTCGCGATCCTGCTCAACCGCGGCTTGGTCCGGATTCCCACGGCCGTTTCTGTCGCCTTTCTCGGGGTGGTTGTTGCGATGGCGTACGAACTCGGCTGGGGTGTGCTCGCGGCTGCCGGGCTCAGCGCGCGGCTGCGAGTAAGCGAGGACAGGCTGCGAGAGAGCGAACATCGTCTGGAGCTCGCCGCCAGCGCGGGTGAGCTGGGTCTATGGGAATGGAGCGTGGCTGCCGATGAAATCTGGACGACGCGTGAGGGCCGCGCGCTGTTCGGTTATGACGCTCACGAGCGCGTCGACCTGAAGCGCTTTCTGAGCAGCATCCATCCCGACGATCGGGCAGCAGTCGAACAAGACGTGCGCGCCGCGCTGAGCAAAGGCGGCAGCGACTTCGAGCAGGACTTCCGCATCGTGCTGCCGGACGGACGCCTGCGGTGGGTGAGCTCGCGCGGCCGGATCGACCGCGATGAGAGCGGCGCCGCGACGCTCATGCGCGGCGTGACGCACGACGTCACCGGGCGCAGACAGGCCGAGGAGCGCTTTCGTACGCTCGTGGAGGCGGCGCCGAGCGCGATGCTCGTGGTCGACACCGAAGGGATGATCACGCTCGCAAATGCACGCGCGGTCACCATGTTCGGCTATGCGCGGCAGGAGCTCCTCGGGCGCCCGGTCGAGATGTTGATCCCGGGGCGCGTGCGCAGCACGCACGAAGCGCACCGGCAAGCGTATCGGGAGGAATGGCGTCCACGCGCGATGGGGTCTGGCCGAGAACTGTTTGCCGTCCGCAAGGACGGGACCGAGCTTCCCGTGGAAGTGGGGCTGAATCCGATGCAGACGTTCGAGGGCAGGTTCGTGCTGGCCTCAGTGGTCGACGTGACCGAGCGCAAGCGCAGCGAGCTGGAGACAGCGCGCCAGCGCGACGAGATGGCGCATCTCGCGCGCGTGGCGATGCTGGGCGAGCTCTCCGGCTCGCTCGCGCACGAGCTGAACCAGCCGTTGGCAGCAATCCTCAGCAACGCCCAGGCCGCGCAGCGCTTCCTGGCCCGCGAGCCGCCGGAGCTCGCGCGGGTGACGGAGATCCTCGCAGACATCGTGAAGAGCGACAAGCGGGCCGGAGAGGTCATCACGCGCCTGCGCTCCCTGCTCAAGAAGGAAGAGCCGCAGCATCGCCCGCTCGACATGAACGAGTTGGTGCAGGAGGTTCTGGCCCTCATGCGCAGCGACCTGCTCAACCGGCAGATCGGCGTGCGCACTCAGCTCGCGCCGCGGCTTCCCGCCGTATCCGGTGACCGGGTGCAGCTGCAGCAGGTGCTGCTGAACCTGTTGATCAACGGCTGCGACGCAATGAGCGGGCGCGTGGCACAGGGCGATGTCATCGTGCGCAGTGAATCCGCTGCCGGCCGCGGCGTTAGAATCAGCGTTTCCGACAACGGCGGCGGCATTCCGCCCGCGGATCTGGAACGCATCTTCGAGCCATTCGTGACGACCAAGGCGCAGGGGTTGGGTCTGGGGCTGGCGGTGTGCCGCTCTATTGTCCGATCGCACAATGGCCGGCTGTGGGCCGCCAACAATGCCGGCGGCGGAGCAACGCTCACCGTCGAGCTGCCTGCGGCGGATCGCCTGCTTCCGAGCATCTGAGCATGCGGCCCACGATTTACCTGGTTGATGACGACCCCGATGTGCTGGTCGCAACGCAGCGCCTGCTCGTCTCGGCGGGGATGACGGTGGCCGCGTTCCAATCCGCTCGGACCTTCCTGGAGCACTACGACACCGCAACTCCTGGGTGCCTGGTGCTCGACCTCGCGATGCCCGAGGTGACCGGGCCCGAGCTGCAGCGCACGCTGGCCCAGCGCGATGCCCCGTTGCCCATCGTCTTCCTGACGGGCCGCGGCGACATCCGCGCCTGCGCCCAAGCGATGAAGGACGGAGCGGTCGACTTCCTCGCCAAGCCGGCGGACGATGCCGATCTGTTGAACGCGGTGAATCACGCTCTAGCCAAGGCCGCGGTGCTGCAGCGCGAACGCACCACGCGCTCTCGCACCGAGAGCGCTCTTGCCCGGCTCACGGTTCGCGAACACCAGGTTCTCGTTCACGTCGTGGCCGGCCGGTTGAACAAGCAGATCGCAGCCGATCTCGGCACCGGCGAGAAGACCGTCAAGTATCACCGGGGAAACCTGATGAGAAAGCTCGGCGTGCGGTCTGTCGCCCAGCTTGTGCGGCTGGTGCAGCACGCCGGCGTCGGCGCGCCGGGAGCCGACAACTGACCCGGCCACAGGACCAAAGTCCAGTTTACCCGCACGCTCGCACCTGCAACGATACCTGGTGCGAAATGAACGACCGTGCGTGGCCATCGTAGAGGACGACGCCGAAGTCCGTGTCGCGCTGACGCGTCTGATTTCGTCGGCCGGCTTTGAGACACAGACTTTCGCATCCGGTGTGGATTTCGTGCGCTCGATCGACCAGGCACCGCCGGCGTGCGTGGTGCTCGACCTCCACATGCCCGGGCTCAACGGCTTCGAGGTGCAGCAGTTGCTCCTCGAGCGCTATCCCGGGCTGCGCGTGGTGGTCGTCACCGGCCGTGACACCGGAGAAGCTCGCAGCCGCGCCATGAGCCTTGGAGCGAGGGCGTACCTGGCGAAGCCAGTCGACGGAGATGCCTTGCTCGTCGCCATCAGAGGGGCGCTTCAACCCTAGCCACGACAACTGCAACTGGAGACCGAAGTGAAACCGATTACACGTGTTTTGATCGCTGCAGCCTCGCTCGCGGCCGCGCTATCCGCATGCGCCCCCAAGCTGCCGCCGCCCACAGTCGAGACGACGGTAACTGAAACCCCGACGGGAGCCGAAGTAGTCGAGACCATCCAGATCACGGGCGCCGTGGTGGGAATCAATTACGATACGCGCCAGATCGTTCTTCGCGGCCCGGCTGGCGGCGAGATCACTTACAAAGTAGACAAGAGCGCCGTCAACTTCGACCAGATCAAGGCGGGCTATCTGGTCAAGCTCACCGTCACGGAAAAGATCGCCGTGAACTTGAGCAAGGACAAGGCGCCGGCGAGCGCTGGCGTAGGCGCCGCGGTCGTCCTCGCGCCCAAGGGAGTGATGCCGGGCGGCCTCGTGGCCGGAACCGCTGAAGTCACCGCCACCGTCGCCGCTGTTGATGCCAAGGCGCGCAAAGTGACCCTGAAATTCGTGGATGGCTCGAGCGACACGGTTGCCGTGGGCAAGTCGGTGGACCTCACCAAAGTGAGCCCGGGCGATACGATCACTGCCCGGATAAGCGAGTCCATCGCGATTGCCGTAGAAAAAACCTGAGTATGATGGTTCAATAGGCTGTATGTTGTTCATTCGCACTGAAATCCAGACGAAGAGTTTGGGATGAGACGTCTGGGCGCCCTGCTCTTCGGGGCGATCGTCGCTGCGGGCGCGGCGGCCGCCCGCGCCGAAGAGGGCAAGGCAGCCACGGAGTGGCAGTTCAGGATCACGCCCTATCTGTGGCTCCCGGACATCAGCGGGACGCTGACCTACAACAACGTATCCGGCAGCGGCTCCAGCATCTCCGCGCGGGTCGATCCCAGCAGCTATCTCGAGTCGCTCGACTTTGCGGGGATGTTCACCGCGGAGGCGCGTAAGGGCAACTGGTTCCTCTTCACCGACTACATCTACCTTCACCTCAGCAGCCACGAGTCGGCAGCGCAGTCGATCACCGGCCCGGGTGGATTCGTGCAGGTGCCGGTCAACGTGAGCGGCTCGCAGAGCGTGATCTCGAACGTGTGGACGCTCGCCGGCGGCGCCAATCTCTTGCACGAGCCAGCGGTATCTCTCGACCTGTTCGGGGGGGCGCGCCTGCTGAATATGAGCGCTAATCTCAGTTGGGACTTTGCCGGACCCACCGGCTCTGTGCCAATAGCGGGCAACGCATCGCAGACATTCAACGAGTGGGACGCGATCGTGGGCCTGAAGGGCGAGGTACGCTTCGGCGAGAGCCACTGGTTCATGCCTTACTACGCCGATGTCGGCGGGGCTACGAGCAACTTCACCTGGCAGGCGCTGCTGGGCGTGGGCTACCGTTTCGGCTGGGGCGACGTGGTGCTCGTGGTTCGCAGCCTGTCGTACAACTTCGACTCGAAGGACAATCAGCTCGACATGCGCCTGACCGGGCCGGCACTGGGTGCGTCCTTCAAGTTCTGAGCATGCATACGAATCATTTCCGCACATGTCTTCGGAGGGGAACATGACTGCTTCGCGCGCTTTTGCAATCACATTCGCCGTCATTGCGCTCGCGACGCTGGGCGCGTGCGAGCAGAAGGCGTCCGAACCGAAGAAAGCCCCGGCGCCGGCTCAGTCGGCCGCGGCACCGGCGCCCGAGGCAGCGCCGCAGCCGAACCCCGAGCGCAACGCGTACTTCGGCGAGACGCACCTTCACACCAGCTGGTCGGTCGACGCGTGGGTGATGGGCAACCGCATCACCGGTCCGGACGACGCCTACAAGTACGCCCAGGGCCAGACGATCAAGCACCCGATGGGCTTCGACATCAAGATCGAGACGCCGCTCGACTTCATGGGCGTGACCGACCATTCGGAGTATGTGGCCGTCACCAAGCAGGCCAACACCCCAGGGTCCTACGTGAGCAAGCTGCCCGAGGCGCAGCCTATGATCATGAAGGATCCGAACAGCTCGGAAGAGCAAAACAAGGTGTTCTCGTACCTGCTCAAGCTGGGCTCAGGCGCGCCGGTGAAAGCGTTCATGGACCCGAAGGTCACTGCCACGGTGTGGAAGGAAAACGTCAAGATCGCCGATGAGAACAACCATCCGGGCAAGTTCACCGCGTTCTGCTCCTACGAGTGGACGTCGATGCCGGGCAACCGCAACCTGCACCGCAACGTCTTCTTCCGGGCCTGCGAGAAGGTACCGGACTATCCATTCAGCGCGCTCGATTCCAAGCTCCCCACGGAACTGTGGAACTGGATGGACGCGCAGCGCAAGGCCGGCAACGAGCTGCTCGCGATCTCGCACAACGCCAACGTGAGCGACGGCTGGATGTACCCGGTCGACATCGACAACACCACCGGGCGGCCGATCGATGCCGCCTGGGCGGCCGCGCGCGACCGCAACGAGCGCCTGGTCGAGATCAAGCAGGGCAAGGGGCAATCGGAGACGCATCCCTTGCTGTCGCCGAACGACGAGTTCGCCGGCTACGAGCTGTATGAGGCAATCCTCGGCCTTCCAGCCGACGTCGGCCGCATCGACCGCATCACGGGCAGCTACGGGCGGCAGGCGCTGAAAGACGGCATTGCGATGCAGGACACGCGCGGCTACAACCCGTACAAGTTCGGCATGGCCGGCGGCTCCGACTCGCACAACACCGCCAGCCCGTACCGGCAGGACAACTTCTACGGCCTGCACGCCGATGCGGACGGGACGCTCGAGCGTCGCTTCGCCGGCGTCCTCATCGGCGGCACCATGGACGTGCGTCTGGAGAACCCCGGCGGCCTGACCGGCGTGTGGGCGGAGGAAAACACGCGGGCTTCGCTGTGGGACGCGATGTACCGCAAGGAGACCTTCGGCGTCAGCGGCCCGCACATCAAGGTGCGCTTCTTCGGCGGCTGGGGCTACAACAAGGATGTCCTGAATGCCAAGGACTGGGTGAAGCAATCCTACGCGGGCGGCGTCCCCATGGGTGGCGACTTGCAGCCGATGCCATCGGGGGAGAAGGGCACGGCCCCGAGCTTCGTCGTCTGGGCGGTGAAGGATCCGACCTCCGGCAATCTCGACCGCATCCAAATCATCAAGGGCTGGACCCAGAACGGCCAGAGCTTCGAAAAGATCTTCGACGTCGCCTGGGCCGGCGACCGCAAGCCGGACAAGTGGTCGGGCCGAGTGCCCGCCATCCAGAGCACAGTGAACATCGAGACGGCCACCTACACCAACAGTGTCGGTGCGACGGAACTCAAAACGGTTTGGACGGATCCGGGGTTCGACGCCAGCCTGCATGCCTTCTACTACGCCCGCGTGCTGGAGATTCCCACGCCGCGCTGGACCCTGATCCAGGCCGTCAAGTCCGGGCTGCCGCCGCCCGACATCGTGCCGCTCACGGGCCAGGAACGCGCTTGGAGCTCGCCGATCTGGTACACGCCGTCGGCCGAGGCGCGCAAGAACGCTCCGGCGGGCATGACCGTCACCGAGCTGAAGCAGAAGGGGGCCAGCGCCCTGAATGACGCTCAGCTGAAGACGCTCATCGTCGGCAAGGCCTTCTGGATGCAGAACAACGTGACGGGAGAACAGTTCAGCCAGAATTTCACGGCCGAGGGGCAGACGATCGTGTTTCGCGTTGGAGCGAACGCCGTCGTGCCGAGCAGTGTCGGCAACGTCGGGCGCGACGGCTATGAGGGAATCACCAGCCCGTACAAGATCGAGGGCGGCAAGCTCGTGATCCCCGTGTCGCAGCAGCCGTATTCGATCACGCTCTACAAGCTGGGTAACACCTACTATGCCGCGCGCAGCAACGAGTTCGGCTACGCCAACTACGAGATCATTCCGCCGCCGCAGATCGCGTCGAACCCGCTCACCGCGCTGTCGAACCAGTTCTCGATTGAGCTGGGGCTGACGGAGCAGCAGAAACAGCAGATCGTTCCGATCCTCGGGGAGGAGATCAAGCAACTGGGAGCGTTGAAGAAGAACACCTCCCTCAGCGCCGTGCAGAAGGTGGAGCAGTTGAAGAAGCTTGGCGCCTCGTTCGACGAGAAGCTCAAGCCGTTGCTCAATCCGGAGCAACAGCAGAAGTTCGAGGCGATGCGCGATCAGATGCGCAAGCGGATCGCCGAGAAGATCGCGAGCCAGGCGGCTGGCAAGTTGGAAAAGGCGGCCAAGCAGG
>Ga0335080_10009508_pt1 | contig 10160 bp, 10 predicted proteins | sample Lox_Sample_34_FD_206720 | JGI IMG/M metagenome (GOLD analysis project Ga0335080, IMG submission 206720) | Soil microbial communities from Loxahatchee National Wildlife Refuge, Florida, United States - Lox_Sample_3.4 | ecosystem: Environmental > Terrestrial > Soil > Wetlands | place: USA... | reverse complement strand
GACTTCATCGGCAAGCTCGACATGGAAAGCGGCCCAGCCCACGACATGATCCAAGACCTCGTTCAGCACCACGTCGCGGTCACCTCGACGCTTCCAGTCTTCGAAATGTCCGTCCCCGGGCGCCCGACAATTCAGCAGCGAGTTCTCGACTCCCTAACCGCCGACGCCCGCAGCCAGGTCCTCAACAACAAAGTCCGCTCCTCCGACGCGAACGCCATCCACCAGCGCTATCACTCCGACGCTTCTCCCTGGCCCGCCGCCTTCAAAAAAGAAATGGAATTCGAGCACACCTTCGCCCAAGCCGGGGGCCTCCTACTAGCCGGCCTCGATCCCACCGGCATGGGCGGAGTCATCGCCGGCTTCGGTGACCAGCGCGAAGTCGAACTGCTGGTCGAAGCCGGCTTCACCCCGCTCGAAGCCATCCACATCGCCACCTACAACGGCGCACAATTCCTCGGAGACCTCGACCACATCGGCACCATAGCCCCCGGCAAGCAAGCCGACCTGGTAGTAATCAAAGGCGATCCCTCCAAACAAATCGAAGACATCGAAAAGGTAGAAACCGTCTTCAAAGACGGCATAGGCTACGACTCAGCAAAGCTGATCGAGTCAGTGAGAGGGATGGTGGGAAGCCGCTGAAACGAGATCGGGTTGGGGAGCATACCGAACGCTAACGGCATGCAGGCGTGGCTCACAGAGACGCGAACTTGTGAGAACGCCTGTTTACAGAAGTTGGCTTGCCACTGACAATAGCGGGATGAAGAGCTGGGCACTCATCCTGACCTTATTGATCGTTTTCGCATCCGTTTGCTGCGACAGAATTAGCAGAAAAACCTACCAGGCTAATGTCGCTCTGAATGGAGAAGGACCACTGGGAATCGCCGACCCGCCATGGAATGGTCCGGATGCGGTTGTTCTATACCGCACAGCCAGGAACGGTGTTGTTTGCTTCGACGCCTTCCATTCGAAAGATCTGCACGACCGCTTGTCAGGCAAGAATGGGCAGCCTGTCACAGTTGAATACGACACGTTCGTCGAATTTGGAAAGGTACGCGGATACAACGTGCATTCGGTTGACGGCATGATACTGGCAAATGGGTATCACGTACTAAAGGGAGACTTTGCAGCCACCGCGGGCGTCGCGAGGGCAGGAGCGGGTTCGGCTGGCAGCGACGATTGTTGGTGAAAAATCGCGGTTACGCAATGCCCCTCCGTTTGGGCGGGCCCGGGTCACGAAGGATGGTCCGTAAGCGACGCAGTCCTTCACAACGCGCTTCGCAAGCCCTCGGTTACGACGATACGCGCGGACTTGCGCGTGCGCGGCTTTCTGCGAATCGCGATCTCGATGTCCCGATCGAGCGCATTAAGAAAGTGCATCAGCCGCTCAACCGAAAAACCATCCAGACGATAGTTGGCCAGCGCCGAAATCTTCGGCTGATTGATGTCAAGAAGATCGGCCGCCGCCGACTGCGAGAGCCCACGAGCGGTCAATATCTTGTTAATCGCCACCGCCAGGCGCACTCTCGTTTGTCTTTCTCCCGCGTCGCTCAGCCCAATATCCGCAAACACGTTTCCCGAACTCACTACAACTGTCGCGCTATTCCGGCCATTTGCCATATCGATCCTCGTAATCTGCACGCGCTGCCTTCAGCCTTCGCGAAATCAATTCCACATCGGGCGTCGCGGTCGCCACTCCCTTGGGAGACTTTTTCTGAAACGCATGCAGAACATAAATCGCGCGCCGAAAAATCACCGTATACACCGCCCGGAAAGTGTCCCCTCGGTAATCCGACACAATCTCCAGGACGCCAGGCCCTTCACCCTTCCACGGTTTCGCGCTGGGAAGCTTGCCGCCAAACTGGGCCACACTTAGCGCGGTGCCGATTTCATCCTTCACGGCTTCGGGGAAACGAAGCAGATCCTTCTTGGACGCGCCTACCCAAAGTAAAGGCTTTTCGCCGGGAACCGGTCTTGTTCTGACCATCGATGTTCTCCTTCATGCCCCGATTCTCAAGGCGAATGGGGCTCCCCCCAGCGATCTCGCGCCCCAATGCTATCGAATGTGGCATGAATGGAGAAACATGTTCGATTCCGCCTACATTATCCCAGTTTTAGGATATAAATGTCCAGCGATTTGTGAGAAGCCCTTTAAGGGATCCCGCGATACCAAACTCTGTTGACGTGTCGCTTAGACCACCCGATCACCGATGACCCGATGCCCCCAATCTGCTATCTTCATCCGGTCGCATCTTCACCCAAATTCAAATGCCATTCTTCCATCCCTCCGGACGCCCCTATCGCTTCACCATCCTCTTCTTCATCAGCCTGCTGATCCTGGGAAGCTACTTCGCCTATGACAGCATCGGAGCCCTCGCGCCGACGCTCATCGAAGCCCTGCATCTCGACCGCAGCGACATCGGCAATCTCTACACGGCTTACTCGATTGCCGCCGTATTCATCGTTTTCTTCGGAGGCATGCTCTACGACAAGCTCGGTCCGCGCCGTTCGAGCTTCCTGTTCTCCATGCTGATCCTCGTGGGCGCCACCATCGTCGCCCTCGCCCACTCGCGGTGGGAACTCTTCGCCGGCCGGTTAGTCTTCGGCGGCGGCTCGGAGGCGCTGATTGCGATGCAAAGCGCGATCATCAGCCGCTGGTTCAAGGGTAAAGAGATGGCGCTCGCTTTCGGCATCGCTCTCACCGTCAGCCGGATCGGAACCCTCTTCAGTTTCAACACCGAAGAACTCATCTCCCGCTATTACGGAAGGTACCGCACCGCACTCTGGGCCGCCGCGGGGCTTTGCCTTGTTTCGGTACTTTGCAACGTCGTCTTCAACGTCATGGACGGCCACGGCGAAAAGGTGCTCAAGCTTCCAAAGCCGGACAGCAGCGACAAAATCGTCTTCTCCGACATCAAGAAGTTCAACTCTTCCTACTGGTACGTTGTGCTCCTGTGTCTTACCTTCTACAGCGCCATTTTCCCCTTCACCGCACTTGCCACGGACATGTTCCACGACAAATGGGGCCTCCCGCTGGTGAGCGAATCCACCGGCGGCTTCCTCGCCCAGATCTTCGACAACTTCCTGCACATGTTCTCGACTGCCCCCGGGGTCACCAGCATCGTCATCTTCGCGTCCATGATCTTTGCGCCCTTCGCCGGCTCCCTGGTGGACCGCATCGGCAAGCGCGCAACATTGATGATTGTGGGTTCCCTCATGATGATTCCCGCCCACCTCATCATGGGCATTACCCATTGGAACCCGCTTCCCAGCATGATCGTCCTCGGTACAGCCTTTGTCCTGGTTCCGGCAGCAATGTGGCCGTCGGTTCCGCTCGTGGTGGAAGAGAAGCGCGTCGGCACAGCCTTTGGGCTCATGACCGCCATCCAGAACATCGGCCTCGGCCTATTCCCGCTCCTAAACGGCAAGCTCCGCGACGCAACCGGAACCTACACCGCAACGCAGATCATGTTCGCTTGCCTCGGCGTGGCTGGACTCATTTTCGCCTTCCTCCTGCTCGCCTCCGATCGGCGCCATGGCGGCAAGCTGGAGGCGGGAAAGAGCAAACAGCCTGCCTGAATGATCTAGGCAGCTAGCCCTCGGCACGTGGTCTTCTCTAGCCTCGGCTTCGTCGGCCTGACTTTCTCCATTTTGTTCAGCTTCGGCGAAACTGGTCCTCATGGTGACGGGTTACAAACAACTACTGCGGGCAAGGCATGGGGGTTATTGCCGGTCTTCGCCGGGGCTATTTGGTAGGACGTATGACCAAAGTGACCTCTAAGCCTGACTTATGGCCGTTATCGCCGAGGAGAACCGGAGAAACACCCGATCTTCGCTACCGTTTTTGGTATTCTTGGAGCAACTTCCAGTCGGTGAGAGCCCAAGCGTGGTCACTGGCAAACTAGTACAACGAATAGAGTAAGCAGCCGCATCTGATGCAGTAGCGGCCGGAAAAAGGCGACTTGACCGACCCGAAGCAGAGAATCACCGAATCAGAGGCCATTGAGCGGGCGAAGCAGGGTGACGAGGCGGCATTCGAAACCCTCTATCAGCTGCACAAGCGCCGTGTGTACTCCCTATGTTTACGCATGGTATCCAATCCTTCGCAGGCGGAAGATTTCGCGCAGGAGGCGTTTCTTCAGCTGTTTCGCAAGATTGGCACTTTCCGGGGCGAATCCGCTTTCTCGACCTGGCTACACCGGATGACGGTCAATGTTGTCCTGATGCAACTGCGCAAAAAGGGATTGCCCTCGGTTTCACTCGAAGAGACTCTGGAAGCCGACGAAGAGACGCCGCGCAAGGAATTCGGGGCCGACGATGTCAAGCTGGAAGGCTCGGTCGACCGGTTACAGTTGCAGCGGGCCATCGACAAGTTGCCGCCGGGCTATAAAACGGTTTTTGTGCTCCACGATGTGGAGGGTTTTGAGCATAATGAAATTGCCCAGATGGTGGGATGCTCGATCGGGAACAGCAAGTCACAGCTTCATAAAGCGCGGTTGAAGCTGAGGGATTATCTGAAGTTTATGAGAGCCGAAAAGGCCAGAACAGGATAGGGTAGTTGCGCTTTTTGGGGAGAGAGTGTTTATGAAGTGTTCCGACGTAGATCGAATTTTGCCTGAAATTGTGGATGGCGTCGCAATTGAAGGCAGCCAGGAACTCGAGGTCAAGTCCCATCTGGAGACCTGTCCGGATTGCTCGGAACTCGTGTCGGATCTCAAACTGATCGTGCGCGAGTCCCGGCAGTTGGTCGCTTCCGAGGAGCCTTCGCCGCGAGTCTGGGCACGGATCGCCGCCGACCTGCGCGCGGAAGGCTTGATTCGCGAGCATGGGGTTGAAGTCGCCCGGCCTGTCCTCATCCCAGCCGGCCGGCGCCGGTGGAATCCTTTCTGGCTCGCGCCGGTAGCGGCCGCGGTATTGGCCGCTTGCGCTTACCTTCTGAATCACAAGCCAACCCAGCCAAGCGCTTCGCTGGCCTCCCAACCGGATGTTGTACAGCAGGCCCAGACGCAGGCCGCGCCGCCACCTTCAGAGCAACCCGCCGGGCAGCAAGCCGGCATACAGAAGCCCGCGGCGCGAGCCACGACTCATTCGGCTCCCCAGCTGGCGCAGCGGAAATCTCTACCACCTCCTCAGGATTCCTCTTCGCAGGGCCAAGCTCCAGCTCAGGATTCCACCAAAGTCGCTACTCTTTCCCAGCCCGCGAGCGACGACGACAGCCAGTTCTTGACCGAAGTTTCGCAGCGCGCCCCAACCATGCGGGCCACCTATGCAAATCAGCTGCGCGCGGTTAATAATGAGATTCGCGAGACCAAGGCGTACATCAGCCGGTACCCTGGTGATATTGACGCGCGCCAGCACTTGCTGGAAGTCTACGAGCAGAAGGCGATGTTGTATCAGATGGCATTGGATCGTATTCAATAGGGCAAGGGTAGGCCGGTGGCTTCGGCCGAAAGGGCTTTGGTATGGAAAGACTACAGCAAACCGCCGTTGTAACTCTTGCATTGGCCACCTGTCTGGCGTCGGTGGCCTTAGCCGAATCGCGCAAAGAATACCGCTTCAACGTCGGTCCCAATGCCAACATTTCCGTCGACACGCAGTATGGAGCCATCTCTGTACGGCCCGGGACTAGCAGTGAGGTCGTAGTCACCGCCATTTTGCAATCCGAGAAAACGGAAGTCGACAATCAGCAGCGCGGCAACCGCGTAGAAATCGACTCTCACCTGTTCCCCGGCGCCGATTCACAGACCGGTCGCGTGGACTACGAGCTTCAGATTCCGCCGGACGCTACCCTTAGCCTGCGCTCTTCCACCGGCCCGCTGTCGGCCGAGAATCTTAAAGGAGATCTGACGTTCGAGGGTACTGACGCCGTGGTCAACGTTCACAACGTCAGCAACGGACACCTCCACGTTACAACGATTCGTGGGCCAATTACGCTCAGCGATGTGAGCAACGGCCATGTCGAAATTTCCTCCCTCAGCGGCACTGTGACCATGACGTCTGTCACCGGGCCTTTTGTTCGTGCAAGCTGTGGCCGCGGAAGCATCTTCTACGATGGCGATTTCGGGTCGGGCGGCGACTATAAGTTCACAACCCATAGCGGAGACATCGAAGCCGTCGTGCCCGGCAATACTTCGGCTGATTTCAGCGTGCACTCCATGCTTGGCAAAGTTCACAACGAGCTTGATCTCATCCCCCAGCACAGCCGCTATGCAGTTGAGGAAGGGCGTTCCTTCTTTGGCAGCTTCGGGCAGGCGGCTTCCAAGGTGGTGCTGCACTCGTTCAGTGGTAAAATCCGCCTCAAGCAACGCTAAAACCGTAAAAACTGAACGATCGATGCCTGGATGGGAGGAATCGCGGCAAAACGCGACCTCCTCGTTTGTCTCGAAGGCACCACAAAAATGACCGCCGTCACCGTCCGCGCTGTCTTTCTTGTAGGCTTTATGGGCTCGGGCAAGAATACCGTTGGACAGGAACTTGCGCGCCGGCTCTCCTGGGATTTTGTCGATCTCGACGCCCGCATCGAAGCCCGGGAGGGCCAGACCATCGAGGGTATCTTTCGCCTGCGCGGGGAACCGTCGTTTCGTTCCGCTGAAACCAGCGCCCTGCGCGATCTGAAGAACTCGCTCGTGCGCGACACCGTCGTCGCACTCGGCGGGGGCGCCTTTGTTCAGGAAACGAATCGCGAATTGCTGCGCCCCTGGCCCTCCGTCTTTTTGGACGCGCCCGTCCCGGAGCTCTGGCGGCGCTGCCTGCAAAGCGAGGCCGGCGACCGAGCCAGACGTCCTTTGCGCCAAGACCCCGAACAATTCGCTCGTCTGCACGAAGAACGGCTTCCCTTCTACCGCCTCGCTTCGCTGGCCATCGAGACTTCGGGCAAAGACGTGGCGGAAATCTGCCGCGAAATCCAAACTGGCATCCAATTGGACTGAGGCCCGGCCTCGTTACTGAAGGCATTCGGGGGGAGAGCTTTTGCCCGCCGCCCCGGAGACTTTGTATCTAAGATTAGAGATTAGGCCCCTCCGATGGAGATCGAGGACGAGTTTAGAAACAGGAGAATCCCCAGTGAAGCTGCCCGCTCGGCGAACCAATACTTTCCTTGTCATCATCATCACTGCACTGGCTTGCTTCGCCTCAGTTCAGGAGTCGGCCGCTTCGGACCGTGACAAGAAAGAAAAGGGACATGAGGGGCAAAGCGTCGACTCTGGCTCCTTCGGCGTCTTCATGAGCGGCCACCGCGTAGGTACGGAGAAGTTCTCCATCGATCAAACCAATACCGGCAGCGTAATTAGATCCGAGTTCAAAACCGAAAATGACCCAAACATGGCCGTCCAGGACTCGGTTCTGGAACTGACTTCGGCCGGGGATATCCGCCGCTATGAATGGAAGGAAGTGAGCCCTGGAAAAGCCCAATCGGTCATTAATCCGAATAGCGAATTCCTCAATCAAAAATGGAGCGCAGGGCCGGGCGAGAAGGAACATGAGCAGCCCTACCTGCTTCCGCATTCGACGAACATCCTCGATGACTATTTTTTCATCCATCGCGAAGTGCTCGTCTGGAGGTTCCTCGCGGCAACCTGCAAGCAGGAAAAAGGCCAGGTACAGTGCCCCATAAAGCAGCGCACACAGTTCGGGAGTCTGAACCCGCGGCAGCATGCCTCCTCGCCGCTCAGCGCGCAATACCTGGGCCGCGAAAAGATTGCCTATAAAGGCAACCAGCAGGAGTTCAACAAAGTCGAATTGAACATGGAAAGCGGGCCCTGGTACTTATGGCTCGACGATCAGTTCAAAGTAGTCCGTATCTTGATTGAGGGCGACAACACCGAGGTAGTGCGGGATTAGCGGTGCGCGCCGGCAGTGATCCGGGACTCACGGCCAGGGATGTGCGGCGTTGCCGGCGGCGCGGAAGCGGTAGAACGATAAAAGGGGAACGGCACGAGAGGGACTCGTGCTGCCAAAGTGCCATTCACACTTCTCGACTTACGTACGTCGCGCGTGGTGTTTACGCTCCTGCTCTTCGCATTGGGGTTGGGCTTCCTCTATGCTGCCCGGCGTACGCTCATCCTGTTTCTCTTTGCAATCTTCTTCGCGTACCTGATTAATCCGGCCGTCGTGCGCCTCGATAAGATCGTGCGCGGACGTGGGCGCGCGGTCGCTGTCATCTATCTCCTGCTCCTGCTGGCGGTGGGCCTCTTCTTCATGGTCGCCGGTCCCAGAATCAGCCGGCAAAGCTCTCGACTGGGGGAGTCATTGCCCGGCTTGATGGATAAGGCCAGCAATGGCCAAATTTCCGGCCCGCTTGGCGATCTCGCAGCCCGCATCGGCGCTGAGCGCGGATTGAGTGCCGCGACGCAGGCCCGAATCCAGGGTTTCCTTTACAACCACCGTGAGGACCTGTCTCATTTTGCTCAACGCATCGGCGTGCGCGCTGCCGAAGCCGCGCAAGAGGTTTGGGTGCTGTTTCTTGTGCCCATTTTGGCCATCTTTTTTCTGCGCGATGGCGACCTGTTTCATGGCGTCGCACTCTCCTTGGTGCAGTCTCGCTCGCAACGCGAATTTCTTGAGAACGTGTTGCACGATTTGAACGAGATGCTCGCCCAGTTTATTCGCGCCCAACTGACGCTTGCCGCCTTCTCCTTTGTCGTCTACGCATCTTTTCTTGGCATCATGCGCTTCCCATTTGCCCTGATGCTCGGCACCGCGGGTGGAGCTCTGGAGTTCGTCCCCGTGGTCGGTCCTCTGGTGGCGGGAGTCGCCATGGTGATCGTAGCCGTTCTCACGGGCTACCAACATTCCCTGCTCCTCGTGGTGTTTCTGCTGGTCTGGCGAATGGTCCAGGACTATGTCATCTCTCCTCGCATCATGGGAGCAAGTGTCGAACTGCATCCACTGGCCGCTCTTTTCGGAATTCTTGCGGGCGGCGAACTTGCGGGCGTCCTTGGCGTCTATCTCTCCATTCCGGTGATGGCCAGCCTCCGCATCGTCTGGCGCCGGTGGCGGCTCTATGCCGAGAAGCGTAAATTCGGTCCTTTGAATGAGTACCTGCCACACGAAATCAGCCATGACCGAAGCTGAGGTTTGAGATTGCAGAAGTTGATTGCAGAGTTACTGTGAGCCCGAAGCATGCGGCATTCGCTACGAGTCGCCGTTGCTTCCCGGAAAAAATGTTTGCGAACCGCAGCGAACGGCGATCAGCGCTTTTCACTTCTACAATTTCGCGATGACGAGTGACCGCAATCCGTGACCGATTTCCTTACTCGTAGCTCGTAGCTCGACGCTCATATAAAATCAACTTTACCTCTACCTATGCCGAACAAATTACCCGTAGGAATTCTCGGTGCCACCGGCATCGTCGGGCAGCGTTTTATCCAAATGCTCGAACACCATCCGTGGTTTGAGGTTGCATGGCTCGCGGCATCCGATCGCTCGGAGGGCCGGCGCTATTCCGAGGCCGCACGCTGGCGCCTGAAGACCGCAATTCCCTCGCCCGTTGGCAACATGACAATCGCGCCTGCCAGGCCCGATGGAGCGCCGAAAATCATTTTTGCCGCCCTTGATGCCGCGATTGCTCGTGAACTCGAACCGCAATTCGCCGAAGCCGGTTGTGCCGTTGTTTCCAATTCCAGCGCGCTGCGCATGCAGCCCGACGTGCCGCTCGTCATTCCCGAAGTGAATGGCGATCACATTCCGCTCATCGAGACGCAGGCCTGGCGCCGCAAGTCCAAAGGCTTCGTAGTCACAAATCCCAATTGCTCGGCCATAGGGCTCGTGCTGGCGCTGGCGCCCTTGCATCGTCATTTCCAGCTCGAAAGCGTGATGGCGGTCACCATGCAAGCCGTCAGCGGCGCTGGATATCCTGGCGTGGCCTCGCTCGATATCCTCGGTAATGTCATCCCTTACATCAAGAACGAAGAAGAGAAGATGGAGGAGGAGACGCAGAAGCTGCTCGGCACGCTCAACGGAGGGAGCATTACGCCTGCTCCGTTTGCGATGAGCGCGCAGTGTAACCGTGTGGCTGTCGAGGATGGGCACACAGAGTCGGTCTCAGTGCGCTTGAAAAACAAAGCTACGCCGGATGAAATCATCTCCGCGTGGAGTGAATTTTCCGCTGAGCCGCAGCGCCTTCGCCTGCCCAGCGCGCCGGAGAGAGCCGTGATCTATCTGGA
>Ga0335080_10009507_pt1 | contig 10161 bp, 12 predicted proteins | sample Lox_Sample_34_FD_206720 | JGI IMG/M metagenome (GOLD analysis project Ga0335080, IMG submission 206720) | Soil microbial communities from Loxahatchee National Wildlife Refuge, Florida, United States - Lox_Sample_3.4 | ecosystem: Environmental > Terrestrial > Soil > Wetlands | place: USA... | reverse complement strand
AACTGCAAAACCAACGCGGGCCTCGCGCTCCGGTGTAGTGGTCATAAATAGACTCCTTTAGATAATAAATTTAAGGTCTCAATATCCATATTGTCGATGCGACAAAACGTCGCAGCGTATCGCGGCCGAGGAGCTTCTTGCGCGCCATCGCTGGAAGCGGTGCTACCGCTTGGTTCGGGCGCTATCGAGGTGAGTCATCCGAGGCGGGACGCGATCCGGGAAGCCTGCTGCAATAGATGGCAACCCCCAACGCCGATGACCGCGAGGGGACACTTCTTAGCCCTCAACGGCGGCGCCGCGCATCGCCGTTTATCCAGAAATCCGCCGCCAATCGCGACCCGTGCGCGCCAATCTGCCGTACGCGCCCTCTTGAATTCCATCGGAAATTTCCAATCCGCAAGGGCCGTGGCTTCGTAACACGAATCAAGGATTAGTGCTACGATAATCAGGCGTAGCACGTATTGAAAATTCGTAGCAACATTGGAGGGGGCGTATCTACAAATGAACCCCACGCTATCGGCCGTCACGTCGGAGCTCTTTGCATCCATCTGGTGCGCGTCTGCAGCCGACAGGCGCATCTCGGGGAGTTACATGCGCACAGTACAAGACGGTGGCGAAGGGAAGGCCCTCCTTGGCGCCGTGTCGCGAGCCCCAGGCGGGACTGCTTGAGAATTTCCATAGCAAATCGAAGGAGCCTATGCGACCTCGACTACTATTAGCAATGATGCTCATTTCCCTCTTGCTTACCGCGCAGGAGAAGACGCCGCTCGACACGAGTGAGCACGCTGCTCCGACCCAGCTCATGGGAAGGGTCGTTGACCCCTCCGGCGCGGCGATCGTGGGGGCTAACGTACAGATTCGAAGCGCAAACGGCGCTGTACTGACGACTGCCCAGTCGGGTACGAACGGCTCTTTCGCTTTATCCGCGCTCCCTGCGGGTGATTATCGGCTCGTGGTTTCTCATGCCGATTTTGAAACCAAGGAAGTCTCTGTCACCATCGGCGCCGAACCGCCACCGCCGCTGCGCATCTCTCTGGCAGTGAGCGCCGTGAGCAACATCATCACCGTGAATGGCCGGGAGGATGATCTTGTCGGCGTTGCGGAATCCTCCACGCAGGGAACAGTGGGCGCAAAGGAACTCGAAGATCGTCCGATCCTTCGTTCAGGAGAGGTTTTGGAGACGGTTCCCGGCCTCATCATCACCCAGCACGCCGGCGGTGGAAAGGCCAACCAATATTTTCTCCGTGGCTTCAATCTCGACCACGGCACCGACTTCGCCGTGTTTCTCGATGATATGCCGCTGAATCTGCCGTCTCACGCGCATGGCGAGGGCTACTCGGACATGAACACCGTGATCCCGGAGTTTGTACAGCGGGTGAATTTCGAGAAGGGACCTTATTACGCCGATGTGGGCAACTATGGCTCGGCTGGATCGGCCCATCTGGAGTTCTTTAAGACCCTGCCCCAGAACTTTTTTCAGGTGGAAGGCGGCATGTATGGCTATGAGCGGGCCGTTTTCGGGATATCGCAGAAGCTTGGCTCAGGCAATCTACTCTACGGCGGCGAGGTCTATCACGATGACGGCCCATGGAAGCATTCGGATGACTATTTGAAATTTAACGGCATTCTGACTTACAGCCTCGGCGACTACGCCAATGGTTTTAGCATCACGGCTCGGGGTTACCACGGAAAATGGAACTCGAGCGATCAGATCGCTGAGAACGCGGTTCCCAATGTTGGTATCTTTGGCACACTGAATCCCACAGATGGCGGCAATTCACAACGCTATAGCTTGCAGGCTGAATGGCATCGCCAACGCGCCAATTCCAACACGAAAATCATGCTTTACGGGTTCCATTACGATCTCGATCTCTTCTCCGATTTCACTTACTACCTGACGGACCCCCTCCGTGGCGACCAGGTTGAACAGCAAGACCGGCGTTGGGTATTTGGGCTGGACGCACGCCATACGATTTCCAGCCACTGGTTTGGCCGGAGAGTGGCGAATACGTTCGGCTTGCAGGTCCGCAACGATTGGGTCCACAACGGCCTCTTCCAGACGGAAAATCGCGAGCGAGTGGACAAGACTGATTCCGACACCGGCACAACTCTACCCGCCACCACGCAAGCGGATCGCTTTACCGATACGCAAGTAGGTGTTTATTGGGAAAACCGAATTGAGTGGGCGGAAAGGTTCCGCACCGTCGCTGCCTTGCGCGGCGACGTGGGACACGTTGACGTCACGAGTTTGGTCACCCCGGCCAATTCCGGCACGGCCAGCAAGTTCCTTCCCAGCCCAAAATTGGGTCTGATTCTCGGACCCTGGTCCAAAACCGAATTCTATGTACAGGGCGGATTCAGTTTTCACAGCAACGACGCCCGTGGCGCCACGCAATCGGTGCAGCCGGTTTCGGACGAGAATCCTTATCCCAATACGCCGGCCTCAAGAATCCCCCTTTTGATCCCAACCAAGGGGGCGGAAGTCGGTGTGCGAACCTCGGCCGTGTCTCACCTTCAAAGTACGGTTTCGCTGTGGTATCTCCGTAGCGCCTCCGAACTGCAGCAGAGCGGAGACACCGGTGGCACCGTGCCGTCAACGCAGCCCAGCAATCGGTATGGCGTCGAGTGGGCGAACTACTACACGCCTCTCGAGCATTTGTCGTTTGATTTCGACATTGCGAACTCCAGGGCGTTTTTTACTGCCGTTGACGAAGATGACGCTGCGCCGAACAGCCCGGGTGGCAAGCGTGTACCCGAAGCAGTCGGGTTAGTGATTTCATCTGGCATCACGCTGCACGATCACAAACGCTTTTCAGCGAGTTTGCGGCTCCGCAACTTCGGACCGCGCAATTTGACGTCCGATGGAGTTTACCGCTCGAAGGCGACCGCTTTGCTGAACGCGCAAATCAGTTATCGAGTCGCGAGGAACTGGGGCTTTTTTGTCGAATTCCTGAACTTGCTGAACCGCAGAGATCACGACATCGACTACGCCTATGAATCCCGCATAACACCAACTGTTGGTTCGGCGTTCACAGACGTTTTCCATCCCGTCGAACCCTTTCAGGTGCGATTTGGCTTAAGAAGAACTTTTTGACGGACAAGGGCTATGAGATGAATTTGCAACTTCCAAGCCTTCTCGGGAATGAGCGGCGATATGACCGTCGGCGCTTAATCGATGACGGGTTTGAGGGCTTTGGCAAGGAGCTGCTTTGAAACCGGTGTTGAGCAGGAAGGAACGGTCACTGCGCTGCGGGTGTTCTCTATCGCCGGCCCGCAAGAACAACCTGCCGGGGGCCAGACTTCTCCTGGCGTCGGCGGTTTCAGAGGAGAAGATTCCAATGAAACACGTTTCGTTTTCTCGGACCACATTGTTTTGCCTTCTACTACTCTCGCTCGGGCTCCCACTCGTTTCGCAGGCGCCCGGACCGAAACCGATTGCACGCGCATTGGAGTGCCCGGGAGTGGATTGTCCATTGCTACGGGGTGCGCCCCAGACCGCGGGGATGCGGAGCGGGTTCGTGAGATTGAAGCCGGGCGCTGGGGTTGGTTGGCACACCACCGGGCAGAACGAGGAATCTCTCGTCATTCTACACGGGCAAGGCGAAGCGTTAATCGACGGCCAGGACAAACAATCCTTCGCCGCGCCGGCGTTCGCATACATTCCCCCCAATACGAGGCATAACGTCTCCAACACGGGTAAAGAAATGCTGGAATATGTCTATGTCGTCGCGCCCGCGGCAAAGCAGTAGAGGCCTGCGGGACATCCTGGCGTCGATGACGCCTCGGGAATCGGAACAACGAAATCGACTCTTTTCGCACGATTTGCGTTTCTACGTTCACAACCTCATTTCAGGACGTGAAGGTACTTAACCAGATCATCCACGTCCTGATCCCTCAGGCGTTGGTCAAAAGCCGGCATGGTGCCAAACCCCTCGATGATAGTCTTGCGGACCTGTTGGTCAGTCGCGGGAGACCCACTGGGCAACAGCTTCGACCGAAAGAGTCCCTTCAGTTTGGGGGGCTGCTTCTTCAGATCGGGATTTGTTTCGTCGTGGCAATCCGCACAATGCAGATCGAAGAGTTGCGCTCCGTGCAATTCTGCGCCACTCAGCCCGAACCCCATCTGCGAGCATGCGGCTAAAAGGACCGAGGCCGCGCAGAGGAGACAAGCTCCTCCGGAGCAACGTCTCATCGTTTCATTCCTCCAGCGGCTGCTGATGGAGTCGAAGCGGCCGACCTGGCTTGTTGACGCAGTGCATCTTCCAGTTCCCCCGCCGTCCAGTCCGTAGACCAGTATTTGGCCACCGACCCTTCCGGAGTGAGGAGAACGATGTCCATTGAGTGGGAAATCTGATTGTCTTCCTCGAAATACGCCAGACCGAATGCGTCCGCGAGTGCGCGCAATTCGGTTGGGTTGGTGGTGGCAAAATCCCAATGCGAGAACCCAGTGGCATCGTTGTCAAGATACGCCAGACCATAACGGCGAAGAACGGCTGGCGTGTCGTATTTCGGATCAAAGCTAATGGTCAGCAGGTGCGTTTTGTTGTAGTCATCTGGTGTTTTGGCGAGGTGTTCATGGATCTTGGCGAATTGGCTGCTCAGGCGAGGGCAGAAGGTTGGCATAGGGCAGCGTGTGTAGACGAAAGTGGTCAACAGGGCTTTCCCTTTGAAATCACTCAGGCGGAATGTCTTTCCATCCTGATTGATCAACGGCAGATCGGGCGCCTTGTCTCCGATTTTCAGGACATGCGTGGCCATCGCGGCGGACTTTGCAGTCTTACGTCCGCTCTGATCGGTGATGCGAACGTCTTCGAGCCAGTAGTTTCCGTTTTTTGCGACCATGAGCGCCGCCGCAATCAAATCCCCTGGCTGCACTTCCTGAAGCACGCCCGGATCCCTGACCTTGTAAGGCATGGTCATGGCGGGCATGAAACCCGGGATGTCGTCGTGTTTCACGATAATCTGACCGCTCGCGCTGATATCCAACACCTGCCCCTTCAAGCTGTACTGTTCCGGCTTGGGCCCGCATCCAGTGGTTGTAATCGCAGCGGATACGACAGTTAACCCCAACAACATCCGCAGACTCATTGGACGACTCTCCTTTGATGCCGGCGAATCCTCCCGCCGATAGCTCCAACCAGGTGACCCTCGCCTACTGCTCGGGCTTCTCCGCGGCGAAGCGTACAATTCGCACTGGGCGCGGTGCGAAATCCGGTTGGGCCACAGGCTCCTCGTAATGCAGAGAGCGCAGGCCCTGGAACAGATGAGGCAACTCGCCCGTCTGACAGAGCGACCCGCCGATCTTCATGGTCTTCAAAGCGTCGGTGTGAAAGGCTTCCACGATCACAATTCCTCCCGGCGCAAGCGCCCGTTCCACCTGTCGCGCCAATTGGCCGCATCCGGCGTACGAAAGAACAATCAGATTCCACTTGCTCTCACCGAACTCGAATCGCTCCATAGTGGTGATTTCAGTGTGAATGGTTAACCGCAGCCGGGCGGCGTTCTCCCGGGCAACGCCCACCGCCTGGTCGGCTGGGTCGAACCCGGTAACATCCCAGCCTTGCTGCGCCAGCCAGATCGTGTTGCGCCCCTGTCCCATGGCGACGTCCAGAGCTCGCCCAGGCTTACGTCCCTTGACCATCTCCACAAGGAACCTGTTGGGGTTAGTATTGAACCCCGGTTTTTCCGCGGTAAAGTACCTGTTCCAGCGTTCCGCTTCCATCCGGTCGCCCTGATTCAGAACCGTCGCGATCTGCGCGGAGATGTCGCTATCGCTGAAGCCGCCCTCATTCAGCCAGACGCGATATTTTTCGAGCAGGTCTTTCGTTCGCTGGTCACTGATTCCACCCGAGCCGCGCTCGGCCACCGGCAGGCCGGAGATCCAGATTCGAAAACGCTCGAATGCGCGCTGGTCCGCTGGCATTGAGGCGATCCGCTTCTCGGTTTCCTCCCTGGTCTGCGGTAGAGCTGGAACTGTGGCTAACGCGATCAGCCAGATCATTCCGAGCAACGTCATTCCGATTCGTTTCTTTCTGAGTGATTGCATTGTAGTTCTGCTCCGGTTATGAACAGAATCCAGCCGTCCGCTGAAGACACCGCCAAGCGGGGATCAAGCCGTCCGCCAGTCTGAACTCTTCATGATGTGGCATCCTCACTCGTCATCGAAGTCGGGCACATCGGGCAGAGCAACTTCTGGCACATTCCACGCCGAAGCCAGAGGGAGCCTTGCCAGGCGCCAACGCCACAACAGCACAGCCGCAACGCCCATGCTGAGAACCGCAACTACCCACGGAACCAGATAGCTCCATTCTTTAGGCGCAGTGGCTGGGTCGATCAGGACCTTGTCTCCGTAACGCGCAACATAAGTACCGAGGATCTCTTCATCCGTGTTGCCTTGTCCGACTAACCTGGCAATTTCCAGCCGTATTTTCAGGGCAATCTCGCTCTGGTGAATCGCCACGCTCTGCGTGTAGCAACAGGGCGCCAGAACTCTCCTCTCAAGGCGGTCTATCCTGGCTAGTTTCTGGTCTGACGCGGCGCCTGATGCGAGAATCGGCAACAATACCAGAAGGCTTCCGCGCCACAGTTTCAGGTGCGCTCTCATTTGGCCATTTCTTCGCACGTAACCATCAGCAAAGTTTCGTGAGGTTCTTATAGAATTTGCCGCTGGGGCCATAGCGAAGTCATGGACGCTGTCGTTTTCGAATGGCGTAATGCCTTGGTTCTGTATCATTAAAGCATCCAGACTAACTTCGAACCGTACGACTTTGAGCTCTGTGCCACACTACTGCCATGCCATTTTGTATCTTGTACGAATCTGTCGTTTTAGCTCGCGATGGATTTCCAATGCGAGACGAGCCACCGCAATGTTCTCTTTCAACCTCTGTCGCGCCTCTTCCTGCTCAGGCTCGAGAGGGCCGTCACCCGCGGTAATGAGCGCTCCCTCCAGCTTCCTAATCACCCATGGGATATCCAGATCTGCGATTTGGCAGCAGCACTGGAGCATCGTGTTGTGTTGATTCGCGAAGAGCGTCATCTCTTCGGTAGGATTGCCTGTGTGGGAACTTTCCATGCATCTTCCTTTCATTTGCGGCCATTGACTGGTTGGGAGTTGAAGCAACGCACGCGCACCACACCGTGAGAGAAAACAGTCTACCGGAGTATCCTCCAAATCGCCTGCGGCAAATGGTCGCATGACCGGCCAAGAGTTCGATTTAACCCCAACCTTTTCCCATCAAGCGAATGCTACCGGATAACGCCTCGATTGGTGCGTCAATTTGTCGCATTGAAGGCAGCCCCAGGCGGTCTTCTGATGCTCACCTTGCTGGGTCTCCGCATTTTCGCGGACAGAACACGTCAAACTGCACGGCGCGCTCAACATATGAAACTTGGTATCACTTGTCGTTCGACAGACTGGTCATCGGCTCAGTTCCGAATATCGCTGGGTAACAAAATCCCAGTTGATGACATGGATTATCGCAGCCAGATATTCGGCGCGCCGGTTCTGATATTTAAGGTAATAGGCGTGCTCCCAGACGTCGATTCCGAGCAAAGGCCGGCGTTTGGCAAGCAGCGGGCTGTCCTGATTGGGTGCGGTGTCGAGGATCAGCTTACCCACGGGGTCGAGCGACAGCCATGCCCAACCACTCCCGAAGATGCCGGCAGCGGCCGTGCGGAGTTGCTCCTCGAACTTGTCCTGGCTGCCGAAGCTTTGTGCGATGGCGGAAGCAAACGCTCCCCCAGGCTTGCCGCTTTTCGCGGCGGGACAAAGCGTTTGCCAGAATAGCGAGTGGTTGGCGTGGCCGCCGCCCTGATTGCGGATCGCTGTTCGAACTGCGGTCGGCAACGTGTCCAGGCGCGACAGTAATTCTTCTGCCGTCAGCTTAGACAGCGCCGGGTCGCCGGTGATGGCTTTATTGAGGTTATCCACATACGCCTGATGGTGTTTGTCGTGATGGATCTGCATCGTCTGCGCATCGATGTAGGGCTCCAGCGCGTCATACGCGTACGGAAGCTTCGGCAGCGTAGATGGCGGTTCGGCGGCAGAGGCCACCGACGCGGCGGCCCCGGCGGCCGCCATTTCAAGCAACGTTCTTCGTGTAAACATGATCGTCCTCTCCTTCTCCACGAACTCGAAGCGGCATGCTGCTCTCTGCCAGGGAGAAATGCAGAGCGCAGCGGTCGTGACAGCTTTGGTCGCTACTTTATCTTCCAGGAGCCGTCGGCAGCCTTCTCCCGATGGGCGGCGTGACATCCTCCACAAGTGGTCGTGGCCTTCTTGAGTGATGCGGAGGCATCATCGAACTTTCCGGCGGCTGCCTGTGATGAGACATCGCGAAAGGCGGCGCTCGCATCCATTGCAAAGGTCATGGCATCGTTTACATTTTTCTTATGCCAGAACATGTGCACCTGTTCGAAGACTTCCTGCAGCTTCTTGGCGTCGGCTGACGCCGCGTCTCCGTTTTTGCCATCGAGGTTCTTGCGTAAGCTCCCCGATGTTGCGCCCACCGTCTTCATCCACTTCTGGTACTCGGCTTCGTCTTGTCCACAGACCGTGAGAACCAGACCGGCGAAGCATGCGGTTAGAAATAGTGTACGTTTCATGAACTTCTCCTTTCGGTTTTGCTACAAGTGATTGAGCACTACTAATCGGTTTCTGTCAGTGGCGCTGGTGACCACCATTGTCATGGCTCACGGACTGGGCGTTTATTCGGATTCCCTCCACTCAAGAATTCCTTCCCTTCTTTCTCTTCCTCTAGTTCCGTGGGCTCCTCGGATTCTGCTTTCCATCTCGCGCAACTCCCCGGCGCTCCTTTCACCTCCCTCGAATCAACAATCGGGTTGTTGAGTTCCTTCACCCGTCTAGGAATTCCGGCCCATCTCACCAGCCGACCCAAATATCAAGCAATAGGGTCCGGGGCTTGGCGTGCGGCGAGAAACCGAATTTCTGTCGGCCACGGCAACGAGCGTCAGCAAAGCCCCGGCCAATAGCCACCCAAAAACGCACAGCTATTCCTCCCTTTGATTTCCGGTCATCGTTGGTCTTCCTCAGGATCATTTGACCGCCTTCGCCTTCTGTGCCAGCTCTTTTCGTTTTTGAGAGGCAATTCCACGCGCGCGCGCAACCTGCTCCTGCGTCATCTCTTTGCCGATCCGATCCCGCAAGCCGGCTGCGCCCTCGTTCTCCACCGCGGCGAGTTCCAGCCAGGCGTATGCCAAGACGTAGTCGCGGTCCACCGTCTGCCCATTGGCGTACATCAATGCGAGATTGTTCTGAGCCACCGAGTAGCCGCTCTCTGCTGCCTTCCGGAATAGTTGAAATGCCTGAGCGAGATTGCGCTCCACCCCGCGCCCCATCAGATACATGGCGCCGAGATTGGTGGACCCTTCCACGTCCCCCTGTGCCGCCGCCAGGCGGTAGAGCCGAATGGCTTCCACGTCGTTTTGGGGCACGCCCTGCCCGGTGCTATACAGAACTCCAAGATTGTTCTGAGCCTCCGCATCACCCTGATCTGCCGCCTTGCGGTACCAGGCGGCAGCTTGCCCGAAATCCTTCGGAACTCCGGAGCCTTCTTCATAGAGACAAGCCAGAGCGTACTGGGCGCGAACATTACCGCGCTCCGCGGCCCTGCGATAGTACCGCGCGGCGGTTACGTAGTCTTGCGGAACGCCGTCCCCATTGGCAGCTCTCTCGGCTCGGTTGAAGTCTTCGTCTGCTTCGCGAGAAACAGCCGGCACGTTCGGTTGCTTCGGTTTGTCCGCATTCGCGATTTGAGCTAGAGTGAGCATCGCCATCACGAGATGCAACTTGCTATCGTGCGCCGTCATTTTGGGAGGTTCTCCTTCGGAGCCGGTTGGCTCGCAGGGGTAAAGGGGTCGGAAAGGCCGCGGTTCCCCAGGACCGTGCGATCGGTCAGCGCCCTAAGGAAGGCCAAGATGTCGGCTTTGTCCTGAAAGCTCAGATCGAATCGTTTGACAAACTCGCTCTTATTCGGATTCTCTGAGCCGACGCCGGCGTTGGGGCCGGCCTTGATGGTGCGGCCGCCGGAGCTGTAGTGCTTTACCACCTCCTCCAGCGTCCTGATGCTGCCATCGTGCATGTAGGGCGCGGTCAGTGTGATATTGCGGAGCGTGGGCGCTTTGAACTTGCCGACGTCCTCC
>Ga0335080_10009506_pt1 | contig 10161 bp, 10 predicted proteins | sample Lox_Sample_34_FD_206720 | JGI IMG/M metagenome (GOLD analysis project Ga0335080, IMG submission 206720) | Soil microbial communities from Loxahatchee National Wildlife Refuge, Florida, United States - Lox_Sample_3.4 | ecosystem: Environmental > Terrestrial > Soil > Wetlands | place: USA... | reverse complement strand
GCACCATCGCGGTCCTTGATGTGATCGCCGCTTTCGCGGTTCCTGACCCCAGCGGCTCCTCGCAGAGTTCGCCGGTTTTTTCGGGTCTGGCCGTCCGGCAGGTTGCCCTGCCTTCCGAATCACTCAGCCTACTTCGGACTGGCTACGCTTTTTGTTGCCAACCCTTTCAGCCGTCGACGGAAGCTAGATTAGCGGAATTTGAAAAAACGTCAACGCCCGAAAATGGTGCAACCTGTGCAGAAGTAGAGCTGTAACAAATCCGGCAAATCACGTGCTGGACAAGGCATTTCGATGATCAGGCGAGAGTGCGGTGGAAAAAGCTGCCGCGATCTGTGGAAATTTTTTTACCAGACGAACACAAAAAGGTCTTGACGGTGACGTTTCGTTCACGCAAGGTTTAGGGAGAAGCCAGCACAGGTATCGAATGAGCAGTGACATCCCGCAGTTGGTAGCCTACGTTGACGGCAGCTCGCACGGCAGCCCGGGATCGGCCGGAATTGGCGTGATCGTGGAAGACGCGTCGGGCGGGCGGACTCAAATCACCAAATGGATCGGCTGGCAAGACAACAACGTGGCCGAGTACGTGGCCCTGCTGGAAGCCCTGCAGTGCGCTCGAGCGCGAAAGGCGCGGTCGCTGTGCGTGTATTCGGATTCGGACGTGGTAGTGCGGCAGATGAGCGGAGAGTACGCCTGCCGGAGTCCGCGGCTTTATTCGTTGCACTGGGTGTGCCGCAAACTCGCGCGCGGGCTGGAGTTTGCCATCGAGCGCATTCCTCGAGAGCGCAATCGCGAAGCCAATGACCTGGCCAACAGCGCGGCGCGGACCGGTCAAGCCCGGTAGAAGACTCGCGTACCGATAAGCAACGCATTCCTTGAGACTTCATCATCCATTCCGCATTAAGTACCGAAGTCAGCGTTGAATCCGTCCGGAGTGTGCGGACTTCCGGCCTTCTGCGCACAGACGGGAAATCCCGATAGTCGTGCAGTTTTGAAATGGGCGTCCCTCAGCGGCGAGAGCCGCAATGAAAGAACGATGCTTTCGGGACGGCTGAAGCCGTGCCCTTTCACGACCCGATTCAAAACGCACCACTACCGAAGGGCACTCGTACTTGTAAACCGTCCCTGCCGCGTGTTAAGGTGCGCCGTTCTGCTACTCTAGTCGGCAGCTTTATAGTGAAATTCCCGGAAAGCAGGTTCTCATGAGCCCCGTCGCGAATGTCGAAGCCCCGCGCAAGCACCGTCCTTATGTTCCCGAAACCATGGAGATGAAGGAGTTCACGTTCCGGGCCGTGCTGATCGGTTTGGTGCTGACGGGAATTCTGGGCGCTGCCAACGCCTATCTCGGCCTGAAGGCAGGAATGACGATTGCCGCGACGTATCCGGCGGCCGTCATTGGCATGGCGCTGCTGCGGGTCATGAAGGGGTCGCTGCTGGAAGAAAATATCGCGCGAACCGTGGGGTCGATCGGCGAGTCGGTGGCGGCGGGGGCCGTGTTCACGATTCCAGCATTCGTGATGGCGGGACTGTGGCCGGGGCTGACAAAAGATCAATACTGGAAATCTGTAGCGTTGATGGTCATTGGCGGCACGCTCGGCATTTTGTTTGTGACGCTGCTGCGACGGGTGATGGTCGAGGACCCTGACCTGCCCTATCCCGAATCCGTCGCCGCGTCGGAAATTCATAAAGCCGGCCAGCAGGGATCGAAGGCAGCGAAGATTCTGTTCGCCAACATGGGATTTGGCGGTTTCATGTACCTGTTGGGCGCCGTCAACGTGTTCAGCCCCAGTAATACATTTCACGTGAAGATCAGCGAGCTCGGCAAGAAGTTGCTATTGCGCACGGGCACCAACCCGAACGTCGCGACGACGCTCACTGGGGGAGCGACCTTGTTTGGCGCGCCGGACGTGAGCCCTGCATATCTCGGCGTGGGCTATATCGTGGGACCTCGTCTCGCCTCGCTGAACTTTGCGGGCGGTGTGCTGGCCTGGGGATTGATGGTGCCGCTCCTCACGTTCCTTCTTGGTCCTTATATACAGGCGGCGCAGCCGGCGGGGCAGGAGATTTCGTGGAGTCTGCTGGCGGGCGCGATCTACTACTCGATCGTGCGGCCGATTGCGGTCGGCGGCATGCTCGTTGGAGCTTCCTACACGCTCTTCAAAATGCGCAAGCAGCTGGGAGTAGGGATGGCGCGCGCGGTCTCGGATTTGAAGAAATCAGCCTCGGTGCAGGCGGCCGCCAACCGCACCGAACGCGATCTGAGTTCGAAAGTGGTATTCGTTGGCGTGGCTCTGGTTTTTGTGGCGATGTTTGTGCTGTATCGCTACTTCATCAGCGGCGCGGGAAATTTGTCGAGTTCGACGATTCTGACCGGGTCACTGGTGGCGGCTGCGGTCATGATCGTGGTTGGTTTCTTCTTTGCGGCTGTCTCGGGAAATCTTGTTGGCATGATCGGCTCGTCGAACAATCCGGTTTCCGGCCTGACGCTCTGCACGCTGGTGATAGCCGCGTTGCTGATGGTGGCACTGGGCGTTTCGGGCAGCGGCGGCGTGGCGGCGGTCTTGGGAGTGGCTGCTGTGGTGTGTGTTTCGTCAGCAGTGGCGGGCGAAATGCTGCAGGACTTGAAAGTGGGACACATCCTGGGCGGGACGCCGGCGAAGATGCAGATCGGCGACCTGATGGGGATCGTGGTTGCCTCGCTGGTTTTGTTCGTGCCGCTGGCGGTGCTGGATAAGGCGTATCACTTCGGCACGGCGGCGCTACCGGCTCCGCAGGCAGGTTTGATGGCGATGCTGTCGAAGGGCATCGTCGGCGGCGATATGGCATGGCCGCTGGTGATTGTCGGAATTCTGCTCGGCATCGCACTGATCATGATCGAGGTGCGCAGCGTGATGCTGTTTGCGGTGGGAATGTACTTGCCGCTGGGCACGACTTTCGCGATTTTTGTGGGCGGCATCATACGCTGGATTACCGACGGCTTGCGCAATCGCCGCGGGTTGAACGATGCGCAGAAGGCGCGCGTCGAAAATGCCGGTGTGCTGACGGCTTCGGGAATGATCGCGGGAGAAGCTCTGTGCGGGCTTGTCATCGCTGGCCTGGTTGGATCGGGACATGATGTCACGTTGGTGAAATGGGCCGCCGATAGCCTTTGGCCGATGTTGCTGGCGTTGGTCGCGCTGATTGTGCTGGCGCTGACGATGATTTTTGTGCCGCTGGCGAATGCGGGCCGGCCCGAAGATCCAGCACCTCCGACGGCGATCATGTAGAGTCAGAAGGCTGAAGGAAGATTGCAGAAGTGAAACCCAAAGCAGTGACAATTTTTACCTCTGCAATCCGACCTCTGAAATCCGCAATCTCCCGTGCCGATCTCCGAAAATATCGCGGAAGTGCGCGCCTGCATTGAGTCGGCGGCGCGGCGCGCTGGGCGCGATCCTTCCGCTGTCACCTTGATGGCGGTTAGCAAGACATTTCCCGCCGAGGCCATTCGAGAGGCCCACGCCGCCGGCGTTCGCGTCTTCGGCGAGAATCGCGTACAGGAGTTCTCGACAAAGGCCAAGGCCCTGCGCGAACTTGACGGCGCTCGCTTTCACTTCATCGGGCATTTGCAATCGAACAAGGCCGCGCCGGCCGCTGAACTCTTCGACGCCATCGACGCCATCGATTCCGTCAAGCTGGCCGAAAGATTAAACGCTGCCGCCGAGAAACTGGGCAAGGTTCTTCCCGTGCTGATTGAGATCAATGTCGGCGGGGAAGAGGCGAAGAGTGGTCTCGAAATGGGCTCGGGGGAACTGGGGAAAATTCTGATCGCAGCGGAGGATTGGAAAAACCTTTCGTTGCGCGGGCTGATGACTATTCCCCCCTACACGGATGATCCCGAAGGTGCGCGGCCTTACTTCCGGCAGTTGCGCGAGATTCGCGACAAGATCGCGGCGCGGCATCTGCCATGGGTTTCCATGGATGTGCTCTCCATGGGGATGTCGCACGATTTTGAGGTTGCGATCGAAGAGGGATCGACGTGTGTGCGGGTGGGGACGGCGATCTTTGGAAACCGATTGCGGACATAAGAAGTCAGATTGCAGAAGTAAAATCACACGTGTCTTGGGTTTTGCTTCTGCAATCTGACTTCTGCAATCTGCAATTTTCACCATGATTCCGATCCTCGAAAGCGCATCGGGCTTCACTCTTGCCGTCAAGGTTCATCCTCGCGCGAAGAAGAACGCCATCACGGGCGAGATTGGCGAGGCGCTCAAGGTTTCGCTGACCGCGCCTCCGGTCGATGGTAAGGCTAACGCCGCCTGCATCGAGTTCTTTGCAAAACTTTTGAAGGTGCCGCGCAGTTCCGTTAGTATTGCCTCCGGCGAGACAAGCCGGAATAAAGTTGTGCGGGTGGTGGGGTTGTCGGCGGAGCAACTGCGGCAACGGCTTGGAGTGTGATCTCCAAACGCCAGCTTCGCCGGGCGCACGAAGACGCGCATGACGCAGCCAGACAATTCCGCGATCGAGATGGCCCACCACCTCCGCCAGATCAAGTTGCTGCACACGGCGATCTGGGCGGTGATGGCGGGCGCCATTCTCATGCTGCCGGTGGCGGCGTGGTTGCGGCGGAACCGGCTCGCGCTGACGATTACGGTGCTGGTGCTCGCGGAGTGTGTGGTGCTGGCGGTGAACCGTGGGCATTGCCCGCTGACTGGCGTGGCCGCGCGCTATACGGATGCGAGGTCCGATAACTTCGATATTTACTTGCCGGTGTGGCTGGCGCGGTATAACAAAACTATTTTTGGCGCGCTGTTTGTGGCTGGCGAAGTGACGTGGCTGTGGCGGCTTAGGAGGCCGAGACCTTGACGCTCGCGCGAAGGTTGGAGGAAATTCGCACCGGTTTCGAAGCGCCGTTCTGGATCGCAAATATTACCGAGATCTTTGAACGGCTTTCCTACTACGGTGCTTTCGCCTCGCTCGCTCTCTACTTGCAAGAGCGGCTGAATTTTTCGACGGAGCAGACCGGCACGCTTACTGGAATTTTCGGGGGCATGGTGTGGTTCCTCGCCATCTTCGGCGGCGCCATCGCCGACCGCATTGGATTTCGCCGCGCGCTCTCGACGGCTTACCTTATTCTTGCCCTCGCTTATTTTTTGATTGGGTCGATTGCCGCGCCCTGGCTTGCGCCGGTGCGCAACACGGTGCCGCTGGTTTTGTTTGTGGGCGTGATTCTGGCGCTGCCGGCGCTGGGCATCGCGATGGTGAAGCCTTGCGTTGTGGGCACCACGGCGCGCGCTTCAAAAGAGAATGTGCGCTCGCTCGGCTACTCGATTTACTACACGATGGTGAACGTGGGCGGGGCGGCCGGCCCTTATCTTGCCTCGTGGGCGCACCGCAACATGGGAGTTGAGAACGTTTACCGGCTCGCGGCAATTAGCGTGTTTGCGGCATTTTTTCTCGTTGTGCTTTTCTTTCGCGAGCCGCGCAAGGCTGGAGATGCGCCGCCTCCGTCGATTGCTACCGTCGCGCGGAATTTTTGTGTGGTGGTGGGGAGAGCGTGGCTGGTTTTGCCGGTGCTCGCGCTTGCTCTCGCTCTGCGCGTCGCTCAAATTTTTTATCCTTCACTCAATGTGCCGTGGTGGATCTGGGTGGCGTTCCTGGTTGTGGTGCTCGCGGGGATCAGCCGCTTTATGTGGTTCCTCGTGATCTTTACGGGCTATTGGGTGGTGTTCTGGCAGCAATATATTTCGCTGCCGGGATATATTCACGGCTACATCAACTCCCGATCTGATGTTGAGCTGATTCTGGTGACGGATGGGCTGACCGTGATCTGCCTCACCCTGTTGGTGAATTTCCTGACGAAGAAGATTCCGGCTTTTCAGGCGGTGATTCTCGGGACGGTGATCACGTCGGCGTCTTGGCTGATTCTGGCATTCTGGCCGACGGTGCCGGGAGCAATTGCGTCTTTGTTCGTGCTCGCGCTCGGAGAGATCATTCAGTCGCCCCGTTACTACGAATACATTTCGCGGCTGGCGCCTCCGGAGCAGCAGGGAACTTATATGGGGTTCGCGTTCTTGCCGATTGGGATTGGGTCGCTGATCGGCGGATGGTTTGGCGGGACGGCGGTTCATCAGTTCGGAGAGATGGCGCACCAGCCGGCGAAGATCTGGTACTCGTTCACGGCGCTGGGAATCGCGACCGCGCTGTTGCTTTGGATTTACGATCGCATCGTGGGGACCGGCGCGTCGGGTTGAACGGAACGAAGATACTTACCACAGGGTTCAGAGGGTGACGGGTCTCAGGGATGGTTACACGCACGATCACTCCTCGCGCAATCGCAGACCACATTCGGCGAGTGCTTAAAGACGGAGGTTCGGCTCCGCACTCGGCCGAGGTGCAGTGGTTTTTCAAAGAGGAGATCCAATCGCGCGGGTGGTATACGGCTGAGCTGCGCAAGGTGACGCGACGATTTCGCCGCAGCATCTTGAACGAGCGCGGGCTGGCGTTCCTGGTCGAGGTTGCCGACGAACTTCTTGCTGGAAGCGTGCAGGAGGAGAAAACCTGCGCTGTCTTTTTGCTCGAAGGGCTGACCGGGCAACTTGGGCCGCGTGATTTCAAGCTTTTTGGTTCGTGGCTGGATCGTGTGTCGAGTTGGGCCGATCACGACGGGCTTGCGCACTATCTTTTGTCGCCCATGGTCTGCGCCGACGCGAAATATTGTCCCGAGGTTTTTCGGTGGACGAAGTCCAAGAACCGATGGCGACGGAGGGCGGCGTGCGTGGCTTTGATTCGCGGGGCGCGCGAGAAGAAATTGTTTCCCGAAATTGTGCGAACTTCGGAAGCGTTGCTGGCCGATGAAGATGACATGGTGCGGAAGGGGCTGGGCTGGCTGCTGCGCGAGGCGGCGAAATATGACGCGCGGAAGACGGTGCCTTATCTGATGAAGATTCGGGATCGGGCTCCGCGGCTGGTTTTGCGGACGGCATGCGAGACGCTGCCGGCGGCTGTGCGGAAACGAGTTCTACAGTCATCTCCAAAAAAGTAATGCGCGCTCGATCGTCGGGGCGAGAGGGGCACCGGGGCTAAAGCCCCTTCTCATATTGCGCTATGACGCGGCCCTGAAGGGCCGCTCCTTCACGGTAGCGTGGGGCCGCTCCTTCACGGTAGCGCGAGGCCGCTCCTTCACGGTAGCGCGAGGCCGCTCCTTCACGGTAGCGAGGCCGCTCTTCCATCGTAGCGCGGGGCCGGCCGTCGCGGGTGCGCAGGGGATAAGGGCGCGGGGATCTTGATTTGCAAAGCCCGAGTGCCTTCCTTATCGAAACATTCCCCTACGTCAATCGAGGTAGTCGTCGTCGATGTAGCACCAGCGCCAGTTTTCGCCCGGCTCGAAGGACTGAATGATGGGGTGCTTGACTTTGTGGAAGTGAGCGCGAGCGTGCTTGTTCTTTGAGGAGTCGCAGCAGCCGACGTGGCCGCATTCGAGGCAGAGGCGGAGGTGGACCCAGGTATCGCCCATCTCGAGACATTCCTTGCAGCCTTGGCCGCTGGGAGTGACTTTGCGGATTGTGTTGGTGTGAGTGCATGTGGCCATTGTTGTTCCCTTGGTTGTCGTCCTTTGGTTGTCGCTGTAGATCGAGCCGTTGCTCATGCGGCGAGAATCTTGTCGCGGAAGCCGCCGTATGTGAACGTTTTCACCAGATCCTTGGCGTAGAAGTCTCCGGGAAAGCCGAGTTCGATGGCGCTGGCTTCGTTGAGCGTGGCCAGTTGTTCCGGCATCAAGTTCAACTCGAGGCTTGCGAGATTGTCTTGCAATTGAGTGATCCTGCGCGCGCCAATGATCGGAATGACTGGAATATCACGGTAGCGTAGCCAGGCGAGAGCAACCTGCGCGGCTGGGCGCCCGACCTGCTGGCTGACTTTCTGAACCGCGGCGACAATGCGATCTGGGCCTTCTCCTGTGCGTTTGAATTCCTTGCCCATGTCGCTGGTGTAGCGCGCGTCTTTGGCGGAGCCGGAATGATATTTGCCGCTGAGCAGTCCTCCGGCCAGCGGAGACCATGCGACGAGACCGAGATTAAAGGTCTTGGCCATGGGGATGAGTTCGCGTTCGACGGTGCGCTCGATGAGTGAGTACTCGATTTGCAAGCCGATGAAAGGCGTCCACCCACGAAGTTCGGCAAGCGTGTTGGCCTGCGCGATCCACCAGGCGGGCGCGTCGGAGACCCCAGTGTACAAGACCTTGCCTTGAGTGACGAGATCGTCAAAGGCGCGCATGACTTCTTCCACCGGAGTCAGCTGATCCCAGACGTGCATCCAGTAAAGATCGATGTAGTCAGTGTTGAGGCGGCGGAGGGAGGCTTCGACGGCCTGGACCATGCTCTTGCGGTGGTTGCCGGCGGCGTTGGCGTCGTTGCCGGGGGCGGCGTTGGTGTACTTGGTGGCCAGAACGATGGAGTTGCGATGATCGCGCATGAACTCGCCGAGGAGGGTCTCGCTGGTGCCGTTGGTATAGAGGTTTGCGGTGTCGATGAAATTGCCGCCCGCGTCGCGGTAGGCGTCGTAGATTTTGCGGGCTTCGTCCTTGGAGGAGCCCCAGCCCCAGTCTTCGCCGAAGGTCATGGTGCCGAGGGAAATCTCGGAGACGCGCAGGCCGCTGTTGCCGAAAAGACGGTAGTTCATTCGTTCACCTCAGAGGAAATCATCGACTATGGAAATTAACGATTATGGATTCACGCGACGGGCCTGGAGATACATAAAGTTTGAGGTTCAGCGTTGAAGGCGCTTTGAACCACCAAGGGCACGAAGGTAGAGGAAATCTGCGCGTGGACTGGCAGTGGCCTTCTTCAGTGGCCTTCCTCCTCCAGATACTTTTCGACTTCCAACGCGGCCATGCAGCCGGAGCCTGCTGCTGTGATTGCCTGTCGGTAGCGGCGGTCCTGCACGTCTCCGCAGGCGAAAACGCCTGGCACCTTCGTAAAGACATTCTTGTGCGTGATGAGGTAACCATCGGCGTCGGCATCGAGCTGGCCGGCAAAAATTTTGGCGTTCGGGACGTGTCCGATGCCGAGGAACATGGCGCTGGTCGGGAACTCCCAGCTCTCGCCGGATTTGACGTTGCGGAGGCGGAGGGCGGTCACTTCTTTCTTGGCAACGTCGAGAACGTCCTCGACGACGGTGTCGGTCAGGAAGGCGATTTTGGGATTGGCCTGGGCGCGATCCAGCATGATCTTGGACGCGCGGAACTGCTCGCGGCGGTGGATGAGCGTGACTTTGCTGGCAAAGCGGGTCAGGAAGGTGGCTTCTTCCATGGCCGAATCGCCGCCGCCGATGACGGCGATTTCCTTGCCGGAGAAAAAGAAACCGTCGCAGGTGGCGCAGGAGGAGACGCCGTGTCCGATGAGCGCATGCTCGCTGGGCAGGCCCAGCCAGCGCGCCGAGGCGCCGCTGGCGATGATGAGGGTGCGGGTCTGAATTATCTCTTTGCCTACCGTCAGCTTAAGGGGGCGCCCGGTCAAGTCCGCCTTGCTGACGTGTCCGATACGATACTCGGCTCCGAAGCGCGAGGCTTGTTTGCGCATGTTTTCGATGAGTTCTGGCCCCTGAATGCCGTCGGGGAAGCCGGGAAAGTTCTCGACCGAGGTGGTCATCGATAGCTGGCCGCCGGGTTCGTGGCCTTCGATGACGAGCGGCTTAAGATTGGCGCGGGCGGTGTAGAGGGCAGCGGTGTGGCCGGCGCAGCCGGAGCCGATGATCACTACGTTGCGGATGTCCATAGGGCTAGTTGAGTAGATTCCAGACGCTTGATTTGGTTGCAGCGCGCGTTTGGCGCCAAACGTGGTCCGTGCCGGCGCCGGCAGAAATCGTAAACCACGAATGACGCGGAGTGCACGGAGGAAATCATTTCGGCTTCGCTTTTGCGGGCTCGTTTTTGCCCATTCTGGTGAGCTCCTGCAGAACGATTCTGCGTACGCTGAGCGCATCGCGGTAACGGGTGAGAACTGCGCTGGCTGCGCGGAAGATGGGCTCGTAGGCGGATTGGTCGGTTGCCGGACGGCCTTCTTCGGCGGGGCAGCGGGAGAGCGCTACCGACGGCTTGCCGAAGCGTTCCAGCCGGATGCGGGAGACGGGCGTGTCGGAGGAAAGCATGGCACTGGCCGAGGTCACGGCGGAAGCGCTGTCTTCAACGGA
>Ga0335080_10009500_pt1 | contig 10165 bp, 6 predicted proteins | sample Lox_Sample_34_FD_206720 | JGI IMG/M metagenome (GOLD analysis project Ga0335080, IMG submission 206720) | Soil microbial communities from Loxahatchee National Wildlife Refuge, Florida, United States - Lox_Sample_3.4 | ecosystem: Environmental > Terrestrial > Soil > Wetlands | place: USA: Florida... | reverse complement strand
CTTCGCCGCGATGTTGGCCGGATGATCCTCGGCCGCGAAGTGGGCGAACCGCAGGGTCGCGCGGGCGGCGCGGCTCGACACATACGGCGCCGCGACCGTCAGCGCCGCGCCGCCGAGGCCGGTCTTGAGCAACGTTCTGCGATCCATGGCATTCCCCCCTTTGTCTTTGGTCAGACGCGGAAACCGAAATAGCGCGGCAGCGCCAGCGCGAGCCACGGCACGAACGCGACGATGAGCAGGCCGATCAGCACCATGATCAGGTATGGCAGCGTCGCGCGCGAGGCCCGCTCGATGTCGCAGCGCATGATAGCACAGCAGACGTAGAAGCCCACGCCGGCGAGCGGCATGAAGCCGCCGACGCCCATCGCGATGATCAGCACCAGGGCATAGTGCATCTCGCTCAGGCCCAGCTTGCCGGCGATCGGGATCAGCAATGGCGCGACCACGTTGAGGGCCGGCAGGCCCTCGAGCAGCACGCCGACCACGATCAGGAGCACGATCGAGCCGACCATGAAGATCGCGGTGCTGTTGCCGAGTGAACCGAGCAGCGCGACCAGCCGCTGCGGCAGATAGGCGATGGTCAGCGTCCAGGAGAACGCCGAGGCCGCCGCGAAGATGAAGAGGAGCACGCCGGTCAGCGCCGCGGTGTCGGCGATGACGCGCAGCACGTCGCGCACGCTCATCTCGCGGTAGACCAGCATCGCCAGCACAAGGCCGTAGATGACCGCGAAGGCCGCGACCTCGGTCGGCGTGGCGACGCCGAGCAGGATGCCGCCGAGCAGCATGGCGGGCATCAGCAGCGGCAGCACGGCCCCGAGCCCGGCCTGCGCGATCGCGGCGACCGAGGCGCGCGGGGCGGGCGGCGCGCCGGCGAGGCGGGCGCGCAGGTAGATCAGCGCCATCAGGCACAGCGCCATGACGGCGGCCGGGATGAGGCCGCCGATGAACATGGCGGCGAGCGACACGCTGGAGATCGAGCCGAGGATCAGCATGGCGATGCTCGGCGGCACCGTCTCGCCCATGATCGCCGAGGCGGCGAGCACGGCGGCGCCTTCCGGCGCGCCGTGCCGTGCGCTCAGCTGGTCGCGCATGATGGTGCCGACGGCGGCGACGTCGGCCGGCTTCGAGCCCGACAGCCCCGACACCACGTACATGCTGGCGACCGTGACCTGCAGCAGCCCGCCGCGCCAGTGGCCGACCAGGGTGTGGATGAAACGCACCAGCCGCACGCTGATGCCGCCGCGCTCCATGATCAGCCCGGCGAGGATGAAGAACGGGATGGCGAGCAGGATGAAGTTGCCGGTGCCGTTGACCATGGTCTGCGGCAGCACCACGAAGGAGGCGGCGTCGGCCGCCCACAGGTAGGTCGCGGTGGCGAGAAGAAGCACGAAGCCGACCGGCACGCCGGCAAAGATCGCGGCGAAGAACAGCCCGAGCGCCACGATGATGGCGGCATCGCCGCCGAGCCAGGGGAGCCAGATGTCGCGCGTGAGCGCGCTCGCCGCCAGCATGGCGATGAATGCCGCCGCGACGCCGGCCGCGACGCGCAGGTCGCAGCGGCGCAGGTTGTCGAGCGCGTGCAGCGCGAGCAGCGCCATGCCGAGCGGCAGCGGCAGCGCGATCAGCGCCGCCGGCAGCTGCAGGATGGGCGTGCGCTCGCCCCAGCTCGAGGCGATGAACTCGGCCGATGCGATGCCGGTGAGGCCGACGCAGAACAGCACCACGACGTCGCACAGCGCCACGCAGGCGCGCTCGACCCGCGGCGGCGCGATGTCGCGCAGGATGCGGACGAAGGCGTGATCGCGCCGCCGGTAGGCGACCGCGCCGCCGATGAACGCCAGCACCGACAGCGACAGCCGGGCGATCTCGTCGATCCACAGGAACGAATGGTGGAACCAGGCGCGGGCGAACACATTGGCGAGCACGAGGGCGAGCTCGCCGATCAGCGCGACGACGACGAGACCTTCGGCGAATGCATCGACCGGCCGCAGCGGGGCGGCGACCCGCGCGCCGGATCTCTCGCCTGCGGGCACGCTCCCACTGCTCGCGGCCTCGACCATGCCCACGCGTCCCCCGTCGATGCCGGGCTTTCCCCCGGCATTCAACCGTCGCGCGGTTCGCGGCCCGGCGCAAGGGCGCCGGCGATCGCGTCAGGCGTCTGGCGCGTCCTCACGCTCCCTCGTTCGGATCGTGATACATCTCGCCGACGATCGCGGTGATGCCCTTTTCGCCGCTGACGAGATGATACCGGCCGTCGCGGTCGCGGCCGAGCCTGCCGTTCTGGCGCAGCACATCGAGCGCGCAGGCGACCTCGCGGCCGTCCTGGCTGCCGAGCGACTCGACCACGTCGGCGTAGAACATCGGGCCGGCGGCGAGCGCCTGCTCGACGGTCTGGAAGCGCGGCGGGCCGGAAAACACCTTGGCGGCGCAGCGCGTCCAGTTGATCTGGCCCTCGCGCCCGAACGGCCGCGTGCAGTCGAAGCCGACTTTGGCGCCGCTCTTGCGCCCATTGAGCGAGGGATCCATGGTCTGGCCCTGCAGGCCCTGCAGCACGACCATGTCCTCGTCCGCCTGGAAGCGCGTGCCGAACGCCCATTCGGCCTGGCCATCGCTGTCGAGGTCGATGTCGTCATCGAACACGTAGATGGTCTTGACCCGCAGGATGCCACGGAACAGTGCTTCGATCGCGGCGCGCGGCTCCTCGTCGTCGCGCTTGCGCATGGCGATGCGCAGCGTCGCGCCGCCGCCCGACAGCATGCGCACGCGCGCCGCGACCGGCTCGGCGATCGCGCCGCGCAGGATGCGCATCGCCTCAGCCTCGGTGCGGATCGCCGAGATGTTGGTCGAGTCGGTCTGGTCGAGGCGGAACGCCGAGCCGTGCAGCAGCGTGTGGTGCAGCGGATCGCGCCGCATCGTGATGGCGGTGCAATGGAAGATCGGATCCATGTGGATCGCGCCGTAGTAGCCCATGTACTCGCCGTACGGGCCCTCCGGCTCGCAGTAGCCGCGCTCGTCGAGATAGCCCTCGAGCGTGATCTCGGCGTCGGCCGGAACCAGGATGTCGTTGGTCAGGCTCTTCACCACCGGCGCGGGCTCGCCGCGGAAGTTGGCGACCAGCGCGAGCTCGTCGCCCGGCTGGCGCGTGGTGGCGGCGACGAAGTCGAGCGGGTGGCCGCCGACCGTGAAGGTGACCGGCAGCCGCTCGCGCCGCGCCGCGCAGGCGGTGTAGATGCGCTTGAGGTCCGACGGCGCCGTCACGTTGGTGCCGCACTCGTAGCGATTGCGCAGGCTCAGGCGGCGGCAGCCGACATTGCGCCGTCCGGTCTGCGGATCGACCGTGTAGTCGATCGCCGACGAGATGTAGCAGCTGCCGTCGCGCCCATGCTGCGGATGGAACGGCAGCTTGGTCAGGTCGACGTCCTTGCCGGTGATCTTGATCGCATGCACCGGGGCCTCGCCGGACGGCACCTCGACCAGCGGCTGCAGGCTGCCGAGCCGGCGGAAGTACTCGTCGTACAGCTTGTCCTCGGTGGTATCGAACGCGGCGGCGAGACGTTTGCGGTTGCCCGCCGTCTTCGCCGTCATCTCCAGCCGCTCGGGGCCGGCCTGCCGGAACAGCAGGGCCTTGTCGGAGCCTTCGATGATCTCGCTGAGCTTGGTGAGCGGCACCGGCTCGTCGTGGACCTCGACCTCGCCGAGATCGATCAGCCGCTTCACGAAGCGGCGCAGGCGATATTTGTCGAGATCGATGTTGGTGGCCATTGCGTTTCCTCACTTGCCCTTATTCCGCATCGCCCGCCACACCTTCTCCGGGGTGATCGGCAGCTCGATGTGCGTCACGCCGTATCCCGCCAGCGCATCGACCACGGCGTTCGCCACCACGCCCAGCGCCGGCGTGGTGCCGCCTTCGCCGCCGGCGCGCACGCCGAGCGGATTGCTCGGCGCCGGCGTCTCCGAGAGCTCGGTGGCAAAGCTCGGCAGCATGTCGGCGCGCGGCATCGCATAGTCCATCATCGAGCCGGACAGGAGCTGCCCGCTCTCGGCGTCGTAGCTGCAATGTTCCCACAACGCCTGGCCGACGCCCTGCACGATCGCCCCATGCGTCTGCCCGTGCAGGATCAGCGGATTGACGGCGCGGCCGACGTCGTCGACCGCGGCATAGCGCACGATCTCGGTCGCGCCGGTGTCGGGATCGACCTCGACCTCGCACACATGCGCGCCGAACGGGAAGGCCGCCACCGGGATGATCTCGTCGCACACCGCCTGCAGCGGCCCGCGCAGGTCCTCGGGCAGGCTCTCGCCCTTCTCCGTCGCGCCGGCGATCGCGTAGAGATCGACGCTGCGGTCGGTGCCCTGCACGGTGAAGCGCCCCTCCGCGAAGGCGAGATCGGCGCGGTCGGCCTCGAGCAGATGCGCCGCGATCCGCCCCGCCTTGTCGACGATCTCGTTCGCAGCCTTGCCCATCACCACGCCGGCCATGCGCATCGAGCGTCCCGAATGCGAGCCGCCGCCGACCGGGACGACGTCGGTGTCGCCCTGGATCAGCCTGATCTCGTCGAACCCGACGCCGAGCCACTCGGCCACGCACTGGGCGAAGCTCGTCTCGTGGCCCTGGCCGCTCGACAGCGTGCCGACCGCGACCTCGACCTGGCGCTCCGGCCGCACCGTGATGCGCGCATATTCGCGCGGCGCCCCACTCGTCGCCTCGATGTAGTTGGCGAGCCCGATGCCGCGCAACCGGCCGCGTCGTTTGGCATCGCGGCGGCGTGCCGCAAACCCGTCCCAGCCGGCGAGCGCGAGCGCGCGCTCCATTGCGCCCTTGTAGTCACCGCTGTCGTAGGTCATCCCGAGCGGGTTGGCGTAGGGCTGCTCGCGCGGCGCGACGAGATTGCGCCGGCGCAGCGCCACGCGGTCGCGCCCGAGCTGCCGCGCCGCCAGATCCATCAGCCGCTCGATCGCGAACATCGCCTCGGGCCGGCCGGCGCTGCGGTACGGATTGGTGGGCGGCGTGGTGGTGAGGACGGCGCGGGCGCGGATATGCGCGACCGGCACGCGGTAGACCGAGGTGAGCAGCTCCGAGCACTTGACCAGCGGCACGTACATCACGCTGTGCGCGCCGGTGTTGCAGACGACCGCGCCGCGCAGCGCCAGGATGCGGCCGTCGGCGTCGAGCGCGAGCTCGGCCTCGATCGCCTGGTCGCGGCCCTGGTAGTCGGTGAGGAACGCCTCGCTGCGGTCGCACGTCCATTTGACCGGGCGGCCGACGCGCTTCGCCGCCCAGGCGACCAATCCGAACTCGGGAAAGAACGCGTTGCGCGTGCCGAAATTGCCGCCGACGTCGCCCGAGACGACGCGCACCATGGATTCGGGCACGGCCAGGATGGCGGCGAGCTCGCGCTTCTGTCGCACCACGCCGCCGCTGCCGGCGTAGAGCGTGTAGCGGCCGCTCGCCGGGTCGTAGGTGCCGATTGCGGCGCGCGCGTCGAGCGGCACGCCGGTCACCCGCTGCACCTGCGTGTCGAGCCGGACGATGTGGGCGGCGCGCGCGAACGCGGCCGCCGTGCCCGCCGGATCGCCGACGTCGGCGTCGATGCACACATTGGCGACGTCGTCGTAGAGCCGCGTCGCGCCGGGCTCGACCGCGGCTTTGCCGGCGACCACCGCGGCGAGCGGCGCGTAGTCGACCGCGACGCGTTCGGCGGCGTCGCGCGCCGCCGCCACCGTCTCGGCCACCACCATGGCGACCTGCTCGCCGACATGGCGCACGCGGTCGGGCGCGAGCAGCGGATGCGGCGCGTAGCCGTGCGGCGAGCCGTCGCGGTTCTTGAGCGCGATGTCGGCCGGCGGCTTCATCGGGATCGGCGTATGCGGGATCGGCTTGATGCCGTCCTGCTCCGCGTCGGCGGCGGTGAGCACCGCGAGCACGCCCGGCATGGCGCGCGCCTCTGCGGTGTCGATCGCACCGATGCGCGCATGCGCGTGCGGCGAGCGCACGAAGGCCGCGTAGGCCTGGTTCGGCAGGCTGACGTCGTCGCTGAACCGTCCGCCGCCGGTGAGCAGGCGGAGGTCTTCCTTGCGGCGGAGCGGCTGGCCGATGGTGGCGGGCATGGCGGGAAGCATATCGTCTTGCGACGATGGAGCGCCACTGTGATGAGAGCACTTCGGCGCCCCAGCATCACCCTCCCGCCCGTTGGCGGGGAGGGTCGAGCGACGCAGCGACAGCTGCGGCGCGAGGGGTGGGGGGCCTACGCTTGCTCATATATTTTGTGATGCGAAGAACACCGCTGACTCCGAGCAAGCGGCGCCCCCCACCCCTAACCCCTCCCCGCCACTCGCTTCGCTCGCGGGGGGAGGGGAACAGACCGTGCATTGTTGCGGCCGCGTCGTTCGCCCCCTAAGCTACAAAGAAAATAGCGCGCCATCTGGGAGGTCTGCATGCGCATCGCCGTCTCGCGCATTCTCGGAATTGCAGTCGCAGGCCTCGCCGTGCTGCCGACGGCCGCGGCCGCGGCAGACCACGTCTGGCACCACGGCATCATCGAGGCGAAGAGCGACGCCGGGTTCCAGGTGATGGCGGTGCGCGCCGGATTTGCGCAAAAGGCCGGGCTCGACCTCAAGTACTCGTATTTCCAGAACGACGTCATCATGCTGCGCGCCATGCTGGCGGGCGAGCTCGACTCCTACGAGGGCACCCCGGGGGCGGCGCTGCTCGCCGGCGCGCGCAACGCGCCGATCAAGGTGATCGGCTGCCACTGGCAGAACGTGGTGCACAGCGTGTTCGCCCGCGCCGACTACAAGAGCCCAGCCGACTTCAAGGGCGCCACAGTCGCGATCTCGGCGCCCAACGCGGCGCCCGACATGATCGTCAAGGCCTACATCACGCAGAACAACATTCCGCTCTCCGAGGTGAAGTTCGCCTCCCTCGGCAACGATCCCGACCGCTACAAGGCGATGGTGAGCGGGGTCGCGCTCGCGACCTCGGTGTCGATCGAGTTCTCGGTGTTCGGCCAGCGCGACGGCATCAAGCTGCTCGCGCGCGGCAGCGAGGTGATGCCGAATTATCAGCGCCTGTGCACCATGACGAGCGACAAGGCGATCGAGACCCGGCGCGAGGACATCGTGCGCTTCCTCACCGCGCAGATGCAGGGCTACCGCCACGCGCTCGCCAACCGCGACGAGGAGCTGCGCATCACCCGCGAGGTCACCGGCATCAAGGCGGAGGACAGGCGGCCCGAGTTCATGTTCGACGAGGCCGCCAATGCCAGGACCGGCATCGATCCGGCGATGCCGATCTCCATGGACAAGCTCGCCTGGCTGCAGGATCGGCTGATCGCGGCCGGCAACCTGCAGCAGCGCTTCGACCTCTCGCGCGTGGTGAACCACGACCTGCGCGCCGAGGCGCTCAAGCGCGCCGGGATGCAGAATTGAGCGGCCAGGTGAACCGGCTGCGTCGTCAGCGTCTCGCGGTCGCGGCCGCTGCGGTTTTCGCGTCCGCCGTCCCTTTGTCCGATGCAGGCGCCCAGACCGCCACCATCCGCATCGTCGTGCCGCTCCCGGCCGGCGGCGGCGTCGACGTGGTGGCGCGCCAGCTCGCCGAGCAGATCGGCCAGACCCAGGGCGTGACCTTCATCATCGAGAACCGGCCGGGCGCCGGCACGATGATCGGTACCGAGGCGGTGGCGCGCGCCAACCCGGACGGAAACACGTTGCTGGTCGTGCCCAACTCGTTCCTGGTGGCGCCGCAGCTGCACAAGGCGAACTATGACGCGATCGGAAGTTTCGAGCCGATCTGCAGCCTGGTGACGACGCCCACCGTGCTCGCCGTCAACAAATCGTCGCCGTATCGCACGTTCGGCGACCTGCTCGCCGCCGTGCACGCCGAGCCAAGCAAGCTGACGGTCGGCAGCGGCAGCGGCGCAGCGCTGCAGCTGAACTTCGAGATGCTGCAACAGGCAACGCACATCCGCACCACGTTCGTCGGCTATTCGGGCACGGTGCCGGCGGTGATTGCCGCGCTGGGCGGGCACATCGACGCGGTCTTTTCCGATTTCCCGACCGCATGGCCGCAGATCAAGTCCGGTGCGCTGCGCGCGCTGGCCACGGGTGCGCGCACGCGGTTGGAGTGGCTGCCCGACGTGCCGACGATCGACGAGTCGGGCTACAAGGGGTACGAAGCCGAGATCTGGTACGGGCTTTTTGCGCCGGCGAGAACGCCGCCCGAGGTGACGGCGCGCCTCGCCGGCTGGTTCGCGGCGGCGGTACAGGACGCCGGCATCAAGACGAAGCTTGCCGTCCAGGGGTTGCGCCCGGTCGGCCTGTGCGGCGATCAATTCCGCGCGCAGGTGCGCCGGCAATACGACGAGTTCGGCCGCGTCATCCGCGAGACCGGCATCAAGGCGGAGTGAGGACGCGCAGAAACACGATCATCGTATCGTCGTAGCTCCGCCGCTCCAGCTCGTCATAGCCGGTCGGCGCCGCAAGCTCCGCGTCCGCCGCCTCCTCGACCACGACCAGAGCATCGGGCACGAGCCAGCCGCCGTCGCGCAACGCCGCGAGCGCGGGCAGGGCGAGCCCCTTACGGTAGGGCGGATCGAGAAACACGAGCCCGAACGGCTCGACCGGATGCGCGGCGCCGAGCCTGGTGGCGTCGCGGCGAAACACCCGCGTCACCTGGCCCAGGCCGAGGGCGTCGACGTTCTGGCGAATGAGCGCGCGCGCCTCGGCGCCGTCGTCGACGAACAGGCAGAAGGCCGCGCCGCGCGAGATCGCCTCGAGGCCGAGCGCGCCGGTGCCGGCGAACAGGTCGAGCACGCGTGCGCCGGCGACCGGGTCGCCATAGGCATGCGCCAGGATGTTGAACAGGGATTCGCGCAGGCGGTCGCTGGTCGGGCGGATGGCCTGGCTCTTGGGCGCTGCGAGCGTGCGCCCGCGCAGCCGTCCGCCGACCACGCGCATCAGTGTGGACTCCGCAGCGGCGCCGCTTGCTCGATCTGCTCCCTCCCCCACGAAACCCGGGCCTGCCCGGGTTTCGCATGATTGTGCGCAAGTCGGGCAGGCCCGACTTGCGGTGGGGGAGGGTTGGGGAGGGGGGTAGCAGTAATCTTGCGAGCGCTTTGCCGCCCAATCTCTACCCCAACCCCCAACCCCTCCCCACAAGGGGGAGGGGAGCGCACCGTATCCGTGGCCCGCACGCGCATCACTCGCGCTCGCGCGGCCGCGATGGGCGCGGGCCGCGTGCGCGGTCGGGCCGGCGTGCCCGGCCCTTGCGGACATGGCCTTTGCGCGCGCGATCGCCGAACCGGCTTTCCTTGCGCTCCTCGCGTTCCGGCTTCTTCTCGCCGAACCGCTCGACCAGCACGCGGCGGCCCTTGCGATCGGTCAGCAACCCCGCGCGCTTCGGCCCGGCTCTGTCCGGCTCGTGCCGCCCCTCGTCGTGGCCGCCGCGATAGTGCCGGCGCAGCGGCGCGTCCTCCTGCCGCCACGCATGGCCGCGGCGCGGGCGGCCGGCCGGCTTGTCGTCGCGCTCGTCACGGCGATGCCGCCCGCGCTCGTCGCCGCGGCGGGGATGATCGCCGTGCTTGAAATCGCGCTGCCGCTCATCGCGCCTGTGGCCTTCGCGCCGCGGTCCGCGTTCCTCGCGATCGCGCCGCTCCTTGCGGTCGCGCGGCGGCGCCTCGACCACGTCCTCCCGCTCCCGCTCGACGACCGGTGCGGAGAAATCGCACTTCGCCGCGGCAATCACCCGCTCGCCGAGCTGCTCGCGCAGCACGCGGGTCCGCACCTCCTCGACCGCGCCCTCGGCGAGCTCGCGTAGCTGGAACGGGCCGAACGAGACGCGGATCAGCCGGTTCACCTGCAGGCCGAGGTGGCGCAGCACGTTGCGCACCTCGCGGTTCTTGCCCTCGCGGATCGCGAAGGTGAGCCAGATGTTGGCGCCTTGCCCCTCCTGGGTGCGGTCGAGCGTCGCCTCGATCGGCCCGTAGTGGATGCCGTCGACGGTGACGCCCTCGCGCAGCGCATCGAGCTGGCCTTGCGTCACCCGGCCGAGCGCGCGCACCCGGTAGCGCCGCAGCCAGCCGGTCTCGGGCAGCTCCAGCACCCGGGCGAGCCCGCCGTCGTTGGTGAGCAGCAGGAGTCCCTCGGTGCCCATGTCGAGCCGTCCGAC
>Ga0335080_10009499_pt1 | contig 10165 bp, 9 predicted proteins | sample Lox_Sample_34_FD_206720 | JGI IMG/M metagenome (GOLD analysis project Ga0335080, IMG submission 206720) | Soil microbial communities from Loxahatchee National Wildlife Refuge, Florida, United States - Lox_Sample_3.4 | ecosystem: Environmental > Terrestrial > Soil > Wetlands | place: USA: Florida... | reverse complement strand
CCGCGCAGGGGCGAAGGCTTTGACCCTGACTGCGCGGGAACTGTAGGATCCCGCCCGGAAAGCCTATGAAGAAAAACTTCCGGGAAAGAAACGCGAGTGCGAAGAGATGATGCCCCCGCGTGAAGCGGCGCTACAAAGGAATCAACTGGTAGGAGGGATTGAAGGAGTACGCATCAGCGGGCTTATGGCCGAGGCGAAGATTGCCATTGGGGATCAGCAGACTACATCCATCTTTACGGCGAGTTCGCCACGGGAGATGAATCTGAAGCCGGGACAGACGGCGGCCGCTCTCATCAAGGCAATAGGGGTAATGATTCTGCGGGTTTGAGGGAAGTGTAACGCTGGCAGGACCTGGTTACCGAGGTTTCTGGTACACGGGGAAGATTAAATTGCTATAATTCATTCGAGGATGACGGGTTCAGTGTCGCCATACAGGCAATTGCGGGTTCGAGAAGGGAAGCGTTCCCGCTGTATCCTCATCGTCGCTTTGGCCATCTGCGGGATGACGGTCAGCCTGAGCACCCGCACTTTTCACCTGACATCGCTGACGAGTCCGAGCGCCCAATCGGGCGCAACCCAGGCGATGCGTCAACATCTCGATCGCGATGCGACCAGCTGGGCGCCACCTCTTCCGGTACTGAGGACTTTTTTGGTGCCTCCGGCGTTCTATCCGCGGTACGCGCCAGCGGGTCCACCGCTGCCGAACGTTCTATTCGACGAGAGTCTTTCCAACCGTCCGCCTCCTTCCTGCTAGCCGTTGTGCTCCTGTTTTTCCGTTAACCAGAATTTCGAACCCACCATCCGTCATGGACGGAAGGGCAATCACTGCCGGGTAAGAAGGCGGTAAGGGTTCAAGCCGATTCGGTCCAGTCGGGGGCGAAGCGCATGCGGCGCTCCGCGTTCCGGCCAGATCGGATGCCTTCTAGGAGGAGGCCATGAAAACAACTTTTATGATGTCAGCTGCGATCCTGAGCATTCTGCTGGTCTACTTGCACGCGGATACGAAAAGAGTCTCCAAAGACCAGTACCAGGCGGCCACGGTGGTCAGCGTGGATCGGCACGTAACCGAATCGAACTACGTTGGCAGCAACCCAAGCGATGCCCCGGTTCAGGCCGACGACTACAGTTACGACATCGGGATACGCCTGGAGTGCAACATCTACATCGGGCGCTACCAGTCGGCAGTCGACTATTTGCCGCCCGTTTTTGCTCCGCAACATACCGTCGATGTCCGCATGCAGAAGCACATTCTCTACGTCAGCCTGCCGGATAGCGACCGCGAAGTAAAAATGGGAATCGTTGGGCACCGGCGGGTCAAAGAAGAAGGCTGCGGGGCCAATGGGTGAGCTGATGGGATGCCGAGACTCAAGCAGGTTGCCGGGATGAATCGCCAGCAGAAGTTCGTGAGCATTGCGGCAGTCGCAGCGGTCGTGTGCCTGTTGACATGGTTGCGACTGCCGACCAAAACAGCCAAGGCGGAACCGCACGATCCTGCCCGTCCGGTGGCGGTGGCACTGGTCAAGCGGGGACCGGTTGTGAACTCGCTCATTCTTTCGGGAGCGTTCCGCCCCTACCAGCAAGTGGACGTTCACGCTAAAGTCGCTGGGTTCATCCGCACGATTTATGTGGACGTCGGCGACCATGTGAAGGCCGGACAAGTGCTGGCGATCCTGGAGGTTCCGGAATTGAGCGCCCAGGTGGCGGGGGCGAAGGCGGACATCCACCGATACCAGGACGCGATTCGCCGCGCGCAAAGCGAGATCGAGCGCGCGGACTCGACGCACGCCGCCTATCACGCAGCCTACACCCGGCTGAAGCAGGCATTCGACTCGCGCCCTGGCCTGATCGCGGAGCAAGAGCTGGACGATTCCATGGCGAAGGACAAAGAGACCGAAGCTCAAACTGAAAGCGCACGGGCGGCCATGGCTGAGTCGCAGAGCCAGCTGATGGCGGCGCAGGCAGACTTCGACCGCTTGTCGGCTTTGGAAGGGTACTCGCACATTACAGCCCCATTTTCGGGAGTAGTGACCAAACGCTATGCGGATACGGGGGCGCTGATTCAGGCCGGAACGGCTTCCGAAACGCAGTCCATGCCGGTCGTGCAGTTGGCGGAGTGGTCAAGGCTCCGGCTGGTCGTACCCGTTCCGGAGTCCGCGGTACCGCGGCTGCAACTGGGAAGCGTGGTGCGGGTTCATGTGCCCGCGATGAACCACGACTTTGAAGGCCGCGTCGCCCGCTTTGCCGACGCCCTGAATGATGAAACCCGAACCATGCACACCGAGATCGACGTGGAGAACGCCGATGGCGCTCTCAAGGACGGCATGTACGCCGAGGCAACACTCATCCTGCAGCAACAAAACGATGCGCTCACGATTCCGATTCAGGCCCTGGAGCGGACCAGCTCCGGCGGCACGGTCCTGATCGTCGATGGCCAGGGACGGGTGCAAGAGCGGCAAGTGAAAATCGGGACCGAGTCGAGCGAACGAGTGGAAATCGTCGCCGGGCTGAAGGAGAACGAGCAGGTGGTCATCGGCAACCGCGGCGAATTTCACGTGGGAGAAAAGGTGCGGCCGAAACCCGTGGAGGAGGAAAGCGAAGCGGGAGGAACGGTCTGATGTCCGGCTTCGCCATCCGCTATCCCTTCTTCATCATCGTCCTTTGCCTGATGGTCGCGATCGTGGGGGTGGTGACGCTGGCGCGGATGCCGGTCGACCTGTTTCCTACAATCAATATTCCGGTGGTGGTGGTGGCAACGTTTTACTCCGGGATGCCGCCGCAGCAGATCGAAACCAACATCACCAATCCGTTCGAAAGATTTTTTACGTTGGGAAGCGGCATCGATCACATTGAGTCCCGGTCGCTGCCGGGCGTCAGCCTCATCAAGATTTACTTTCAGCCGGGAACCAACGCCGACTCGGACCTGAGCATTATCTCGAACCTGGCGATGGCCGATCTGCGCAGGCTTCCGCCGGGAACGCTGCCGCCGGTCGTGCTTAAGTTCGACGCTTCGAGCCTGCCGGTTTGCCTGATTACCCTGAAGGGGCAGGGCCTGAGCGAGACTCAACTGCGCGACCTAGGCCAGTACACGGTTCGCAACCAGATCGCGAGCGTTCCCGGGGCTTCGGTGCCGCAACCATTTGGCGGCCGCTATCGGCAGATCATGGTGTACGTCGACCCTCTGAAACTGGACGCGCATGAATTGTCGGTGATGGACGTGGTGCGCACGGTCAACGACAACAACCTGATCCTCCCCGCGGGCGATGTAAAGATCGGCCCAATCGATTACAACCTGTACACCAACAGCCAGGTGCCGACGGCGGAGCAGATCAACAGCATGCCGATCAAGACCGTCGGGCAGGCCTCCGTGCTGGTTGGGGACGTGGGGCAGGCGAAGGACGCACAACAGATCCAGACCAACGTAGTGCGGGTGGACGGACAGCGATCGGTTTACCTTCCGATTCTGAAACAAGGCGGCGACAGCAACACGATCTCGGTGGTAGAGGGGATTCGCGAGGCTCTCGCCCATCTGGTCGACATCCCCAAACAGCTCATGGCCAAGGTGGTCTTCGATCAGTCCGCCTTCGTGAAGATGGCCATCGACAATCTGCTGCATGAAGGGGCGATTGGCCTGGTGCTGACGGGCGTGATGGTGCTGCTTTTTCTGGGAAGCATGCGGGCCACGGCGGCGGTGTTTCTATCGATTCCCCTATCCGCGCTGGCGGCGTTTATGGCCATCAGCGCAGGGGGAGGGTCGGTGAACACGATGGTGCTGGGGGGACTGGCGCTGGCGTTCTCGCGGCTCATCGACAACTCGGTGGTGGTGCTGGAAAACATCTTCCGTCACCTGGAGTTGGGTGAGGCACCCGAAGTAGCCGCGGAAAAGGGCGGGCAAGAGGTCTCACTGGCCGTGCTTGCGGCGACGTTGACCACGGGCATCGTTTTTTTTCCGGTAGTGTTCCTGTACGGCGTGAGCCGTTTTCTGTTTGTGGCGCTGGCGATGGCAGTGGTTCTTTCGCTGCTGGCCTCCTACGTAGTGGCCATGACCGTGGTGCCGTTATTCTGCGCCAAGCTGATGAAGAAGCGTCACGCCGACGAAGAGGTGGGTCAAGGGTCTATTGGCGCGCGGTTTGGCCGCATCGCCGTCAAGTTCAACGTCTACTTCGAGCGCATGCTGGCGAAGTATGACCGATCGTTGAGCACAGCTCTGCTCCGGCCGGCCGGGACCGCGATCGGCCTGGCGGGCGTCTCCCTGCTTTGTCTTTGCATGTATCCGATGCTGGGGGTGGCGTTTTTCCCCCGCACCGACCCCGGCCAGTTTGTCATTCACTTCAAGGCTCCATCGGGAACGCGCATCGAGCTCTCCGAACAATATGCCCAGCAGGTGGAAGACACGGTGCGCAAAGTGGTTCCGGAAAATGAGCTGGGGATGATCGTCTCCAATATCGGAATTACGACGGATTTTTCCGCCATCTACACGCCCAACTCGGCGCCTCACACCGGCTTTGTGCAAGTGAGTCTCAAGGAGGGCCACAAGATCGGCAGTTACGAGTACATGCGGCAGACGCGGGAGCGGCTACGTGAGGAATTGCCGCAGTTGAGCACGTATTTCGAGTCGGGCGGACTGGTGGATTCGGTGTTGAACATGGGCATGCCGGCGCCGATCGACGTCCAGGTCAGCGGCAGCAGCTTGAGGAGGAGCTACGCGGTCGCGTCGCAGCTGGCAGCGCAGATTCGCGATCTGCCGCGAGTAAGCGACGTTCTGGTTCCGCAGGACATCGATTATCCCGCGCTTCAACTCGACATCGACCGGGAGAAGGCGAGTCTGGTCGGGCTCACGCAAAAGGAAGTCGTCGACAACGTCATTACAGCGCTGACTTCGAACGGCATGATCGCGCCCAACTACTGGATTGACCCCAAGAGCGGAAATCCTTACATGCTGACGGTGCAATATCCGGAAGATGCTGTGAAAACCATGGAAGACCTTAAGCAGATTCCCGTGCGGGGAGCGGAAAGCAAGAACCCCACCATGCTGGACACGGTGGTCAATGTGAAGACCATCCCCACACCCACTGAAGTCGATCACTACCAGCTGTTTCGAGTGGTCGACGTATATGTGTCGCCGAAGACGGAAGATCTGGGGAGGGTCAGCGCCGAAGTCGACAAGATCATCGCCGCCACGAAGTTGCCGGAGGGCGTTCGCGTGACGCTGCGCGGGTCGGTGCAAAATATGAGGTCATCGTTCAAGAGCTTCGGCATCGGACTCATCCTCGCGATCGTCCTCGTCTACCTGATCCTGGTAGCTCAGTTTGCGTCGTTTCTCGATCCATTCATCATTTTGCTGGCGGTGCCGCCCGGACTGGCGGGAGTGCTGGTGTTTCTGCTGATTACCGGCACCACACTGAACGTCATGTCACTGATGGGCGTGGTGATGATGGTGGGAATCGTCGTGTCGAACAGCATCCTGATCGTCGAGTTTACGCGGCAGATACGCGGCCGCGGGACTCCGCTCCGGGAAGCTGTGGCTACGGCGTCCCGCCAACGATTACGGCCGGTGCTGATGACGTCGCTGGCTACTCTGCTGGGCCTGATACCGATGGCCCTGGCGCTGGGCACGGGAAGCGAAGCTTATGCTCCGCTGGCCCGCGCGATTATCGGAGGGCTGCTGGTGTCCGTGGTAGTCACCGTCTACCTGGTGCCGGCAGCTTATCTCTGGTTCCACCGGCGGGAGGAGCAGGCGGCCCAGGAGGCGTCATCATGAGCAAGTGGGCAGCGAAATTAGTTTGTTTGGCCGGTCTGGCTCTGCCTTGCCTCGGCCAGTCGACGCTCATACTCCAGAACCCGACGGATGCTCCTCTGGGGGCATTTGGCAGTTCGCAGGACGATGGCACGCGTCCCACGAAGGCTGTCCAGGAGCAGAGCAGCGGCCCCCAGAGTGCACAGGGTGCAAAAGGGACGGCACATCGGCTTTCGGTCAAGGATGCGGAGGCCATCGCCCTGAGAAACAATCCCGCCATCTCCGTGGCCCGCCTGAACGCGCTGGCCTCGGAACAGGTGACGCGAGAGGCGACCTCCGTATTGTGGCCGCAGGCTTACGCGAACCTGACGGCGGTAGATGCGCGAGACAACAGCCGGATCACGGCCGGCAGCCTGAACAATCCGATCATCTACACGCGGGCGGCCGGAGGCGCAACGCTGAGCCAATTGATTACCGATTTTGGCCACACCACCAACCTCGTGCGGAGCGCACGCCTGCAGGCCAAGGCAGAAGGACAGAATGCGGTGGCAACGCGAAACGACATCCTGCTGGCCGTAGACCAGGCATTTTACGCGGGCCTGGAGACACACGCGGTTCTGCGCGTGGCCGAGCAGACGGTCGCGTCGCGGCAACTGCTAGCCGACCAGGTGTCGGCGCTGGCGAAGAGCAAATTGAAGTCGGACCTTGATTTGAGCTTTGCCAACGTTAATCTCGCCCAGGCGAAGCTGCTGTATCTGGACGCGCTAAACAACGACAAATCGGCGATGGCGAGCCTGTCGGCGATTCTCGGCTATTCCACGCTGGAACACTTCGACCTGGTCAGCGACACAGGAAGTTTGATGCCGCCGCCGGCAGATATAGATCGGCTGGTGGCGGATGCCTTCGGCAAGCGTCCTGAACTCCTGGCGCTGGAGTTCGAGTCCGAGTCCGCGGCGAAGATTCACCAGGCCGACCGCGACGAGATGTTGCCGACGATCAGCGCTTTGGCAGCGTACGGGGACGCGCCCGTTCGGGATGACAGGGTTTACGGTCCGTATGGAGCAGTGGGCGTGAATGTGCAGATTCCGGTTTTCAACGGATTTCTTATTTCCTCCCGCTCGCGCGAGTCCGACCTGAGGGCGCAGGCCGCGCGGCGGCGTTTGATGGACCTGCGAAACCGTATCGCGCGCGATGTGCGAACCAGTTGGCTGGCCGCCAACACGGCCTTCGACCGCGTCACTGTAAGCGGACAACTGCTGGCGCAGGCGAACCAGGCACTCGACCTGGCGCAGACCCGCTACAAACTTGGGCTCAGTTCGATCGTGGAATTGAGCCAGGCGCAGCTGCAGCAGACACAAGCTGAGATCGGAAACGTCCAGGCTGGCTATGAATATCAGCTGGCGTTATCGGCACTGAGCTACCAGACTAGCGGCTAGTGATGCAGGGCACAGAGGGCGACGCAGGGCGTCACTTCATTATTGCGGAGGAAATGGGCGGTGACCCTTCGATCGCATGATTGTTGGACGAAACTTGCAAAAGGGTGAGGATTGTGCGTATGATTCAGGTGTACGTTAGACCGAATCGGTCGTGAGCAGCTCTCGCCTTAACAGCCAGTAACCTGCGCAAGTTTTCCTCCGAATCTCTCCAGCGTAACTAACAAAAAGGAACAAGAGTACAAGACAAATGGAACAAGGAACAGTGAAGTGGTTTAACGACGCCAAAGGCTACGGCTTTATCAGCCGGCAGAATGGCGAAGACGTTTTCGTGCATTTCTCAGCGATCCAGGCTGGCGGTTTCAAGAGCCTGCAGGAGGGCCAGACGGTGCAGTTCGAAGTCACCAAGGGTCCCAAAGGCTGGCAAGCCGAGAACGTTCAGGCGCTCTAAACCTACGTTTCCTGGGAAGAGGCGATCTCGAGGGAGATCGCCTCTTCGCTTTTTCAGGAATAACGGATAGCGAAATTACCCCAGTAATTTCCGAATTCGCAATTATGTGGATTGGATCGGGCGCGCCTGCCAGGCTATGGCTATGGCAACCACCGGGGCGGCGGCCGCGCAGAGCCCATCGCGCACACTGATCGGGCCTGTTTCTACACAAGGCGGGTTTCAATACTGGTATCTGGTATGTCTTCCGGATTCCATCATCGCGGTCCGGCAAAGCATAGGGGCTTTCTTCATGTTCGGGCTCGCCAACGGGGCGGTTCCCCACGTTTTCGGTCTGATTGGCGGGCTGATCAACCTGGCAGTCAGAGGACAGACCAGGAAATATCGCGAGCGGACCGAGGCCAGCCTGCAAAGGGCTGCTACCGGTTTTCTGCGCGCGAAGCCCAACGTGGTTTATCCGGTTTCGCAACTCACAGCCATTACGTTCAAGAGCGCCAAAGCCGGCCTGATTCTGCCGGATATCGTCCTTGAGACCAGCGACGGCCGGAAGCATTCGTTTGGCGTGCAACGTGACGATTTCGACAAAGCCGGCGCCGCTCTCAGGCAGTTGTATCCCCAGCTCTGCAGATAATCCCGAACAGACTATAGAGGATTCAGCGAGGTAGTTGAACCTCCGCGGGCGATCCGCGGAGGTTCAAGACTGGCAACGCCCAGCCTTATGACCGTTGCTGGTCGGCAAAGGAAGCAGCCGACGCCTTGGGGAAGGGGATCAGCATAGGCACCTCTTCACGGTATTGCCGATACGCCCGCCCGTGTTCAGCGACCAGGTCGCGCTCCTCGAACTGGATTCCCACGAGGATGTATCCGGTCGTGGCGATGGAAAAGACGAGGTGGCCGAGGCTCATGGTGGGTGCGGACCAGAATGCGATGACGAATCCCAGGTAGAGCGGGTGACGCACGATGCGGTAGAGGATAGGCGTCCGGAACTTTGCCGGGGCATACTTTTTGCCGCGGAAGTAACCCCAGACCTGCTGCACACCAAAGAGTTCGAGGTGGTTGATCAAGAGTGTGCTGCCCAGGACCAGGGCCCATCCCAGCCAGAAGGTGACCGTCAAGAGGGCAGCGGCAAATCCTGCTGCCTGCCAGACGATTTCCGGCATGGGGCGCCACTGCCACAGCAGAAGCGCCAGCATGGAACTGGCGGCGAGAACGTAGGTGGGGCGCTCCAGATGCCTGGGCACGACCTTTGTCCATGCCCGCTTGAAACCCTGGCGGGCCATGACACTGTGCTGGACGGCGAACAAGCCCAGCAGGAGAGCGTCCAGAGTGGCCGAGACGAAGAGCGGCGATTCGGCGCCGCTGTCGATGGTTTTGGGGACAAGAATGTTGCCGACAAAGCAGATCGCGTAGATCAGGGTCGGCAGAAATGCGGCGTATGCGATCAGACCATACATCAATGAGAAAATGCGCTTCATGTTCGATGCTCCTTTTTCCTGAATGTAAGAACGGCCGGGCACTCCGCGAACGCCCGACCGAGAGGCTGGTTGACCGTCCCGGACGGGCCCGCGGAGATGACGCCCCAAGTGGCGGCGAAAGATCCGCGCAGGAAATCAGTGTTCCATTTGCAACCCGGCAACGATTTCGCGGCGCGCGCGGGTAAGCCTGGCGTTCACCGCGGGCACGCCGATGTCGAGAATTGCGGCGGCCTGGTTCACCGAGAATCCCTGAAAATCACAAAGAAGATAGACATTGCGAAGAGCAGAATTCAGGCCCAGAGCGAGCATCACGCTTCTCCAATCTCGCTGACTCCAGATGATCCGCGGTTTGCCATTGGTTACCGGCACGGCTGTTGCGCCTCCTTGAGTTTCGCAAGAAGCCTTGGATCCGCGGGTTAGACGGATCCAGAAGGCTTCCCTCTATTTGAGAGATCGGAAACGAGGGGCAAAAACGGACAAGCCTGAGACAAAAATCTATTTGTGCCGAACCGAGGAGGCCGAGAAGGCGGACCCCAGCAGTCCGCCCGGCCTGCAGCCCAGGAATAGAGAGCCGCTAATGGAGTATCGGAAACCGGCGGAAGAAAACGACGCGGAACAATAGCCCAAGAAAAATGCCCCGCCTCGTAAAAAGCCGAAGCGGGGTAAGGAGAGAAACAGGAACAAACAGGTTACTGCCGGGCCGGGCGGGCTGGCGGCCGCACACTCGCCGCATGCGCATGGCGATGCTTGGCATTGGCATCAAACGCGCTGTTGATCAGGGTTGCAGTCAGGCCGCCGTTGAAGACCTCGCTGACGTTACCCTCCGAGCCGTAGCAGAAGAACTGAACCGAGTCTCCCGCCGTGACCTGAATCTGGTCGGTAACCGCCGCCTGCTGAAAGCCGGCGATGCTCGACCCACCATACTGGATCGGCTCTCCGCTGCTGGCGATGGTGTCATAACAGAAGGCGCCGCCGTCGTCACCGGTGTCGATGTCAAGCAGAGCGGTGGCAGAAATGAAGTAGGCTCCGGAGGTTGCCACCGGCGCGGTCTGCGCGACCAGGACGCCGGGAAAAG
>Ga0335080_10009497_pt1 | contig 10165 bp, 10 predicted proteins | sample Lox_Sample_34_FD_206720 | JGI IMG/M metagenome (GOLD analysis project Ga0335080, IMG submission 206720) | Soil microbial communities from Loxahatchee National Wildlife Refuge, Florida, United States - Lox_Sample_3.4 | ecosystem: Environmental > Terrestrial > Soil > Wetlands | place: USA... | reverse complement strand
ACGTGCTGGCGTTCCACCGGCGGCTGCTGGAAAAGCTGTCGGCGCTGCCGGGCGTGACCGGCGTTGGGACGACCGACACGCTGCCGCTCACGGGAGGCCGCAACACGTCGCGCATGGTGCGCGAGGGCCGCCGCAGTCCGAACGGCGAGCAGGAAATCGAAGCGAATAGCCGCGACATAAGCGCCGACTACTTTCGCGTGATGGGCGTGCCGTTGCGGGCGGGGCGCTACCTGGACGCGCGGGACGTGATCGGCGCGCCGCGCGTGGTGGTGATCAACCAGACGCTTGCTGACCGGCTGTTTCCCGGCGAAGACCCCATAGGACAGCGCATCGATTTCACCTACACGGCAACGCCGACGCTAAGGGAGATCGTCGGCGTGGTGGGCGATGAGAACGCCACGGCGCTGGACGCGCCTCCGAACGCTGTGGTCTATGCCGCATTCGAGCAGGATCCCAGCAACTACACCAGCGTTGTGGTGCGCACGGCGCAATCGCCGGAAAGTCTGGCGCCATCGGTGGAACGGACGATACGGGAACTGGACGCGACCGTGCCGGTGTTCGAGGTCTTTACGATGGAGGAGATCATCGAGCAGGCGCCCTCGATCTTCCTGCGCAAGGCTCCGGCGTACCTGATCGCCGGGTTCGCCGGGGTGGGCCTGTTGCTGGCGGCTGTGGGGCTGTACAGCCTGCTGTCCTATGCGGTGGCGCAGCGCAGGCGCGAACTGGGCATCCGCATGGCGCTTGGCGCGCAGAAGGGCGATGTGCTCGGGTTGATCGTGGGCGGCGGAATGCGGCTGGCGCTGGCGGGCGTGGGCGTGGGGATCGTTTGCGCGATTGTTTTCGGCAGGCTCCTTGGCAGCTTCCTCTTTCACGTGAAGCCGGGCGATCCCATCACCGTGATGGGCGTGTGTGCGCTGCTGTTGCTGGTGGCGCTGGCGGCGACCAGCCAGCCGGCAATGCGGGCGATGCGCGTTGATCCCATGCACGCTCTGCGCGAGGAGTAGCGCGGCGGCTGATCATTCCGGGCCTGCCGCAGGCCGGGGATGCTCGTCGCCCTGCGCCTCGTCTTCGTCCGCCGGCGTGCTATCCTCGATTCATGCCTGACGCTCCGCGCACGCGCCGCCAGATGCTGGAAGAATTCCTTGCGGCAAATCCGAGGGACGCGTTTGCGCGGTACGGGCTGGCGCTCGAATGCGCCAACGCCGGCGACAGCGAGACTGCCGAGACTCACTTCCGGCAGTTAATGGCGGCCCATCCAGAATACGTCCCCAGCTACTACCACTTTGGCCAGTTGCTCCTGCGTGCAGGCAAGAAGGATGAGGCGCGAAGCACGTTCGAGGCCGGGATGCAGGCGGCGCGCAAGGCTGGCGACGCGCATGCGCTGAGTGAGCTGGAAGCTGCCCTGGAGGAGACGTAACGACGGAGGTTTCTGGCGCCGGCGCTACGGTGAATCATGCCTCGCATACCGATCTTCCCACTGGAACTGGTTCTCTTTCCCGGCGAGTTGCTGCCGCTGCACATCTTTGAACCACGCTACAAGGAAATGATCCGCGACTGCACGGAGAAGAAGCAGGCCTTCGGGGTGGTGCTCGCACAGGATGATGGACTGGCGGAAGTCGCGTGCACGGCGGAGATCGCGCAGATCGTGAAGACGTACGACACCGGCGAGCTCGACATCATCACCGTGGGCCGCCAGGTGTTCCAGATTCTCGAAGTGATCGAAGAGCGCTCGTACTACGAGGCAGACGTGGAATTTCTTGAGGAAGGCCCGGCGGCGACGCAGGTGGCGTCGACCGCGCTGCTCCAGCTCTTCGAGAAGTGTCATGTGGCCGCGTTCGACCGCGGCCCGGACATGGGCGCGCTTTCGCGCGCGGCGTCGGCTTCCTACCATATTGCCGCGACGCTGCCGCTCGACTTGACCTTCAAGCAGAAGCTGCTGGAAACGCGCGACGAGGAAGAGCGTCGTCACAGCCTGGAGCTGAGCCTGGCGCGCTGGCTGGAACAGGCGGCGCTTGCCGATCGCGCCCGGCGCATCTCCGGCGGCAATGGGCACCCGCACTACAACTAGTAATCAACCGTATTGAACGGTAGTGGAGCGGTATAATCCTTCTCGAAAGGACACGCATCGAACGTTTATGGCCTCCATAGGAATGTCGACAACGCAGTTACCGGGCACGCTGGGCGAACTGCGCCGCAGCGCGTGGACAGAGGAGCGCATCGGCGGGCGCAGCGTGAAGCAGGAGGTGCGCGACAACCTGCTGCGGATGTTGGCTTCGGGCGAGGCTCTGTTTCCGGGCGTGCACGGCTACGAAGACTCGGTGGTGCCGCAAATCGTGAATGCGCTGCTGGCGCGGCAGAACTTCATTTTGCTGGGCCTGCGGGGACAGGCGAAGAGCCGCATTCTGCGCGGGCTGACGGCGCTGCTGGACGAGTACCTGCCGGTGATTGCGGGATGCGAGATCAACGACAACCCGTACCGTGCGATCTGCAAAGCCTGCCGTGAGCGCATTGCGCGCGAAGGCGACAGCACACCCATCCACTGGATGCCGCGGCCCGGCCGCTACGTGGAGAAGCTGGCCACGCCCGATGTGACCATCGCGGACATGATCGGCGACGTGGACCCCATCCGCGCGGCGCGTGGCGGGCGCGACCTCTCCGACGAACTGACGATGCACTACGGCCTGCTGCCGCGCGCGAACCGCGGCATCTTTGCGATCAACGAACTGCCCGACCTGGCGGGCAAAATCCAAGTCGGCCTGTTCAACATCATGCAGGAAGGCGACGTACAGATTAAGGGGTACCCGCTGCGGCTGCCGCTGGACGTGCTGCTGGTGTTCACAGCCAACCCGGAGGACTACACGGCGCGCGGGAAGATCATCACGCCACTGAAGGACCGCATCGGATCGGAAATCCGCACGCACTATCCGGGGTCGGTAGAAGAAGGGCTGCGCATCACCGCCCAGGAGGCGTGGACGGACCGCGGCGGGCAGTTGCCGCTGGAGGTTCCGGGTTATCTGCGGGAGGTCATCGAACAGATTGCGTTCCTGGCGCGGGACGACAAGCGCGTGGACAAGCGGTCGGGCGTAAGCCAGCGGCTGCCCATCTCCGTGTTGGAGAACGTGGCCAGCAGCGCGGAGCAACGGGCGGTGCGGCGGCAGGAGCGCCCGGCGGTGGCGCGCGTAGCCGACGTCTACTCGGCGATGCCGTCCATCACCGGAAAAATCGAACTGGAATACGAAGGCGAGCTGCGCGGCGCGGATACCGTGGCGCGCGAGCTGATTCGCGCGGCAATCGGGCGCACCTTCGAACGGCACTTCAGCGGCGTGAACCTGGACAAGACGGTGGAGTGGTTCCAGAGCGGGGGGGAAGTAAAGTTGCCGAACACCATGCCCTCGCGGGACGAACTGCTTGTGATGAAGCGCGTGCCGGGGCTGCTGGACCGGCTGGACCGCCTGGGCGTCCGCGAAGGCGCGAACGCAGCAGTGGTTGTCGCGGCGGCGGAGTTTGTGCTGGAGGGATTGTGGGCGCAGCGGCGGGTGAGCAGGAGCGAGGAGCGGGGGTATCACGCGGAGGCTCCGCGGCCCTCGGAAGGGCGCGAGCAGGAGCCGTATGCGGGGCGGGGGCCACGAAGGCAGTTTAATTAGAGGCGAGCGAGGGGAGCGACGGCGCAGCAGGCCGCGCCCAGGAAAGGCGGGAGCAAGCTCCCGCGCTCCAAGGAAGAAATGAAGACCACCCGGTATTCAAAGTACGAGGGGGAGCCGGCCGACGCGGTTGATTTGGAAGACCTGATCAACCAGCTCTCCGAGTACCTGCTGCAGAGCGGGTTCGAGTCGCCGTACTCGCGCTGGGGAGAATTCGACCCAGAGCGGTCGATGGAGTCGCTGAAGCAGGCGATCCTGAGGGCGCTGGAGAACGGCGAACTGCTGCCTCAGGAGCTTCTCGATGACCTGATGAGCAATCCGGAACGACGGAAGGAGCTCGAGCGGCTGCTGGACAAGCTGGTCGAACGCCTGTCACGCGAGGGATTCATCAACCAACAGCAACCCATGGTGACAGAGCCGGGCCAGAAAGCGCCGCGAGGCGCAACTGGGCGCGACCAGAAGAATCAGGCGCGCTTCGAAATTACGGACAAGACCATCGACTTTCTGGGCTTCCGCGCGCTGAAGGATCTGATGGGTTCGCTGGGGAAAAGCAGCGTCGGGCGCCACGACACGCTGGAGCTGGCCACGGGCGTCGAGGTGACCGCGGCGTCGAAGCCGTACGAGTTCGGCGACACGATCAACCTGGATATCCCGGCCACGCTGTTCAATGCGGTACAGCGAAACGGCCCTGGCCTGCCGATTGACCTGGACTACAGCGACCTGCGCGTGCACCAGTGCGACTACCAGAGTTCGTGCGCCACGGTGATTCTGCTGGATTGCAGCCACAGCATGATCCTGTATGGGGAAGACCGGTTCACGCCGGCGAAGCGCGTTTCCATGGCGCTTTCGCACCTGATCCGGACGCAGTTCCCCGGGGACTCACTACACCTGGTTTTGTTCCACGACTCGGCAGAGGAAGTACCGCTCGAAGAGCTGGCGCGCGTGCAGGTGGGGCCGTTTTACACGAACACGCGCGAGGGATTGCGGCTGGCGCGGCGGATCCTGACGCGACAGAAGAAGGACATGCGGCAGATCGTGATGATTACCGACGGGAAGCCTTCGGCGCTCACGCTCGAAGACGGGCGCGTGTACAAGAACGCGTTCGGCCTGGACCCGATGGTGGTGACGGAGACCCTGGACGAGGTGGCGCGCTGCCGGCGCGCCGGCATCATGATCAACACGTTCATGCTGGCCAGCGACTACGCGCTGGTGCGCTTCGTGCAGAAGGTGAGCGAGATGTGCCGCGGGAAGGCCTACTTCACGACGCCGCACACGCTGGGACAATACCTGCTCATGGATTTCCTGTCGAAAAAGAGCCGCCACATCCACTAGGGACGCGGCCCGGCCGTGCGGAACGCCGGCCGTGCCAAAGTAGCCATGCTTAGGTACTCCCCGGTATCGACGGAACGGCCGGGAACATCAAAGAATTGAGGTTAGCGCAGGGGCACGCGCGACCGCGAGAGTGGCACGTCATATTTGTTTTTCGTTATGATTGATTGAGATGATGCTGAGGAAACTTCTTCGCAGTTTTCGATGCCAGGTCCCGGCCACGCTTGCGCCGGGGACGCCGGCTCCTCCCATCGAACTCCCCGACACGAACGGGCAGAAGGTAGCGGTGTCCGAGTTGCTGGCGAACGGGCCGGTGCTGGCCGCGTTCTACAAGGTGTGCTGCCCGGTGTGCCAGTACACGCTGCCGTTTGTGGAGCGCATCCAGAAGGCATACGCGGGCAAGGCAGTCATCCTGGGGATTTCGCAGGATGACGCGGAAGACACGAAGGAGTTCGCGGCGGAGTACGGGCTGAGCTTCCGTTCCCTGATTGACGGCGAAGACTATCCAGTTTCGAACGCCTACGGGCTGACGAACGTGCCCACCTTTTTCCTAATCCAGCCGGACGGCACGATTGCGTGCAGCTTTACCGGGTTTGACAAGGCCGGGCTCGAAGACATTTCCGCGGGCTTCGCGGAAAACCTGTCGGAGCCCGCGGCGCCGGTCTTCAATCCGGGCGAGAAAGTTCCCGACCACAAGCCCGGTTGAGGCTCAAAAAACTAGGTTCCGTGCGAACCTGCGAATCCGGTCGCCGCTAACCTTTGCCTGACCGGTCCTGGATCTGCTCCTTGATAGACTTCGGCTTCGACGGCGCACCGCCGTCAATCAACCGGCGGATGCGACGCGCCCTATCGAGTTGCGCTTTGCTTGGCTTCTTTTTCGCTGCCATCGCAGACTGCTCCGGAAACAGCGGGCTGGGCCCGCGTTCCCGGGCTATCTTAACCCGCGAATGAACTCGCGCAGCTTGCTCGCACGAACGGCTTGTTCGTCGGCAAAGGAATCGAGGTCCGGCGGCTTCAGGGCCGCAGCCGTCGCAGGTTTCAGCCGGTAGCGGTCGTCCACGCGCGCCACGCGCACCTTGCCGTCCACGGCTTCGCGCAGGCTCTTGCCGCCGGAGGCCTTGATGACGCCGAGTTTGCGCAACTGCACCTTCTTGCCCTCAACAAAGATCTGATACCACTCGTTGTCCTTCGGGTTTCCGAAGCTTACATAGCCGCCATCGAGAACCCAGTGGGGCTGCTTTACGGCGCCGGTGAAGCTGTACCGCACTCCGGAGGATTGGCCGGGATCATAGTAATGCGGGGTGATGAAGTCGGAGAGCTGCACGCCGTTCACCGAGTAGGCGAACGAACCATCCTCGCACGGGTCGCAGACCTCGCGCAGGTACACGACGCGCTTGAAGCCGGAGACGGGCTTGGGCGCCTGCGGCGGGGGCGCGCCGGCGACAGTGGCGTTGCCGGAAGGGTCGGCGAGCATTTCCAGGGTTTCGTGGCTGACGGTGAGGGGCCAGGTTGCGTCCACCTGAACGAGGGCCAGGGGCTGGCCATTGTCGTCGGTGTGGAATCCGGCGGCGCCGGGCTGGTTGATGTTGTCCTTGAGAATGACCGGCCAGTAGTCCACGGGGACGGAGTCGAGGTTTTCGAACGCGTCCACGGTGGCATGAATGCCCCAGATGGGGCCGAAGTCGCGGGTCACCTGCTTCTGCATGGCCGCGGCGACGGGAGTGAGCTGAGCGAGCGAGACGGAAGAAGACTCGGACACGAGAGCGACATGACGGGTAAGAGTGGACATTGCGGACCTCCGTTTCTTGCTGGATGTATGTTTCGGGGCCTATGCGACGCGCCTTGCGGCAAGAGCTGGACAAACCGGCCGCAAGGAGACGGGGGACGAGCTACAACGCGCCAGCGCAGGCACTTTAGACGGAGATTATTATTGTGTCAACTAGTTCGAGAGGCATCCGAGGGAGGGCCGAGCGGCTGTGACCGGGGGCGCCGGGGGCGACGCCCCCTTGGAAGGGCGCACGCGCCTGGGGCAGGAGGGACAGAAGCGGCGCGTGCGCCCCTAGCCTTGACGGAGGCCGCCGGCCTGGGCAGCGAGCGCGGGGGCGCGGCACTTTTCGCCCGGCTCGCAACGCTGCCTCAGGCGGCGAGGGCGGCCATACGGGCCATGCGGGCGCCCGCCTTGGCCACGTAGATATCGAGCGCCGGGCCATTGAAGCGCGCGGTTACGACGGCCGGGTCGACGTCAACGGGAAAGTCGTGGACAAAGAACACGCGGTCCCTGGACTGTGCGAACGGCCCTTCCCTCTCGGGGAAAGCCTTGCCCGGCTTGACGGGGCCAGCAAGGGTAAGGCGCCGCGGCTCGAGCCATAGTTCGATCGGCCCGCGCTCGAAGCAGGAAGTGTCAGCCGTGAGGCAGATGCGATGGTCCTGCTCGACCGTGCCGCAGGGCAACGGGCGAACGACCTCGCGCTCCGCCTGCTTCCAGTCTTCGGCATCATGCCCGGGCTTGCCGCCGCGCGCCTCATAGAGCTCGAAAGCGCGCCAAGCGACCGCTTCGTGAATCCTGCCTTTCAGTCCGTCGCCGGCTGCTGCGCGGATTCTCAGCTCCGGCGTCCTGGGTCCGTCGCGATGCTGCATGAGTGTTTTCATGGGACCCTCCTCACTACGCTTCTGTTGATAGCGCAGGGGGCGGGAGCGCGCCACGGCGCGCGTCACATGGGGGTGTGACGGCCGACACACGGATTCCCCGGTGTGCGCAGGCCGGTGGGGAGGCGCCGTCAGGAGGAAAGCTCGTCCGCGGTGAGCGGCTTGCGGTGTTTTGGCGCCTTGCGGCGCTTGTCGGGGATGACGCGCTCCACGGGAGGCTGTCCGACGATTTCGCGGGCCACGCGGCGGGCGGCCTGGGCGGCGTTGAATTTGCGGCGCTTCTTCGAGGATGGCATGGAGCCGGCGAAGCCGAAGTCAGCATATAGAATCAGGCTGGAAATGTCGAAAGAGGAAGGCGGGCGCAGGCTGGGCATAAGGCCTGAAGGACGGCACCAACCGCAGATTGCGGCGTGACCGGACTAGTCAGCGGGCAAAAGAACCACAATCTGGCCATCGTCAGCCGATCTGACGCCCTGCACAAAGCGGCGCAGCACGGGGTAGTTGACCTGTGCGATGGAAACTACCTTCAGCGCGAGGATGCGCTTGAGCAGGAGGCCGCCAGCGTCAGTTCCGACCGCGTTCTCATAGTGGCCGAAAGACGAATCCGTAGAGTTGGGTTCCGGGTAGCTTTCCACGTGCGCGCCCTGCGGGATCCCGATAGACACGACGTCGCGAACTTCATATGGATATGCGAAATACACGGGATGGACGCGCTTCTCAGAGTCGAAGAGGTGGCGCTCCGAGGCGGTGAAGACAGCGGCGGGAAGGAGCATGCGGCCGCCGGCAACCGTGGGCCAATCGGGAACGCTGACCGTGAATTCCGCAACGAGCGTGGGAGACGGGCTCGTCCAGTCCGGCTTGTTCGTCAGCTCGACCTTGGCATTGGAACCCAGGGCGCCCTTCATTTCGTCTTCGAGATAAGCCTTGCGGGCCACATCGTCATCCTCGCGCTCTTCGAGGCGCCGGTAGAAAGCGGGAAGGCCGGTGTAGGTAACGGTAAGGTGGCCGAAGAGCGCGTTTTCAGCTGTCAGGTCGAAATGCGCATTCCTCTCGACCGAAGAGTCGTGGCTGTCGGGCAGCGGCGTGGTCACCCAGGCATTGCTTCCGTCGGCGTTCAGACGAAGGCCGGTGACGCCGGAGATCCGCCAGGAGAGCAGGCCCGGAGGAGCCAGCGGATTTCCCGGATCGTAGAAGACGTCCTTGCCGTTCAGCTTCACGGCGATGACCATATCCTGCAGGTCGTCCACATTCATGGCCCTGGCATCGAAGAAATAGCGTCGCGGCGCGCGACGTAGACCGCAGCGGCATCGAAGCCAGCGAGCCGAACGAGGGCAAGGTAGACGCAGTTCAGGTCCCAGCGCGTGCCGTACTGGTGCTTCCAGACAGTTTCCGCGCTGGCGGATTCCTTCAGCTTCTCGCGCAGCTCTTCCTTCTCGGTCTTGCTGGGCTCGTACGACAGATTTCGCAGGCGCTGAACGCGTGAATAGAGCTTCTGCAGCTTCACGTCCGGCGGGTCCCCCTCGGCGACGGTCTGGGAAACCACCGGTTCCAGTTCCTTATGGCCTTCCGTGAACTTCTTGACGTACGGGCCGAGGGCCTTGGCGACGTTGCTCCAGTACGTGTTCATATCGATGCCGGGAAACCTGACGTAATAGAACTCGACGCGCGCCTTCATCTCACCCTCAGGAGGCATGTAGTCCTCGGTCTGGAATGCAGGAAGATTCTCAACCTCCATGCGGACAACGTTCTTGTCCTGTGCCTGGGGCAGGTGCACGCCGGGCGGGAGCCTGTGGCCTGTCCAGCGAAGCGTAAGGCCCCTGACAGGCTGCATGGAGAACCTGGCGCGCTTGATGAAAAGGTCATCGTTCAGCGTCCACTGCGGCAGCAACCAGGCCCAGCGGTTCCAATGGGACTCGTACTTGTATTCGATGATGCTGCCGACTTGAACATTCGGCAGCGTGAACGTCTTGGCGAGGAGCCGGATACCGCGCGCCTTCACGATGGTTCTTTCAAAGACCTTGCCATCGAAAAGGGTCACCGAACCATCCGGGTTGACGGTACGGCCCCTAATGTTCTGGATCTCCCCCAGTTCTTTGACGAGATAGATCTCGACATCGGCCTGCTTGAGGCCGGCAGTGGCGAGAATCTTTATGCGGGAATAGTTGTAAGTGCGACCCAGACTGTCATCCGTGTCGTCCTGGCGGTAGAGATAGATGGCCGGGGCGTCAGGGGCGAGGAGCTCGCTGGTCATCTTGAGCTCTTCGGGCGTAATGGGAAGCCAGTCGTCGGCGGCGGCGGGACGTGGGTGCAGGGAGGCAACAAGCAGGAGGACGCCGAGCGGCACAAGAAAACGCAGGGGCATGAGCCTGCCCACCTCCCATGGAAGCAAGTATATGAGGCGCGCACGTTACTCGTGGTGGCCCCTGGTGTCAAGGCAAGGCTCATGCATTGCCTGACAGGCGGATACGGGCTCCCGGCCTCGACTCCGCTGAACCTTGCACCGGCAGTGTAAGAGCGTCACCTAACCATTCGCAGGGCGGGCAAGTCTA
>Ga0335080_10009494_pt1 | contig 10166 bp, 11 predicted proteins | sample Lox_Sample_34_FD_206720 | JGI IMG/M metagenome (GOLD analysis project Ga0335080, IMG submission 206720) | Soil microbial communities from Loxahatchee National Wildlife Refuge, Florida, United States - Lox_Sample_3.4 | ecosystem: Environmental > Terrestrial > Soil > Wetlands | place: USA... | reverse complement strand
GCCAGTGTGGCGAACACAAATGCCTCCACCGTCGGCACGAGCGGCAGCCCATGGCTGGCTGCAGCGGCCGCCACGGCGATAGGATAGGCAAACGGGCGAGCGCCAATCGTTGCGATCTGCGCCTCGAACCACGACGAAGGCCAGCTCATTGCGAGCGTGCGCGCAAACGCCCTCCCCTGCGCAGAGGTTTCCAGCCTCCGCTCCTGCCCGTTCGCCAGCGCCAGTGCAAGGTCATTGGCCTCGCGCAACAGTGATGGGTTGCCGTCGCGGACGGCGTGCCATGCGACCGAAAGCAGTATGGCATCGTTGCGAATCGGCCCGTGCTCGAGCAGCGCGCCGAGCCAGTCGCGCAGTGCCGCCCCGTCTGGCAGCTCGCCGGCTTCGAAGGCGTACTCGAGACCCTGGGAATAGGCGAACGAACCCACCGGGAACGCCGGTGAGAGCCACGCCTGCAGCGTGAGTCGCACGCGTGAATCGCCGTCGTTCACGGGGCGCGCAGCGGCGCATGGGCATGAGCGGCATACGCGCCGGCCTCCGGCTCGAAGGGCGCACTCACCGCTTCCACCGTGGCACCGAGCCGTACCGCCAGGTCGGCGAGTACGTGATCGGGGCGAATGCGCAGCCAGCCGTGGCCGAGCTCGGCGGCCACGTGGCGATTCCCCAGGTGCCAGGCCAGGCGCGTGAGCTCTGCCGGTGAGGCGGTGCGCAGCTCGAGCAACGGCTCCGCCGCCGCGCGCACCTCGACGTAGCTGCCGTCGTCGAGCCGCAGCGCATCACCGTCGTGCAGCTGCACCGCGGCGGGCAGGTCGAGCAGCACCTCGCGACCCGAGACGCAGCGCAGCACCGTGCGGCGCCGATGACGCCCCTCGTAGTCGAGCACCACCGCATCGGTCGATGAGCCTTGCCACTGGCCCGCCGCGAGGGTGGCGCTGCTGCGTCTCATGCTGCGCGCTCAGAACAGGAAGTAGCGCTGCGACAGCGGCAGCACGGCCGCGGGCTCGCATACCAGCGGCTCGCCGTCGGCGGTGACCCGATACGTCTCGGGATCGACCTCGATGTGCGGCGTCGCATCGTTGTGAATCATATCGCTCTTGCGCAGGCGACGAACGTTCTCGACTGCCACCAGTTGCCTGGCGACGCGCAGCCGGCCCGCAAGTCCGTTCTGCAGTGACAGTGCCGACACGAAGGTGAGCGCCGTAGCCGCCGGCGCCGTGCCGAAAGCCGCGAACATCGGCCGGTAGTGCTCGGGCTGCGGTGTCGGGATGGAGGCGTTCGGATCGCCCATGGGTGCGGCGGCAATCATTCCACCCTTGAGCACCAGGTCGGGCTTGACGCCGAAGAACGCCGGGGTCCACAGCACGAGATCGGCGAGTTTGCCGGGCTCGACCGAGCCCACGTGGCGTGCTACCCCGTGGGTGATCGCCGGGTTGATGGTGTACTTGGCGATGTAGCGCTTGACGCGGGCATTGTCGTGTCGGCTGTCATCGCCGCTGAGCGGGCCGCGCTGCTGCTTCATCTTGTGCGCGGTCTGCCAGGTACGCACGATGACTTCGCCAACCCGACCCATCGCCTGACTGTCGGACGACATCATCGACAGCGCGCCGAGGTCGTGGAGGATGTCCTCGGCGGCGATGGTCTCCGGGCGAATGCGGCTCTCGGCGAAGGCCAGGTCTTCGGGGATCGAAGCATCCAGGTGGTGACAGACCATGAGCATGTCGAGATGTTCGTCGAGCGTGTTGATGGTGTAGGGCCGCGTTGGATTGGTGGACGACGGTAAGACGTTCGCCAGACTCGCAACCTTGATGATGTCGGGCGCATGGCCGCCGCCGGCGCCCTCGGTGTGGTAGGCATGTATCGTGCGGTCGCGGAACGCAGCAATCGTGTCCTCGACGAAGCCGGACTCGTTGAGCGTGTCGGAGTGCAGCATGACCTGCACGTCGTGCGCATCGGCGACGGCCAGGCAGCAGTCGATGGCCGCCGGCGTGGAGCCCCAGTCCTCGTGCAGCTTGAGGGCCGCGGCGCCGGCCATGATCTGCTCGACGAGCGCGGCGGGTCGCGAGGCGTTTCCCTTGCCCGCAAAGCCGATGTTCATCGGCAACGCGTCCGCAGCTTCGATCATGCGCGCCAGATGCCATGGGCCGGGCGTACAGGTCGTGGCTTTGGTGCCCGTGGCAGGACCGGTACCGCCTCCGAGCATGCTCGTGATTCCGGACATCAACGCTTCATCGACCTGCTGGGGACAGATGAAGTGTATGTGGCTGTCGAAGCCACCGGCGGTGAGGATCTTGCCTTCGCCGGCGATGATCTCCGTGCCGGCACCGATGACGATGTCGACCCCAGGCTGGATGTCAGGATTGCCGGCCTTGCCGATCGCACTGACGCGGCCATCGCGTAAGCCGACATCTGCCTTGACGATGCCCCAATGATCGATGATCACCGCATTGGTAATGACCGTATCGGCGGCCCCTTCCTGGTGCGAGCGCTGCGACTGTCCCATGCCGTCGCGGATGACCTTGCCGCCGCCAAACTTGACCTCTTCACCGTAAATGGTGAAGTCGCGCTCGATCTGCACGAGAAGATCCGTGTCGGCGAGTCGTATGCGATCGCCGACCGTCGGCCCGAACATTTCCGCATAGGCGGAACGGGTCAGTCTCGCTGCCATGTCAGCTCCCTGGGTCGAGATTACCCATGATCGCGGCGCGGGCGCCGAACACCCGCCGTTCGCCGGCGAGCGGTATGAGCACGACCTCGCGCGCCTGCCCCGGCTCGAAACGCACCGCGGTGCCGGCGGCGATGTCCAGCCGGTAACCACGCGCCGCGGCACGCGCAAACGACAGCGCCGGGTTGACTTCGAAAAAGTGGTAGTGGCTCCCGACCTGTATGGGTCGGTCGCCCACGTTGGTGACCGTCACTCGACGCGCCGCGCGCCCGGCATTGAGCTCGATGTCGCCGCCCTCGCAGATCACTTCTCCTGGAATCACGAGGCTCGCTCCCGCTGGTATGGCCGTTCAACGTATGGCGTGATGGACGGTGACGAGTTTGGTGCCGTCCGGAAAGGTGGCTTCCACCTGTACGTCGCCGACCATCTCTGGCACGCCTTCCATCACCTGGGCGGCCGACAACACGTGCGCCGCCGCCTCCATGAGGTCGCTGACCGTGCGCCCGTCGCGCGCACCTTCCATGACGAAATCCGAGATCACGGCGACCGCCTCCGGATAATTGAGCCGCAGACCGCGCTCGAGTCGACGCCGCGCCACGATCGCCGCCATCGCGATCAGCAGTTTGTCCTTTTCCCGGGGCATCAGCTGCACGACAGGTGCCGCCGTTCACCAGGCTCTCGGGGGTGCGCCGCCGCGCAGGCGGGAGAGAAACGATCGCAGCGCGGCCATCAGGGTCATCGCGTCCTTCGCCAGCCACCGCGCAACAATGGTGCCTTCGACTGCGCTCGCGGCGCACAGCACGGATGTATCCAGGCAGGAGCGGACACGTTCGAGCTCGGCTTCGGCCGCCGGGACCAGATGCACCAGCGTTGCGGTTGCTCGCGCACCGGCCCCGACCGCGGGGCGCTCGAAGAGCTTCGAGACCGGACCCACGAGCCGCAGTGCCTCCGCAAACACCAGCACCCCACCGCGCCACACGCGCCAGTCGTCGCGCATATCGACGGCGTCCAGCCGTTCGCCGAATGCGGTTCGCCCGAGCGCCAGCGGCTCGAGGATCGTTATGCGAGCGTGCGGGTCGGCGTCCAGATGGAGCCGGCGTCGATAGTGACAACCGTCGTAAAGCAGGGTCTGCTGCGGCAACCATTCGAGAGTTGCGCCGGCGGCGACTGTCATACGGCAGTGCATGCGCGTCACGCGGCCATCGGCGCGGTAGACACGCTCGGCCGCCGCGCTCGAGAGCGCAAGGTGCGCACCGGCGCCTACCTGGATCGTGTAGTCGATGTTGTCGCCACCGACGAGACCGCCGCAGGGGTTCACGAGGTAGGCCTCGCACATCGCTCCGACACCCGTGACGCGGCCGCGAAAGCCACCGCGCTCGGTCAGCCGGCGCAGCACCGTACCGCGCGAGGTTCGCTCGGCCTCGAGCTCAACGCCGCCGATGAAAGGCAACGTTGCAAGTGCACGCGAACCACACCTCGGGTCTGACAGCACGGTCACTTTCGCGCAGCCTCGCTCGCGATCTCGCGACTAGCATACAACGGCGCGCCATGGTGCGGCGCCGCTCACTGGCAATTCGTTTTGCTGCACCGACATGGGGCAGCCGCCTGCTTGGCGCGGATCGCGAGCACCATTGAGATTGGTCGGTAGCGTCCCCATATCCGCGCTGTCCGAGATACGACAGGAGTACTCCCATGGAGTTAATTGCACTCTCGATCGCGGGCAGCACCTTGGTCCTTGTCGGACAGTCCTGCACGCTGATCCACGATCAGATCTTCGGCTCGAAGTGACAGGCTAAGCGACTCGACTTCCGGCAGCCCCGTGTCGGGCCGAGTCAGGCATCCTGTACGCGGCCCTTCCATCGACCGCCACTGCCGCGGGCATATTGCACGGCGGAATGGATGACTGCGCCCATATAAAAGAGCGCGATCGGTGGCAGGCATAGCGACCACAGCGATGACAGCCCGTAGAAGCGCACCATCGGCAGGTAACTCGCGCTCATCAGCACGAGCCCGGCCACGCCGATAGCAACGAGTACAGGGTCGGCGGCAAAGAGCAGTGCAACCGGCAGCAGGTACGTCAGGAACAGGCCGAGCAGAGTCGCGCCAAGCACCAGGTACGAATGGTCCAGTTGCGCGAAGGCTGAACGGGAGATCATGGCACCGATCTCGGCTGGAGTGCGGTAGACCCGCAGACTTCGGGTGTCGCGGGTCAGCTCAAGCCAGATGCCGCCACCGGAGTCCTTGACCGCGCGCGCGAGCGCGCAGTCATCGATGATGCGCGAGCGAATCGCCTCGAGTCCTCCGATGCGGGCCAGCGCCTGCGGGCGAATGAGAATGCAGCCGCCCGCGGCCGCGGCGAGCTTGTGCTTGTCTCGCGGGGCAGCGACCCACGCCGGCGGGTACAGCTTCAGGAAGAAAAAGACGAACGCAGGGATCAGCAGCCGCTCCGCCGCTGCCGCGGTCGATAGCTTCACCATGTGCGAGACCAGATCGCGGTGCTGCGCCTCGGCGGTCGCGACCAGCGTGGCTACGCTCCGCGGGCCATGCTGGATATCCGCGTCGGTGAACAGGAAGTAGTCCGCGCCCGCAACGCTGGCGGCCGCGACCCCCTGAGCAAGCGCCCACAGCTTTCCCGTCCAGCCGGGGGGTGGCGCCGTGCCCTGGATCACTCGCAAGCGCGGCAGTGCCCCGCCGGCACGCGCGGCATGCCTCGCCGCCTCCGCGGTGCCATCGGTGCTGCCGTCGTCGACCACGATGAGGTCGATGACGCCGTCGAACGTCTGCGCTGCGAGCGACGCCAGCGCGGTCCCGATCACCTGAGCCTCGTTCCGTGCCGGCATGATGACAATCACATGCCTGCCAGCGCCCGCCGGGTGCCGCGGCGGCGAGCGCGCCGCGACGCGCCAGAACGCCCCGCGCCCGATCAGGAGGTATATCCAGATGAGAACCGGAATGGCGGCGATAGCGTACAAGCGTAACCACCCTGGGTCGGCAATCCTGCGCAATCCCTTTGAGCGTCGTGGTCAGGACTTGGTATGCAGCGTCCGCTCGAGTGCCTCGAGCAGCAGCTCCGCGTGCTGCGCCTCGAAGGTGAGCGGCGGGCGAATCTTCAGCACGTCACTGTTGCGCCCCGTGGCACCGAGCAGCACCCCGAGCCGGCGCATGCCATTCACGACGCGGGCCGTCTCCGCCCCTCCACTCAGTCCGCTCGCCGGATTTGTCCCCAGCTCCACACCGATGAAGAGACCGGTGCCGCGGACGTCGCGGATCGCGCTGGCGCGTTGCGCGAGCGCGCGCAGGCCGCGCCGCAGGTACTCCCCGGTGCGGCGCGCATTCTCGAGGAGCTTCTCGGCGCGGATGACATCGAGCACTGCGAGCGCTACCGCGCACGAAACGCTGTTGCCGCCGTAGGTATTGAAATAGCGTCTGCGCCTCGAGAACTCGGCGAACAGTCCAGAGCGTGCCGCCACGGCGGCGACGGGATGTCCGTTACCCATGGGCTTGCCCATCGTCACCATGTCGGGAACGACACCGTGACGCGCAAAATTCCACATCGCCTCGCCCACCCGCCCGAAACCCGGCTGTACCTCGTCGGCGATAAACAATCCGCCCGCTGCGTGCACCTGACGCACGGCCTCGGCGAGAAACCCCGGCGGATCCGCAACCACGCCGTCGCTGGCGAAGATCGTGTCCACCAGCAGGGCCGCGAGGCGCAACCCATCGGACTGCATGCGGTCGATGCATTGGCGGACGTGCTCGCCGAATGCCGCCGCTCCGCCGGCGGCGAGGGGTGAGGGCACGGCATACACACCGGGCCCGGGCGGTCCGCCATCTTCGGGCGACATGCCCGCGGTGACATCGGTCGCCCCGTGGTAGGCGAAATCGGTGACGATGAACCCGGTGCCGCCCGTCACGACCTTGCTCACCCTTGCGGCGAGGTCATTCGCCTCACTCCCGGTACACGTGAATATTACGTTGTCGAGCTCCTGCGGCATCGTCGCCAGGAGCTCGGCGGCGAGCTGCAGCGGCTGCTCAGCCAGGTAGCGGGTGTGGGTGTTGAGCGTGCGCGCCTGGCGTGTCAGCGCTTCGACGACCTGCGGGTGACAGTGCCCCACGACGGGAACATTGTTGTAGGCGTCGAGATAAGCGCGCCCGTGCTCGTCATACATCCATACGCCTTCGGCGCGCACGAGCTGCAGCGGCTGCTCGTAGAAGAGCCGGTAGGTGGGGGCGAGGAGGCGCGCGCGTCGCGCCATGATCGTCGCAGAGCTCTCTTGTGCAGCAGTCACAGTCCGATCTCCTCGAGCAGCAATTCCCTGGCGATCTCGAGCCGCAGACGGATGAAATCCGCATCGAGCGCCGCGTAGTGGCCGCCGGCGGGGTTGTGGTGCATGTGCCAGTCCGGCACTACCACGTTTGCAACCAGCCGTGCCGCCACCAGCGCAGCGAGCATGGCGAGTTCCTCCCGCAACAGCGGCGCACGCTCATGGTACGCAGCTGCGACATCGCGGATCGCCTCGCGTGCGCCACGGCCCGGGGTGCAATCCTGCGGCAGCAGGTCGGCTGCAGCCACAGCCACATCGGCCAGCAGCGCGGTATGAGTCAGGTCACCGAAATCGATGATTCCCGTCACGCGTGCTTGATCGGTAGGATCCACCAGGATGTTGCGCGGGTTCAGATCGTTATGCACGACCTGGTGGCGCAGTCGCGAGAAGCGCGACTCGATGTGCGGTACCACGCAGCCCAACACTTCGTCGGCAGCTTCCCGGTAGGCGCAGTCGGGGAGCTCGGCCAGGAGTACGCGCACCTGCGCCGCGTGGCGCACGTCCCAGATGAGTGCACGCCGCGCCGCCGGGTGCGCGAAAGAGCGCAGCGCGTTGCTCAGACGCCCGGCGATGCGTCCGCAGGCGGCGCGTTGCTCTCGCGACCGTCTGGTCGCGCCGAGCAGCTCTCCCGGCAGGTAGGTCAGGAGACGCGCGGTCCGCTGCACACCGCTTGCATCGAGGAAGCAGACGCAGGTGCCTCCGCCGCGCTCAGGCACCACGCGCGGACAGGGGAAGGTGGGATCGGTCCGCTCCACATGCTGCAGGGCCGCGGTGAGCAGACCGCCGACCGCCTGCTCCTCCGCCGCGTTCGCGATCTTCAGTACGTATGCGCTGCCGTCTGCGGCGGTTAACTTGAAGTTCTCATCGCGCTCACCGGTGAGGCGCACGGCGCGCGTCTCGAGGTCGTAGTGCTCGCTGGCGAGTGCGACTGCGCTCGCGATCGGCAGCCGCGAGTTCGCGACCATGGTCGCCATGAACGAGTCCACATCATTCGCCATGGATCACTACGCGACCGTCACCAGTACGCTGCAACGCACGCGGTCCAGCAGAGACGTATTTTCCGGACCCACCCACCAGCGGGCCAGGCGCGTTCGCGCGACATGGCCCACCACGACCAGATCGGCCTCGAGCTCGCGGGCGATACGCGGTATGACCTCGATCGGCGATCCCAGCACGACGTGCGGAGTCGCCGTCACGCCGCGCTCGCGCAACCAGGCCAGGCCCTCCTGCAAAATGGCGTCGCAGCTCGATCGTTCGGCCTGCAGCTGAGACTCAACGGTCACGCCCTGGGCAGCCGCGCGGTGAGTCACGTTCGAGACGAGCAGAACGTGCGTTTCGGCTCGCAAGGTTGCGACGAGCTCGCCGCCCTGCCGCAACGCATCGCGGCTTTCGCGGCTCCCGTCGTAGCACAGCAGCACCCGTCGATACATCGTGAGCCCCCTCCGGTTTCAGATCGTAAGCTACGGGGCCGGCGCGGGCTATTTTCGACTACGCAGGTCGCGCCTGGCAGGAGACGGTCGCTGCCAACCTGCATGCGCGACAATTCCTTCATGAAGGCTGTTCTTTATGCTCCGGCGCTCGCGATCCTCACCTACGCAGCGCTCTGTGCACTCCTCTATCTGCTGCAGGACCGGCTGCTGTATCTGCGCACCATGGAGGCCGCCCGCCCGGGAGCGGGCGTGTTGCGGCTGAAGTGCGGGGATGCGACCCTCAAGGTCTGGGAGCTCCACCGGGAGCAACGGGCAGCCGTCATCTACTTCGGCGGCAACGCGGAGGACGTCAGTGCGAATCTTGCGGATTTCGCCACGGCGTTTCCCGATCGCGCGGTCTATCTGGTGAATTACCGTGGCTACGGAGGAAGCACCGGTTCCCCCTCCGAGGCTGCGCTGATCGCGGACGCCCAGTCGATCTACGATTGGGTCAGTGCTCACCATGATCGCATCGCGGTGCTGGGACGTAGCCTCGGAAGCGGCGTGGCGACGGCGCTCGCAACGCGACGCCCCCTCGAGCGATTGGTCCTCATCACGCCTTACGACAGCATCGCGAACGTCGCTGCGGACCATTTCTTCTGGCTGCCGGTACGGCGGCTGCTCAGAGATCGCTACGACTCGCTCGCTCGAATCGGCATGGTGCGGGTTCCGGTCCTCGCGGTGGTGGCCGAGGACGACGAAGTGGTCCTGCGGGCGCGATCGGACGCACTGATCGCTGCCATCCCGCGGAACATCCGCCATGTCGTCATGATTGGCGGTGCCACCCACAACGATATCAGCAGTTTCCCGGCTTACCTTGCGAGCCTGAGGAAATTCCTCGCGGCAGCCCCGGCATCCTCGTGAGCAGCGCCTCGAGCGGCACGGCTCAGGACATTGCCCCCGCGCTCGGGTGCGAATCCGGCGGCAGTGGGATGAACTCTTGGTTGTCGGCATCGGGGAGTTTCATCCGCCCGGCACGCCAATCGGCTTTGGCCTGCTCAATACGTTCCTTCGAGGATGAGACGAAGTTCCACTCGATGAAACGCTGACCGACCGGCTCGCCACCGAGCAGCATGAGTACGCTCGGAGCCGAGGCCTCGAGCACCGCCTGCGCAAACCCGTCGAACACGACCATCTGCATGGGCGCGAGCGCAGCGCCGTTGACGGTCACGACACCGGAAACGAGATACGCGGCGCGCTCGGTGTATTCGAGCGGCAACGCCAACCGGGCGCCTGGCCTGAGCACGGCGTGTGCATAGAAGAGCGGCGAATGTGTCTTCACCGCGGAACGCGCACCGAATGCTTCACCGGCGAGCAGCCGCAGCCAGACGCCTCCCGCCTCGTGCAGCGGCAGGTCGCGCCCCGCGTGGTGGGCGAAAGTGGGCGCGGTCTCCTCTGCCTCGTTCGGCAGCGCGACCCATGCCTGGATCGCGTGCATGGGGCCGCCCTCGCGCCGTGCCTTCTCGAATCGCTCCGAGTGCGTAATTCCGCGGCCGGCGGTCATCCAGTTCACTTCACCGGGGCGAATCGCCTGCTCCACGGCCGTCGAATCGCGATGCATGATCTCGCCGGCGAAGATATAGGTCACCGTCGACAGACCGATGTGCGGATGCGGGCGCACGTCGGCTTCGCGCGCGAGGTTCTTGGGAAGCTCAACGGGCCCCAGGTGATCGAAGAAGATGAACGGTCCGACCATGTGGCGCATCGCGTTCG
>Ga0335080_10009490_pt1 | contig 10168 bp, 11 predicted proteins | sample Lox_Sample_34_FD_206720 | JGI IMG/M metagenome (GOLD analysis project Ga0335080, IMG submission 206720) | Soil microbial communities from Loxahatchee National Wildlife Refuge, Florida, United States - Lox_Sample_3.4 | ecosystem: Environmental > Terrestrial > Soil > Wetlands | place: USA... | reverse complement strand
GAGGCTAGCAGACTCGCTAGAGCTCGATGGTGTAGCCGTCCGGGTCGTGGAGGTAGGCGTACTGGCGCCCGGTCGGCCCGCTGCGGCGAAGCAGCTTGCCGCCGTGCTTCTCGACCTCGGCGATCGCGTCTTCGAGGCCCTGACCTTCGGCGAGGTCGAAGCCGAAGTGGTCGACACCCGCGGAGACGCCCGCCTTCCGAGCTTGGTCGGCGTCCCCGTTCAGGGTCAGCAGGTCGTTCGAGCCCGGCGTCTGCAGGAAGACCATGCTCGGGCCGTCGCGGAATAGCTCCTTCATTCCGAACACCTGCGTGTAGAAGCGCAGGGAACGGTCGAGATCCGCAACGTGGAGGTGGAGATGGTAGAGACCCTTCGTCTTCACCATCGCGGAGTCCTACCGCGGAGACAGCTCGCGCAGGCCGCTGGCTTCCCACTCTTTCGACAGCTGCGACAGGCGCTTCTGGAACTCTTCGAAGTCGTCGTCGAAGGACAGGATGATCTCGGTGGTGCGCGGGATGTCGTCGCCCGAGAGCAGGCCGCGATAGCGGTTCAGGTTGGCCAGGATCGCCTCGGCCACCTTCAGCGCGCGCTTCTCGGTCTTGATCAGCGGCGACTGCAGCGTGTAGACGTTGTTCCGTCCCCACAGTGACTCGTCGCGCACGATCGCGATCTCGCGGTAGATGCCGTGGATCGGATCGAAGTTGTACTCGACCCGGACCTCCTTGAAGATGTCCGAGTTGCCGGTGTAGAAGCCGCGTTCCTTCTCCACCTTGCCGAGCTGTCGGCAGCGCGGGCAGTAGAACGTGTCGCCATGGTTCAAGAGGAAGACGCCCTTGGCGTAGTCCTCGCACTCGGTGTTCTCGCAGTAGCCGACTCCGCGCTTCATGCGCGCCATCTGGCTCGAGCGTCCGAGATCCTCGTGGCCCGTCATCTGCTCGCTCTCCCTAGGTGCCATCGCTTCGCTCCAACTCGGCTCGGCTGCCGGTTTCGAAATCGACGCCGACTGGCGCCAAAACTGGCGACTCAAGAGTCGAAGACTGAAAAGCTCTCGCCAATTCAACTCGCCGCGTCCCTGTCATTCCGGATTCGGGCTTGATTCCGGGCTTGTCTTCCCGAGTCGCTTGCCCGTCGATCCAACCTTCGTGCCAACGCGGCTGCCGGTGCTCCCTCGCTCCACCGTCCAGACCGTTTGCCTCGAGACCTTTGACTCCGGAAGCTGCGCTTACCCTGCACTCGAATGAGCCCGCCGGCTGCTCCAACGCTTGTCGCGTCGAACTCCGCGAAGTGGAAGCACACTCCCCAGGGTTCACCGAGACGCAGCGCGCGCGCACGGCGGCTCGGCAAGCCGGACACGGTCGGAGACGAGGCCAGAGCAGAGTCAGGGTGGAGGGGAGCTTGCGCTTTCGTCCGCAAGATCGACGTGGAAGTCGCAGGCGCGACGGCCGAATCGATTTATCTCCGCCGCGCGTCGATTTGTCAACTGTGGCGCTGCTGATCACGCAGCGCCGCGCTGCGCGCGGCGTGCAGGTACAGCGTGTAGGCCAGCAGGACGGCCCCCGTGACGGCGTAGGCGGCGATCACCCAGGGCATTTTCACGCCGCTCCCATGCGGCTCGCGAGCACGCGCGCCTGCAGCGACCCCAGCTCGCAGCGCTTGGCCACGAGCCAGGCGAAGATCCAGATGAAGGTGACCATGCCCACGCCCACGGTCTGGCCCATCTCGGGTGGCAGGCCCTCCTTCGCCGGATTCGCGGGGTGCATCGCGGCGCCGTGCGCCAGGTCGACCGCGTAGTACACGAACGGAATCGCGCTCACGCCCACGATCCCGTAGACCGCGGTATAGGTGCGCGCCGTGTCACTCCCGAAAGCGAAGCTGCGCAAGAACAGATACGCCACATAGATGAACCACAGGATCAAGGTCGTGGTGAGTCGCGCGTCCCAGACCCACCACAGTCCCCAGACCGGCTTGGCCCAGATCGGACCCACCACCAGCATCAGCGTGCAGAACACCACGCCGACCTCGGCGCCCGAGACCGCGAGCTGGTCCCAGCGCTCCTGGCGCGTGCGCAGATACTGGATGCCGCCGAGCGCGGTCAGGATGAACCCGAAGTAAGTCGGAATGATCGCCGGGATGTGGACGTAGAAGATCTTCTGGAAGATTCCCTGGATCTCTTCGAGCGGCGCGTAGTACGCCACCAGCCAGAGCCAGATCGGAATCAGCACGAGCGCGAGCGCGCCGACCCAGCGCGCGCTGCCGATCCGGCGCTCGACGTCTCGAGAGACCCAGAGCAGCCAGGCCAGCGCACCGACCACGGACAGCATCACCACGGCGGAGACCATCGTCAGTCCTCCAGGACGTAGTCGAAGGCGAAGTAGCCTACCAGCACGAAAATCCAGTCGTAGAGCAAGAAGACCGCCCACGAGAGCTTGGCAATCTCCCGCCCGGCGAGCGCGTCCGCGGTGATCTGGGACGCAAACACCAGGATCGGCAGCACGACCGGGAAGAACAGCACGGGCAGGAGAAACTCGCGGAAGCGCACGCCGATCGAGAGCGCGGAGAGCAGGGTACCCACTGCCGCGAGGCCGATCGCGCCGAGCAGGCCCGCGCCGGCACAGGCCCAGCTGCCGGTGCCCCAATCGACGTCGAGGAACACGGTGAAGAGGACTGCGGCCCAGAGCACCACCCCGAACAGCGCCACGAAGCTGGCCAGAGACTTGCCGAAGAAGACCCAGCCGCGGTCGACCGGCACCTGGACCAGCAGCGCGATCGCTCCTTCCTCGGTCTCCGACTGGAACGAGCGCGCCAGCCCGAGCAGCGACGTGAACAGCATCACCACCCACAGCAGCGCGGGGCTCCAGGCCGCGCGCTCGGGCTTCGACGCGGGAATCACGATCGAGAGCAGCGCCACCACGAGCAGCGCGAACATCGCCATGTGACCGAGCCGATCGCGGCTGCGCAGGTCGAGCCGCAGGTCCTTGCGGAACACCTCGAGCGCGACGCGCGCGCCATTCAAAGGAGTCTGCCTCGCTCGAGCGCGAGCTCGCGGTCGAACTTCGGCGGCTCGGCGCCCACGCCATGACTCGCGACCAGCACCGCCACGCCGCGCGCGCGCAGTGACTCGAGCAGCCGCGACAGGTTCGCGGCCGAGCTGGCGTCGAGGCCGTTCCAGGGCTCGTCGAGCAAGAGCAGCGCCGGCTCGCCGAGCAGCGCGCGCGCCAGCCCGGCGCGGCGGCGGAAGCCCTGCGACAGCGTGCGCGCGCGGCGCTCGCGCACCGGCTCGAGCCCGAGTGACTCGAGCGCGTGCCCGACGCTCGCGTCGTCGGCGCCGCGCAGGCGCGCCGCGAAGCGCAGGTTCTCGACCACCGTGAGCTCGCCGTAGAGCGCCGCGTCCTGGCCGAGGAAGCCGACTCGCGCGCGCACCGCGGGGTCGCCGTTCGCGAACGGATCGCGGCCGAGCACCCGTACACTGCCCCGTGTCGGCCGGGTCAGCGCGCCCAGCACGCGCAGCAGGGTGCTCTTGCCCGCGCCGTTCGCGCCGCGCAGCAGCGTGAGCGTGCCCGGCGCGAGCGCGAGATCGATTCCGTCGAGCGCGCGAACCGATCCGTAGTCCTTGGCGACGCCGGTGGCGTCGAGGGCATTCACAGCGGCTTCCCGCAGGCCGCGCAGAAACGGTCGCCGGGCGCGAAGGCGCGGCCGCAGCTCCTGCAGAAGGAATCGACGACCGGCGCCGGCGGGGGGGGCGCTGCGCCGGCGGAGCGCTCGCGCGCCAGCGCGGCGATCGCCTCGCGCCGCAGGTCGGCGCGCAGCCGCTCGCGGTCTTCGGCCGAGAGCTTCCCGGTCTCGAAATCGTGCTCCAGGTCGGCCAGCGCGGCGGCGAGCGCCGCCTTGGCGGGGCTCTCGGGCTCGAGTGACTGCTCGGCGCGCGCGCCGCGCAGCGCCTCGCGCACGACCGGGGCGGCCACGTAGAAGAGCAGGGCGCCCGCGCCCAGCGCCGCCAGCAGGATCACGAGTGACTGCGGCCAGGGCTGCGCTGGCGGCAGCACGCGGATGTGCACCGGCAGGCGCGTGCCGGCCGGCAGGTCGAAGCCGATGAAGCTCTGGTAGATCTGGTCGTCCTGGCGCGCGGGGCGCGCCGGGTGGAGCTCGCCAGCCTCGACGTCGACTCCGAAGTCCTGCACGTAGAGCGTGAAGTTCTCGACCGCGCTCGGGATCGCGATCTCGGTCGCGAAGTCACCCTTCGCCTCCACGTCGTATTCGACCTGGAAGCTGAAGCCCTCGTCGCCCGGGAAGATCGGGCCGCGCACCTCGGCGATCGAGTCGTGCTCCATCACGCCGTCGGGCAGCCGTCCCATCATCGTGTCGAGCGGGCCGTGACCCGAGGCCAGGCCCATGCCGAGCGGCGCCGGCGCGGGCGGCGGCACCAGCACCACGAACTCGGTCGGGTTGGCGACGGTCGCGAGCTGCTGGACCCGCCACACCCCCGCGCTGCGTGTCACCACCCATTGCAGCGAGGTCATGTGGACCTGCGAGGCGTCGCTCGACTGCTCGTAGACCTTGAAGTCGAGCGTTTGGGTCTGGCCCGGGTCCGCGCTGCGGAAGCCGGTGCTGCCGCCGGGGAAGCTCAGGCCCTGGTAGTGCGCGCGCACGAGATAGGCGGCGGGCGCCGGCAGGTTCTCGAACTTGTAGTGACCGTGCGCGTCGCTGGTGGTGCTGCGCGAGATCGGGTGCTCGTCCTTGTCGAGCCCGAGCGCCTCGACCAAGAGCTTCGCGCCCGCGCCCGTCTTGGTCGGGTGCGTGATCGTGCCTTCGAGCGTGACGGCACGCGCGGACGCGGCGCAGGCCAGGAGCGCGAGCCCGAGAAAGACGCCGCGCAGGGTCATCGCCCGCTCAGGCGGTCCCACGTGCCGCAGTGTCTCGCGCGCGCAGCGGCCAGAGCAGAAGCGTGTTCCCGAACACGAACACGAAGCCGCCGATCCAGATCCAGTTCACGAGCGGATTCACGTACACCTTGAGCGCCACGCGCTGGTCGGGCTCGACCCCGGCCAGGATCACGTAGAAGTCCTCGGACAGCGACGACCAGACCGCGGGGATCGTGGTGGGCTGCTCCTGCTGGAAGTACATGCGCTTCTCGGGCAGGAGCATCGCCACGGGTTTGCCGTTCTCCGACAGCGCGAGCCGCGCGACCGCGCCGGCGTAGTGCGGGCTCGAGACCGGTCGCACCTGGCGGTACTCGGTGGTGTAGCGGCCGCCGATGTTCCAGCTCTCGCCGGGCGCGAGCAGCTTCGTCTGCTCGGAGTTGAACGTGGCGCCGGCGAACCCGATGAACATCAGGATCACCGCCAGGTGCACCACGTAGCCGGCGTAGCGGCGCTGGTTGCGGCGCAACAGCTCGACGATGGCAGTCACTGCGCTCTCGCCGCGGCGCATGCGCGCGCGCACGCCGCGCCCGTACTCCTCGAGGATCGTGCCGAACACGAACGCGCACAGCGCCAGGAACGCGATCGGGTAGAAGCGGCGCATGCCGAACGCGACCAGGGTCACGGCAGTCACTGCCGCACAGCTCGCCGGCCAGACGAAGCTCTTGCGCAGGTTCACCCAGGTGGCACGGCGCCAGGCGATCAGCGGCCCCACGCCGGTGAGAAACAAGAGGAAGATCGCGACCGGGCCCGCCAGCATCTGGAAGAACGGCGGCCCGTAGTGGATCTCGGTCGAGCTGATCGCCTTCAGCACCACCGGCGCCAGCGTGCCGTAGAAGACGATCGCGAGCAGCGCCAGGAACGCGTAGTTGTTGAGCAGGAAGCTGGCCTCGCGCGACACGAGTGAGTCGAGCTTGGTCTTGCTGCGCAGCTCGGGCACGCGCCAGATCAGGAGCGCCGCGTAGCCCACCGCGAGCGTCAGCACGTAGGCCAGGAACATCTTCCCGAACCAGCCCGCGTTGGCAAACGCGTGCACCGATTGCACCACGCCGCTGCGCGTCAGGAAGGTGCCGAAGATGCAGAGCGAATAGGCCAGGCCGATCAGCGCGAAGTTCCAGATCTTCAGCATCCCGCGCTTCTCCTGGATCATCACCGAGTGCAGGAACGCGGTGCCCGCGAGCCAGGGCATGAGCGACGAGTTCTCGACCGGGTCCCAGCCCCAGTAGCCGCCCCAGCCCAGCACCTCGTACGCCCAGCGCCCGCCGAGCATCAGCCCGCAGCCGAGGAAGAACCAGGCCGTGAGTGTCCAGCGGCGCGTGGTCTCGAACCAGGTGGTGCCGAGCTCGCCAGTGATCAGCGCCGCGGCCGCGAACGCGAACGGCACCGAGAAGCCGATGAAGCCGGTGTAGAGGATGGGCGGGTGGATCAGCATGGCCGGATGCTGCAAGAGCGGGTTCATCCCCTGACCGCTCGACCACGACTGACCCGGCGCCAGCGGCGCGAACGGGCTGGTGATGAAGGTCTCGATCGTCCCGAAGAACAGGATGTTCAGCATCATCACCGCGATCACCCAGGGCATCAGCGCGCGGTTGCGATTGCGGTTCTGCAGCACCACCAGGAAGCTGAACAGGCCGAGCATGAAGGTCCACAACAGCAGTGACCCGGCCTGACCGCCCCACAGTGCCAGCTTGAAGAGCAGCGGCTGCTCGCGCGCCGAGATCTGCTGCACGAACGCGAGGTCGAAGCGATCCCCGACCAGCGCCGCCTCGACGCCGATCATCGCCAGCACCAGGAGCGCGAACACCGCGATCACCGCGCGTTCGGCCGCGCGCACGAGCTGCGGCCGGTCGGCGACCGCGCCGTAGACGGCAGTCACCAGCGCGAACAGCGCGAAGAACACCGCCAGCGGAAGCGACAATTGTCCGAGCGTGACCAGCACTTCGCGCTCCCCTCCGGACCGAGACTAGCTGCCGGCTCCGGCCTTCGCCTCGTACTTCGACGGACACTTCGCCATGACCCGCTCGGCCATGAAAGTGCCCGTCTCGTAGCGCCCTTCGACCACCACCTCGGCCCCGTCCTTGAACATGTCGGGCACGTCGATCCCGAGATAGCGCACCGCGAGCTTGTGCTCCTTGGCCTTGTCCTCGACCGTGAAATCGACGTGACCGGCGGCCAGGTCCTTCTGGATCGAGCCCGGCGCCACGAAGCCGTGCACCCGCACCGCCCGCGCGAGCTCACTCGCGGGCGCGTTCGAAAACTGCGCCAGATCCGCGTAGTAACGGAAGGTGCCTTCGCCCGACGCACCGAGCGTGAGCACGATCACCACGCCGGCGAAAACCGTCGCCGCGGCGAGCGCGATCTGCACACCCTTGCTCATGCGAGCCTCCCCGTGCCGCGCGGACCCGCGGCAGGGTAGATTCGCGGCGGCACTAAATCAATCGACAAACGAGGACGAATCCTGCAGGCCGAGCTCACTGCCGACGCTGCGGACGCGAGCGCGTTTCCCACAGACGGATTGCCCGAAGTCGCCGTGCTCGGACGCTCGAACGTGGGCAAGTCGAGCTTGATCAATCGGCTGGTCGGGCGGCGCGGCTTGGCGCGCACGAGCTCGACGCCGGGGCGCACGCGCCGCATCCACTTCTACCGGGTGGAGGACCGCGCCTATCTGGTCGACCTGCCGGGCTACGGCTACGCCTCGGGCAGCCGCGCCGAGCGCGCGGAGTTCGCGCCGCTGGTCGAGTCCTATCTGAGTCACACGCGGGCGCCGCTGCGCGGGGCGCTCGTGCTGGTGGACGCCCGCCGCGGCGCCCAGGACGCCGAGCAGGAGCTCGCCCGCTACCTGGCCGCGGAGCGGATCCCGGCGCGCGCGGCGCTCACCAAGTGCGACAAGCTGAAGCGCTCCGAGCTCGAGCCGGCGCGCCGCGCGCTCGCGGAGTCACTCCGGCTCGATCCCGCGCAGGTCGCGACCGTGTCCGCGGACGCCGGCACGGGCCTGGCGCCGGTCGCGCGCTGGCTGCACGAGTGGAGCGGGCTCGAGTGGAAGCGCCCCGACGGGGCGCCGTTCTAGCGCGAGTCAGTCGGGAAGCGAGTCGCGCCGGCGCAGCCGCAGCAGCTCGCGCAGGTGCAGCACGCGCTCGGAGACGCGCTCCTCGTGCAGGTCGCGCAGCCGGCCCTCGAGCAGATCGACCAGGGACACGATGCCGACCACGCGCTGGGCGTCGTCGCGCGAGACCACCGGCGCGCGCGAGATGCCGCGCTCGGCGAACAGGTGCGCCGCCTCGCGCAGCGTCATGTCGTCCTGACAGACCCAAGGCGCATTCATGCCGAGCTGCGCGACGCTGGCCTCGGGCGGCGCCGAGGCGGCTAGCGCCGCGCGCATCAAGTCACTGCGGGTGACGATGCCTGCCAGCTTTCCCGCCTCGTCCAGCACCGGGTAGAGCCGCTCGCTGCGCTGCGCGTCGCGCGAGCTGCCGTGCTGGGCGCGGAACGTTGCCACCGCCTCGCGCAGCGGCGTGCGGGTCGAGAACGCGGTGAAGCTCTTCGTCATCACGTCGGCCACCAGGAGTGACTCGAGCGGGTCGACCGAGTACTCGCGCGTCAGGTGGAAGCCCTTGCGCGCCACTTTCTCGGTCAGCACCGAGCGCTTCAGCGTGAGCGCCGAGAGCGCGTACGCCGAAGCCGATGCGATCGTCAGCGGCAGGAAGGCGCTCCAGTCGTGAGTCAGCTCGAGCGCGAAGATCACGCCGGTGAGCGGTGAGCGCATCACACCGCCCATGGTTGCGGCCAGGCTGATCAGCGCCCAGAAGCCGGGGGCGACCTCTGGAAACACCCGCGCCTCGAGCGCGCCGAGCGCCGCCCCGATCATGAACACCGGCGCCAGCACGCCGCCCGAGGTGCCCGAGCCGAGCGAGAGCGACCAGATCAGCGTCTTCACCACCAGGATCCCGACGATCAGCGACAGCTCGGCGTGACCCGAGAGGAAGGTGGCGATCACGTCGTAGCCCACGCCGAGCGCGCGCGGCTCGACCAGCCCGCCGAGCCCGATGATCACGCCGCCGAGCGCCGGCCACCACGCCCAATGGATCGGCAGGCGCTTGAACATGTCTTCCGAGAAATAGACCAGCCGCGTCGCCACGAAAGCCAGCACCCCGCCGGTGCAGCCCGCGACCACGCACAACAGGTCTTCCGAGCCGGAGAGCGCGGGCGCCAGGTGCTCGACCGGGAACAGCGCGCTCGCGCCCATCCACTGCGCGCGCAAGATCGCGGCGACCGCGGCCGCGGCGGTGACCGGCAGGAAGCTGCGCGGTCGCCACTCGAACAAGAGTAACTCGATCGCGAGCAGGATCGACGCGAACGGCGCGTTGAAGGTCGCCGTCATGCCGGCCGCCGCGCCCGAGACCAGCAGCGTCTTGCGCTCGTCCGCGGTGAGTGACAGGAGCTGCGCGCAGATCGAGCCGAAGGCGCCGCCGGTCATGATGATCGGACCCTCGGCGCCGAACGGGCCGCCGGTGCCGATCGAGATCGCCGCCGAGACCGGCTTCAGGATCGCGACCCGCGGCAGCACCTTGCTGCCGCCGCGCAGGATCGTGTCGATCGCCTCGGGCATGCCGTGGCCGCGAATCGCCTCCGAGCCGAAGCGCGCCATCGCGCCGATGATCAGGCCACCGGCGACTGGCGCGAACAGGATCAGCCAGGGCGAGTGCGGCGCGCTGCCGGGCGCCACCGCCTCGAGGCTGATGCGCTGGAAGAACACCGCGTTGGTGATCAGCGCGATCAGGTCGAGCAGGCCGATCGCGACCACGGTGCCGATCGCACCGATGCCGCAGGCCAGGAGAATGATCGGCAGCGTGCGCAGAGAGACCGTGAAGTCTCCCAGGTGCTCCGGCGCCCGTTCGGACGTGGGCTGGAGCGCGCGCTTTTCGGGACCGGAAGCCAAGGCTCGGTACTCTAACAACGCCCATGCTCCTCGGCATGAAGCAAAGTGTTGCCTTCTTCCTCACGACTCATGCAGGGAGCTGCCGAGACCCGAGGCCTTGAACGCGCTGCACGTCCGGCGCAGCCGCCGCGAGCCGGTCGCGGCGGGCGAGCTCGAGACACTCGCGTGCGCCGCCACGCAGGCGGCTTCGTGAGTCAGGTGCTCCGCGCGCTGCGCGCCGGTGCGGATCTCGCGAGCAAGCGGCTGCTCGGCTAGCGGAAGAGATCCCGCGTCGGGTCGCGCAAGAGGTCGCGCAGGGAGCCCTTGCCCTCGATCGCGA
>Ga0335080_10009489_pt1 | contig 10168 bp, 5 predicted proteins | sample Lox_Sample_34_FD_206720 | JGI IMG/M metagenome (GOLD analysis project Ga0335080, IMG submission 206720) | Soil microbial communities from Loxahatchee National Wildlife Refuge, Florida, United States - Lox_Sample_3.4 | ecosystem: Environmental > Terrestrial > Soil > Wetlands | place: USA: Florida... | reverse complement strand
CCGGAGGCGCGCCGCGGGAGATCCTCGCCGACGTCGTCCGGGCCGACTGGGGGCCGGACGGCCGGACCCTCGCGGTCGTTCGCGCCGTCGCCGGCAGGACCCGTATCGAGTCGCCGATCGGCAACGAGCTCTACGAGTCGACGGCGCCGCTCGGCCCGCCGCGATTCTCGAGGCGCGGCGACCGCATCCTCTTCCAGGACGGCGGCTCGCTCGCGATGGTCGACCCCACGCGAAAAGTCACGGCGGTCGGGGAGACGCTGTCGCCCTCGGGCTACGGCTGGTCACCCGGCGGCGACGAGGTCTGGATGACGGTCATCGTGGGATCCACGACCGAGGTGCGCGCGCTTCGGCCGGGCGGCCGCGAACGCGTCGTCGCGACGTTCCCCGGCGCGTTCCTGCTCGAAGACGTTCTGCGGCCGGGCCGCGTTCTCGCCAGCTGCATCGCGGGGCACGGGCCGATGATGATCCGGTCGCCGAGCAAGGCTTCGGAAATCGACCTCTCCTGGCTCGACGCGTCGATCCCGGCGGACATCTCGGCCGACGGAAGGCTGGTGCTCTTCACGGAGGCGGGCGTCGGCGGCGGCGAATCGCAGTCCGTTTTCCTGCGCGGCACCGACGGCGCGCCGGCCGTCCGGCTGGGCGAGGGCCGCGCGCTCGCGCTCTCCCCTGACGGGAGATGGGCTCTTTCGCGGCGGGGCGGCCGGACGATCCTGCTGCCGACAGGCGCCGGCGAGCCGCGGCCCGTCGCGGCGATCGGCGTGGATTTTCAGGACGGCGGCACCTTCGCGGCCGACGGGAGCCTCGTGCTTTCCGGCGCCTCGCCCGGTCACGCGAGTCGTCTCTATGTCGCGCCCCGCGCGGGCGGCGAGGCCCGGCCCGTCACCGCAGACGGGGTGCGGCTCCCCGAAGGGGCGCACACGGTGTCGCCGGACGGCCGGCGGGTCGCGGCGAGCGACCTCGAGGGCCGTTGGGCGATCTATCCGCTCGGCGACGCCGCCGATACCGGCGCCCGGCCGATCCCGGGCCTCGCGGCCGGGGATCGGCCGATCCGGTGGGACGGGAACGGGAACCTGCTCGTCCTCGGGACGGACGGGACGCTCGACCGACTGGAGCCCGCCTCGGGACGCCGGGAGAAGATCCAGACCCTTCCCCCCCGATCCCTCGCGTTCGGGACACCCGACGGCGCGACGGTCGTGTACGGATCGTCCGCTGAGGTGTCGCACCTCTTCCTCATCGAGAGACTGCAGTAGCGAAGCACGAGTCTCCTAGGGCCCGTACAGCTTCAGCTCGAAGGCGTTGACGAGGAACTTGGCCATCTGGTCGCGAGTGACTTCGCCCGTGGGGCAATAGGTCGCGGCGCTGCAACCGGCGATGACGCCCTTAGCCCACAAGTAGTGCACGTGCTTGCAGAAGACATCGCTGACGAGAACATCGGTGAAATTCAGATTGGGGCTCCCGGCATCGCAGGAGTAGGAGCGCCCCGTGACCGGGTCCGGACCGTAGGAGAGCGGAACCGTGGAACCGCCGGCCTGCGCCACGACTCTCTTCGCGACGAAGGCGGCCATCTCCTGCCTGAGGACGTCGAGCGTCGGACAGTAGGTGGTCGGGGTACATCCCAGGGTGATCTTCTGGGTTGCGAGATAGTGAACATGCTTGCAGAAGATGTCTGTCGGTGAGACATCGTCGAAGGCGGACTCGCCTCCGACGACACAGTTGTAGGACTTTCCGTTCGCGATTCCGGAGATCGGGATGTTGGCGCCTCCACCGGCAATGACCCTGGCAATGAAGATCCCCATCTGAGCGCGGGACACCGTATCGGCCGGGCAGTAGATCCCGGCTCCACAACCCGAGGCGATCCCGGCCCGGAAGACCCTTTCGATCGCGTTGTGAAACTGCTCCGACGGAGGCACGTCGGCGAAGTCCGTGAGCCAGGCCCTGGGAAGGATCGCCGACGAGGAGTCGGGGTTGGTCACGACGACGTCCGAAAGCGTTCCGGGAAGGAGCGCCGGGGTGAACGCCGTCAGCAGGGATCCATTTCCCACGAGCGGGGCGGTCGCGGCGGCACCACCGATTTCGACGCCTGCATCATTCTGGAAGAGAGATCCGCTGATCGTCACCTTGATTCCGCCGGCCGCTGGCCCGGAGGCCGGGCTGATCCCCGTCACCGCGAAGCCCGGGTCGATGACGCCGGCAAAGGAGATCGACTCGATGCTCGCCCCCGCCACGCCCTGCAGCACGAGTCGGAGCTGCTTGATCACGCCGGTCCATTCAGCATCTCCCGAGAAGTCGAACGTGTAATCCGCGGCGGCGGGGGAAGGCGCGACGCTCAGCGCAACGCTCTTCGAGTCCACCCACGTCGGGTCGCCCTCCGTTGCGAACGTCAGCGTCGCGGAGCCGGGGGCACCCGCGACCTTCATCCGGACCGTGACCTGCGAGAAGCGGGACGTCTGCACGTTGAGGTCGCCCGGCGAGTAGAGAGTCAGCCGGCCGCTCGCGGGCGCAACCTGGAGCGTTCCGTCCGACACGGAAAAGAGCGCGGTGTCGGCGCCCGGGAACCAGCCCTCGGCCTTCTCCGCAAAGTGCCAACCCTCCTTTCCGTACACCGCGAACTCGTGGATTCGAGCGAGTCCGTCGCCGCCGTATTGCGTGCCGGCCGACACGAGAAGCCGGACGTAGCGCCCCCTCGCCGCCGCCGGACGATCGGTGAACGGGAATTCGACGTAGTTGGCGACCGTGTCGGCATAGACGTAACTCAGGCGATCGTCGCTGACGAGAAGCGCGAAGCCCAGGGTATCGAGGGCGGCCGGCTCGCCGTTGATCCCGGCGTGGCGCACGACCCAGCGGTCGATCTCGCTGGGTTGATTCAGATCGACCTCGAGCCAGTTCGTCCCCGCCATCGCGGAAACCCACTTCGTGAACTCGGAGCCGTCGACGGCGTTCGACGGACCTTCCGCGGCCGAAGCCGAGGAGCTCGCCGTCGCCGGCCTACCCAGCGTCAGGCTCCGCTCGTTGTGGAATCGGAAGGTTCCGCCCTGGAGATCGCGGTTCCTCGCGTTCCCCCAGCTCATCGTCCCGAAAACGTCGACGCTGCCGGAGAAGGAGGCCGAGCTGACGAACGAGGTCCCGAGCGAGCTGCCGGCCTCCACTCCCACGAACCGGAGCCTGTCTCCGCCCTCGAAGAGGTAACCCGCCTGAGTGGTTGTGTCCGAGGACGGCTGCCAGAACGTCGAATCGGTACAGCCTCCACCGTCGGAGAGCATCCACCATCCGAGCTTGACGTCGAAAGAGTCGAGGCCGAACGTGGTCTCTCTCGTGCAATTGCCGAACAGGTACGGGACGGTGTTCTGGCTCGTGTATGCGGACACGATCCCGATGGCCGTCTGGTCCATGTTGTAGTACCCCTGCGAGAGCCCCCGGGTAAGCAGGACGCGTTCGAGCCGTCCGTCCTCGGAGCCGGCGCCGACGTGGATGCCCGTCTTGAAGACCGTCGCCTGGACTCCCGCCACGGAGTGCGCGTCGCATCGGAAGGTCGAGAGATCGATCAGGTTGTACGCGTTCGCCACGGCGACGTCTTCGACCCAGACGCCGGCTCCCGCGCCCCGGATCGTGAAGGGGTAAGGAAGAACGGGGGCGGCCGCCGACCCGTAGCCCTGCTCCGGGTAGGCGACGTCGAATCCCCGCACGCCGGAGCCGGGAGCGAGGGTCAGCAAGGCCGGGTCGGAGTCCGGGCTCGCCGTGTTCTTCCCCTCGGATCCGAGGAGAGTGCACGTCTGCACGTCGGAAGCGAGACTGTGATTGCCGCCTCCGAGCGGACCTCGAAGCTCGACGCCGGTGGGGATCGCGAGCCGAGTGACCCGGTACCGGCCCTGAGGCAGATACACCGTGCCTCCGCCCTGCTGTCCCGCGGCGTCGAGTGCCTTCTGGATCGGTACCGTGTCCTCGGAGACGCCGTCCCCCTTCGCGTTGAACGGTGAAGTCTTGACGTTCAGGAACTCGAGTCGGTTCGCGGGCCCGCGGGATTCGGCGAAGACGTGACTCAAGCCCTCGGCCCCGGGCACGTTGTCCGTGTCCAGGAAGTGCTCGTTGGAATCGGGCAGCAGATAGCCGTCCACGTCCTCGATCGGGGCGTCGACCTTCGAAATGACGCTGAAGAACCCTCCGGGATCACCAGGCAGTTTCTTGACGAGCATCCCCTGGTGGGCGTCTCGAACCTGGAGGCCGTACATCCCATAGGTGTTGAGCCCGATCTGGGCGCCGAGGACATGCGCCGACGTGTAGGTGTCCAGGGCGAGGCGATTGGCATCGCTCTTCGGCGCGTTGAGAATGACTGTCTGAGGTGCCGATTTCCAGGTGTCGTTGCCAAAGCGCACGTTGGTCAGCCAGGAATACTCGAAACCGCTTCCGGCCGTGAGGCCGGTGTGTAGAACGGTCCCGACGATGTCGGCCACGTAGTGGTTGGCGCCACCGTTGATGGCGACTCCATCGTAGGAGTTGTACAGGAGGACGTTCATTGCGTTGGCGCAGCAGTCGCCGAACGTGATGGTGAACGGGTACGGCCGGACGGTGCTTTCCGTAAATCCCTGGGACGGATACCAGACGGCGAGATCCCGGACACAAGCCCAGAGCCGCAGTGTGATGAACGAAGCGGCCGTCTCGTCACCTTCGCCGAAGGACGCGAGCAGCAGCGTGCCGATCCGATTCGGATCGCTGCGGTCTCTGACGTCTGCGCCCCGCAGCGTCGTGCTGACCGGGATCACGAGCGTCCCGTCGATCCGATAGATGCCGGCGGGTGCGAACACGGTACCGCCGCCCAGAGATGAAACGGCGGCGAGGGCGTCGGTGAAGGCCTGCGTCGCGTCCTTCTTCCCGGTGCGGTCGGCCAGGAAGGGCCAATCCGTCACGACGGCATCAGCTACCACGACCTCGGCGCTCGGCCCGACCTGAGGCACGATGCGCGGCTTGAGAGTGATCGCCGAGGCGAGTGACCGAGCGCCGGCAAACAACGTCACGACGACCAGAAAGGTCCGAAAACGGGTTGTCATGACGTCTCCTCGACGGTAGCGGCCGCTAAGGTCCGTACAGTGTCAAGCTGAAGGCGTTGACCAGGAATTTGGCCATCTCGCCGCGGGTGATGTCGCTGTCGGGACAGAACGTGTCGGGGCCGCAGCCTTCAATCACGTCCAGGGCCCAGAGGAAGTTGGCGTCCGCACACGACGCGCTCGAAGCAGAGACGTCCGTGAAGTGCGAGATTCCGGTGTCGCAGGAGTACGACCGTCCCGTGATGGGGTCGGGGCCGTAGGTTGCGGGAATTCCTCCGTCGCCGTCGGGAGCGACCAACGCGCGGGCAATCGTTTCCGCCATCTCGAGACGTGAGAGCAGCCGCGAGGGACATTGCGAGAAGTCGCCGCAGCCCGGCATCACGTTGCGCGCCGCGAGGTAGTGGAAGTGTTTGCAGAAGCCGTCCGTCGGGGCGATGTCGCGAAAAAGCGACACGCCGCCCGCCGCGCAGTCGTAAGACAGGTTGCCGACCTTGCCCGAGGCGGGGATGTTGGCGCCGCCCTTCGCGAGCCCGCGCGCCGTGAAGACCGCAATGTCCGCGCGGAAGAGCACGGCATCCGGGCAGAAGGAGCCCGGAGCACAGCCGGCCGTGATGCCCGCATGGAGAAGCGTCTCGATCTTCTTGTAGAGGGGATTGGATCGCGGCACGTCCGCGAAACTGTCGCCGATATGGATCGTCCAGCGCTGGGACTTCGAAACGGATCCGGCCAGGGATTCCGTCAACGTCGCGTCCCAATGGGGCGCGGGCCGGCTTGTCGGAGCCGAGACGAAGACGGAGTAGTGCCCGGTCCAGGTTCCGACCCCGACCGGGTCATAGGGCGACCGTGAGTCCTGCACGACGTAGTCGCCCCCTTTCGGTCCCGTCAGAGACATGATGGTGCCCGTCTCCGTGAGGCCGCTCTTGCATATGAAGCCGTTGCAGTGGAGCTCGCCTCGAATGTCGTAGTAGCACCTCCCCGTCACCTCCTGCTGCCACGACGGCTCGACCGTGACCGTCTCGGAAGGCTCCAGCATGCCGTCCGCGTCGGAGGTCCCCGATGAGGAAGGATCGACCGCGAGCCCTACGGGGAGGAGATTGCAGCTCGCTGGCGGGATGACGAAGCCGCCCGCGACTTTCCAACCGCCGAACAGAAACGCAAATCCGATGGTTTCTCATTTTGGCTTTCCTTTCGACCGAGGTCGTGACTCGGGGTGCTAGGGCCGATAGAGCTTGAGATCGAAGGCATTGACGAGGAACTTGGCCATCTCGCCGCGCGTGATGTCGCCGCCGGAGCAGAACGTGTCCGGGCCGCATCCCGCGACGACGCCCTTGGCCCAGAGGAAGTGCACGAACCGGCAGGACGGGCTCGACGCATCGACGTCGGTGAAGTGAACTTCGCGGGTCTCGGCCTCGCAGGAGTACGAGAGCCCGGTCACCGGATCGGGACCGTACCTCCCGGGAATTCCGACGTCGCCCTTCGGAGAGACGATCGCCCGGGCCACCGTCTCTGCCATTTCGAGGCGCGAGAGAAGCTGCGACGGGCATTCGGATGCATCACCGCAGCCCGGCATCACGTTCTGTGCCGCGAGGTAGTGGAAGTGCTTGCAAAAGGAGTCCGTCGGCGAGACGTCGCTAAAGACAGAGACGCCGCCCGCCGCGCAGTTGTAGGGCTGATCTCCGATCGTCCCCGAGGCCGGGATGTTCGCCCCGCCCTTCGCGAGCCCTCGGGCCACGAAGACGGCGATGTCGGAGCGTGAGAGCAGCGCGTCCGGACAGAAGCCTCCCGGGGCGCAGCCGGCCGTGATTCCGGTGTGAAACAGCGTCTCGACCTTCTTGTAGAAGGGATTGGATCGCGGCACGTCCCAGAAGCTGTCGCCGATGTGAATCGTCCAGGACTTGGGCTTCTCGATCGCTCCTCCGATCAGGTCTTCCGTGAACGTCGCGTCCCAGTGAGACGCCGGGCGGCCGGTCGGAGCCGAGACGTAGATGGCGTAGTCGCCGGTACTCGTGCCGCCGATTCCGAAGCCATAGGACGCCGCCGAGCCCTGCACGACGTAGTCGCCTCCGACTGGTCCCGTCAGGGACACGGGGTGCGCCTTCTCAATGAGGTTGCCGGCGCAAGCGAAGTCGCCACTGCCGGCGGTGCCGGTGCAAATCGTCCTGCCGAGAACGGTGATGCACTTTCGTGTCACCTTCTGCTGCCACGACGGCCCGACGGTGACCGTCTCGAAAGGCTCCAGCAGGCCGTCTCCGTCGGAGTTCCCTATCGAGGCAGGATCGACCGCGAGTGCTACGGGGACGAGGGTGCACTGTGACTGCGGAACGAGTCCGCCTGCCGCGCCCCACCCACCGAACAGAAACAAGCCCGCGAGGAGAGAGACTCGAATCGAAAGGACAATCGGGCCATCTCGCATCAGGACCGACGGAAGTTTTTCGATGATTGGCGTATGCATGGTCTTTCGCTCGCTTTCCCTACGGTCCGTACAGCGTCAGCTTGAAGGCGTTGACGAGAAACTTGGCCATCTGGTCGCGCGTGATGTCGCCGTCGCGGCAGAAATCGGTCGCGGAGCAGCCGGAGATGATGGCCCTGGCCCAGACGTAGTTCACATGCCTGCAGAAAGGGTCGCTCGGCGGCACGTCGGTGAAATGAAAGTTCTCGCTTCCGGGATCGCAGTTGTAGAAGCGTCCGGTGACCGCATCGGTGTATACCGACGGCACGGCCGCGTCGCCGCCCAGCTCTACGATGGCCTTCGCGACGACGGCCGCCGTCTGGAGCCGCGTCAGGCTCGCGTTCGGACAGAACAGTCCGGGCTCGCAACCGCCATCCACGTTCAGGGAAGCCACGTAGTGGATGTGCTTGCAGAACGCGTCCGTCGGAGCGACGTCGGAAAAGAGCGAGACGCCGCCGGCCGAGCAGTCGTAAGGTTCGTCGCCCACCGAGCCGCTCGCGGGGACGTTCGCCGCCGATCCGGCGAGCCCTTTGGCGACGAAGACCGCGAGCTGGCCGCGCGAGATCACCGCGCCCGGGCAGAACTGAGTCGGCGAGCAGCCCGACGTGATCCCGTGGTGCAGGAGCGTCTCGATCTTCTTGTAGAAGGGCTGAGAGCGAGGCACGTCGGTGAAGCTGTCTCCGATGTGGAGCGTCCAGTCCTTGGTGGCCGACTTGCTGTAGGACTGTAGGGTGCATTGGGAAAAGGGAATGCAGAAACGAGCTTGCACGGATTCATGCAAGGTCGCGTCCCAATGTGACGCGGGGCGCCCGGCGGCCGCGGAAACGGATATGGAATAGCAGCCCGGCCCAGACGAGCAATAGGCAGAAAGGTAGTTCGCCCGATTGCTCTGGATGACGTAGTCTCCAGCGGGCGGGCCGGTCAAATCGAGCGCCGTTCCCGAAAAGGTCTCGAGCGTTCCCGCCCCGCACGGCGATGACGAGGTGATGAGTAACCGGTGCGCGAACTTCCAGGACGGCGTTATGCCGACCGTCTCACCCGGCTCGAGCACACCGTTTCCGTCCGAGCCCGTAAAGCCTGGCGTAGGATCGACCACGAGCGCAGACGTGGAGAGACAGGGGACTTCGGCCTGGCCCTGCAGGTTGCCCGGCAGAGCGGCGAGCCCCAGAATCGCGAGGCCAAGGCCGAGGCTGGCGGGATGACCGCTCCGGCGACCCCGAATTGCTAGACACCCGACGTTCTCTCGCTCCACTTGCCTCACCCTCGTCCTTTCTCCATTCGCTTCACCCTTGCGCGCCGAGCCTTCGGCTCGACGGTCTTCGACGGATAGAAGACTCTCCGATCAAGATGCGCGCCGTCTCCAGATCGAGTTCCGGACGCGTTCCGGAATTTCCCCGCACGCTCGACGCTGTTCCGGAGACGATGCCTTTGGCCCACAGAGAGTGCACGTGCTTGCAGAAGACGTCGTCGTCGGAACGTCGGTGACTTTCGGATTGGGACTCGCGGCGTCGCAGGAGTTCGAGCGCCTCATCCCGGAATCCGGCCCATGGGTGAGTGGAAACCGCCGATCCGCCCGGCGGCGACAGGATCCCCTTTGGTTCTACCCCGCTAGGTGTCAGTTCTCAAGAGGTTGTTCACAGAGGCGTTGGGCTGGGGTGCGTTTGTTGAGGGCAGCATGGGGTCTCCTGAGATTGTAGTAGCCGAGGTAGCGAGGCAGCCGATCGGTTCGCTGGGCTGAGGTGGAGTAGGGGCGCTTGTAGGCCCACTCGCGCAGCAAGGTCTGGATGAAGCGTTCGGCTTTTCCATTGGTTCTGGGTCTGTAGGGACGAGTTCGCAGGTGGCGCAGGTGAAGCTTCTGACAGGTAGCCTCGAACTTGCGAGACACGTAACAGGAACCGTTGTCGGACATGACGGCTTCGACGTGGACGCCGCGGCTCTGGAACCAGGCCACCGAGCGGCGAAGGAAAGCGGTGGAAGACGGGGATCTTTCGTTGGGTAGGACCTCGACGTAAGCCAGGCGGGAAGCGTCATCGATGGCGACGTGGACGAACTCCCAGCCGATGCCGCGAACACGGGTGGTTCGGTCACCATGGATGCGATGACCGACCCGACCGATGCGACCCAGCTTCTTGATGTCGACGTGCAGCAGCTCGCCCGGTCGGTCTCTCTGATACCGGATGACCGGCTCCTTGGGTTGGAGGCTCTGGAGCCGGGATAAGCCATGTCGCGCCAGGATTCGGGCCACCGTAGCGGTGGACAGGCCCAGGCGTCTGGCGATCTGTGGACCGGTATCGCGGCGACGACGCAGCCGCAGGACCTGCTCGACTCGTGCGGGATGGGTCTGCCGCGCGACAAGGATCGGACGAGAGCTGCGATCGAGCAGGGCCGCCTCGCCGCCCTCCCGGAATCGCCTCTTCCACTTAAACGCCGTTCTCCTTGAAACTCCGGCCGCCTCGGCGGCCCTGCTCGCTGGCATCCCGTCGAGCATTCGTCGCACCAGCAGTGCTCGACTCGCCGGGCAGCTTCGGGCATTGTTGTGAAGCTCCATCTGGGTTCCTCCGGTGAGTTGGTGGCTTTAGACACTTCCAGCCTCACCGATCTGGGCCCAGATGGGCAACTGACCCTACCCGTGAACAACGTGTTGAGAAACGAGACCTAGCGCGCCTCCGTTTGCCAGAAG
>Ga0335080_10009487_pt1 | contig 10169 bp, 10 predicted proteins | sample Lox_Sample_34_FD_206720 | JGI IMG/M metagenome (GOLD analysis project Ga0335080, IMG submission 206720) | Soil microbial communities from Loxahatchee National Wildlife Refuge, Florida, United States - Lox_Sample_3.4 | ecosystem: Environmental > Terrestrial > Soil > Wetlands | place: USA... | reverse complement strand
TGAAATTGCGGCCGGTGGAAACATTCAGAATATCGACCATCTTCTCCTGATCGAGTCCGAATCGCTGGCCGATCAGCAGCGCTTCCACAACAGCCGTGTAACCCGCTGCCGCGATGTAGTTGTTCAGCGCTTTCATGGCGTGGCCGGTGCCGAGCGGGCCGGTTTCGAACAGCTGCTTGCCCATGGCCGTCAGCACCGGCTTGGCGCGCTCGATCGCAGCTTTGTCGTTGCCGCCGATCATGATCGCGAGCGTGGCCGTCTTCGCGCGAGGCACGGCGCCGGACACAGGGGCGTCGATCAAAATCACGCCACTCCGCTCCAGCACCTTCCCCAATTCGCGCGTCCCGACCGGCTCGGAGGAGCTCATGTCGACGACGAGCGAGCCCGGCCGCAGGGCTTTCGCGAACGCGCCATTCTGCGCTTCGAGAATCACTTCGCGCACGATCTGCCCGGTCGGCAGCATGGTGATCGTGATCTCGTTCTCGGCGAGCTCGGCCAGGTCGCGCGTCGCCTTGCAATTGTGCTCGCGGGCAAAGCGGGCGCTCTTTTCGGCGTCCACGTCGTAGACAGTGAGCGAGTGGCCCGCGTTCGCAATGTGGCCGGCCATCGGCCAGCCCATGTTGCCGACGCCGATGAATCCAACGCGTGTAGGCACGGTCGCTCCCTTACTCGAGTCCGAGTTCCTTCAGCACGTCAGTGGCGTGATTGAAGCTGTCGACGCCCGCGGGCACGCCCGCGTAGATCATGCTGTGCAGCAGCACTTCGCGGATTTCGTCCTTGGTCACGCCGTTCTTGATCGCGCCGCGCACGTGGCCTTTCAACTGGTTCGGACGATTGAGCGCGACGAGCAGCGCCATCGTCAGCATGCTGCGCGTTCGGCGGTCCAGCAGCGAGCGCGTCCACACTTCGCCGAAGCAGTAGCGCGTCACAAGCTCCTGAAGCGTCCGGTTGAAATCGGTCGCCTTCTCGAAGACCTGATCCGCATTCGCAACGCCGAACATGTCTCGCCGAATCTGCAGGCCGGAAGAGAAAGCCTCGGCGTTTCCGCTCGAGGGCGCTTGCACGGGCGGCGCCGTATCGAAATGGAGAATCGTGACGCCGCCCGTGGCGTAGTTCGCCGTGTCCGCCGCAACCTTCTGCCCGACGGGCGATTGCATGGCCGCCGCCATCGTTGCCGCGTCCGCGAATTCGCCTTCCCATATGCAGAAGTAGGGCGACGCCGCTCCGATGCCCTCGATCACAAAGCTGTGGCGGCTCGAGACGAGTCCCGGCAGTTGCGCGACGAGCGGGAGATGCGTGCCTTCGTAGTAGCGCTTGAATTGCCCCGGATCCTTTGGAGGCGGGTAGAGCGCGAGAACCTTGTGCATGGCGATTGTTTTCCTTTCGGTCGGCGGCGGCGCTAGAGGCGGAAGAGTTTTCGCGCGGTCTCGCCCAGGATGTTGCGCTTCGCTTGCTCGGTCAGGAACGGCAGCCCGGCGATCCGTCCGGGCACGTCGAAATCCCAATGCGGCCAGTCGGAGGAGTACATCAGCTGCGTTTCTGCGCGGACGGCCTTGAAAGTAGCCTCCAGCATGTGCGGCATCGTCACTTCGAGCGGCTGGGTCGTGAAGTACATTTCGGCGATGTATTCGCTCGGCAGGCGCTTCAGCAGCGGCGCGTCGGACTGCCGCATCAGGTATTCGTGATCCAGCCGCTGCATCATGAACGGCACCCAGGCCAAACCGCTTTCGATCCAGATCAATTTCAATTTCGGGAAGCGTTCCGGCAGGCCGTTGATGACCCAGTTCGTCAGATGCGTCATGTTGCATGTGACGAACGACATCGAATGGACCGAAAGGAACCGGTTCATCGTCTGCGTCATTGTGTCGCCCCACGTCGGGCCGGCGTGGAAGGCGAGCGGGAGCCCGCGCTCCTCGAGCTCCTTGTAGATCCGCATGTACATGTTGCGATGCACGCCGGTGTGGCGCTGGCTCGTGATCATGAAGCCGACCACGCCGGGCGTCTCGCCGAATTCGCGGATCGTTTTCAGCGACGCTTCCGGATCGTGGAACGGCAGGCAAAGCAGCGTTTTCACGCGCTTTTCGTGCGGCAGAATCGTCCGCGTGAACCAGCGGTTGTAGGCGAAGGTCATCGCCGTGACGATCTCCTGCTCCGGGTGCAGGCCCATTTCGAGCATCGGCTGCGGAAACACGACCTGCATCTTGATTCCCATCGAGTCGAGGGCGCGCCGGATCAAGGTTAGATCGCGGTGCTCGTCCGTCTGCTCGACGTGCTCGGCCAGTTGCGCCTGATGCGGGATGCGTCCGAAAACGTCCTGAAACGTCATTCCCACCGGATGATTGCTGAACACGAGGTTCTTCGCGTTCGGCCAGTCTTGCGTCATCGTAATCGCGTTGTGCCGCAGCACCGGATTTTCCAGGTGCTGCAAAATATCTCCCCACGAATCGAACTCGACGTGGTGCGCGTCGACATCGACGATGAAATAGTCGTCCAGATGATAGCGGGCGATGTCGCGCCGCGCGTTCGCCAGGATCTCGCGCGAGTCGGTGCGCGTGGTGATCTGCTGCACCGGATGTTCGCGCGCCGTCGCCGTGCCGTTGAGTGTCTTCGTTGTGCCCATTGGATGTCCGTCCTCGAAAATCCTTCGCTACGATCCCTGCGATTCGCGGCCGCGCGTCCGGGAAAACCACAGCGCCAAGTCGAAGGGATTCAAATGATGCGCGCGCAGCAGCGCGCACGCCACCACCATCGCCTCCGTGGTCGAGACCGTATCGTCGATCACAGGAGCGATCTCCGTCCCCGGCTCGGCGTCTTCCGCTGCTGCCGCATACAGCTTCACGGCCCCGCTCACAAGGTTCGTCAGATCCGCTTGCGGGACTCGCGCGACCTCTCCCGCGCGAATCGTGCGCTCGATCTCGGCGCTCAAGCCGCCGATCAGAGCCGACAGTTTCGCGGATTCCTCAGACGATGACATAAATCCCGTCGGAGCCCTCTTCCACCGCCACGCGAATCAGCCGCGCCGACGGCCGGCCGGGATGCGCGCCGGTCTTGATGTCGTACTCGAAGCCGTGCCACGGGCAGACGATGTGCGGATGCGATTCGTCGAACGCGAAGCCGCGGCTTTCGCCGCCCGCGTCGATCACTTCGGTGACGCGCGGAATCATCTTGCCCTGGCAAACCGGCCCACCCTGGTGCGCGCAAACGTTTTCCCAGGCGTAGAGCTTGCCTTCGACGCGAAAGATGCCGATCGTCTTCTCGCCGACGTCGACGACGAAGCGGCCGCCTTCCGGCACGCGATCGCTCGCGCCCACGTACGCTCTCTCGGATGTGGCTGGCATGTTCCCCCTGCGTGCGGCCGCGAGTCCGCGGTCAATGGCGCGTATTGTATGCCGCGGGATGGCGGTTATCAACTCACGCTCGGAGAGCCGGATGTGATATATCCCGGCCGCATGTTCCAGCAGATACTCAATCCGACGGGCCACCTGTGGCTGACGATCCTCTTCGCGATGGTGCCGCTCGTGGCGCTGATCTTGATGCTCGCCGTTTTTCGCGTCACCGCCTGGCTCGCCACGATCATCGCCGGCGCGATCACGATTCCGCTGGGCGTCGCCATCTGGCACGTGCCGCTCGCCAGCACGATGCACTCGTATCTGTTCGGCGGGCTCACGGGCGTTTGGTCCATCGACTGGATCACGTTCTGGGGCCTGATCATCTTCAACACTCTGGTGCTGACCGGCAATTTCGGCCGGTTCCAGAGCTGGATGGTCCATCACGCGACGGCCGACATTCGCATTCAGACGATCATGCTGGCGTGGGCGTTCGGCGCGCTGCTCGAAGGTCTGGTGGGCTTCGGCTACCCGTGGGCTGTCGTTGTGCCGATTCTCGTGGGATTGGGCATCGCCGATCTCGACGCGATTCGCGTGGCGGCGCTGGCCAATAACGCGCCCGTCTCCTATGGAGCGCTCGGTGCGCCGATTCTGGGTCTGGCGGCGGTGACGGGCCTGACGCCGATATCGCTTTCCGGATCGATCGGCAATGTGGTGGCCGCGCTCGCTTTGCTGCCGCCTTGGGTGCTGATCTATCTCGTCAGCGGGCGCAAAGGATTAAAGGAGGCGTGGCCTCTGGCGATCGTCGGTTCGCTTTCATACATCGCGGGACAATGGCCCGTGGCCCACTATCTGGGGCCCTATCTGCCCGACCTCAGCGGCGCGCTCGCGTCGTTCTGGATTCTCTTCCTGTTTGTGAAGGTCTGGCGGCCGAAGACCATTCGCGGCTTCGGCGGTGCGCCGCTCGAAGAGAGTGTTGCTCCGGCGGCGAACGGTTCGAGTCCAACCTCGGCGCGCGATGCGTTTCTGGCGTGGCTCCCCTACATCGTTCTCATCCTGGTTGTCGTAGCCTGGACGGGCCCGTGGTCGAAACTGCCGAACTTCAGCGCCTTCAAGTTGTCGATCGCCGCGAAATCCTCCGTGACGCAGAAGGCGATCACATCGGTCTTCAACTTCGCTCCGTTCAACGGTGGGACGTCGATTCTCGTCTCGTGGCTCGTGCTGCTGCCGATCCTGCGCCCGGGTGGCGATACTCTTCGTCGCGTGTTCTCGCGGACGTTCCGGCAAATGTGGGGCGCGCTGCTGGTGGCTTTCTTCATCTTCGGACTGGCCTACGTGTTCATCTACACGGGCATGGCCAACTCGCTGGCGTACGGACTCTCGAAGATCGGCATCTTCTTCGTTGTGCTCGCGCCGATCCTCGGCTGGATCGGCGTGGCGCTCTCGGGCAGCAACACTTCCACGAACGCGATGTTCGGCCCGGTGCAGATGGTGACCGGAAACCTGCTGAATCTGCCGGTGCTTCTGCTGCCCACGCTCAACTCCGTGGGCGCGGAGGTGGGAAAGCCGATCGCTCCTCAGACGGCCAGCGTCGGTGTTTCCACCAGCAAGCTGGTGCGCAGCGAAGGCCAAGTGATCCGCCACAACATGGGCTGGACTCTGATCGTCCTCGCTTATCTGATCTTGCTCGCGGTGATCTTCTATCGCTTCTTTCCGCAGTCGATGTCGCTCGCGGCGAAGTGACCGGGCCGCAGGGGCGGTTCGCGCATTGATGCCTAAGCGGGACGAGCGGGATCTAGCCCTGCGGCTCGCCGTGTGAAGCGAGCGAGTAGAGGTAGAACAGGATTCCGGCGGCGACCAGCGGGCATCCGATCAGCAGGAACGCCACGAACGCCAGCGGGTGCGTCCACAGCAGGCTCAGCATTTGAATGATCAGTCCGGCGCCGATCAGGATTCCGGACCAGCGAATGCGGCGTTCGATGGAATTGGGCGCCATGTTATTCCGATGCCTTCCAGAAGGTCGCGTCCTTCAGCGTGTCCACGTCGTGGACGATGTCGTGGCAATCGCTCGACATGCACGAGAGCTTGTTCGCCGCCGCCTGGGAAAGCAGGCTGGGGTCCTTCGTGTGGTGCGAGGCCTCGAGATAGGAGCGCGCGCCGCCGTGGCAGTGCAGGCATTCCCGATTGTTGTACGGCGTGTAGAGCTTGATATCGGCCGGTTTCGGCACGGTGCCGAAGTACTGCACCCAAACGTGATGCACGCCGCGCCACTTCGCCCGGTAGTCGCCGAACATCGTGTAGTCCGTGTGGCAAGTGAAGCAGGCGTGGTCGCGCGGAACGAAATTGTTCTGGAAATGGACCGCGGGGATGTAGCTCTTGTCGTCCACGTAGAGGCTGTGCCCGAAATCGTGCATGACGTGGCAGGAGAGGCAGAACCGCGTCGTGGTGGAGCGTTCGACGTGCGCCTGTGCGCCGGCCCACATCGCCAGCGTCGGCAGAATGCACAGCGCGACGAAGGCGAGAATCTTCCCGCCGCGCGCGCGTGTTAGCTCGGCTCTCGCGGAGATCAGCAGGGCGAGAACCACCGCGATCGCGGTGAAGAGGATCAGGATCAGCGACATTCTTTCCATGGGACTGGAGCGGCTCCGTTTCGCTCAACCGCGGCGCGCCCCTGCCTGGGCGCGACTTCGCGGCTGACTAACACGATGGCCTGCCCGAGGATCATTGCTTGGCGAAAGCGCGGCAGTAGGCGACAAGTTGTTTGACCATGTCGGCGCCCAATTCCTTCTCAAAGCCGTCCATGTCCTTGCCCTTTCCCTCGGAGACGTCCTTGATCAACTCGGCGTCGCTCATCTTCTGGATCTCGGCCGACCGCAAATCCTTGGCTTTGACCTTCCGGCCTTTCGCCGTGTTGCCCGACCCATCCTTGCCATGGCAGACCGCGCATTTGTCCAGGTACACGTCCTGTGCGCTCTTTTGAGGTGCCGGAGATGCATGCGAAAGACGGCCGGTTCCTGAAACAAGGACGATGAGGCATACGGTAAACGCGAGCGCCACAATTCCCAAGACCTTCACGGATTGGTTCACCATTCCTCCAAAGGATGTATTCGCCGCGCGCCCGCTACCTAGAAGTCCCGCGTCCACTTGATCGTCAGCAGGTTCGCCGCGAAATTGTTGGCCGTCACGATTTGCTCGCTGTAGTAGGTGCGTTGCAAGTCGACGGAAAGCCGCCCCGCCACCGGGAAGTCGTAGTAGCCCGTGCCGGTGACCAGCGGCCATGTGACGGGTCCATACGCCGGGGGTTCGCCGCTAATCTGCCCAACGCCGCTCGAACGATCGAAGTTGCCCGTGAGCCGCAGACCGGCACGCTTGGCTGGCTTGAGCTCGATTCCGCCCTGCCACACGCGGTTCAGCTCCTGATCGCGGAGAATATCGTTCAAAGGCGCCGTGCCGCGCGCGTACACGATGTTTCCCTGCGCGAAATAGCTCTCGTAGCTGAACCCGCCGTAGATCGAAAAGCGCTCGTTGAGCGCGTACGACACCGTGAACGCGTTCGATCGGACATTGTTCTCGAAATCCGTGGTGATGAACTTGCTGTTCAGCAAGTGAGTCTCGTTTTCGATTGACAGTTTGTCGGTCGGCTGAATCCGCACGACGAACCGCGCGCCCTGCTCCGTGTGCGGCGTCATAGCCGTATAGGACGCACCATTCGTCGTGCTATGAAAATCTCCGCGGATGCTGAAAAGCTTCGACGGCTCGTAGCCCACGCTGAGCTCCGGGCGCGCCGTGTTCGTTCGGAGCGTGATTTCCGGCTGGACCACTCCGTTTTCGATCGACTTGACGTCCGATCTCAATAGTTGGATGCCGGGGCGGATGATCAAGCCGTGCACCGGCGTGAAATCCATCGCGATGTTGAGATCGCTCAAGCCGTCGCGCCACACGACGTCGGTCTCCGCGGTCGTAGTGACTGGCGCGGTTGGGGGCGTCGTGAAAATGCTCTGGAAATCGCCCACGGCATTGGACGTGAACCGGGAGTAGCGGTAATCGACGTCGGCGCTCCACCAATCGAAGAAATGGTACGTGAGCCCCTGGCTCACGACGTTGTCCGGCTCCGACAGCGTGGCGCGCCCGCTTTGCGCGATCGTGTAGGGCGCGACAGTGGTGGCGCTATTGGGACCGATCCCGTTGAACGACTGGTCGAAATTCGCGGGACCTCGATAGCGATAGAAGATGTAGCTGCCGCGCCATTCCAGCTTCTTGAGCGGCTTGCCGACATACGAAAACTCGCTGATCGGCGTTGTCAGGCGCCGGAACTGAGACCAGGACAGGCTGGTCAGGGGCACGGCATGCGGATTGGACACCGGATTCGCAGCCGTCACCGGATCGATGCTGATCTCCGGCGACTCGACGTTGGCCAGACTCATGTTCTCGGTGAAGGTTTGGTAGCCGACGCTGTAGTGAAAGCTCCACGAATGCCATGTGTAGTCGACCCCACCCGTAAAACGGTTCGTATCGTCGGTGAGCGGAGCGAACAAGTAATACGGATTCGCCCTGGCGAATGTGCCCCAGTAAGAAGGTGAGCCGAGGTAATCGAGCGAGCGCGTGGTGAACGTGTTGCCTTCGTCGGACGGACGGTAGTATTCGAAATTGAACCGCAGATTGTTCGTCGCGTGAATGGTCAGATCCACCGAGCCGAACTTCCGCACCGTCGCCCAGTCGTGATTGTTCGTCAGTCCCGTTCTCTGGTTTGCCGGCAGAGCGGGGTATCCGGTAATGAGAGGAGCAATCGGGAGCACCGCGTTGTCATTCTGATTCCAAAAGAAGTAGCTCTGCCTCCAGTTCACCCGCAGGTCGTAGAGCTTTTTCTTTGACAGGGTGAACTGCGCGGTCGGAAACGGATCGCCGCCCAGATTGCCGAGCTGCAAGGAAAAGTTATCGGCGAAAGGGTTCTTGCCGTCCTGCGCGTCGCCCATCAGGCTGAAGTCGAGAAGCCGAAAGCCTCTGCCCAGATCGAACAGGTCGCGGAACTCGGGCTTGTAGCCGTCCAGCGTCTCGAATCGGTAGCCCGCCGTAGCCGAGCCTTGCAGGTTGAAGTCGCCAAAGGAGAGCGGCGTGGCGCTGGAATCGTCCTGCGCCGCGGCAAACGGCGCGAGCGCCAGCAGGGCGATCCCGATGCACAGGAACCGATTGCGAGCCTTCATGGCATCCTTCTTCACCGCAGAAAATCCACGTCGGAATTCGAACCGTGAATCATCACGTGGCAGCGCGTGCATTCACCGCTCGTTTGATAGCCCAGCCGTGAATGAGGCACCGCCGCCTGGCTGTGAAAACCCGCGTGGCATTGCAGGCAGAGCTGCCTGCCTTCGCGCCGCACCAGCAGCATTCGGTTGGTGCTGCCGTGCGGATTGTGGCAGGCGACGCATCCCTCGACCTTGACCGCCGGATGCTCGTACACGAAGGGCCCGCGCTTTTCCACGTGGCAGTTCACGCACGTTTCCCAGCCCGGCTTCTTCAGGCTCGCCCTATTGAGGCTGCCGTGCGGATTGTGGCAGTCCGAGCACTTCATGAAACCTTCCGGGACGCGGTGATGCACCGGAAGCGCGAATTCCGCCTGCAGCGTTCGATGGCACGTGAAGCAAACCTCGGGCTCCGAACGCTTGAGCAAGCTGTTGTGCAGCCAGCGAGTCTCGTCGCTCAGCTTGGGCACGTTGAAGAAGTAGCCCTGCGGGTAGCTCAAGTCGCCCTTGCTCTGGTCCTTTACCTCGTCCACCAGATGCGCGGCGTGGCATTGATTGCACGTGACTCCGTGGCCCGCGTGCTCCGAATGTGCAAAGAAATCCTGCTGCTTGCTGGACGTGTGGCAGGTGAGGCAGCGCGCGGCGTTTTCTTCGGGAGTGCCGCGGAAAGAGAAGACCGGATATTTCTTCAGAGCGGCGGCCGTGTCGGCGTCGTCTCCGTGCGCCGCCTCGACCGCGTCGGCGTGAGCTTTCGCGGGGCCGTGGCACGCTTCACACCCCGCTATGAACGGCTTTCCCGGAATCGCCAGCTTTGAGTGAGCGGTCTTCTGGAACTCGACGACTTCGGATTTGTGGCACGACCGGCAGCGATCGGCGCCCGCGAAATCGCCCGGCGCCGCGTTGAAATCCGGAGCCTGGGTCGATACGGAGGGACCCTGCGACGCCTCCGGCATCTTCTGCGCACGGACGGGAGCCGCCATACCGAAGCACCCAACCACCAGCAACAACGACGCGCACCGTACTTCGGTACTCAGACTCTTCAAGAAGCACCACCTGAAACAATACAGGGCTGCCAATTATACATCACCGACATTATTTGTCTTGCGCTTGTTGAGCAAGGCGCATGCCAGTTCTCTGCCGCAGAGTAAGAGAGGCCGAAAGCCGCGGCTCCAGACGCGTGATCCGAAGATTAGTCAATCAAAATGAGTCTGCACGTAGTTTTGCACGCCTACTGTTCCGAAATGCCGCATGAAACTGTTCCTCAGTGGGGGAATTTCCAGCGTGCGGGGTTCTCGCTGCATCTTTGAATCGAAAACGCTTTCCCAAAACGGAGCTGAGAGCACCAGTCTGTGGTCCCAATCTGATAACCGCGCCGGCTCCAGCGGACTTCTTGCAGCGGGTTCTGGATAGATAAGGAATGGCTCCCCGGGCAGGATTCGAACCTGCAACATTTCGGTTAACAGCCGAACGCTCTACCGTTGAGCTACCGGGGAATCGCGGTGACCGTTGTTGAAGAGCGGTCGAAAAAGTGTAGATGACGGCCACGGCGGAGTCAACGCGACCGCCGAACGGAAAGCGTCGGAAACCCTGGCGCTCACGCCGCCGC
>Ga0335080_10009485_pt1 | contig 10170 bp, 10 predicted proteins | sample Lox_Sample_34_FD_206720 | JGI IMG/M metagenome (GOLD analysis project Ga0335080, IMG submission 206720) | Soil microbial communities from Loxahatchee National Wildlife Refuge, Florida, United States - Lox_Sample_3.4 | ecosystem: Environmental > Terrestrial > Soil > Wetlands | place: USA... | reverse complement strand
TGTGATCTGCATGGCGCTTTGTCCCGCCAAACTTTTCAACACGTTCGCTTGGTTGTACCACGGCACCGGAATGCTCGGCGTCAACGAGGTGCCGATCAATCCGATTGCCAATGTCGAGACTCCGAGAATGACGAGCCATCGGTCGCCTTTTTGTTTTGACCAGCGACCGATCAATCCGCCTTGGACGATCACGATGAAGACTCCTGCCAGCGCAAACAATCCTGCCGTGTCGGTCGCGTCCATGCCGAGACGATTCAACGTGAACAGCGAAAAGAGTTGTTCATAACCTCCGAACGCCAGCTGGTAAAAGAACATCACCAATAACAAATATCCAACCGTTGGACGCGTCAAGGCTTGCAACATCGCCGAAAACGTGAACGGTGATTTGAGTTTTGTCGCGGATGGTGAATCGTCGCGATGTGTTTCATGAAATAGAAAAGTCGTCATCAGAATTGACGTCAGCGAGAAGACTGCCGCGGTCAACGCCACCGCTCGATAGTCTCCGCCCGAGGCGGCCAGCACCACATACGCGATGATCGGTCCCAGAATGAATCCCACGCCGAACGCCGCACCGATCAATCCCAAGCCTTGTGTGCGATTCCTTTCATCGGTGCTATCGGCCACCGCGGCTTGCGCCGTGGACAAGTTTGCGCCGGAGAGTCCATCCACGATGCGCGAGAGGAACAGAATCCAGAGCGCGTTCGCAAAGCCGAGCATAAGGAAGCCGATGAATGTTCCGAGCTGGCTGAAAAGCAGAATCGGTTTGCGCCCGAAGCGATCCGACAATCGTCCGAGGATCGGCGTGCCGATGAACTGCATCGATGGATATGCCGCTTGTAGGATGCCTATAACAAGCGGGTCCGCGCCGAAGCGCGCCGCAAACAACGGCATCAACGGAATGATGATGGACAAACCCATCAAGTCCACCAGCACGATGGCGATGACGGGTAGGATGCGTTTGTAATCGAGTTTGTCGGTGGATTCGGTTGTTTTAGCGGAAGTCATAATATTATGAGTGTGTTATTGCAAAGATAGTGCGATGGGTGAGTAGCCGTGCTTTCCGTCATATCGAAACCATCGCTACAATGTTGGTCTCGATACATTGCGCTAAAGCACCACACTCAACCACCTGCTCGCTCGCAACGACAATTCAAATTTTAGTGACCGATTAAGAATGAAATACCGATGCCGACCAAGATCAATGAAACAACGATTGCGAATAATGAATTTCTAAATCGAAGTTTATCGTTCAAGGTTTTGAATCGTGCAGGCAGGTGCGCCACCGCCGCGGCGATGATCATCGTAACGCCATGTTCGATGCGAAAGGCTGGAAAGCCTTCGACTGCGATTCCGTTCCAGATCAGATAGATCAAACCCAGTAAGACTTGCAAATCCATCAGACCGCTGAAGCCGGAAGTGAGTCCGCGGTCCATGTCTTTGAACGGACTGCTGCGAATCCAACCGATGGCGAATTTGATAATGGCAATGACAGCGACAATGATAATAATCCAACGGACGATTGAATGAATAGTGAGAAGGGTATCCATAGTCTCTCCTTTAAAGTTTCGGCGCAATGATGATAGCACAGAAGAAAATCTCGTGTAGAATCATATCGGATGTCATTGCGAGACCTGCGAGACAGGTTGTGGCAATCTCGACTCACCATTTACCATCATACAGAAGATTGCCGCGCCGCCGCACAAGGACAATAGACGTGAAGGAGTCTTTATGCCTTACGAATTTATTTTGACCGGGACGCGTGGGCGGGTTGGATTGATCACACTCAATCGCCCGCAGGTGATGAACGCGCTCAATCATCACTTGGTGAGCGAGGTGATGGACGCGCTCGAAGCATTTGACGATGACGACAAGATCGGTGCGATGGTGGTAACTGGAAACGAAAAAGCTTTTGCTGCGGGTGCGGACATTAAAGAGTTGGCAGATCAAAACGCAGGACAAATAAAAGAAAACGATCATGTCGCTGCATTCAGCCGTATCGTGAACATCCGTAAGCCGGTCATCGCGGCGGTATCGGGGTACGCGCTGGGCGGCGGATGCGAGCTTGCCATGTCGTGCGATATGATCGTTGCATCAGAGTCCGCGAAGTTTGGCCAGCCGGAGATTACAATCGGTGTTATCCCCGGTGCGGGTGGAACGCAACGTTTAACTCATGTGGTCGGCAAAGCACTTACAATGGAGATGATTCTCAACAATCGGACGCTGTCGGCGCAGGAAGCGTATCAGTTTGGATTGGTCAATCGTGTGGTGCCCATTGACCAGTTCTTGAATGAAGCGTTGAAGTTGGCAGATGAAATCGCTGCACGCGCGCCGCTTGCGGTCCGCGTGGCGAAGAAAATGATCAATCAAGCTGATGAACTTGGGTTGGTAGAGGGGTTGCAAAAGGAAAAGCAGGAGTTCTATAATTTGTTCACGACCGAAGATCAAAAGGAAGGCATGCAAGCCTTTGTCGAAAAACGCAAGCCGAATTGGAAAGGCAGATAGTCTTCCAATCTAACCATGTAGCTAGCTCATTATGCACACTTACTTTGAAATTAGGTCGGCTTTACTAGGCCTTAAATTGAGCGACAAGCCGGTCATTGCTCACGCCTCGTTGAAATCATTTGGTCTTGTCGAGGGCGGCGCGCAGACTTTATTGCGCGCTGTTCTTGATTCGGTCAGCGCGTTGATGATGCCAACCTTTACATACAAAACGATGATCACACCCGAGGTCGGGCCGCCCAACAACGGTATGGTCTATGGCTCGGGACAACAGTTGAATTCGATGGCCGAGCCGTTCACCCCGAATATGCCTTGCGACAAAATGATGGGTATCGTGCCAGAGACTCTGCGAAGCCTGCCTCAAGCAAAGAGAACTTTGCATCCGATCCAATCCTTTGCAGGCGCTCGTGCCGAAGAATTCTTGAGCTCCCAAACCATTCAAGATCCTTTGGCTCCGATTGCGGCGCTGGCGGAAGCAGACGGATGGGTCTTATTGCTCGGCGTGGATCATACAGTCGATACCAGCATTCATTACGCGGAAAAACTCACGGGACGAAAGCAGTTCGTCCGCTGGGCATTGACGCGGGATCGTATTGTGGAATGTCCTGGTTTTCCCGGCGACTCGGCTGGCTTCAATGCCATTGCCCCTTATCTTGTCCGTGATACGCGGACGGTGCAGGCGGGAGATACAATTGTACAGGCCATTTCATTGGAGAGACTGATATTAAGGGCAATGGATATTATAAAAGAGGACCCGCTGGCCTTACTCTGTCAGCGAGATGATTGCGAACGATGCAGTGCGGTAAAAGAAGCGGTTTTAAAGAGCGATCTAAAGTAACACCTATTTTCGTTCGATCACATGCAAGTTGTAGCGCTTCCCTTTGAAATACTTCAATGCAAACTCGGCTGTATCTTTTGGGTCATAAGGTGCGCAACTGAATACATCCAAATAAATGGCACAGCTGGCCTCGGCAAAATGGGCGGAGATCAGCGAGGTCTCGATCAATTGTGTCATGCTAAAGCCATTGACACGCGGGTCTTCCCCGAAGTGTACAACCTGTGTCTCGCCGTAGCGCTTCATCTTGATGCGATTGCACAACTGCTTAACAAATTGTCGGATTGTATCGGCGTTTCTCATCAATTCGAGATCACATTCATATAAGTCAATGCACGAAGAGAGTCCCCAGTATTGCGGTAAGTTTTCCATATTTCTAAAAATCCTTCTTCCATTCCTAGGGTACTTAGAGTGTTCACACAAAATTGTTTTTGTATGTCATTCTAATCAGCGGAGTAATGAAGAATCTTGCATGCCAAAAAAGAAGTCTTGCAAAACTCAGATTCTTCACTGTCTGCAATCGCTCAGAAGACAAATGGTAATTTGCATGCAGACATTACTTACTGCAGAGCTGAAGCGCGGTCTTCATATCTGTAATGCTTCAATTCTACAGTTTCTGTCCGAATATGACAACCCACATGGGGATTTAAGTCATATATAACTAACGTCCAATTCTATTGGGGGATACACTTGGATACATAGAATGATATTTCCGGGCAAAAGCCCGCCTTAAAGGAGTGAGTTATGAAGCGTCCTGTTGTAACCATTGACGGCAACGAAGCCACAACCTCGGTTGCCCATCGTTTGAATGAAGTGATCGCGATCTATCCGATCACGCCATCGTCTCCCATGGGGGAACACGCAGATGCGTGGTCCGCCAAACGCCGACCCAATTTATGGGGAACCGTCCCGCTTGTGATCGAGATGCAGTCCGAGGGCGGCGCGGCAGGCGCAGTGCATGGAGCGCTCCAAGCCGGTGCGCTCACCACCACGTTCACTGCCTCGCAAGGCCTCCTGCTGATGATCCCGAACATGTACAAAATCGCAGGCGAACTGACCAGTACGGTCTTCCACGTGGCAGCGCGTTCGGTTGCCTCGCAAGCTCTGTCCATCTTTGGCGATCATCAGGATGTGATGGCTGTGCGGCAAACCGGCTTTGCTCTGGTCGCGTCCGGTTCAGTCCAGGAAGCGCACGATTTTGCTGCCATCGCTCAGGCCGCGACTCTCAAATCGCGTGTGCCATTTCTGCATTTCTTCGATGGCTTCCGCACCTCGCATGAAGTTGCCAAGATCTTTGAGCTTACAGATGAAGAACTCCGCTCTTTGATTGACGATGAACTGATCCGCGACCACCGGACCCGTGCTTTGTCCCCCGACCATCCCGTGATACGCGGCACGGCCCAGAATCCCGATGTCTATTTCCAGGGACGTGAGACGGTCAACCCATACTATGAAGCGACTCCCGCCATTGTGCAAACAGTGATGGATCAGTTTGCCAAGATTACCGAACGACCTTATCACCTCTTTGATTATTCGGGGCATCCGCAGGCAGAGAGAGTCGTTGTGTTGATGGGCTCTGGCGGCGAAACCGCGGAAGCCACTGCAAAGTATCTCGCCGAAAAAGGTGAGAAGGTCGGTGCGATACGCGTTCGTTTATATCGTCCGTTCTCGATTGAACATTTTGTCAAATCTCTGCCCAAGACCGTTAAATCCATCGTGGTGCTGGACCGGACCAAAGAGCCAGGGGCATCTGAACCGCTCTACCTCGATGTCGTCAATGCCTTGGCAGAGACCAATCACTCTAATATCAAGGTGATTGGCGGGCGCTATGGATTGTCCTCGAAGGAATTCACACCGGCGATGGTTAAGGCAACGCTGGACGAATTAAAGAAACCCGAACCAAAGAATCATTTCACGGTTGGCATCGATGATGATGTGACTCATACCAGTCTCCATGTGGATACATCCTTCTCCATTGAACCGCCAGAGACAGTGCGTTGCATGTTCTTCGGCCTCGGTTCCGATGGCACAGTGGGCGCCAACAAGAACTCAATCAAGATCATCGGTGAAGAAACCGACAACTTTGCCCAAGGTTATTTCGTTTACGACTCAAAGAAAGCCGGCACGGTAACCACTTCGCATTTGCGCTTCGGACCCAAGCCCATCCCCTCCCCCTATTTGATCGAAGTGAATCAAGCCAACTTTGTAGCTTGCCATCAATTCGTCTTTTTGGAAAAGTTTGAGATGTTGAAGTATGCCAAGCCAGGCGGCATCTTTTTGCTGAACAGTTTGTATGGGCCAGACGAGGTTTGGGATCAACTGCCGATTGAGGTCCAAAAAGAGATCGTCGAAAAGAAGCTCAAGTTCTATGTGATCAATGGGTATAACGTGGCCGAAAAGACCGGCATGGGAAATCGCGTCAACACCATCATGCAAACGGCGTTCTTTGCGATTAGCGGCATCCTGCCGCGCGAGGATGCGATCAAACAAATCAAACATGCCATCGAAAAGACCTATGGAAAACGCGGCGAGGCCGTCGTCAAGAAAAACTTCGATGCTGTGGACCAAACGCTCGAGAATCTGCATGAGGTCAAAGTCCCGGCAAAGGCGACCTCGAAGATCGTGCGCCGACCGATGGTACCAAATGAAGCGCCTGAATTCGTCAAGAAGGTGTTGGCTCCGATCATCGCGTTCGATGGAAATGACGTGCCTGTTAGCGCAATGCCTGTAGACGGTACATTCCCAACCGGGACAACCCAATGGGAAAAGCGAAACCTCGCCTTGGAAATTCCTGTCTGGGTGCCCGACCTGTGCATTCAATGCGGCAAATGCATCATCGTCTGTCCTCACGCGGTGATCCGCCAAAAGATCTTCGATGATAAGCTGCTGGCTGGTGCGCCGGAAACATTCAAGCACATGCCTTCAAAATATAAAGAGTTCTCACACGGAATGACCTATTCGGTTCAGGTTGCGCCTGAAGATTGCACAGGATGCGAATTGTGCGTGGAGGCCTGTCCCGCAAAGGATAAGACGCAGGCTGGGCGCAAGGCTCTGAATATGGAGCCTCAGCCGCCTCTGCGTGTGAGCGAAAGCAAGAACTGGGATTTCTTCATGAAGATCCCGGACCTCGACCGCAAGTTGATTAATCCATCCACTATCAAGAATTCGCAATTGCTTCGTCCTTTGTTCGAATTCTCCGGGGCCTGCTCGGGATGCGGCGAGACGCCTTATGTCAAACTCGTTTCGCAGCTGTTCGGCGACCGGACTCTGGTTGCGAACGCAACCGGCTGTTCCTCCATCTATGGCGGTAATCTGCCGACCACGCCTTGGGCAAAAGACAATTTCGGACGTGGCCCAGCTTGGTCGAACTCGCTATTTGAGGATAACGCCGAATTTGGCCTCGGAATGCGTTTGACGCTTGATAAACAAAATGAGTACGCACATGAATTGATGGCGGCATTGAGCAAGGAGCTTGGTTCGGAATTGGTGGATGCCATAGTCCATGCAGATCAATCCACTGAAGCAGGCATTGATGAACAACGCGGCCGCGTAGCCGAGCTCAAGAAGAAACTTGCGAATTCCAAGGACCCGCGCGCGAAAGAATTGGTCAGCGTTGCTGACTCGCTGGTAAAGAAATCCGTGTGGATCATGGGCGGCGACGGCTGGGCCTACGACATTGGTTACGGCGGCCTCGATCATGTGCTCGCCAGCGGACGAAACGTCAATGTGCTGGTGCTGGATACCGAAGTTTATTCCAATACTGGCGGTCAGGCCTCTAAGTCCACGCCGCGCGGTGCGGTAGCCAAATTTGCCATGAGCGGCAAAGGTTTGCCGAAGAAGGACCTCGGTTTGATTGCCATGGCATATGGGTATGTTTACGTTGCGCGCGTTGCCATGGGGTTCAACGATCAACAGACGGTCAAGGCTTTCCTTGAGGCAGAGTCGTATGATGGCCCGTCGCTGATCATCGCTTACAGCCACTGCATCGAACACGGCTACGACATGATACACGGACTCGAACAGCAAAAGCTTGCTGTCCAATCTGGTGCTTGGCCGGTCTATCGTTACGACCCGCGTCTGGTACATGAGGGCAAGAATCCGCTCATTATCGAATCCAAAGAGCCGACCATTCCGCTTTCGCAGTATGCATATAACGAAACTCGTTACAAGATGCTCACGCAGGTGGATGAAACCCGCGCCGAAGAGTTGATGCGCGAAGCTCAGCAGGATGCCAAGTCACGCTGGACGCTGTACGAGCAAATGGCGGCCATCCATTATGATGCCGATGGCAACGGTAACGGACAACCGAAAAGTTAAATGAGTGTGATTAGAGAGTAGGGAACTACTCTCTAATCGTCTATTTGGAGAAAACCATGATTGATCTTTCCACGAATTATCTTGGCTTGAAGTTAAAAAACCCGCTTGTCGCCTCTGCCTCGCCGCTCTCGAAAAAAGTCGAGCAGGTCAAGCGCATGGAAGAAGCAGGCATTGCCGCCGTGGTCATGTATTCATTGTTCGAGGAACAAATCATCCATGAGAGTCTCGAACTCGATTACTATCTGGCCCGTGGCACTGAATCATTTTCCGAGGCTCTCACCTATCTTCCCGATATTGGCACATACAGCCTATTGCCGGATCGATATGTGGCGAATGTGGAGAAGTTAAAGAAATCCGTCCGTATTCCTGTAATCGGAAGCTTGAATGGAGTCTCCAAAGGCGGCTGGACGCGCTACGCCCGCCTCATCCAAGACGCCGGAGCGGACGCGCTTGAATTGAATCTCTATTACATTCCGGCTGATCCCGCTATTTCGGCGAAGGAGCTCGAGGATGTACAAGTGGACCTCGTGGCCGACATAAAATCCTCGATCCAAATTCCGCTGGCGGTGAAGTTGAGTCCTTTCTATACTTCATTTCCTCATTTCGCAAAACGCCTCGTAACGGCAGGCGCAGACGGTTTGGTGCTCTTCAATCGATTCTATCAACCGGATTTTGACATTGAAGAAATGAACATTTCTCACTCTCTTGATCTCAGTTCTCCATCGGAATTGAGACTGCCCCTGCGCTGGATCGCCATGTTATATGGTCACCTCAATGTTGACTTTGCATTGACCAGCGGTATTCACTCTGCCAGGGATGTTCTCAAGGCCATGATGTCAGGCGCAAGAGTTTCGATGATGGCTTCGAAGTTGCTTTACGGCGGCGTGGATTCTGTTTCCAATATCCTTGCTGAATTACAAAACTGGATGGAGGAACACGAATACACCTCCATTAAACAGATGCAGGGAAGCATGAGCCAGAAATCCGTTGCAGAACCTGCTGCTTTTGAACGGGCCAATTACATGAAGGTACTAAGTTCGTTCAGAGATTTGCCCTAATTCGATTGTGGTTGGAAAACAAAACGCCCTTCGTATTTGCGAAGGGCGTTTTTGATAATTTCGGAGAAAGATGGCTATTCCTCAACTGGAGCAGGGGCATTCTTGCGCTGACGGAATGTAATGCGGCCGCGCGTTAAATCATACGGCGACATTTCCACCGCCACATGATCTCCCAGCAGGATACGGATGTAATACTTGCGCATCTTGCCAGAAAGATACGCCAATACTTCGTGGCCGTTATCGAGCCGCACACGGAATTGTGTGCCGGGCAAAGCCTCAACCACAACTCCCTCGGCCTTAATTTTATCGTCTTCTTTCGCCATACATGCCTCCATTGGGCGAGCTCACTGACGCGGCTCACCGAGCTTACTCAATCTCCTTGGTAAAGGAGCGCCGCTTAATACGGCGAACGGCCTTCTTCTTTTCCATGCGGCGCTGTTCGCTTTTGGAAACGTACCAACGCTTGCGTCGCACCGTGCTCAACACGCCGCTCTTGACGACCTTCTTGCGAAAACGCTTCAACAACGAATCCTGCGACTCGCCACTGCGCAAAACAACCAATGCCATATTCGATTCACCTCCTTTATCAAGTAAGATGGGCCAAGAAAAACCCTCAGCCATATGCAGACTCGGCTGAGGGTCGTGTTTGAACCGAAACGAATCATCTGACCTTACGATCAATAAGCGCTTCACACTCCTCGAAATTTCAATCTTTGAGAGAAAAATCCCTCAACCGAACCAATGTATACGATTATACTATAGAGGACGTTTCGGCGAAAGAGGCAAGGATTCCTTCAATGGCAATCAAAATCAACGATTTTTATATTGACCGCCCGGATAACATCCCTTACAATCCGCCCTCGTAAATAATTCATCAACTCAAGGGTAACATGGCAAAATATCGCATTACTTATTGGAAACATATTCCTACATCTTTTATGGTCGAAGGCGATGGGCGCACGATCAAAAAGCAGCTCTCACAGAAAATCCAGAATTCAATTGACGCGTACGCAATGGCAACCGGTTTAACTTCCACGGAAGAGTATGCAAAACAGTATAAGCGCGGAGATTGGGTCGAGCGCGAGGGTACGCCTGAAGAAGTTGCCGAAGCGCTTCTTTCGGAGCTCGAAACGCAGTTCGCTAAAATCGAAATTCCCAAACGGAATGGTGCTCCCATTAAATGACCGATCAATATACCGTCATCCTGCAGCCTTCAGGCCGCCGCGGACCTGTGGATGAAGGCAAATCCGTACGCGAGGCCGCGCGCGAACTCGGCGTTGAGATTGAATCCATTTGCGCGGAAAATGCCACGTGCGGCAAGTGTGCTGTTTTAATTGAAGAGGGTCGCTTTGAACGATATGGTATTGAGTCTAAACAAGAAAATTTATCTCCTGTCGGCGCGGCGGAAAAGGCATACTTTGAACGCCGTCCAAATCTGCTCAAGAGCAAAGGCTGGCAAGT
>Ga0335080_10009482_pt1 | contig 10172 bp, 7 predicted proteins | sample Lox_Sample_34_FD_206720 | JGI IMG/M metagenome (GOLD analysis project Ga0335080, IMG submission 206720) | Soil microbial communities from Loxahatchee National Wildlife Refuge, Florida, United States - Lox_Sample_3.4 | ecosystem: Environmental > Terrestrial > Soil > Wetlands | place: USA: Florida... | reverse complement strand
AATCTGGGAAATCTCGCTTCCGATGCCGGCGATGTCGCTGGCGCCCTTAAGCTGTACGAGGAATCGGCCCGCACGTTTGACGAGATCGGCCGGAAAGCGGGCACTGCGCAGGTGCGCACGTTGATTGCAGGAACCTATTTTTCCCAGGGAGACTACGCCGCGGCGCGTGCCGAGTACGAGCAGTCGCTGGCCGCTGCCCATGAAGTCCGCGATCCGCTGCTCCTGGCGGACGCCGAATCCGGCCTCAGCAAAGTCGCGCGGCTTCAGGGCGATTGGCCGGCGGCGAGCTCCCACGCGGAAAACGCCATGACGGCGGCGAAGAACGGGAACGACAAGCGCATGGGGGCCATTACGCACTTCGATTTCGCCGCGTCCCTGGACGGCCCCGGCGATCTGGCCACATCGAAGAAAGCCCTCCAGGAGGGTTTGATCCTGGCGCGTGAGTCGGGCGACACGGGAATTGTTGCCATCGGTCTGTTCAACACCGCTTCCTATCAATTGGACGGGGGCGATCTCAACGCGGCCCGGCAGACTTTTGAACAGGCGCTTGCTCTGAACCAGCAGCGCAAAGAGGCCGAGGCCATCGCCGAGACGCAAACAGCGCTGGGGGTGGTATTTCTGGAATCGAACGATCCCGCCCGCGCCGAGGAACTCGCTCGCGCCGCCGCTTCGGAAATGCAGCGCGCGAAAAGCGCGCCGTTCGAAGCGCAAGCCCAAATTGTTCTTGCGCGGGCAGCGCTGGCCGGCAAGCGCATACCCGCAGCCCAAGAGGCGATGGCGCGCGCCGCCGCCTTGGCCGCGGCTTCCGCTTCGCCCGACCGCCAGCTGGTACTCGCCGTCTTCGACGCCCGTGTGCGCTCGGCTGCCGGGGACGCTTCCGCGGCGCATTCGTTGCAGGCTGCACTCAACGATTTGGGCGCAAAAGCCACTCTGGAAACGCGCCTGGAGGCACGCCTGGCCCTGGCCGAATTGGCCATGGCCAGCTCCGGCGCTTCCGCCGCCCGCCCGCTGCTCGAGGCCCTCGAAAAAGACGCCACCGAAAAGGGCTATCTCCTCTATGCCCGCAAAGCGGCCGCCCTGCGCGCGAAGTAGTGGCCGAACTTTAGAGCGGCCCCAAGTGGCACAGGCTTTAGCCTGTGCTCTATCGCCACGTGCTCCATAACCTTGACGCACCGCAGCGCTTCCCCTAGCATTCGCTCAAATGGCAAATTTCGAACTCTTGCGATCGCCGCTGAATTTCCTGCGTTCCACTCTTCCCAAGCTCCAGCACGCGCCTCTTCTGGAATCCGAAGAGAAGTGGTGGAGCACCGAGGGCGTCGCCATTTCCAACGCCGTGGATCGCGGGGGCACGCCCTGGGTGCGCATGTTCGACCGCTTCGGCGCGCGCGTCGACGAGATTCTGTATATTCCCGAATATTTCACGATGCTGCGCCGTGGTTACCGCGCGGGTACCGTCTGGCGCTCCCTCGAAGAAAAATCCCTGCTTCCCACTTACGAGCTGATGTACACAATTTCGTTCTACGACCCGGGCGTCTGCTGCCCTTACACTGTTTCTCTCGGCACGGCCGTTCCGCTGGCCAAATATGGCAACGCTGAACTGCAAGCCCGGTTTCTTCCGCAACTCTTGCGGAAAGACGACACGGTCTGGCAGGGCGCCACGTGGATGACGGAAATCGCCGGCGGCTCCGATCTCGGCGAAGCCGTGAAAACCGTCGCGCGCCCGGTCGGGAATTCCTGGTTGTTGACCGGCGACAAATATTTCACCAGCAACGCTAATGCGGATCTCGCCGTCGCCGCCGCGCGTCCTGAAGGCGCTCCCCCGGGCGTTCGCGGACTCGCGCTGTATCTGGTGCCGCGCCGCCGACCGGATGGCTCGCTCAATTGTTTTCTCCGCCGCCTCAAAGACAAAATCGCCACGCGCTCCGTCCCTACAGGCGAGATCGAACTCCGGGAAAGCGAAGGCCATCTCCTCGGCTCCGCTGATGCCGGCATTTATCTCATTCTCGAAGTCCTGAATCTGTCCCGCGTCGCCAACAGTGTCGTCAGCGTCGCTCTCGCGCAGCGCGCCATGGCCGATGCCCTGGCCTATGCCGAGCGCCGCACGGCCTTTGGAAAGCGCATCCTTGACCACGTGCTGCTTCGCCAACAATTCGAAACTCGGTTACAAACGCTTCGCGCCTGCTCCGCGCTTGCCTGGGAATCGGTCGCGCTCCTCAATGAAGTCTGGATGCAGCGCCCGCCGTACTCCGACCGCTATCATCTATTCCGCCTCGTCGCCCATCTCGCGAAATACTGGACCGCGGAATTTGCGGTGGACACTGCCAAATGGGCCATGGAAATCCACGGCGGTCTGGGCACGCTCGCCGAATTCGGCATCGAGCGCTGGCTCCGCGAAGCCATGATCCTCGCCATTTGGGAGGGAACATCGCACCGCCAGATTCTCGACGGCATGGAAGTGATCGAGCGCAAGCAAGCGCACAAGCTGCTCTTCGAACACTTGGCCAAACTCGCGTCCGCCGGGGAACTGCACGAGATCGAATCGGCCGTGGCTCGGCATCTGAAGCTCCCGGCCGAGGAGAAGGAGGCTCACGCCGACGCGCTCTTCCGCCGGCTTGCCATCTTCACTTCGGATGCGCTGGCCCGGAAAATTCCGTCGTAGTGGGGACTTCCGTTCCATCGCTCCACAAAGCTTTCGGTGCTCATTCCCATGAATGGGTGTCGGGAGGGCACGACTTTAGTCGCGCCGCAAAGCGCGCACGCAAGTGGGGGCCTTAAGCCCCGAGGACGCTCCTCCCCTGTGCCCGGTCATTTATTAGAGGCCACAGCAAAAACGAAAGGAGCAACTCATGGTCCGTCTTATCGCAGCATTGGTGTTCTTGTCTTTTGCCATCCCCGTCCAAGCCCAGGAAATCGCCGAATCTCACACCGGCACGAAATTCGCCGCGAAGCTCGGAGATTCCTCATTGCTCGGCACCGGCCTACGTACCAAAACCATGTTGAAGGTCAAGGTCTATGCCGCCGGCTTTTATGTCGCGGATTCCGCCGCTGCCGGGCCGCTGAAAGGCAAAGCCGCCGCGCCCGATCTCTACCAGCAACTCGTGAACGGTGATTTCCACAAAACGATCGTCATGAAGTTCCTTCGTGACGTCAGCACCAGCCAGATTCGCGATGCCTTCCGCGAATCCCTCGGCAATGCGGGCCCCACCACTGAAACCTGGCTGGCCTATTTCAACGACATTAAAAACGGCCAGGAAATCGTCCTCTCCTGGATTCCCGGCACGGGCCTCACCACGCAAGTGGCCGGAGCAGACAAGGCGCCCATCAACGACAAGGCATTTGCCAGTGCTGTTTTTTCCATCTGGTTTGGCGCGAAACCCGTGCAGGAGGATTTGAAGAAGGACCTGGTCGCCCGCGGCCCTGAAGTTCTGAAGTAAAACTGTGGCGTCAATGCGCCGCCGTGAAACGGCTCCTTAGCCAGAGCTCATTCTTTCCGCCGGATGCCCGGATGAACGTTTCCTGCTTCGCGGAGATTCAACCGCGCTCGGCCGCGTATTTCGCCACTAATTGGCTGGCTAGTTTCCCGCCCTCGAATTCCGGGATGACCACTTCATTCGCCCCGGACGTGCGCATGGCCTCGGCGTAACGTTCCTGCCCGGCCCGCGTGATGATCCGCAGCTTCGGATTCAGCGCCTTCGCCGTAATGGTGATGTAGAGGTTGTCGGCGTCATTGTCGATCACCACACACAGCCCCCGTGCCCGTTCGATGCCCGCTTCCTGCAAAACGCTATGCCGCTTCGCGTCGCCGTGAATCACCAGCGCGCCTTCGTGCAGCAATTGCCGGTACAATCCCTCATTGGTCTCGATCAGGACGAAGGGAATCCTGGATTCGTTCAGGTGTTCCACCACCGTTCGCCCCACCTGCCCGTAGCCGCAGATAATGAAATGGTCGCGAATGCGCTCCAGATTCATTTCGTTCAACATGGATTTCCAGACCTCCTGGCCCTGATGGCCCAAGAACGTCAGCAGGATGCGTTCCGCGAACCAGATCTCGAAGGCAAACACCCCGAAGGACACTAGAATCGAAAAGTATTTCGTCGCGTTGCGGACGGAGTCGTAGTGAATCGCGTGCGGATGAGCAAACCAGAACAGCGCGTCGGTGAAGGAGAGGCGCTCGATGCGCATATACACGAACACGCTGAACAACGCGAAAAGCACGAACACCAGAAATGGCACCACCAGCCGCCGCACCACGATCAGGATCGCGCGGTCGAACAGCAGGAAGCGCGGCATGCGCCCCGAAGGGAAGGGGCGCGCGGTGGCGAGCGAGTCGGCCATATCAGGCCATCAATTCTACTAATATATCGCGCAAATACTATAAGAAAAAATAGAAGGGATGCCAGGGCCGCTTTCCGAAGCGCCTCCCGGGAACGCTGGACTCCCGATCGGTCACTCTTCCGCCCCCAATCCCCAATCGTGCCACGCGCGAGGTAGAGCCTTTCTCCCGCTGTAGTGGTCGAGCTTCAGATCGGCCACGCAGCCACACGAATCCGCGTGTCCTGCGAAGACAAAACCCCGCCGACGGGCTTCTGTGGCAAAGGTTTATTAGTAAATGATTGGAAGTTTCGAAAAGTCCGCTTCGGTCTCGTCGGTCACGCGCAACACAAGCAGCGTCCGGTCATCATGCGGTGTGCGCCCCGGCCCCGTGTGCTCGTCGGTGGCTTTCACGATGCGCTGCGCCACCTTGTAGCCCGGGTCGGAGGAGTGAATGGTGGTCAGCAGGGCCTTCAGCCGGTCCACGCCGAACTCTTCCTGATCCTTGTTCATCGCTTCCTGAATGCCGTCGGAGGCGAACACCACCACGTCGCCGGGAGACAAATTCAGCCGCACTTCGTCGTATTCCACGTCGGGCAGCAATCCCAGCGGCATGCCCGCCACGTTGACTTCGCTCACTTCGCGGTTGCGAATGAGCAGCGGCAGCGTCCCGCCGGCATTCGAGATGGTCAGTTCCCGCAGCGCCGCGTCATAGACCGCAAACTGCATGGCGATGAACCGCGCATCCAGCCGCGCCGCCAGCAGCCGTCCATTGAGTTGCTCCAGCATCGCGGAAGGCGATGCTTCGTTGTCGTGCACCAATTCGCGCAAAATCCCGATAGCCAGCGACCCATAGAGCGCCGCCGCCGTCCCTTTGCCCGAGACGTCGCCGTTGGCGATCGCCAGCCTTCCCACTCCATAGGGGAGCAGGTCGTAAAAGTCTCCGCCCAGTTCGCGCGCCGGCACGTACGCGGTTGCCAGGTCCAGCCCGGGAATCTCTTTCGCGCCGCTCGGTAAGAGCTGCCGCTGGATTTCCCGTGCCGTCTCCAAGTCGTCCATCATGCGCGCCTGGTTCTCCCGCGCCTCGGCGAACAGCCGCGAATTCTCCAGCGCCACCGCGATGTAGGAGCCCAAAATATTCAACAATCGCTCGTGTTCCGCGCTGAACGCGTGCGGCACCGTGCTCTCGAGGTCCAGCACGCCCACGAGCCGGTCTTGCAGCAGGAGCGGCACCACGAGCTCGGAGCGCACCTCAACGTCGCGCTCGCAGGCGATATACCGGGGATCCAGCCGTACGTCCACCACGCGGATTGTGCGGCGCTCGGCCGCTGCCGCGCCGGTGATGCCCTGGTTCAGCGGCATTTCGAATTTTTCCGGCAGGGCCTCGTCATAGCGCTGCGCAAACACGCTTTCGAGGCGCTGGTCCGCTTCGTTCCACAGCATCACGGTGAACACGTGATAGTTCACGAGCTTTTTCACGCGCTCGGCGATGCGCCGCAGCAGCTCTTCGCGGTCCAAGATCGAGGTCAGTTCATGGCTGATTTCATAGAGCAGCGCAATGGTTTGCGCCTGCTCGGGCTGCTGGGTGTACAGCAGCGGGGGAGCGGGGTCCGCGTCGCCAAGAACGGAAAAAGGAACCAGGTTAGGAGCGTTCTGATCCATGGGGAGTTCCAGATAACAGTTTAGATGAACCGACCCTCGTCTGGTTTCACGAATTTGAAAATAAATGGCGGGAGAGATTTGCGGCCACTTTGGCCGCCTTTAATCGGGGGTGCGGCTTGTCCCGGGTGCAGCGAGGCAAAGTTTGGGCGCTGCTTTCGATGTGTAAGCCAAGCCGCGAGCCTCGGCAATGGGCGCTGTCCGATGGGCCGGCGCGTTGCGGGTTTACTTCACTTCCCAGACGTCTCCGCCGCGCAGGAGCTTCTTCAGGTCGCCGGGGCCCTTCTGCTTGATGATTTCGCCGACCTGCTCGTTGACCACGTCTTCATAGCGGGGCAGGTCGTCCCAGGCGCGGAACAAGCCGATGGGGGTGGGGAATCCGGGGCGTCCTTCCATGTGGGAAAGCAGGAACGCGTAAGAAGCCCGGTGGTTGTGGGCGTCATGCACAATCAAATCCGATTCGGAAACGCCGTTGCCGAGGGCGACGACTTCAATGTCGCCATCCGGTTTGCGGCGAATGCCCTTGTCTCGATTCTTGCCAAATACCAACGGCTTCCCGTGCTCCAGCTGAATCACGTGCTCGCTGCGCGCGTCCTTTTCCGTCAAGCCTACCCACGCGCCGTCATTGAAGATGTTGCAGTTTTGCAGGATCTCGACGAACGCCGAGCCTTTGTGCGCGGCGGCCGCCCGCAAGGTATCCTTCAGATGCGCCTGGAAAATATCCACGGAACGCGCCACAAAGGTGGCTTCGGCGCCGATGGCCAGCGAAACGGGATTAAACGGCCGGTCGGGCGAGCCAAACGGCGTGGACTTGGTCACTTTGTGGAACTCCGAGGTTGGCGAGTATTGCCCCTTCGTCAATCCATAAATGCGGTTGTTGAACAGCAGCACCTTGATGCCTACGTTGCGCCGCAGCAGGTGAATCGTGTGGTTCCCGCCGATGGCCAGCGCGTCGCCGTCTCCCGTGGCCATCCACACTTCCAACTCTGGATTTGCGATCTTGATCCCGGTGGCCACCGCCGGCGCGCGTCCGTGAATCGAGTGGAAACCGTAGGTATTCATGTAATAGGGGAAGCGGCTGGAGCAGCCGATCCCGGAAACCACTACGAACTTTTCCCGCGGCACGCCTAACTCCGGAAACACAGACTGCACCGCGGCCAGGATCGCGTAGTCCCCGCAGCCCGGGCACCACCGCACTTCCTGGTCGGTCTGAAAATCCTTCCTGGTCAACGGCGGCAGAGCGCTTGTGGTCATCGGGGTCTCCTAAACTCCCAGCATCTCTTCGATCTTCTGTTCCAGTTCGTTTTGCTTGAAGGGGCGGCCCTGAATCTTGTTCAGCCCCACGGCGTCGACGAGATATTTGGCGCGCAGCACCCAGAGCAATTGGCCCATATTCAACTCCGGCACCAGCACTCTTTTGTAGCGCTTCAAAACGTCGCCCAAATTCCCCGGAAGCGGATTCAGATAGCGCAGGTGCAGATGGCCGATCCTGCGTCCCTTGGCCCGCTGCGCCCTTGCGGCCTGGATCACGGAACCGTAAGTCGAGCCCCACGAGACCAGCAATAGATCGCCTTCGGGATCGCCGGCGGGCATCACGTTGGGAATATCCTGGCGAATCGCTTCCACTTTCGCCGCGCGCATGCGCACCATCTTTTCGTGGTTCAGGGGCTCGTAGTTCACGTTGCCCGTGGTTTCCTGCTTCTCGATTCCGCCGATGCGGTGCTCCAGCCCGGGCGTCCCGGGGATGGCCCAGGGCCGCGCAAGCGTTTCCGGATCCCGCTTGTACGGGAAGAATCCCTCGGGATTCTTCTCGAATTTCACGGGGATGGCGGGAAGCTCGTCCACAGTCGGAATGCGCCAAGGCTCCGCGCCGTTCGCCAGATAGCCATCCGACAACACAATCACAGGCACCATGTATTTCAACGCGATGCGGCTCGCCTCCATCGCGATCCAGAAGCAATCGCCCGGCGTTGCCGCCGCCAAGACGGGAATCGGCGCCTCGGAATTTCGTCCGAACAGGGCCTGGAGCAAATCCGCCTGTTCGGTCTTTGTCGGCAATCCCGTGGAAGGCCCGCCGCGCTGGATGTCGCAAACGACGAGCGGCAATTCGGTCATCACCGCCAGGCCCAGGGCCTCGGTCTTCAGCGCCATGCCCGGGCCGGAAGTCGTGGTGATCGCCAGTTGGCCGGCGTACGCCGCCCCAATCGTGCTGGTAATCGCAGCAATTTCGTCCTCCGCCTGGAAAGTCAGCACGCCGAAATTCTTATACTTTGAAAGTTCGTGCAGGATGTCCGAAGCAGGCGTGATGGGATAACTTCCCAAGTACAGCTTCAACCCCGACTGTTGCGACGCAGCCACGAATCCCAGCGCCAGCGCCTGGTTGCCGCTGAGGTTGCGGTATGTCCCCGGCGTCAACTGCGCCGGCGGAATTTCATAGCTGATCTGAAACGCCTCGGTTGCTTCGCAGTAGGAATAGCCTGCCTTCAACGCCAGTTTGTTGGCTTCGGCCAGCAATGGCTTCTTGGAGAACTTGTCGTCAATCCACCGCACCGTCGGGTCCATCGAGCGGTTGTACAGCCAGTAGCACATGCCCAGGGCGAAGAAGTTCTTGCAGCGGTCCATGCTCTTCGCGTCCAGCCCAAGGTTTTGCAGCGCCGCGCGCGTCAACTTCTGGAGCTCGACGGGAAATACACGGAACTTGTCCAGCGAGTTGTCTTCCAGCGGATTCGTCGTCACGTGCGCTTTGCGCAGGTCCGCCTCTTCGAAACTGTCGGAATTGACGATCAGGATTCCGTTGGCTTTCAGGTCGCCGACGTTCACCTGCAGCGCCGCCGGATTCATCGCCACCAGCACATCCACAGAATCGCCTGGTGTGTAAACTTCCCCCGACGAAAAATTCAGTTGGAAGCCGCTGACGCCCGGCACAGTGCCAGCAGGGGCGCGGATTTCGGCGGGGTAGTCCGGAAACGTGGCAATGTCGTTTCCATACAGGGCCACAGTATTCGTGAATTGGCTGCCCGTGATCTGCATCCCGTCGCCCGAATCGCCGGCAAACCGGATCACGGCCTGCTCAATCACTTCGCGCTTGGTTTTTCCGGCAGAAACATCCATCAAGGTAGACATGTTGGCGCGTAACCCCCGTGTTGCGGACCGCCTGCCCCAGAGCGGGGCAGCGAGTCTTTATCGGTGAGCGGTGCGCGTTGCGGCCCGCGGGAGCAGGCGCTGCACCGCCGGACGCCGATGGCCCAAGAATAGCACACCGTCACACCCAGCGTGTGACCGGCATCACGTCTCGCCCGGGAACGCCAACTCTGCGCCACCCCGCGGTTTTTGCGGGAGGAATCTCCCGATCCGCGCTTTCTGATATATCCAGTTGTTTCGCTACTCAGGAAGGGAACTAGGTTATAACGGCTCCGCCTGTGCAACCGCCTTCGCACCTTGCGGCGCGAACTGGCCTTTCACGCTCTCCATACGGAACAGGAAAATCCACCAGATGCTCACCGGCAGCGTCGCGAACACCAGCGAAATTGCCAGCAGTTGCTTCAGCGATTCGAGTTCGCTCACGAAGTGCTCGGGGATAAAAAAGGTCTGATACGGCCGGAAGGCGATGAACCAAAGAGAGAAGCAAAGCGCCGCGCTCGCCCACAGCAATGCGGCTTTCCGCGCCCACGGCTTCAATTGAAATAGCCCGATGCCCGTGCGAATCCCCGAAGCGATCAGCAGAAACGGCAGGGTCGCAATAAGAAACGTCAAGACCGGATGCGCCTCGTAAATCTTTCGGCCCCTGACGTCCGCTTGGCTGTTCAACATGCCCAGGAAAAAGCTGCCCCAAACCAGAAAAGCGGTGGCGCTCCCGAGAATGGCCAGCGCCGCCGCGCAAGTCACTCCCGCGGATCGTCGAGTGGATGTCCAGGCCGATTCGTTCATAGTGCCAGCCCAGAAAACCACAACGCTGCCGCGCGGGAAAGAGTACGAAAGAGGGAGTTTTGTGCAAAACGCTACTTGACGTTCGCTTTCTTTTCGCCTAAAGTGGCTGTGGTTTCTGGCACGTCCGGCCCCTGCAAATCGGATACAATCTCCGCCCCACCCAGGCTGGCGGCGGCAAATAGCGGAGGCGCTTCATGGCTCTCACGAAACGTCAAAAGGAAGTCCTCGATTATCTCGTCTCCTTCGAGACCAAGCACGGCTACGCTCCGAGCTTT